>Ga0172378_10000080_pt1 | contig 66644 bp, 106 predicted proteins | sample GrowelOW332metaG_FD_119755 | JGI IMG/M metagenome (GOLD analysis project Ga0172378, IMG submission 119755) | Groundwater microbial communities from an aquifer near a municipal landfill in Southern Ontario, Canada - Pumphouse #3_1 metaG | ecosystem: Environmental > Aquatic > Deep subsurface >... | reverse complement strand
TGTCTCTCAGGTGTTGCAAATAAGGAATCCACAGTTTCTTGTAATTTGCCTAAATCCATAGAATCAGGAGTAGCTATATCTAAACTTTCAAATGTTGCTTTGACTTGATTCTCCAGCAAGGTTTTAAGATTCTTATTCACCAAACTTTTACCTGCTACGCTTGCTGCTAAATCCGCATTACCATTTATTCCAAATATCTTATCATAAAGAGTTCTCGCTGCTTCTGTCTGACTGATTTCTCTACCTATCCTATCTAAGTTAGTCTCAAATCCATCAATAATAGAAGTAGTCCGGAATTTGTTTTGTTTTATAATAGTATCACTAAGTGCTTTAGAACCACCTTTCCCTAATGCTCTGAACTTTGGAATCATACTACCATACATAGCATCAATATCCTCATCTGAGAAAGCTAAATTGTAGCGTTTATCAGAATATATATTTTTTACATCTTTCTGAGCTGATGATGCACTTTCTGTTTTTAATAGTTTTTGATATTCCTGATAGGCAGATTCTATATACTTCATTTCTTCCTTTAGCTGTGTGATTCTGTCTGATGAACCACCACCAGAAGTCAAAGAAACACCAAGTGCTTTAGAAATAGATTCAACTACTTTTAATCTGTTATTTATCAGATTTTTATCTATATCGGGAGTAAATTCACCTATCTCTTTTTGTTGTTTAATTAAATCACTATATTCTTTTTTTAATCTTTCAACATATCCAAAATAATCCTCGCTTTGCTGTTTTTTATAAATAGCTCCTGCACCTGAACCTGCAAGTTTTAATACTAATGTTTCCCAGTCATCACCAACCTTTAAAAGCTGGTTTAATTCAGCTTTTGTTTTTGCAACTAGAGATTTTTGGTCAAACTTTTTATATACGGCAATCATCGCATTTAGCTTATCAACTCTGTTTTGGAGGATATCGGCATCCATTTTGCCGCTCTTCTCCTGACTATAGTCCTTCTTTTCTATTACAGCTAAAAGGTCGCCATATGTTTTTGCTACTTCATTGATTTCTTTTTGGTAATTTTCTACGTTGCCTGTGTTGAATGTTGTATTAAGTTTGCTGTTTAGGTCGCCAAGACCTTTTTTGAGAGAAGAATCTCTATTTGCTATAAAATCTGCTAATGCGGTTACATTACCGTATTTAGAAAATTCTGAAGAAAAAAGATCATTTACGTCAAACACATGAGTTTTCTGTCCGCTTTTTTTAGCATATGCTGACATTTCTTTTGATAATAAATCTACTATAGATTCCGAAGTTTTGTAAAGTTCAGGACTATTTTTTATAGAATCAGATATTCCAGATAAAAACACACGAGCTTCATTTTCATCTAATTTTATAGCATTTCTTTTACCAGTCAAACTCCCCAATGCTTTATCATAAAGCTTAGAACTAGTGTCCGTAAAATCCTGTTCAATCTTAGTTACCCCAGCAGAATAAGCCTCTGCTTTTGCTTTCTCCATAATAGCAGTTGTAACCTTTTTAACAGATTCAGCTACAGTATCGTAAGAATCAGCAATAGATAATTGATTGTCTGTAAAAGCAGATGATTTTTTATTTATTTGATTTATAATATCTTCATATTCCTTGCTTCCTTTTGTGGTATTTTTTAATTTATCCAATAGTCCATTAAGAGATACAACAGACGTATCAGAAGCAGCTTTCATTCTTGATATAGTTGCATTAAGCTCTTTTGTTTTTATAGTAGCTTTACTTTCGTACTGTGAAAAGGAATAGATTATCCCTGCAAGAGTAGTAACAGCTACTATTATTGCAGTATATGGATTTGCTAATATTGCAGCCTTTAACTTATAAAAGCTTCTTGTAAATATATTGTTAGCATTAGCAGCCGCAGTCGTAGCCACAGCAGCCGCAGTTGTTGCTTTTGCAGCAGCGATATTGTTTGCTGTTTGCAATTTTACAGCTTTTGCGTTTAATAATTCAGCCTTAGTTAATAATTTTTCTGTCTCTTCAAGAAACTTAGTTTTTGCACCAGCAATAGTTGCTACTACATTGTAGGATATGATAGCAGAAGCCACAGAACCTAATGCTACGGCTACACCTCTCCAATTGGTAGCTAAGTATCGGGCAGCATTGGCAAACCCAACTAACACACCTCTGTTTGCTCTACCCATATCGTCAAACATTATCTGAATAGCATCAGACAAGTTATTATATAATCCCAACAATGTTTTAGACTGAATTTCCTGCATATTGAAAAACACGCCACCTTCGTTGGTCATATCTTCAAATATTTCCTTTATCATGCTAAAAGGAACAGCTCTTTTTGATATCATACTGAACACATCTCCAGTAGTTGTTGCCTGACCATTTAAGATAGTGAATTTGTCCGCAAGCATCTGAACCAAAGGTATTCCAGCTTCCGTAAATTGACGTAATTCCTGCCCACGAAGCACCGATGCAGCCTTCACTTGCCCATAGGCCAAAATCAATCTTGACATATCAACACCTAATCCAGCGGATATATCTGCAAGCCTGTTTGTGGTTTCAAATAAGTTTTCAGTTTCAACTCTAAATGCAGCTAATTGCTTGGTATAAGTTACCAAATCTTTAACCATGAACGGAGATTCTACAGCTTTTACTTTTATTTGTTCAAATAAAGCATTTGCTTTCTCTGTGTCTTGAATAATAGCACCAAGAGCAACTCTCTGTAATTCAAATTGTCCTGTGGTTTGTCTTATGCTATTTATTAATCTAAATCCACCAAGTATAGATATATATGAATTTAACATCTGAGGCATACCATTTAACATACCTCTTTGTCTTCTAAATGCGTTTGTGTTTGCATCAATTGTTGATGATGCACTTTTTAATGTTCCTTTTAATTTTCCAGCCTCTTTAGTTAAATTTTGATATTTAGCTATCAATTGTTTTCCTGTAGCTCCTTTTCTTTCTGCAATAGACAATCTACTCCATTGTGCTTCTAATGCAGATAATTGAACTTTTAAGGATTGAGCAGATGGCTGCAAACTAACCATTTTTTGACGTAAGGAATCTAAAACAACCTTAGCATTATTAGCCTGAGTTGCGTCCATTTTCAACTTAGGAGTTATTTTCTCAATTTGATTTATTTTGCTTTTAATCTGAACTAAAGTGGCTTCTGGTTTTTCTAATATTGCTGCATACCTATTCCATTGAGTAGCTTGTTTTTGAATTGAAACATTTATTTTCTCCTGAATAGAAAGCTCTTGCTGCAAGTTTGTAATTTGTTTTTGAGAAGTGTCTGTCGCAGTGGATTTGAGTTTTTCCTGATTTGTTTCAGAAAGAGATGCTTTATATTTTGCCATAGCTACAGACAGCTGATTATATCCCGCTATTTCCTGAGCTGTTCCCTGTGAAGTAACGCTTATTCCAGAAGTTGAGACTACAGTTCCTTGCTGCAAACTTACCCTCTCTCTGATTTGTGCTATTATTTTTGTTTGTTCTGCTTCTAATTTCTTGTAGGCGGCTACGGTGTCTGATATTTTTTTACTTTCTGCTGCTGATTTTATTAATGCTTCTTTATTAGCTAATTTGGTATTTTGACTATCTATGGAGTTTTTTATTTTCTCCTGAATAGCTAATTCCTGTCGCAAATTAGTTGTTTGTTTCTTAGTATTTTCGGTAGCTGTTGCTTTTAATTTTTCCTGATTTACTTTAGACAATGAATTTTTATATTTATTCATTGTAGCAGTCAGTTCATTGTATCCATTTATTTCTTGTTTAGTTCCCTGCGTGGAAACATCAACCTTTGAAGTTGAAATAACAGATCCTTTTTCTAAACTTATTCGTTCTCTGATTCGTGCAATTATACTTGCCTGTTCTGCTTCTAATTTCTTATAAGCAGCGATAATGTTGTTTGTTCTTTTTTCTTCATCTGTGGATTTTAAGGAGCTCTCCCCCTTACCTTGCATATTTGCTATGCGCTCATTAACTTTTATTAATTCCTCTTTTGCTCTAATAGCTTCCTTTGTCCCCTCTTTTTGCACATCCAAATAGGCTTGCAGTTCTGCTTTTCTTGCCTTTAATTGAATGCCTTGCGCACCAGTGTCTCCTATTTTCATTATCTCGCTAAAGTTTAAAGGGGATGCTTTTATGGTTTTAACTTCTGTTTCAAGTTTTCTTGCTGATTGTAATAAATTATTTATACCGGCTAAATCTTTTTCCGTGGTTAATGGATTACGATAGGCTTCTGCTCTCATTTTTTTAATAGAGGTGAGCATTTCTTTTATAGAGTTTTTACCAACGGTGAGTGATTCAGACAACCCTTTTCCTACCTCTTTTGCATCAGCTTTAGCACTATCCATTGATGTCTTATCAACTTCCAATTTTATTCCAAATACGGATTTGTTGATAACAGCCTGTATTGAGGCTTCTTGCTCTTTCCATGTTTTTTTAAAGTTATCTAAATCAACACTAAGGTTCATTCCAAATTCTAGTTTTTCTTCACTCATGGCTTTTATCTTTTATTTCAGTCCGTATTCTTTCAGCTCTCTTTTCTTTTACTTCTGATCCTATACCTAATTTAGCAAGGAAGGAAGTTAATTTCTTGCCTCTTAATTTGTCTTTTCTTATTATACTTGGGTCAGGTGGCACTGTTTCTTTTTTCCTTAATCCACTTCTATCTGCAAGTATTAATGATATTTTCAAAAGTGAATCAACCCAATTGTATCTATATAGAGAATAGGCGGTTATGCTCCCATAGACTTCTTTGATGACTTCATATTTGCTTGTAGTGAAGAGTCGTGAGCTATACTGTACATATTTTTCTCCGACATCTTTTGAATCATCTGATTGTTTACCTGTAGGAATCCCATACAATCGAAAAAAAAACCCGCATCGTTTAATTTTGCGCAATCTTTTAAGGCTTTCGATAAGTCTTCCATAGGGTATTTATTACTCAAATATCGCCAATATATCCAATGAAAAAATGTTACCTTAAACCAAGAATGTAATATCATAAGTGAAAGACACTTTGGTATCAAATCTCTGTTATTAGACATATTAACAATCAACATCTTTTTGTCTTCCGAATACGATTGCTCTGCTTCGGCAACATAGCGATCCTGTCTTTTTGCTATATTGTTAGCCATTCTTTTTACCCTAATCTTTTTCTCGCCCAGATAAATCTCTTTAGACTTATTACCATCTATGTTTGCTAATTCTAAATTATCTCTTGTTGTTATCATCAATTCCTTTTTAAAAAGAAAGGCAGGCGAAATCACCCACCTTTCACATTAAGATAAAAATCCTTTACTCGTAGACTACAGTTGCACCAGAGATGCTCATCAATGTTTTCAAGTCATCTGTGGATACCTTCATAGCTGTAACTGAAACCTTTATAAGATTACCGTTACTATCTCTTACGGGAGATGAAGCTATCTGAGCCTTAGGAAAGATTATAACTTTGTTTAAATCCTGATTAATCCATGCTATAGGAGCATAAATAACAGGTAAGTCATCACCTATTCCTACAATATCGGTAGCTCCAATCCATCCAGTAGAAGAATCCAATGCGGCTGTTATAGCTTCTCCTTTCATGAACTTTTTAAGAACTGCGCTACTAAAATTAAGGAGATTTAATGAGAATGCAAATGTTCCAGCCGTAGCATAAGAACAAATAATCTCTCCTTTCGTGTTTTTAATAGGTGTTACTGTTACATCGTCTCCATCCCAGGAAACGGAATCTTGTGCTACATCACCCACAGATTTTGGATTTGCAAGCGTTAATAATGTTGCAGATGAAAAATCTGCAATCTCATCAAAAATGACGAAGTCGCCATCTCCCACGAAGCATGAGCCTACACTGGGATCTAATTTTGTAATTCCTGCCATAATTTTATTTTTTAATAATTAATATTTACTTTTACATTTAAAATTCTAGTAGAATACCCTTCTTGAATATTCTTTCCTCTATAAACCATTGCTTCTTTATCAATGGAAAAGCTGAACTCAGAAGAAATAAGTGGACTACTGAATAAAGATTGAAACTTTGCTAACAAAAAGTCTTCCCGGACTGAGTTTGTGGCTTCTGTTGATAATAGTTTTCTATATATACTAACCATTAACACACAATTAGCTGTACTCCTTTTTATGCCCTTTGAACCTATGCCACCATTTTGCTCTATTGTTATAAACTCATCTGGTAATCCCGCTGTTGGCGTTCCTCCATTTGTGTAAATAACAAAATCAGCATCCATTGATGCAGCAATAAGTGTTTTAAGGTCACCGGCCGGATTGACATTAAGATTCACCATAATTAAAATCCTTTACTTGTATTTTTCTCTTTTTACATTCTGAAACAAATCGGGTTTTGATTTTAGGAATAAGTCCTTCACTCCACCAACCAACTCCATCTTTTGCACGTCCATCGCTTCGTTGATTCCCTTTTCCTAATTCAACCCATGCACCATAAGGTACTGCACAAAAAACTTTCATAGAATAAAACCCTAATGCACCACACGTATAATTAATGGCTGATTCGAGCATTTTACGTCCACTTATTGTTTGTTTTATACCATGATAAGTATAGGTTTTATTAGTCGTAGCACTCGTACCACGATTAGAAATCCATTTCACCAATAAACCATCATTATAAATTCCGAAACCAATACTATCAGACAAGTTGAATGTTCTATTCTGATAATAAGACTGAGAATTAAGCCAAGAGAACATATCGTGCGCAACGGATGTGAAAATACTTTTAGCGATACCTTCTGAATTTCCAGAACCACCAAGTTTTCTTCCCATTGCTTTTGACAATACATTCATATTATGACTTGTGTTACTCATCGTTTCCTGATTTTAACCATAATGTTGTACCCATAAATTCTTTTTCCAATTGAACCTCTGGCTGTTTTACAGAAGCCTTAACCACACGTTCATTTTCAAGATTAATAACGGCAACATCGTTTATTTCAAAGTTTATATCTGTTTCAGGAATTATTATAGATGGTGATGTTTGCCATGAAATCCCCTGAAAAGATGTACTTCCATTTGAATTGTTATCGTAACCACAGATACCATAGTAAATTCCCTTTGTTATTTCCAATCCATTATCATCCAATTCGCCTGTGTGTCTATAAATAGCACAGGTATGAGGATAAAAGAAACTATCATTATTGTTTAAGCTTATAAGCACATTAAACATAAGAAGGTTCCCGTTGAAGGAAATTACCTTATTGTTGAAAAATAAAGGAGTTCTTACTATAGTCTCTTTCATTGCCAAAATATTGATGCGTCAAAAATCTCGTTCTGTGAATCATAAGCTGGTAGGCTCCATTTTGCACGAAGGCTATTTGCTATTTTTAACCACGATACTCTGGCATCGCTGACAGATCCATACGTTTCTGATATTGTGCGGTTGTTTATTTTTTTAGAATAAGCACCACCATTTACCATTAATGAAGCGTTATAGAACATATCAGCTTCTGCCAAATCTCGTAATTGCTCACTAACATCAGAAGCAGGCACACCAGAAGAAATCCCATTTTTCATCAATGTTCTTCCTATCTGAGTATCTGAGAATGTTATTCCCTGAATTACCTGTAAATATTGATCTATTGTTAGTGCCATAGGTTAAGCTTTTGCGTATGGATGTAAGTACCACATATATTGAGGTTTGTCAGGAACAACCAATGAGGTCATTTCTGTATAATAAGCCTGCAATTTTTTAACATAGTCATAATCCACGGTCATTAATAATCGACCACCATAGAATGTACCATAAGTTCCTCCTGCAAGAGTAATAGGTTCTACAGTTAATGTTTCTCCTAAATTACCGTCAGGGATAAGGACAATTGAATTAGCTTCAAATGCTCTAAACTGAGGTCTTGTAATAACTCCATTGACTAATTTCTCTACAGAAACTATACTATCAACATAAGTAAATGGCGCACCGACAACAAGACCTAGAATTTCCAACTTCTTATCAAGTGATAAATTAGTTGTAATCTGTCTAGCTACAGTGTCACTCGTTGCCTCTGGGTTAATATAATAACCAATGGCTTGTTTAATCTGAGTATGATTAACAAGCTGCTTAGCATACAATTTATCAATTTCAAAATGTTTAGAAGATACTCCTGCGTCATCAGCAACATCTACCATATCAATTAAATCCTGTTTAGGGTCACAACTAGATCCTTCACTTGAATAAACACCTGATGCAGAAACAGCTGTCCACCATCTATAATTTCCTGCTAATGTTTCTTTATTAGCTGTAGGAACATGAGCTGCAAATTTATGACCAGTTATACCACGAGGATTATTCGTAGAACTTAGTGTAAATTCACCAGTAGAAACAACTTGATGACGTTGATATGTCAAGGAGTTTGTATGCCCACCAATCAATTTATCAACGGTGATAAACAAATCTTTTACAGCAGCCTGTTTTGCTCTGTTAGCTCCTGCACCGAATCTCTGTTCAAGGATTTTCTGTTTACGAATTTTATCCTCATTAAAAAACTCGGTTAATTTCATTCTAGGAATTTTACCTGTTTCCAATGAGAATCCCTCTGTTGCAAGCGGGATAGCAGGAGAATCAATGTCTACATAAGTAGCCATTACGTTCATTTTCAACTCTTTCTGTACTTGTTCATAAGTGAAGTCAAGTAACATATCAGATGACATTGGGAATCCCGATAAATCAAGGGAATTGTATTTGAGTGACATAACGTCATCCAAAAATCCCTGTAATTCTTTATTGCCATTATTTCCAAGCGCACCGGCAAGGAGATCGTACGTATTTTTTGGGTAAGTATTCATATTCTATTCCTCTTTAATAAAAGTTATTTTCGGCAAAAGTGCCTTAATGGATGCAGGTATAGTAGGAATACGGTCTTCCAATATTTGACCTGAAACCCTAACAGCCCCAGTTGCAGTAGCATCAGTTATATCTTCCTCAAAGTAAATGTCATTGTATAACAATCCATTGACAGGAGCAAGCATTGGCTTAGATGCACCAGCCTCAGAAGAAAATACGAGATAATCTCCGGCAGAAGCAGCACCAAATGCACCAGCAGTAAACGTTAGTTTGTAATTACCAGAAGCATCAACACTAGAAACAGTGGAAACATCAGATGATAAAGCTATAGTTGTACCAGATGATGGTAAAACTCCATAAACACTTTCTGCCAATGGGACAGTACCAAAATTACCAGCAGATATATAAAGACTAGTGTCTACTATGCTAACATCTGCCTGTATTTCAAAAACTTCCAATGGGGTTAAATCTCCACCCATACCTGAAAGATACACGGGAGTTCCTGCTGGATATAATGCGTCTTCAATTACATATTGTGCAACCAAAGAGCCTCCACCCGGTAGTATCTCTCCGTCTCCTAACCATACAGGGGTATTCCCTCCATATGTCTTAGTTATTTTACCGTAAGTATTAAAACTCATTTTTTAAATTTTAGATAAATAAATTATTCTTTTTTTGGTAACATTCCCGCTTCTGTAAGTGTTTTTACAGCTAAAGTAGTAGCAGCTTTTGTTTGATCTGCACCACCAGCTCCACCTTCATTAGGAACGTATCCGGACATTGCGCCCGACATAGATACTACCTTATTAAACCTTTGTTCAATGGAGGCAGATATAGTTTCCGGAGTGTCTTGATCTGTAATATCTCTGGATACTAGTTCAATGGAATCCTCATAAGCTGACTTCCATTTAGGATCAGGCTTTTTCGCTAAGAACAGTTCTTTTGCTTGTCCAATCAGTTGCGCCTTTTTGTCTTTTGTTTTAATATTTGTGAGTTCTTCTCTCAACGGATCTACCGCTTTTGATATTCCCTCAGAAATAAGTTTCGCAAGAGTTGTTGCGTCTAAACTGGGTGGAGTTTCAGGAGGTGTATTACCTTCTGGTTCCTTTGTAGGATGAGCAATTTCCCATGCTTTGATGCTATCAGCTTTTTCCTTTATAAGATTTCCGTTAGTTGTTTTTATGATTGGCAAAACAATCTTTCCGAAATCAGCAAGTTCTGTATCATCTGTAGCAAGTACGGGCATTAGTGTATCTAATGTTTCGCTCAACGTTCTGTCACTAAGTGTGAGGGTTTGTCCCTGCTGTGACAACTGTTCTTTCAAGTTTTTAATCACTTGTTCTTTTGTAAATTTCATAGTGTTTCTATAAATTTTAAATTAAAATAAAAAGCCCAGACAATAAGATGTTTTTCATCTCACGTCTGGGCTTATAGCCTCTATATTTTTTCGGTCTCTTGGACACTTTGTAGCGAAGGATGGATTTGAACCACCGACCTTTAGCTCATGAAGCTAACGAGCTACCTCTGCTCTACTTCGCAATTTTTGACATTTATAATCGTAGTTGATTTACAATGTCTACAAAAAACTGACAATGTCACCTCTCCTTTTAGATTTATAATTGCCACAGGAAGTATTTTCCCGCAGCAATCACACTTGTATTTGCAACAACTCGATGATACTGTTTTATTTTCCATATACAAATATAATATTATTTATCAACAATAATCAAATATTTTTCATTATTTTTACAAATAAAATGCTTAAACTAAGAAACATAGACACACACTTCCCTAAGTTATACCCAAAAGTAGAAAGAAAACTGGGTGTAGTAGGTGATGATGGGTGGACAAAAGTTGATGGTGTAGAACTAAGAAAAGGTATAGATTTTATGCCACAGCCGGGACTACAAGAAATAATGATAACAGAGGATGTGGACATACAACTACTTGGTGGTCAGCCTGGTGGGGGTAAGACCTTAGGATTATTACTTGCAGCCCTAGATGGAATAGACCAACCCGGTTATGGTTGTCTTATAATTAAAAAGCAATTAGTTTCAACAAAATCCGGAGCCGGAGGTATCATTGATGATGCAAAAAGATTATATATGGGATTTGCAGGTTGTGAGTTTTCCGGAAGTGATAACCCAACATTCACTTTTCCGGAATGGGGAACATCTATAACATTTACTCATGCTAACTTCTCTGCATCAACGGAAAAAGGATTATCTGATGCACAAGAAAAGTTCAAGAACTTTCAGGATTCACGAATATTTGTAGATGAAGCCACTGACCATGATTGGAAAATTGTAAACTATTTACTCAGTAGAAATAGAGATAGCTCACACATGAAGAGTAAGTTTATAATGACATTCAATACAAACTCTCACCATTTTACAAGGGTGCTTATAGATTGGTGGTTAAAAGAATTACCAGACGGTAGAGCAGTTGTTGATCCTGCGAAGTTAGGCAAGATAAGATATTGTCACATAAAAGGAAACACACCACATGAGATAGTTTGGGGCGATTCAAGAGAAGAGTTAGTAAAGAGGTGTAATATAGTTATCCCGGAAGACATGAAGGCGATAAACATAACTCCGGAGATGATGGTCAAGAGTATAACATTTAGACCATGTAAGATGACAGAGAATAGAATATTGATGTCAGCTACACAGGGTGGTCATGCAGCCAATGTTTTCAATTTAGGTTCTACAGAAACAAATAAGCTGTTCTATGAAAACTGGAATGAAGACACGGAAGGTGAGGCTACTGTATCAAAACAAATGATAAGCAACATATGGATTAATCCATACAAGGAAGGTGAAGAGATGTATGGCACATTAGATGTTGCAGATGGTGGAGATAATTGCGCTTTGATGATATGGAAGGAACTTACGATAACAGCAGTAGAGTTATTTAATGGAGATTTAAAGCAACTTCCACCTTGGATTGAATTTATGCTTAATAAATATGGAATTAAGATAGGCAATTTTGCTTTTGATGCTACAGGTGTTGGTTCTTATTTAAAAGCTTTCACAAATGGTCGTGCTATAACATCAAACGTAAGGCCAATACAAGAGATTGATGAAGCAGGTAACCCAGTGACTACAGAGCAATTTTTCAATATACGATCTCAATTAATGGGTAAGACACAATTCTTACTTGAAACAGGTAAAATATCATGTACGATAGATAAATACAGGCAATTTCCTCATGGCAAAAGTAAAACACCAAAATACCTTATAGATATTCTACAAGAGGAATCAGATGTGTTCAGGATGACTACAAAGGGTAATAAATACTATTATAATAATAAAATAGAGTTTAAATCCAGATATGGTTATTCTCCGGATTATACTGATATTATAGTATATAGATCAATATTTATACTCGATGGTAGGGCAAGGAAGGAAAAGGAAATAGAATTTACAGAGAATGATTATATTGGGTTGTACTAAAAAAAGAGAACCCAGAACGGATTCTCTTTCCTAATAAACTAAACTAACAATTATGAAAACAATTGTGTAAATATAGTTATTTTTATTTAATACGCAAATTTTAATTACAAACATTTAAAACTTTTTCTAACGCCCAGTATTCAGGATTAAAAAATCCGTAAAAAACACTCCCTAAAGAGAAAAAACCTACAAAGAACATAATAATCCATATAATAGTTACGATCACCATAATGGTAGGTATTGCTTCATCACTATCGCTATATATACTATCGCCATCATCATCTTCTTTTGAGAACTTTTTATGTAACATATACAATCCAACTCCTGCAAGCAATACAAACACAAAATAAACCAAATTAATCATCGCATTAATAGATGCTTGTCTTATTAATACACCCCATAAGTACTCTGTTGTTGTTCCTAACTTTGTCGCTAACGTTTCTAATAAGTCTGTTAAATTTTCCATTGTTTATTGTTTTTTTAATTCTTCAATCTCTTTCTGCATATCTTTAATCCTGTCTTCCAAGTTTGCTATTTTTAAGCTTCTTTCTTCACCAACCCCTACCATTTTTGCTATAAATTGGAGGGGAGTGTGATATTTATATCCACTAAGATTACCGCTCATTAAGCCCGAAATATGTTTGTCGGAAAAAACTAAATTAGGATACCTTGTGTTTTTTTTGGATTCGATAGTATCTTCACCTACTCCAATATTCAATCTTAAGGCAATATTGATTATCATTTCTCTTTCTTCCTGTGAATTGCATTTTGCTACATCGTTTTCTTTTAATAGGTTTTTCATTTTATTGTTTTTTATTTTGGTTCTAATTCACTCCTTAATTTGTATAATTCACCTTCAAGAATATTTAATACTTCTTCTTGACTGTCTTCGTTTAAATCCTCAAATTTAGATTCAATAAAGTCCATAATTTCATCACTAATTGCTTCTTCCATTTTTTTTGATTTTAATTATTTATTTTAATATTATATATCTTTTTAGCTTCAAGTCTTTCTCTCCAAAATTTACCATATTTTTTATTAGCATCTTGTCTGGCTTTCTGAAAACCAACCTTTTTGCTGTATTCCTTTATTTGTTTTGAAATAAACCGTTGGTATTTGTTTATAGTTTTTTCGTCTGTTTTTGGAAGATCGTCTATAAAATAAGGATACGTTATTTCGTGCATAATATTATTTTTTATTATTCATTATTCTTATAAAGGCTTCTTCGGATATGCAATGTGTTTGTGTGTCTCTATTAGAAAATAAAGCAAAAGGAATATCGTTTATTGTTCTAATATAAAGAACAGAATCTTTGGGGATACAAGAATAAATATGATTAAGGCTATTAAGGCTGTCTATTTTATAAGATATTTCTTCTATTCCCAATTCTCTAAATTCTTTCTCATCCTCATCAAACACAAACCCATCTTTAAGTTTATTAGTTTTGTATTGTTCTTTCCACTTTTCTGCTGATTCCTCAGTCTTAAAGCACTCAGACCAAGATTCATTGCCTCTTAATTGATAACTCAACCCATTTAGTTTATATACTCTTAAATTTGATTTGCGTACACAATAATAAAAGTTTTTAACCATCCATCCTTCTGTAAAATCTTCTCCAAGACAATTAGTAAACACAGCCTTATCCTGAACTTTTTTGTTATCATCAATAGCCTTTTCAATAGCCTTCTTACATTTTTCTGTCATTCCTTTAGTGGGGATATAAAAGGCTTCAAACCCAACTTCTATTTTTGGAACACTTATGGCTGTGTTACCCTCATTAATCTCCCAATCTAAATTAAAAGTATGACCATCAAAAATACAAGTCTTACCCTTTAGTTTTTTGTTTTCTTCACTCAGTCTCTCAATCTCTTTCCTCTGATTCCTGATCTTTCTGTCTTTAGCGTTTTCTTGTTTTTTCATAATTTACCCCTCCATTTTATTTTTAAACATTTGTTGTAAAGCCTCTTCGCCTCTACCCATTTTCATCATCATTGTTGCTGTATCGCTGTCAAAGTTAGAACCTTGTGTATATATTAATAATAACAGGGAAAGGTGTTTAATTTGTATGCTTTGATTAGCTACTACTTCTATGAGTTTTTGAGTTTTAACATCATTGCTGACATTTTTCTGCATCATACTTCTCAATCCTGTACTCATTTTAGCATTAGATTCTATCGTTTGTAAAAGAAAACTAATGACTTCTTTTTTATCTTTTAATAGGTTTAGTATATCCATTATTGATTTTTTAATTATGTACAAATAAAGCTAAAGGGATATGGTGCATGAGTAGTCCTTGTTTCTCACACTCTTTCCCACACTCTACAGCATACATTCCGTCAGCAGCAAAATCTGTATGGTTAAATCCAATCTTAACAGCTATGTCGGCACGAACTATAAATTCACCCATATCTATTCCACCAATCTTTAAACTACTGTGATGATGTCTATAATGAAGATGACTATGAATGCAATCACACGTAACTATCCCTGCCTTCTCTCTTTTTGCAACATTCATCATCTGTTCAACAAATTCAGGACAGTAATAATTATCAGAATTAGTGAGTAAAACCCAATCATCTTTGTTAGGCTTAATTTTGCTCAGATATATTTTCCTATTTATATGCCCCCACTTTCCATTACGTTTTGTCGTGTTTGTAAATTTTACACGCTTATCTTTGTAACGAGATTCAATAGTTTTAACCGTTTCTGGAACTATTCCATCGTGGACGGTTAATAGCTCCCAATTAGGGTCTGTTTGCAATAGGAATGAACCTATAGACACTTCAAGTTCATGAAGATGATTATATGTTACTGAGATTATTTTTAGCATTCTCTAATTTTATATTTTTCATACATATTCCTAAAATACTCATCTTTATCTTCATCCTTAAATGAAGAAAACTTATTCCCTTCCAAATCAAAATCAAGAAATGGACTTAACGACATTAGGTTTACGCCTATCTTTTGTAGCTCACATCTTATCTGCATATTCATAGCTAAAGAACTTACAGAATGCCTTATCTGTTTTTTGACAGTAAGTTTATCTTCTTGATAATAATCTTTGACATTTGACCTACCATTAATACCACCACCATCACAACCTGCTAATAATATGTTTTTTGCTCCCATGTAAACTGCTAATCCTATTGCGTTTATTACTGTGTTTCCGCCTGTTAAAATGCAATTTGGATATACTTTTCTAAATCGTTCGTCAAATGGCATAAAATTAGTAGCACCAAAAGTTTGATTACAATGGTTGTAAATAAAATAATCATCACTGTCTGGAACTATTTCGTTTGAATTAAGACAGATGTCGTGTAAACTCACAAACAGATGTTTATAATTACCTTTCTCCTGAACTCTTTTAAGTATTGAATGATGATGTAAAATGACATAGTCACAAGGGATTAATTCTGACATCATGTTTACTCCGATTGTTTTTATGTCAGAAAAATTGAAGTTATTGTAAAAATCTAAGCTCGTACCGGAGCCTAATACTATTATTGTAGCTCCTTTATGGATGTTTCTGAATTTGGTTATTGTGTTCATGAATTGTTGTTTTGTATTTTTTCATTAGTTACTATGACACTTTTTTTAAATGCTTCGATTAAGGTAACGTACATTTTAGTAGCTAAAGCAAAACCCTTTTTATAACCTTCTTTGTATGCGGCTACTCTTTCTTCTTCGTCTTCTAATAAATCCATAATTTGTTATTTTATAATAATTATTCTATCTATTTTGCAGTCTGGATATTTATTATTGTATTTGTCCATTAACTCTTTATCTCTTTTGCAATTGATTTTTTTGAGTATTAAACTATAAGTATCCTCATTAATAATCAATTCGTTTTCGTTGTGCATACCACATTTGTGGGATACAAACATACCCTTGATGTCGTGAATCGGGTCGTTGGGTTTCATAATTATTCAAATAATCCATGAGTAGAAATTTTCCCCACCAACGTAATTCTTTGTTTCAAAGCAGTCAGTCTGTGTTTTAACTCCCCAACTACAAGTGAATTATACCTGTAAGTCTTATAATTACTTTTACTTATTTCATCTAAGTACTTTTGCTCTTTCACATACTCTTTAACTCTGATGATGTTCTCTTGCACCATCGCTAATTCTTGTTCTAATAATTCTAATTGTTTCATAATTATCATTGTTTATCTAAATTTTCTCCTTTATGGATTTCAAAAAATTTTCCCACTCATCATCTAATTTTTTCCAAAACATTACGTTTTCACTTGACCAGTTAATTGTTGAAGAAACATAATTGTGTATATTAACAGATTCTATACTATTAACATTTAATTCATTTAGTCTCTTCCATCTTCTGTAGGCTCTATGTTTTTTTAAAAAAGCATAAAAAATTTCTTGTTCTATTTTTATACTTTGTTTCATAACTATTTATTTAAAAAGGAAGTTTATTCTTATCTTTTATTTTAAAAACTATATCCTCATATTTCCGTATTAACCAATAGTATGGCTGTAATAAATAACCTGCATTATCCCACTTGCCACTATTGTTTTCTGTGTCATAACCTTCATGCGCACGACATCTTTCACAGATATGTGCACCTGAATCTGTATATTTGCTTATTTTGTGTCCGAATAAAAAACATAACGAAACTGCAATGATATTATGCAAGGTTAAAGGCTGAGGATCAATACTATTCCTGTATATCAATTTATCTGTCCATTGTCCTTCTTCGTTTTTGCCTAATATTTGAAACTTATTATCTTCTGTATATTGAAAATAATATCCAAATTTGAAAATACTCCATTTACATTTATTCATAACATTTTAATTAAATATTTAATACCAAAATACACAAGACCTATTGCTCCTCCTGCAATATGAACCCCTAATAATGTTACTATACCTATACATATAATAACCATCATAAAAAAGAAGATAGCAGCTATAGACTCAAATATAAATTCTAATATTTGTTTTATGATTTTCATTTTTCAGCTTCCTTTTTTAGTCTTTCAAATGCCTCAGTTGTTACTATTACTTTTTTGGGGGTATTTTCAATAACCTCTCTAAGGGTATTTGTTGTTTCTTTCATGCCTTTGCATAAATTTTCTATAACCCTATAAGGAGATGCACCCATACGTAGTGCGTTAAAAACACTTCTGAATAATGGGTCATACTGAAATTCTTCAAAAAAATCCTCTGTAAATCTGTCTTTTAGTTTTATTTGCTCCATAATTATTTGTTATTTATTTATTAATCCCAAACCCAAAGAATTTATCCATTGTTGCTATTACTTTTTCATCATCTTGTATGTTATATTGGTAAGCCACATCCTCCCATGTCCTTTCGTGTAATTTAGGCTTAGGATTAATCCATCCACAATCACATCCATTGTCATAAAAAACTTTCCCATCTATAAACCTATATCCACAATCATACCCACAAAGACAGCAGAAATGTATGTGCCATCTTTTTATACCATATAGTTCTACTGCTTTTTTAAATTCTGATGCTGTTCTTTGCTTTTTCATAATTATTTATTATTTATTTTTACAAATGTAAAACAAAAATAACAAATAACAAATAATTATTGATTTATTTTCACAACTTTTACTTTATTATTACATATTTTATGTGGAACGGTTACATATTCCTGTGTACCATCAAACGTTTCCCATGATTTTATCATAGCTTTTTTCTCGTCATCAGTAAACCATGCAGAGGAAGACCAAGACCTCATTTTTTTATGAATGTCTTTTCTTACCCATGATAAATGATACATCTGAATAGCTTGTTTTGGAAGAAACATTATGCCATTAGAATCAATCCTACGTGTAGCATCAGAAGGTATATTTAATCTCATATTGAATTTAAACCTCAATCCTGATCTACAAAGAAATGGAACACCTCGTTGAACATTATAACAATCATCTACAAGTATATGTTGTTTATCTTTATAGAAATTAGTGTAGTAACAATAGGTTGCATCAGGAAGATATTTGCGGACATATTCTTTGGCTCCTGCAAATTCGCTTTTATCATAAAATTCATCAGAATCAATAATAATAGAATAATCGCATCCCTTAGTTTCGAGATAAGCCATTCCTTGGTTACGTTTAATAGTTTCTTGTTCACGTGCATTCATATAAGGTATTCTATTGAACTCTACAATATCATCAACAAGTCCTTTTTCTTTTAATAGCTTTATTTGAGATATATCTTCTTCATCAGCAGACAATCCTGTATAACTTTCTTTTTGAAAAAGCACGACTACCACGTCTACAAGGCTCCGTATTTCGCTGATTATATCGCTTATGTGTTCGGAGCCTTCAAAGACGTTAATAGCCATGCCTATTTTTATTTTATTTTCCCAGTCAGGTAATGTAGTAGTCCATTTGTCCATTTGCTGTTTAGCTATATTGTTATCAAAACCTGATTCTTTTGGGTGGAAAACTACAATAGTATCATCAACCACATTGACCAATTTAGCTGCCAATGCTTTTTTACAAAGATACATATCTGTACCCCAACCTATTCTATTTATATCTAATGGAAGATTAAATCCCAATTTCGTTCTAAACATCTGGAACCATCCTTCCATATAAGGAACTGTTCTTAGCGTTCCTGTGCGCTTATTATATCCAAATGAATGAGATCTACCTTTAACGTCACATGATGGCTGATAGTTACCCACGGCAGGCATATTAGCAACGTTTTTCATCATTCCAATTAACCTTGTCGCATTGTTGTCATTTATCAATACATCAGAAGTAATAATGCAGCACCAATCGTAATGAGTAGATTTCTTTATAGCTTCATTAAACATTCCACCATAATAGATATTCTCATAACTAATAGCCATAGGACAAGGTTTATCAGACCCTGAATCAAATATCACGACATGGAAATCTTTTTTAAGTAAATTCTGCCACCTTAAAGCATTTTCGTTTTTATTATAGTTAAATATACAGACAAAAATTGATGGTTTTGTTTTAGAGACAATAGGAGCTTTTGGAGCCTGTACTTCCATTTTAGCTACGTCTCTGTTTGTTTTCGATAATTTCATTTTGTAGTTGTTTCAGTTGTATTTGCAGCAGCATCAGCGGCATCAGCGGTTATTTTAGCCTCAGCATCAGCAGCATCTTTTGCTTCTGCCTGTATTCTTTCGTATTCGTGTGCATTATTGGAAGTTATCTCACCCGAAGCTGTTTTGATAGATTTTACTTTCGCCTGTGCAGCAAGAACCACAGTTTGAACTTCTTCGTAAACGTTTTTAGGAATACATGGTTCTAATTTAAAGGACATTTTCATACTGTCATATCCGAGAATATTACCTTCGATTATCCCTACCAGTTCTTTGAACTGCATTACGATAGCTCTTAATGCAGGTCTCATTTCTGCTATTTTATTTGTAGACCATTGTGTTTCTCTCCAATATAAATTTCTAATGAAAGATCCGGAATAATCACCACCACTCATGTCTTTAGGTTCAAGGTTGATTATTCCTACAGTTTCCCACAATAAGTCAAGGTTCTTTTCAAGTTCAATAGTAAATGTATTACTCGCATCAGCAGGTTCCAGTATTTTAGCATCACCTTTATCTGTTTTTGATCCAAGAACTTTACCCATTCCTTCTGCTGCGGGAAGATTTATGACACCACCTGTTAAAAATAATATCTGATAAGCATAGTATTTATTATTCTCACCTAAGTCAGATAATATTTTATCAATGTTGTCCATAATAGGTTGTCCTAATCCCCAGCATACATCCTTCTCTCTATGATATATAACTGGACAATGTTTCAATCCATGCTGGTCTGATTTTAGTTCTATATATCCATCATCATTTTTTTTGCCCTGTATATTCCCACCTAATGATTTTACAGTCCTCTCAAAATTTCTTGATGGATCACCTTCTTTCCTTATCCTATCTTCCACCCATAATTTTACATCTGTCGATCCATATGTTTCTATAAAAGTAATTCCATTAACAGCAAACAAACGTATAAAAAGATCTTCGCCATTCTCGTCTTTAGTCATATTAAATACATCGCCATCACTATATGAAAAAACCTTATATTCTATTTGTTTATTTTTTATATATAGATACATGGCAGCATCTCCTGTGCTGAATGCTGATGTACCCCACACATTTAAGGCATCGGTCATTCCAGAGATACTCCATTGCGAACTAAACTTTGCCACAAGTTCATCATCCTTTTCGTCGCCTTCTGACGAAAACTGAATATCATTGCCAAAAGTATGTTTTACTTTATGTCTTAATATTCCCATCTGTAGTCCAAACGGAGTACGAACTACATCTTCCCATCCATCAAATTCAACTTTTTGTGTTTCTTTGTTCGTTTTCCACTTCTTTCTATATGACCGATATTCTGCACAATTTATTTTATGACTAGTGGGATTTAATTCATCTGCAAAATTGGATTGCGTAAAACCCATACAATTAAAACTATCAAGAGACATCGTTCCTGTCATAGAACTATTAGTAGCCTCTACAGGTTTGCTTTGTGGATTAGGCAATCGTCTAATCCATAAAGGTTTAGATAGGTATCCTTTCATTTTCATTTTATTATTATTAAAAATAATTAATAATATATTACTTTTTATTTGCGTAGTAATTAATAATATATTACTTTTGGCTTTATAATTTAAAAACAAATATATGAAAAAGAAACGGTTTAATCACGATTTAACTCGTGGAAAAGAGAAAATAATCAATGTATCAATTGATTGTGATGGACTGAGAATGAAGTCTTATGGTAAAGATTGGGCGATATTATTCGCAACGGGTAGCTATGAATGTGGGCTTTTCTCTTATTTAGCAGAGAAAAAAGATTTTAAAGCTATTGATTATCTCGCTAGGATGGCGCATATGTCACGAATGGTGTTAAAAGATGTTGGCATAGCAGATATGTTGTACAAAGCCGTTGATGCAAAAATGAATCCCAAAACTCCAAAAGTATCTAAAAAAGAGGATAAGGTTGTTTTGGCTGAGGAAAAAGTGTTATCAGAAAAAACAGAAGAATCTGTTGATGAGTTGGAAAAACTAAAAGGGAAACAAGATGGAAAAGTTTGAGGCAAAACCTAAAAACATTCTTAAAACTATAACATTAAGTCCAAAAGTTGTAGCTGAAAAATCAATTCTATTAACAGAAATGTGCGGAGAAGGGAAAAGTACATTGCGAGATGATATAGAAATGAGAGATTGGTATGAATCGTTAAAAAAGTAAAAAATGGAAAGAGTAGATTTTATCGAAGAGTTTAAAAGGCTTGTCAGTGAAGGCAAACTCACTGACATTGAATCCTATGGAACATCAGAAAATTTCTCACGAGGCAAGAAACAAAAAGACCTCTCAAATGGAGACATATGGGAAACAGTAATTATTGGGAAACATAAATATTATATTAAAAAATAAAACCATGACAGAAAAAGGAATACATTACAGAACAGGTGGTAAATTAACTCATGCGGGGTGTGAAATGTTGCCAAATGGTAAAGACATACCTTATATTGTTATTGACCATATAGAGTACAAAGAAGAAGAATTTGTATCAGGTAGAAAAGAAACTAATACTTGGGTGGCGTATTTTAAGTCAAACCCATACACCAAACTACCTATAATCTTAAATGCTACTAACAGGAAGAGAATAGGCAAGTTAGCAAAAACACCGTACATTAATCTTGTCAAAGATTTTCCTGTAAGATTAACTCAGGAAGAGACAAGAGATATTCAAGATGGTGGAAATATGATGGGTTTAAGAATCTCAAAAATACCAGCGACACAGCCACAACCAAAACCTAAAAAAGTAGAATCTTCAAAAACTCCACTAACAGAAGATAAAATGGAGAGTGCTAAGAAATACATAAAAGACCACACTATCGCTGAATTAGAGAACTTTTATGTTATACCTGATGACATGATGGAAACACTTAAAAAATATAAAGATGAAATTAAAAAATAAAATAAAAATAATTTATTGGTTTCTGGGAATCACTGAAAATAACGAACTTGGAAAAGGAGCTTCTATAATTTTGCATTTAGCAAGAAGAATGGGATTGAGTTTAAAAGGATTGGGTAATTTGCTCAATGATTTACCTTATGGTAATATTTGCGTTGATCCAAATAGACTTGATTTATGGGCGAATCCTGTTGCTGATATGACTACTTGTAAAAAATACAGTAAGATTCTCAGAACAAAAGAAAAAAACGGATATTACAAATCTTTCATTGCTGGGGCAATGCTTGATGAAAATGGAAAACATAAACCTTATGATGTCCCGTATTTTGTAGAAATAAAAGAAGACCACTACAATAATTTCTTCCCTAAATTCTTCAAAGTAAAAACAGTATTGTGTGAAGATGGTAAATATCGTATAGCAAATCACAGAGATTTAATCGAAGCAAGAAAGATTTACAATATCCCAAATATTCCATTTTATAAACCAGAAAAATGAAAATAAAAGAACCAACTTTTGAAATAATAAAACAAAATCCTGGAATAGAAGGTATTTACGAGATAATTGAAAAAGCAGGAAGACTTTGTTATGCTTCCGAAGCTAAGGAGGATAGTGCTAAAATCTTTGTTGAGAAGTTAGTTAAGAAACAGCATACCTCTCCGTTGGAACATGGAACTGTGTATTTAAAAGTTAACAATCATGACTTTTTCCATAGATTAAAAGGAGAGTATAGATGGAATCATTATTCTAAAACAATCATTGTTGAAGATAAAGTGTTTATCACCACAAACTATGCAGTTTTACGTGAAAATGATTGGTTAGATGATTTGCAATTTCAATGTGAGCCCACCAAATATCACGAGAAAAGAGTATCCGTTAAGTTTAGTACACAGATTGCAATATCAAGAGAATACAATAGGTACAGAAAAGATTCTGTTTCTGAGCAATCTACCAGATATTGTAATTTTACTGATGGTAAATTTGGAGGAGATGTTGCTATTAATGAACCTACGTGGGTAAAGAATAGTGTCCATTATGATAAAGAATTGTGCAAAACATCCACTAAGGAAATGTTAATCGCCCTGTGTCAAGATTTAATGGAAGGTGATGATGGAGATTGGACAGACATAGATTATTGGCTATTTTCCAGCTTAGTGAGTATCTATTGCTATAACAATCTAATCAGATTAGGAAGAAAAGCAGAACAGGCAAGAGTAGTATTGCCATTAGATACGAACACAGAATTAATGCACACAGCATTTGTGAGCGACTGGAAACATTTCTTTGACCAAAGAGTAAGTACTATCGCTAAAACTGGCAGACCACATCCTGATGCTTCTATTATCGCTGATCCTATGTATAGAGAATTTATTAAGAAGGGGTATTTAAAATGAAAGCAAAAGAGTTTAAAGGGTGGGTAAATAATTTACCTGATAATGTAGATGTAAAACTCGTTAAGATAACAAAAGCATCTTCGCATCAAAAAATAGTTAGTATAGATATATTTATGAATGAAACTGAAATTTATTAACAAAAAACAATGACTGAAAAAGAATACAGATGGAAGCAAAATAAAATAGGGATGATGTCCGCATCTTCTATTGACAAATTGATGTCAGCTTCCGGAAAATGGACAGTAGGGAATATTTCTTATCTATATGAGATACAATACCAAAGGAAAAACAAAATCCCTTCCGATACTGTGACTGCAAGATCAATGACGATTGGTGTAGAAAATGAACCATATGTAATCGCATGGTTACGAGAAAATACCGATTGGGATGTTCTGCATTGTGATGTAGACTTTACAGAGAAGATATTTGCAACTATTCCGGAGATTGGTTATGGCGTAAGTCCTGATGGATATGTTATGCAATATACTATTGAAAGAATGTATAATGAAGTACATGAGATAACAAACCATGACGAGCTTATCCCGGACATAAAAGCATTGGCTGAAATAAAGTGTGTCGTGGGTACAAAAAAGTATTGGTTATTTTCTGATACAGTCCCTTTTGAAAAGAAGAGAATAGACGTATTTACAGAGCATCGTGGACAGATGGCAGGACAATTAATCCGTTTCCCAAATGTAAATACAATATATTTGGTTAAGTATTTACCTCAATCAGATGATAATGAATTTGACATGGATTCTCCATTAGACCCACGCAGAGGATTGATTTTTGAGTATTCTCGTAAAGAGTTCGGAAGTTATCTGGATGATGTTTACAATAGAGTTGTTCAGGCAGATGAGTATTTGAAATTAGGATTGGATTTAAGTGATATTAATGATTATTATAAAACAAACAAAAATGGAACAAAAAAAAGTAAAAATTCTGAGCTTTAGAGCAGAGAATCACAACATTATCAAAGCAGTAGTATTAACACCGGACATCATGTCTAAGAAGTTGATACAATTAGTAGGAGAATCTGGAAACGGAAAGAGTACATTACTTGAAATGTTGCAAACTGCAACCGCCGGAGTAGCTGCAATAAAGAAAAAGGACATCCTTGAAAATGGCTATTTATCAGAAGTCCTCCTTTTGGATGGTGATATTAAAATATATGCCGGAGCTAAAGTTACTCAGTATCAAAAAGGAGGAAAGAAGGGTGAAAATAAATTTGAAACATATCTGTATGCAAAAGATGCAGATGGTAAGCAATACCAGCCACTTATTGATGGAGTAGCCGCTACAGCCGGTAAGTATGTTGAAATGCTGACCACGGAATTAACATTCAATATGGCAGCTTTATTTTCAGAAAATCAAACAACCCATAGGCAGTTAATAGAAAAGCTCTATAAACCTGAATTAGAAGAACTTGGGGCAGATAAAGTTGTAGCAGACATATTGGCTGCTAAAAAACATAGAGATGCCTGTAGAACTATGTGTCAGGGTTCGGGGAGTTACCTTGAAAGATTTAAAGAAGAAGGGTTAGATGAAACCATGTTGGCTGCATTACGCAGACAGGATGTCGTTGCCATTAATGAAAAGATAACTCAAAAAAGAATCGAACTTGACAGAATTGTTAATGGTTCGGATACCGCTTATGAATTAGCTGTTGCGAAAATAAAAGCAGAGAGGGAAAAGCAGTTACAAGTTATTAAGGATGATGTAATAGATATAAGGGAAAAAATCAGAGATGATAATGATAAGAAACAGGCTGATTATGACAAGCTTAGGAAGGAGTATGACTATTTTTCTAAAAAAGAAATAGAACTTAGTGCACGCTATAAAGAATTATATACCTTAGTAGAAGAAATAATTAGTGTAGAAAGCCGAACAGAAATAAACATTCTTATAAATAAAGATAGAAAAGAGCAAATGGCTGAATATAACTGTATGCTTCCCATTATAGCCCTTCCAGACAAAACCCTTGCAGCTAACTTAACCAAAAGATCTGCTGACTATTTGAAATTAGAAAAAACTCCTTTAGATTTACCTGAAAAAGGTGTCATAGATACCACAAAAATAGATGCAGAAATATCCAAACTTGATACAGAAAAGAAATCTGCTATAAAAATAAACGCACTTTGTGATAGATTTGATTTGTGGCAATCATGGATTGAAGCACAACATAAATATGAGAAACTTATAGATGTTCTTCGTGCAATGTATCAGAAAATTGATTGTGGAGTAGAAGGAATGCACATAGTCCCTGTAGAAACAGAATCAGGAAGGATAGAAGTATGGATTCAATATGACGGGTCTTATGACATTGATTTCTTCCATCCCGGAGACAAGAAGATAAGAATGCAGTATTTATTTCAATATTCTTCATTCCAGAGAGCAGCAATAGGTGTTTTATTGCAGGCAGCGAGATTGAACTTAAAACCAAAAGCATTGAGATTAGCCATCGTTGATGACGTAGCTTTCACAAACAAGGGATTGGAAGTTTTAAATAGTATGTGTGAGAAGTTAGACATTCAATTGATTACTTCAAGAACTGATGATTACGATAAAAAAGAAATCGGTGATGACGAAATTATCGTAGAAGGTGGTGAAGTATTCTTTAATAAAAAGGCTTAGTATGTGGAATAATTACGCTATAGTATTAGACTTAATCCGGATGTGTGAGTATATGTACAGGAAAGGAGTTCTTGATGCAGCAACATCCGGAGATGCAGGTGAGATTGATGAATGTGCAAAAAGAGAAGATAATTATAATACGTTTCGTTTTTTGCCTGACAGTAAAGCAATGAGTAATAAATTATATTGCGATTACATATGTATGGTTTGTTCTAAGATAGATGCAAATAGATTACGCAATACCGTATTATATTCATCGACTATGAATAAGAACAAAGTAAGTATATGTGTAGCAGCAGAACATTCATACAGACAAGGTTTATTAGATGGTAAATCCTATTCAAAATTTGATGCAGAAAATCTGTCTAAGTTAGATGACAGATGTTCAACCCACACCCGTATAGGTATGAAAAAAAAGTTGAATACGTTTAAAATGGCAGACAAATTGAAATATGAGTTAAGCGTTATTCATGACAATAGAGTTGCTACAAAAACAAAACCGTCTATATTTTATGTATGCACTTTAATTAGAAATGGAATTTATGAATACAAAACTAAAAAAGATGGATCTACACATAGTTGAATCTAAATTATTTGAACCAAAACTAAAAGGGATGTTAGTCCCTTTTGGTTTATATAAGAATGCATGGTTGGTAGATGTGCCTATTGGAGCGATCATATCCACGATAGATAACCCACCTAAGCAAGTAAAGTTAATGGCGAAAACAGTGATAGCTATTAAATCACCAATAGCAGAGACACTGTCAATGATGTTATATGGAAGATCAATGTCTTTTATTTTTAGTAAAATGTTGCAAAACTGGAAATCGGACATTGATAGAGAAAATATTTTCTTTATAACAGTAAAAGAAATTGAGTATGAATGAAATAGCACACGCTTATAGAGAAGAAATTATAATCCCACTTTGTGCAATGAAAAACAATGTGGATTTTTTATTAGAGAATGGTAAAAAAACAATAGTTACAACTGATGAGATAGTTTCCGATTTAATATCATATAAGGAAATTCATATATTGTCTGATGAGGCAAAAGAACTTGTAGGTAGATTGTATAGGATGTCTGTTTTTTCCTTCATTAAATTATGGTATAAAAAATATGGAGATATTATTAAAATGACTTTTTTGTATTTAAAACTAAAGAAAAAAGAAGATGTTATATCCGTACCAGACAAGGTTTAATGATGCTATACTTGCATCTATGGCAAAAGGAAATACACACGTACTAGGCTATTTGTCACAGGGTGGAGGGAAAAGTTATTGTATTGCAGATATGGCTATAAGGGCTGCTGCAAAAAATCATAGAACTCTTGTATTAACTCATAGAGAGGAGATATTTAAACAGAATGTAAGTAAAATTAATATTTTAGGACAATCTGTTTTTAGAATAAATCCACATATGAAGAATATGCAGGATTCTATGATTTATTGTGCTATGACAAAAACACTACAATCCAGGATTAATAAGTTTGAAAGTGTTAAGGAATGGATGAAGACTATAGATTTTTTGATCATAGATGAAGCTCACAGGTGTGAATACGATGCTATACTCCCATACCTAAGAGAAGATGTATGGATTGTGGGTGTTTCTGCTACCTGTGTGAGAACTGGGACACAAACTCAATTAGGAGAAACATATCAAGATATAGTTTCTGTAACGACTACAAAGGAATTAATATCTTTAGGATACCTTACTCCTTCAAGGAATTTTAAGTTCCAGGCTCCAAAGTTAGATGATGTATCTATAGATAGAAATACAGGAGATTACCATAATAATCAGTTACAAAAAAGGTTTGCTAAACCGGAAAGGTATGCAGGTATAATTAAAAACTACTTAAAGATATGTCCTAATGCAAAAACAGCTGTATTCACTACAGGATCGAAACACTGTATAGATTTATGTAAGGCTTTTAATAATGCTGGTATTTCAGCCAAATATCTTCTATCTAAAAAGTTTCCTAAAACCGATAAAGAGTTTTCCGGAGATAGAGAACCTTTACTCGAAAGTTTCTCGAAAGACGGCTTTAAGGTTTTGGTTACAGTAGGAACTGTAGATACCGGATGGGACGAGCCTACATTAGAAGCTGTTATTCTTGATTATTCAACTAAATCCTATGCTCGATATGGACAGCCAACTGGTAGAGGATCTAGGCTTTGTAAAGGGAAAAAGTTTTTTTATGTTTTAGATTTCGGTGACAACATAGACCATTTTGGAATATACGAAGATGATCCGCCAATAGCTCTATGGCATAAAGTAGGGGGTGGAGGTGTTATGCCTACTAAAGAATGTCCTGTAGAAAAAACAGACAAGAATGGAAAACATGGATGTGGAAGGTCTATTCCTGTTTCTGCACGTGATTGTCCTTTCTGTAAGTTCCATTTTGAAACATCTCAAGAAGTATATGAAGTAGAATTAACTGAGTTGGTAAAAAAGGAAAAGGATACCATGGAAGGATGGATAGCTGAAAAGAAACTTGCTGGTTGGAAGAATAATTGGATTCTAAGAGACATCTGTATTAAGAACAAAGATAATCCCCATGCAGCATTTATGAAAGCCATAGGGATACTAAGAACAAAAAATGGAGCTAATATTAGCCCCAAGTATTGGTATTTCTTCAAAAAGAATATTTTAAAGCAAAAAGAAAGCCCCAAATAGGGGCTTCTTTTTTATCCACACATTGCTCGTGTTTTTTTCCAACAATTACAATCTGAACACATCATATCGGGATTATCTGAAACACAGCAGATGATGTCGTCTTGCTCATCTTTTAGTTGCTGTTTTAATTTAAAATAATCTGAGATGTCATGTTTTAATCTTTCGTTATTAAAGTCAATCTCTGGATGTCTGTGTTCGATAGTCCTCATTATATATTCTATCTTTTTTGCTTTTGCTTTGTGTTTTGAGAGGGTTGTTTTCATGATTTTGATTTTAGAAAGGTAAAATATCTTCTTCATCTTTGTCCTCTGTTTCTATTTTCCCACCATCAGGAATAGGTATTGCCGGAGCTGACGTATCCATTGCTTCTTCCTCTTCTTCCTTCTCAATCTTCCAAACATTATTATTCTGGTATAGATTACCATTATACTCTTTAGCTTTCGTGTTGAAAATAACATTAACACGATCACCTTCTTTTGGGCAAGTTACTTTATCTCCAAAAATATCCAGAACCATTGAATTTGGGTAATTCTGAGTATCTTCTTCAACGATAAACTTCCAAGATGTGTACGGTTTGTTGTCTTTTTTACTTACACCTGATTTGTCTACAACTGTTTTAACAATTCCTTTAAATTCCATATCATTTTTTTATATTTCCCTACCTGCTTTTAGCTGCGTCGGGTTTTAGCTATTTAATTTTTCCCAAAACTTACTAGTGATATTTTTCATGGTTATGCCATTTTTATCATGAGTAATTTTATACATTACCTGATTAGTCGTTTTATTAATTAGCCCACCTAATTTTTCTACATAAGGCCCTAATTTCAAATAATCCAAATTTCCTAAATCTACTTCTTTTGCTATTCCTTGTTTTCCAGAATACCAAGCTGACTTCAACCCTTGCTTTTCTATTAAAACTAAAGCTTTGTTCACCTCTGCTGGAAAAGCATCGCCACCCATGATACAAACACAAGTTATTCCGTCATTTTCTTTAATTAACTTATTCAATATTGATTCAGTTAATTCTATTCCTATATCCTCCCATAAATAAGGACTGTGGCATCCTTTGCAGTGTATACAACAGTTAGAGATGTTTATAGCTAAAGTTATTTCATCTGGCACATCGCTACATACTACCATTGTATCTACATATTTTAACATATTTCTTTAAATTTTTAATTGTTTCCTCCTTCAATACGTATAGAGGTAATAAAAGTGTTAAATATTTCATATCCTCTTTCTTTTTATATTTAATAGCCTCAGCTAAAGTTTTAAAATTTTTATTTATTTTACAATAATTTCTTCGTATTCTTACACAATAAGTATTATAAGGAGTTAAATAGATTCCTTTTCCTATAGTAGATAGAAGAGTATTAATCTCAGATGGGACTAATATACAGGTTTTTTCGGAATATATTTTAGGCATATCTAATATATAGGAAAGACAATCTTTATCTAAATCATATTTAACACTATAATTATGTGATAGATACCAATTTTTAAAATAAGAATAAGTTTTAAACTCTTCTGATACAGTTACTCCTTTTTTTCCATAATATAAATAAGCATCAAATTTAGGATCATAACATCTTCTTTCCATATTCTTCCAAACAAAATAGATATATTTATCTGTATTATTTTCATCACACAGAAATCCATAAATATCCCTTTTTTCTAAGTTAGAAACTTGTCCATACTTAGCAGAATCCAATCTAAATGTAATTTTTTTAGTATATCCTTCAAAATGGCCTTTATAGTAATACCTATGTCTAACCTTTTTATCAGATTTGCCCTCTATAATTAAAACGTCCCCACAATTTTGTTTTATTTTATCTTCCATATTTTTAATTTTGTTTCTACAAAGATATATAAAATAATGCAAATATACCAATCATTAGGACATTATTATTGAACGGTGTATAGGACAATTAGAAATGTTAATTGCTAATGTTATTTCATCAGGCACATCTGCCATTACGATCATTGTGTCTACGCATTTCATAATTCTTCTCCGTTTTTGTAAACTCTTCTACTTGCCTCTACCTTTCTGCCTGAGCTAAAAGCTTTTATAGGTCTAAGATAGCCGATAATTCTCGTCCACCATGTAATGTTTTTACTACCACATTTAGGACAAACATCTATTTTTGATTTACTAATATATCCACAATCATCACACTGACTGTTAGGAATATTAAAAGTAAAATAATTAGTGCCATTTTTTATTGCATACTTTATAAGAATTGCATACTGCTTTTTAGACAAATGTTCGTCCAGATTGCAATGTAAAGCAACTCCGCCATCCAAACTATCTACATATCTTCTGCCATGTAATCTAAATTTTTCCAGTATAGAAGTTTCAGTTTTTTCTGGCTCGTAAAAGTAACTATTATAACAATTCCTTATAGCTTCGTCTGGTACTATATAACCATCTTCTTTATCCCAATTGTAATTCTTAATAGCCAAACTTTCTGCCGGAACCATCTCTGTATTAAACTTCAACTTATGCTTAGGATTGAAAGGCTTTTGTTCTGCCTCTCTATTACATTTTCCTATGGTGCTTGTGATTTGCCTACAAAAAGCCTCATACTTGTCATTGTCTCCTACCTTAATATTTAAAAACTCAGCAGCTTCATTTAGACCATTTATTCCTATTGTTAGGAATTGTTGATTCAAACTTATATATCCTTGTTTATAAACTGGTAACATATTTTTATCATACAAGTGCCATAAAAGCTCATTAAAAGCTGAATGATACTTATATACTCTTTTTAAAATATTAGATAAATATTGATTAAAATTAAACAATAACATTCCACCATTTAGCTTGCTATAATCTTGAACAATTCTGTTTAAGTTAAGCGTTATGACAGATTTAGAACCTGTAGCGACACCTGTTAAACCATTGGTGAAATTGAAAGTATTTTTATCCAATTTGTTCAAAACCCGGCAGCAACTACTGAGGCTATCAGCTTTATCACTAATATAAGTAAAGAAAGAATGTCCTTCTGCATACATCTCTGCCGTTAAGTCCTCATAAGCACTGTCTTTGATTTTGTCTTTACCGTCGGATAATAAAGCCATTGTCTCAACGGGAAAGGTTAATAAACACTTTTTCCTTTCAGCATTGAACCACTTCATAAACTTTCTTTGAAGAAAATCTATTGCTTCCCACTCCGGTTTTGTTCCGTCAGGATATACAAAGTCCTTAAATAAGGCATTCCAATAATTACTGTCATAATAAGAAAAGTTAGAGAAGGGAGATTGGAAAGATCGGTTTCCTGCTGGCTGATTTAAGGAATAAACTATCCCCTGGAAAGCCTGTTTTATTCTATCAGAAATCGTTATTTCTATTACTTTATCTGTTTTCTCTGGACTGCTTTTTATTCCTACATTTAGTCTTGAGCTTTTATAGTAATTTTCTCCAAATTCCTTAACACAGTAGTAATTAAATACGTTGAAAAATTCCCCAAATGCCACAGCTCCTGCAAACTGAGAAGACAAAAGAAAGGTCAAGTTTGTAAATTGCCCTACAAAACTGGTTAAATTCTTTGGCGCACAACTATTCAATCCGTCTAAGGAAGAAGTACCTTTCTGCATAAAAGGAAATAGATTTACTGCTACACAATAAGGCTTGGCAAATGCGTGTTCGTCATGCTTGTAGATAATATGTGATTTCAAATCTTTAACATAGTCCGGAGCCTTTTCTCCGTACATCTCTTTAAGCTTTTTAGTAATTCTATACCTGTTAATTAAAGTATTGTCTTTTTTATGCACTTCTGCGTCTAATGTGGCTACGTTCTTGTTTTGAATATTGGCATTATCATCAACCTCTGATGAGGTAGCAGCATTCTCTCCATTATCAATATAGTTGTCGATATACTCAACCCGTTTCATTGTTTCTCTGAGATTCTTATGCTGCTCTCTATAAAGAATAAAAGATTTAGCTGTTACTAAAAATCCTTTTTCCATAAGCGTTTTCTCTATTATATCCTGAATAGATTCAACGCTCATATGATCTTTTATTTCTTTTAATACTGCCGTTGTAACAGAAGTATAAGATCCTTTTTCTCCGGTTTCTTGAAAAGCTTTTTGAATAGCAGTAATAATTTTACTGGAATCAAACACTTCCAACTTTCCGTTTCTTTTAATTACCTTCATTTTTTTATTTTGGTTATAACATTTTAAATGCGTCAGTGGCGTTTTTATACTCCTTGCCATTAACATTGTATGTGGCTTTTGTCTCTCCATATTCAAACTCACTAATCCTTGGAATAAAAACTTCTTGAATGAAAGATTTGCCCCTTTTTACTCCGTTCATTATTGTCAATTTATACTTGCGTATATCACAATCAGCCATTGATATTCCTGACACATATTCTTTCTTAATTTCCATCAGTATAAATTATTATTGTTTGATAAGTCCCGTCATTATACACGTGCTGTATTGTTTTACCCTTGCTTTGTAGTTCAGTTATCGTCGTATATACTCTGGACGTTGGAACTATCTTGGATTGCTGATTACTCATGGTTTATCCTTAAAAATCTCCTTAAAACTGCAAGTAGGCAATCCAATAGAATTTAATTCTCTAAGGTCTGTTGCATAAATATCGCCTCTATTTTTTACATTTTCATAAACATCCATTAATCTTGGTATGTCAGCCCTATACTTATTGGCGATATTTAAAAGTCTTATTTTTTCATCAATTGTTATCTCTGCTTTTATCGCACGGTTCAATCTTTCATGAATAGGACTATTGGGTAATATACTAATCCCTTCTCCTAAGATTCTGTTTACTTCTTTTGATACTTGTGTTAGGGTTTCCATAATTATTCTTCCTCCACCCTTAAAACAATCCGAATATACTTCTTCTCTATTTCAGTGAACCTGTCATGCCTAAACTTGTACATCAACGTATCATACAACATAGGCAAGGTATTTGATAACCATCTTTTTGTGACGCCTCTTTCTTTTAAAAGACTGTCTAATTTCTGAGCAAAAGTTTCATTTTCCATAATGTGTTTTTAAATTTATATAATTAACTACATTGCAAATATACTAAACATTTACATATAAACAAATGTTTTATTCTTTTTCTTCCTTTTTATAATCCAACTGTGTTTTATAATCATAATGAAGTCCGTGTTTTTCTCCATATGCTTTATACTTGCATATCTCACATTCGTCCTCCACTTCTTTTTCTATAAACAATCTGTACCTGCATTTCTCACATGGTACTACAGGAAGGTATCTTTTCGGGCCTTCTACGCTTTTATTGACGTCCATATCTTTTAATACTTTTTGAAGTGCAATCTTCATAGCATCAAAATAATTTGGATCGTTAGGATTTTTTATGATAGTCTCCATTTTTTTGATAACATCCGGAACGAAGTTTTTAGAGAATCCGTCACTATTTTTCGGTACATCACCTTCTTCTTCTTTCTCCGGCCAAAAATAATCTTCTATTTGTTTTCTTCTTTTACTGAGATAATCAGCACCATCCATAGATGTATATACAGCAGAAGATAATTGTCTTGCTTTAGTTTTAGTGAATTTCTCACCAAAAATCATCTGATAACATTCTACATTTGGTATTGAATATAGGAGTGTCAAGTCCAAGAACATTTTATCCCTTTTTGTTAAAGTCCACAGCGTATTTGCTGGGGGCGTTGGTAATACTAATGGTTTTTTCATTTATCTATTATTTAAAAATTTCACGATTCCATATTATTGTTTTTTTATTCGTATGTTCACAAAATGCTAATACTTTTTTAGGGTCTATCCAGCAATTTTCACCTTTTATAATTCTTTGAAATTGCTCGTAGTCATCAAAAAAGCCTCCACCATCACAAACATCTATTATCCATTTAGCCTGTCTTATCAGTTTTGCTACACTATGGGACATTCCGGGAGATTTACATTCAAGACCTAATAGTCCACGTTTCCATGATTCATAATAAAGTAAATCCGAAACTCCCGGAACCATGCCCATAGAATTTTTTGTATTAACATCTATCCCTTCGTTAAAAACTGCAAATAAATTGTGAAGGTTCTGATACCATATGTTTCGATACCATAGGACACATTTTGTCTGAAACTTTGCTTCTACTTTGTTTATTGGGTTTTTGTAGGGTGATTTCATTGTCTTAGTTTAAATAATTTTTCAACTGGCTTCTTATTATGACTTTTATTAGCAAGAGTGTTTGAGATTTGTTTTTCCCAAATACATTCAAAATCATCCGGAGCGTTATATTCACTTATAAATACTTTGTGCCCTTCGGTTGTTTTTTCTCTACACCATTGCCAAAATTCAGCGTGGTTAAAATCTCCTGTCTTATATTTTGTTGTGTTTTGATATGGTGGATCACAATAAATTATACTATTTTTGGGTATATCTAATTTTTGATAAGTAGTATTAATAAAATGTACTCCAGCTAAATTGTTCATTTGTTTAATTAATAAATTCTTACCGCAAATAACATCTCTATTCCACCCATTCTTCCTAGCTCTAGTATACCCACCAAACCACTTAGCTCCAAAAGAAGAATTAAATCCACAATGTGCAACTTCAACCATGGAATATTTTTCCTTATTGTTTTTTATGTGATTATATTCTTCTTCGGTTATGTAGTCTGATAATTCTTTAGATTTTCCTTCAGAACAATGCTTTAATAAAGCAATCAAATACTTATTGTTATCAGCCCCAATCCTATTACCCCCAACCTTATCAATCATATTAGCACCGCCAACAAACGGTTCTACGTACCATTGATCTGGTTTTCTGTCTTTTAAAATTATAGGCAGTATATATTTTGCTATACGCCTTTTACTTCCCATGTACTTCATATTTATTTGTTTAATCTCCATTCCAAGTAATCTCCAAAATCATCTGTTTTCTTATGTTTCCATTCCGGAAATGATTTCCACCATTGTGGACATTGATTGGGAAACTTTTTATGCCAATCATCCCAAGCATCAATATCTGCAATCAAAGTGTAATCATCTTTTATATCTTCTTTCCTGAGATAAGTTTTCCCACCGGTAGCTAACCATATTTCATTTCTAAAACACATCTTAGCCATCAATGCTGTTTTCTCACTCTCAACTACTATTACTCGTTGATTAGGTTTTCTTTTTTTTAATAGGTGAGATCCAAATAAACATCTACCTCTGAATCCTGAATATGTTCTAAAACACCTATTCGCAGAACAATCTTTTCGTCTATGTCCATTGTCTCTATATGCAATTAGTTTATCATAAAATATTCTCCCTTTTTCATTTACATACCAAAAAACAGTAGCAGGAACTTTAAATTTAGGCATTAATGTGGAACCTACACAATATTCATCGAAAACTACAGCTACTTTAAATCTATCTATCTTTTTGCAAAGCCATTTATATAAAATATCACCATTATGTTTTCTGTAGTAAATAGATTTTTTTACATATATCTTTGAAACGTATTTTAAAGGCTCTGGTGGCGTTTCTGGAATAATTAATACATTTCTACCATTTTGTTTAATAAGTGCGTCATAGGCATCCTTCCGTGTTGCACAGCCGCCATATTTCACCATCCAATTAAATAGTGTCAATTTTTCACCACCCTGTTCCAATATCTGAATACCATTTTTTACTTTTCTGCATGATAATTTATCAAACCTATGGTGTATCTCTCCATTTATTCTTCTATTTGAAATCCACCTGTTTCTATATCTCGTTAAAGAAAATCCCATAATTTCAGGCAAGATTTCAAATACTTTGTCGTAGTCTATTTGGTCAGTCATGATGTTTCATCCCTTTTCCTGTTTTAACTTCCCAGCAACATTTAGCTATCCATCCGGACAAATAAGCATTAGCTTCCGGACTAGGAGTATCCTCTTTTATATATTCCCATACAAAATCTACAGCGTGTGCGGCTTCATGCGTAATTCTTTCAGTGTCTGTATATTTATGAAGAGTAAAAACTATTAATATTCCAACATCATTATGTTCTTTAGAAACCACTCTGCAAGTTATAGCTGCTGCCGCATCTTTTAAATCTTCCAAATCCAATTCTGTTTTCCCTTCAGAATCATAAAACCTCTCTTTCAAAGGCTCAAAATTGGTTGTTATACATACCCATAATTTTACGGGATAAATTACTGGATCAAATTCGTGTATTATTGTTTTCTTTTTCATAATTGTTATATTTTAGAATGGTAGTTCTCCATCAAATTCTTTATCTTCTTTCCCTTGAACATCCTCATCTCCGAAAGTTCCTTCTTCTTCTTCTTCTATTTTGTAAAAAACAAAACCATTGGAAACTTTGTAATCTACTCTCATTTTTTCACGATATTGGAAACCTACTTGTAATAAATCAAATTTCAGATTAGACCTTGACTTCGGAGAATTTCGCCATGTTTTGCAATACTCTAAATATTCTTCCATCAAAGTAACACTGTGCATTTTAACCTCTACTCCTCTTTGATTTTCAGTAAGAAAGCCTGTGTACCCTTTCTCTTTTAAAAAAGAAAGAACACTACTTGATTCAACCCTTACTCTTTTTATTACTTCTTCCATTTTTTCAGAGTTGGTAAATTGTCCTTTTTGTTTTATGATTCTCGCACGACCCTCCATTATCCAATTGAAAATACCGCTCATCTCTGCTTTTAGTTTACTTTTCAGCATCTTATCTTGATCTGCTTCCTTGAATGTTTTGGTAAATTCTATGATTTTATTTCTTCGCCAATAACCATTTGATGAATCAGTAGTAATAGGCATTTTGTTCACACAGGCAGCAAGTAATGGCATATCCTTAGCCTCGAATGGAGCCATTCCGATAGGTCGTACCATAATTGGCTGATGACTGACTATTGCCTTAAATCTACCGCCTGAAAAATCTTTATCGCCCATATCCGGAGCAAAATTTAATAATTTCCCATCAGCAATAGCAGTATAATAATCAGAATCACTACTCGTACATAGCTGAGAAATCTCATGAGAAGAACAGTTCTCACCAAGAAGATTACGGATTGTAGTTTCTACTACACTCTTACCATTTGCACCACTACCATACAAAAATAGACAAGCTTCAACGTTTAATTCATCTCTATCAACAAATGTCAGCCCTAAAAACTCCTGTAGTACCTTAACCAGATCTTCATTGCAGATTATGTCTGCCAAAGTTTTTTTCCATAATGGACATCCAGCTAAAGGATCGTAATCTATGTCAAGAAAAATACGTGTCATCCATCGTTGTTCGTGAGGATGTATTTTCATAGTTTTCAGGTCAAGAACTCTATTGCGAAAACTAATAACAGTTTTAGATGGCTTAAATTCCTGTATGTGCATATCATTTAAAATACGCTTGAATATCTTATCTACAGAATTTACCTGGTAAACCACCCCTACCTTTATGTTCACTAATATCTCACATATTAATGATTTAATAGACTGTGTATCAAGTTTCTGGTACTTTAATCCATCATACATATACAGGGTATTATCTCCTTTCCGGAAATTTCCATTTTGCATAGCAATTGCAATAGCAGTAGCCATTTTAGCTTCTTTCAATGAATTTACACGTGAATCTGCTGCCCCTTCTCCGTGCATGGCATCAGGGATTTTTTCGCATATAAATTCTAACGAATCTTTATAATTCATACTTTATATGCTTTAACTACAACTATATCTTTAGTTGGTCTGTAAGATTTAAAACCACGAACTCGCTTTTTTATTATTTTACCACTTTTTACCCATAACCTGATAGTCTCAGGTGTTTTGTCAAGTAATAATGCTATTTCCTCAGCAGAGTACCATGTGATTCCGTTTATATTTATTCCTTTTGGTTCTTCCATCGTTTTGTTCTTAATCAAAGTCATTAAAATCGCTTATGGATATTTTTATATCTCTGATTTGATTCCTATTATTATAATAAGTAGATTTTATCTCACCTATCTTTACACTTGCATATTTTCCCTCTAAAAGATTTTTGAGCAATCTTATATTATTGTCAGAAGAAATTACGGAACACCCATCGCTATCGTCAATTTCAAAACCATGACCCCTCAGCATTTCTACTTTTTCTTTTTCTGATTCACGCTCATCGTAATGGCTGCCATAAACATATCCTGATAATTTAGTCTCAAACATATATCCATTAAAAACACCATCACTACAATGTCCAAAACCATATATGCTCCACCATTTATAAAATTCGTCTTTTATGATTTTCAATCGTTCTCGTAAATCTTCGTTAGAAACTTTTCCACCTAATTGTTTCCTTAATTCTCTGTTTTGTTCGTTGGTTATTCTAATTTCGCTATACCGCTCTTCTGCTTGTTTTTTCAAAACACTATCATAATCAAACAAGGAAACAAAGGCTCTTATATGGCTTTCAGACAAACTCAAATATGTTTCCTTTTCACCCTCTGTCAGTCTTTTGTTTTTAAGATGACTAAGAAATACGTGTGCGACAAAATTAAAATCAGTACACGCTTTGATAGCTTTCTTTTCAATATCTTCGCTAACTACTACAATTGTAGGGTCTTCGTTTACTTTAAAATTCAGTTTTTGTTCTTCCATAATTACTTATTTTTTATCCTTTTCCCGCTTTCAATATTAAATGTAACCTTTTCTCCAAATCCATATAATTTACCTCTATGAATACACGCACCTCTACCGCTTTTATTTGGTTCGTATAAATCACATTCTGCTTTTCTACAATCGCTTCTTGGTACTACATCACATTCTTTTGTACAAAAACAATACATACTTTCTTTTTCCGGTATTGCCTCTATTAATGTAACTTCTTTTAATTCGTCTGTATTATCAAGACAGTCTCCCAACGGCATACAGATATTTGAATCTTCGTTTTCAAAATATAATTTTTCCATAATTACTTATTTTTTATCCTTTTTACTCTTAATATACCCAGCCATAAGTATCGAATAGTTGGCTAAATCTAACAAAGTATCTTCTATCTTCTCGTCTTTAACGTTCAAAACACCCTGTTTTACAAAACTATTAATTCTGCTTAATTTATCACTCATTCTTGTAAGAAATCCCTGTTCTGTTGAGGCAATTCCTATTTTTTCAACTAATTTGAAGTTGGCAAATGGATCTTCACCGTCAAATCCTGCATAATCATGATTCTTTGATTCCATGATTTTTGTTAATTTGTCGCAGCATTTTTTATGATATTCTAATAATTCTTTGGTTGTCATAATATTTCCCTCCATTCAGAAACCTGACCATCTCCATCTTCTTTCATGTCATATCTTTTCCCGGTAAAACAGCCCATTTCAAAATCATATTTTTCAATATCTACATTCCCAAATCTATTTTTAGTTAAAACTTTTTCGCTAAAATTAACATTTTCTTTTTTAGGTAGTCCATCTTCTACAGAAGTCCATCTTTTTGCATCTTCCCAGCCTTTATCATAGGCCATATCCATGTCTTTTTCTGTATATGTTTTTATTTTTAACATATCGACACGACCTTCTAACCATCCGTTATAGAAGCTTTTCCAATCCCATTCTTTGTGTTTTAGTTTGTCAAATATTTCTCTTACGTGTCCTATTAACTCATCGCTACCCCATTTTGATTTATCGTTTTTCATTTTTCATAATTTTAAAAATATTGAACATTCTGTGGACAATCAATATCCCGACTTAATTTAACTCTCCAATTCGCATATTCTGGTAAAACTTCATCACGGATAGGAGCGAAAAGACCATAGCCCCTTCTACGGGCTCTCAGACAGGCTTCTCGTGGACTTTTGGCTATTACCTGGGTAAACATACTCCATGAAGGATTAAATACTCCTACGCCCCCTCCTATGACCTCTACGTCGTACCAATCACATTTGGCTCTTAGTCTTTTTATTTTTTTTGCTTTCATAATATTATTTTTTATATACAAAGAGAAACAATCCAAGCCTTAAAGCTTATCTCGTCCTCAAACCTTACCATTATCCACATCTCGTCAGGACTTCCACACGCTACAAAACATCCGTCTTTTTCAGCCTTATTGCAAAACGCTGTATATATTTTAATAGACGTTCCTTTTTTTAAATTAATTGTTCTTTGATACATTTTTTTATTTTTTTAATTAAAACCAAAACCATAATTTTTGTTCTTTATCAAAAAAAGGTAATTCTTCTGTTATCCTATTCTTAGATTTTCTTGAAGTACGTGTCATTCTTTGCCAAGCTTTTTCATTCCAATCTTTTCCACATAGTTTTTTTACTTCTGATTTGGTGGTACCTTTTATTTTTCCTATATTCCTGTTATCAGTATCCCCTGTTAGTTTCACAAATGCTTTTTCTATATTCATGCTATTTTTAATTTTCAACATAACACCTATCCTTCTTCATATTATTTAACCTATTACGACAAGGAGTAATACCCTTTTGGTTAATGTAGTTCGGATTGCGTGGCTTTGCAAAATCATTGCGAGGTCTTGTTCTTACACACAGACTTGTATTTCTGAGGAGCTTTATGTAATTCTCATCATCAGCAGTCTTTGTAAGAGTATATACAGCAGTACACACTATATCGCTTCTTCGCATATCGTTTTTTAATTCCACAACCGTTACTCCTCTTTCCTGTTCTTTTTTCTTAAACAGTTTTTTTATTCTTTCTATTATTCGCATATATATTTTATTACAGCGTTAATAAATACTTCTTTGGTTACTTCTGTTAAATTATGACCGCTATGTGATTCTTTTGTAAAATTGTTTATTCTACCACAAGAAAAAGAAACAAAATTATAAACAATATCGGTATTAAATCCTTCGTTTAGAATTTCAATAGGCAACTTCATCATCACATCCCTCAAATCTTCTCTGTCTTTAGCATGATATTCCATTTCACTCAACTTCATCTCCACAAATTCTTTCCCATTCCATTTCATGCCTTTTTTCGCCTGCTTTGCAATATAGTTTTTCTTCCATGTTTCTGCTGATGCTTCGGTCTTGAATATTTCAGAGAAAAAACTATTTTCTTCATATAATGGAAGAGTGATAAGTCCACCAAAAACAATCAACCCCTCTTTTATTACCCAGTAAACTTTATTCTTTTTCAAATACTTCTTAGTAAACTGTTCACCAATACTGTTTGTGAAGACTACTTTTTTAGGCTTTACATTTAGTTTCGGAGTAAAAAATGCTTTGTTGATTTGATTTCTATAATCTTCTATATCTATATCACATCTAGTACAAGTTGTTTTATCCGTTCCCTCAGGAAAAATATTTTTTAAAACATCCTCACAATGAGAATCTACACGAGCAACAAAATGCGGTTTCTCTTCTTTTCTCTTTTTATTATTAAAACTCCTCAATTCTTTTCTTTGGTTCTCAATAGTTTTTTCCATCCCATACATCGCTTTCAATGTATCAAAGTCTTCCGGCATGCTAAAATGGATAAATCCAGCTTGTTTATATTCGTCAGCAGAGCAAAGAAATGACCATGCCCAATTGTGATTAGACCATGGCATCCCGTTTATTGCTCGGTTTACTAATCTTTCTTTATAGTTGCCATTGCTTTCCACACTCTCATCTACACTTTTAAGAAAGTTGATGGCTTTCTGCATAAATCTCTCTTCTCTTGCTGTAATAACTATTTTCTGTTTCATTTTTTTATTATTTTTAAGCATAAACTTCAAATTTCATATAAACAGTTTTAGAATCTGTACACGGCAAGTAAATATGCCCCCAGAAATCACAGTCATCCATACTATTTACTTTTATATCATAATATCTATGATTAAATTTCCCATCAGTAGATTCTCTTTTGGCTGTTTTTGGCATACCATTCTTACTGGTATATCCTCGGAAAAAAACCTGACTGCAATATCCGCTCAACTCAATATATCCATTTTTTAAATCTAAATCATCATTCATCATCTTCATCTTTCTTTAAAATATCATTCCACTTACTATATATCTTTATCCAAAACTCAGATTCCTTCTTAGGCCAGACAAAAGCTCCTGAAACAAAACTTGATGGACAGTCCATTTTAAACCATTCTACTTTCAACCTCATCCACCTCTTATAGGCTCTGTTCTTTTTTAGAAATTCGTAAAATTGCTGTTCTTTGTTTTTCATAATTATAAATATTTAAAACCTAAATCCTCTATTACTTTCTCACATATTTGTTTGTTCAAACAAATCATATCCACTTCATTACGTGTATTTATTTCTGCATTTATTATGCTGTCATGCATACAATTACGAGAATTTTTGTTCACAAAAGAACTTTCAGTAACAATAATCTCGTTTTTGTACCAAATCGTTATTTTTATACAATCCTCGTACTCGTTTACATCAAACATTATTTCAATATCAAATTTATATCCATTCTTACACGGATATTCTTTTCTGGCAATGTTAGACCTTGCAATTAATTCCTCTCTAGTTTTGTTTTTCATAATTATTAATCTTTAAAAAATTCAACTATCTCTTTTAACTGTTTTAAACTCTTTATCTGAACTCGTTTTTTAATATTGCAAGTCTTTGGACTATCCATTCTCACCAACTCACACAACTGAGTTTCTTTTGCCCAGTCAAGGTAGATCTTTTTCGTAAGATCCTTTGTAATGATACAATAAGGATAGCCATATTCGTTAAAATATGATTCGTCAGCGTTCTCTTGCTCTTTGAATCCTAAGGACATTACGTCGCTATACTTTATTTTTTTCATAATTATACTAATTTTAATTCTTCCATTTTTTTTATAGCTGCATAATGATTAAAGGCTTTTATACCTGTTGTTATCTGTATAAAATTATCTTCATCCATGAAAATTGCAATATGATCGTGTTCGGGACAAGTAAGTATGAATTTTTCATCCTTGTCATATAATCTATAAACACCACCACAATGACACATTTTACAATTCTTAAAATCTATAAACTGTTTTACTCTGTCCGGGAAACCAGCTTTCGCTATTTCTATTAATTGTTCTTTTTTCATATCCACCAAACTTTAGTTATCGTAATTTCTTTCTTCTTATGAGAATATGCCTTGCGTATAAAACCCGATAATGCTTCTTTTGCTTCATCTAAGGAACTATAGACATAATTTGTACAAATAGGAAACCAACCATTGTCTTTTATCCCATAATACGGATAAAGATAATCTTCCGGCTCAATAACTTTTACTATACTAAACCTCTTTCTTACTTTTTTTAATAATTTTGTTTTCATAACTTTTATATTTTTAATTCTCCAAATCTACGACAACTTTTTGTTTTTTCCAAATTATTTTTGTTTTTTCCAAAAATAGGCATTTCTCATTCACACATCAGTAATACCCTTTATAGAGGTGTAAACTACTGTGCCACATATCTCCCATAGCTTATTTTACGACAAAAAATACGCAAAAACCTCGTTTTTTTGTAGTGGGTACCTCAAAATACCCCCCCCTCCCCTTCGTGATTTTGCTGTTTTTCAATTTTTAACTTCCTTATATTCAATATATTAACTTTTTATTTTTGCCGTAACTCATTGATACTCACCCTAACCACGTCCATCTACCCCCCCTCCCCTTCGCATTTTTCGACTTTTTCAATTTTCAACACATTGGTAATCAGGTACTTAATTTTTCAAAATCCTCGTAACTAACTGATACTCACCCTAACCACGTTTAAAAAATCAGTCAAGTAATTGAATACCAGAGAACTAACTTTTTTGCCCAAAAAAAAGTGTAGTATTTGTAGTATCGTGTAGTATTTCACTTTGCCTCTGTACTACCAGTATCCATGGGATTTGTAGTAGATGTAGTAAATGTAGTACTTTTCCTAGGACGTCTAGAGCACAACACCATAGTTGTGTATGCGCACGTGGAAACATACTACAAGTACTACAAGTACTACAAACCTAATATATATGCACCTTACAGAGGCAAAACGTAATACTACATCATACTACAAGTACTACAGAATTTTCTTAGACACCCACAAAAGACCCTTTTTAGCTATAATTCCTCAGTTTTGCTCCAAAATGGCTTTCAAACTTGTCGTAAATAGTTTCAAAAAAATAAAAAAAAATTTTGAATATCTGACTAAAACTCAAGGCTCCAAAATGTTTTAGGGGGTACGGGGGGTATAAATTGATAGACAAAGTTTTACACGTCAGTATCGGACGTTTAAGACCCGTAAAAAGGTTAAAAAGTTATTAATCATTATTTTTTTTGATAGTGAAAAAATAAAAGGCGAAAAAAAGCAAACTAAGACTTTAGTTAAGCGTTTTTTTATGCATTTTTCGTCATAATCAATTGATACTCAACACATTAGCCCCCTTCACTTAAAGTAATACTTTAACATAGACAGATTAAATACAAATAATAAAGCATAAAGGCAAAAATATTGACACAAACACTACAAACATGTAGTTTATCCTCACATAGTTTCTTATGGAAATAGTTTCCAGTGGAAAATAATAAATTACTATTTATAAAACATGTTGTAAAACATACGATATATTTAAATATTCATGTAAAATAATGTATGTTTTATTTGTTTATATAAATATTTTACCCTATCTTCGTATTAACAAAAAGAAATAATAACAAACACGGCCAAAAGGCCATAAAATTAAATGATATGAGAGTACCAAAAAATTACACGGGCAAAGCTTACTATTTATCAATTTTTGAACATTGGTTTATTGATGGTAAAAATTCATTTTCAGGTATGTATAAGGGCGTATTTGATAAGGGCGTATTAATAAACCTTACAAAAAATAATGGACAAGTTAATCCGAAAGATGAAATTTTAGCGGTTGAAGCTGCTGACAAAATTAATAATTAAAATTTAAACAAAATGAATATAACAAATTTACTAACAGTTTTTTCCGAAAGTAACAAACAGTCTATAAAAGACAATGATTTTTACGAATACACCTTTGTAGAATTAAGCGTATTTAACACGGGTGTAGTTGTTAACTTGACTTTTACGAATGATATAACGGCCGAAGAGGCCGACGGGTTTAATAATATTTTAGTATATACAAATGATTTAATTAACGAGTTATGAAAGTTTATTCAACAATTTTACAGGGCAGCGAAGCAACAGAGGACAATGCTATAAATTTCGCCAAATTATATGATTTTAGCGAAGATGAGATTTGTGAAAATACGGCTCTATGTAGTCAATTTGATTATATAGATACAATTAAGGGGATTGATATATATTACAATTTTGCCGGTGACTATTATTTTTTTAGCAAAGAATAAATCTTTTAACCGGTACAAATTTTTTAAACAATTAAATTATAAATATTATGAGTAAAAAATACGCTTCAACTCTTGCCAAAGAGTATGATTTTAAAACAAAAGAACAATACTATGATTATATAATATTGTCTTTAATAAACGGAAACAGAGATCAAGTAAAAAACTTATTTAATCAATTAAGAAAAAAGGATCAAAAAGACTTTTTAAATAATTTTTTATCTGACTGCGACCCTGACGAAAAGGAATGTAAAAATATTTGTATTGGAGAACTTTTAAAATAAATAAAGCTATGAATGTATTAAAACTTGCAAATAAAGCGGTAAATATAAACAACAACATCGCAAAATTTTACAATGAATGCAGTAAAGAAATAACTAAAAAAACCGGTTTAGGCGTTTATAAAGTGAATGAATGTTTTTTCATAAACGGCAAAGAAATAGAAAAAATAAAAGTGGATTATATACCTTTTTACGGGGCGAACAAAGTAATTTTTTATTTTTACGGGGGTGAATTTATAGAGTTAAAACAAATAAAATTTAGTGAAGTAATCGGATTTTTACGGGACTTTTTAAAATAAACAAAGTTATGAATATATATAATGATTTCCAAAAAGCTGTAAAAGCTAACAACAATTTGCGCGAACACGTACAACACGAATTAATAAATATTTTGCCTAAAAGTAAAGTATTAAAATTTGAGGGTAAAAACAAGCCTTCTTTGACTTTTGAAGGTGAAATAATACCAACAGAAATAAACGAAATCTATTTTTTAATGTATTCCTTTGTTGTTAATTTTCAGGGTAAAGGGCGTAAATTATTAAATGAATTAACGCCCATTGAAATAGGATCTTTATATTTTGAATTAAATAAATAACATTATGAAAACTTATAACGTATCAAAAAGAACAAGCAAGCAAGCAAAAAACGAAATTAATCGGATTATTGAAACAAACAACAAATATAAAAGCTGTTATTTTTGGCAGCCGTCAATCAACGCGGCCGGCCGGCGTGCAAACGAAAGCAAGTTTATAACGAATAATCCGGAAATATGCTTTTTATCCGGTGAAGATGAAATTATTTGTAAAATGGTTTATAATGAAACATGTAAAAATGTTTATTATAAAATGGAGATAACAGTAAACGGAGAAAAAAAGAATATAACAACCTTAAAAAACTTATTAAAATGAAAACAAATAATTTAGTATATAAAACAAGCAAAACAAGCAAAGACGGAACGCAGTATGAAGTTAAAGTAAGCCTAGGCGACCCGTGCCACAATGGGTACCAAGATTTTGCAATAACAGGAGAAAGTTATGAAGCCCATAAGCCCAGAATAGAAAAATATATTCTTTGCGGCGGCGCAATAGGTAATAAAATAGCAAAGAATTTTCCAGAATTTCAAATTTTTGAAGATCTTCATTTATGCGATTTTTCAGGTGCGCCAATGTATGCAGTGGGAAACGGATTTTATCAAATCAAGAGACTAACAAAAAAAGAATTTTGTAGGTATTATAATTGCAATGAAAAAGATTATTTTTTCCTTACTGATGCAGAAAATGAAGATCATTTTTCAATGCTTTTATATTTATCAGGTTTGCCTAAAAAATGGGAAGCAAAAGCGAACAAAGCAATTAAGATTCTGGAGGAATGGACAGGTAACGAATTTTTAAACGATAGTAAAAAACGGGAATATATAAAACCAACAGCCGCAGAAATAAAAGAATATAAGGAGAAAGAAGAAGCCGGACAATACACGCCCGAAAAGATCGAAGAACGCAAAGCAGCAAAGATTGCAGATGAGAATAATAAAAAACTTTTTGAGATAATGACAAAAAGAGACAAAGCGATATTTGAGGCAAATTTGGAATTTACAGTAAAAAGGGCTGTTATATCTGCAAATCTTCCTTTAAATAATTTTATTTATTATAACCATAGCAAAAAAGCCGTGTTTAATTGGAAAGATTACGAAGACAAAGTAACACAAGAGCAATTTGATGCAGCGAATTTAAAAATTGAGGGCGTGACATTTAATTTATTAAAATGAAAAACATAATAAAAGAAAACCGGCGAAAATGCGAACAAAGAGCAAAAGAATTAACCCGCTCCGGGCGGTTATTATTATTAAAAGAAAAACAAAATGAACTATAAAAGAATTGAACAAACAGCACTAACAGCCCTGGAAGTAATTGCCGGGCTGTTGATAGTTTACGAAATGTATTTTATTAAACTTTAAAAATTAAACAAAAATGGAAAATTATAAAACAGTTTACGGAAGTGTACAAATAGCAGCAAGTGAAAAGAATATTATTCTATACACAAAAAATAAGGCTTTAGGCTGTGCAGAGATTGAACAAATTATGCAAAAGTATATAAATCTTAACCCTATGGGCGGCAAACAGGGACAAAATGAAGTACAAAGGGCTGAATATTTTGATGATGAAAATGTTTGGGCGGCTGAAATAATGTAGAACAAAACAAACCACGACAGGTAAAAATTTCCCGGTTCAATTCCGGGCGTGGTACAAATTTTTTTAACAATTAAATTATAATATTATGAAAACATTTAAAAGAACCGTTAATGAACCGCGTTTAAAAATCTATTATGATGAGGATCCTATGAACCCGCGCGAAGATACAAATACAACTTTATTTCTATTAAAGAGTGACGACAAAGCAAAGGAGATAATACAAAAATATCTTAATACTTGCCGTAATATGAGCGAATTAAAAACAGCGGTATGTAAGGAAATAACAGAAAAGTACGGTAAAATATACTATTCCTGTTTTATTACGAAGTACGAACATTCTGGAATTGCTTTGCATCAGTCACTTGAATCAGGTTTTGATAGTTCGTTTTACGGGTTCGCCTTCATTACTCAGGCGCAAGTTGATGAAACAGGTTTGACCGTGGAGAAAATGGACAATGAACATTTATCAAATGTAGTTGATAATGAACTGAATGAATATAATAGTTATTTGAATAATGAAATTTACCGGTTTGAATTATATGATGAAAACGGAGAGTTTGAAGATTCTTACGGGGGTTTTTATTACATTGAAGATATACGGGAATGCCTACCGGAAGAATTTAATGATGAAAATTTAGAGGATTATTTTATTAATAGATAAATTTAACATTATGAAAACAGAAAAATGTGTAACAGTAGAAAAAGAGTTAAAAAATGTAGCTCCAAAATTTAAGAAAGCTATATGGAAAGAGTATTTCCCGGGCGAATGTTTTACGTCAGTAAGAAAAGCCGCAAAGCATTATAATCTAAAAAATTGTAGATATACAATTGTGACGGATACTATAAAGGGTATGACTTACCGACTAGTAAATAATGCAAAGATAGATGGATACGGAAGAAGATATAATTAATTAAACTTGACAAAATGAAAAAGAAATTAGAGTATTTAAGAGGCGAATTAAGAAACGGCACAATGTCTTATGGCGAATTATTAGAAGCGGCCGGAGTTCCTGAATTTCCGGAAGAGGAAGGAGGTTTATTATGAGCTGTATTATATCAAAAATAGATCCTTCAAAAGAAAGGATTATAAAGCAAATTGAGAGTTATGGGAATTATATGGAAGCTGAGGAAGAAGTAAAAAGCATAGTAAACGTGGGTATTATTGGACAATAACAACTATAAACCGATAAAACCATGACAATAAAAACACTAACAACCTATTTATCACAGAGTGACAAACGAATGATGAAAAATACAAAGAAAGGATTTGTATTTATAGGTCTTTGCATATGTAATGATAAAGTTTTAACAGATGTTAAATGTTTAAACTTCATTACTTGCCGGATTCGTGAAGAAGTAGAATTTAACAAAACAAACAATTTTTTAATAAAAACTGATAAAATTAAAGAAGTATTATGAAAAATGCAGCAACAAAAAGACTAATAACAGCAGCAAAAAATGCAGCAAAGTATATGGGAAATATGTTGAAAAGGGAAATAAAAACAGAGGTAGATAATAAGGAAATCAAAAGATGTTTAAATTTTTTCTATGGAGATGCTACTCGTCCTTACGATGTACGAATAACTATTACAGACGTAAAGTTCTATAAAAACGAAAAGGATTATACTGTGGTTATTACGACTTATAGACCGGGTTTAATAATAGGCGAACAGGGCGAATATATTAATAGATTCGAGGAGTATATAAACTCTTCAAATAAATTCGATATGCCTGTTAAAATTGAATTGAAAGAATGTGATATGTGGTTTAACTTATATTAAAATGAACAAAATGAACCAGATAGAAAACCTAAGACGCAGAACCGTCAGAATCCTGAACAACGAGAAGTCATTAAAAAATGACTGCATTAAACTGATCCTGAGCAAGTACGGAGAGGGCTTTATTGATTTGAAACATAAAGATATTTATGTATATTTGCAAGACGCACCACGGGAATATAAAGTAACTTACATAATGTACAAAAAAGATGACTTTACTTTATTCATGACAGATGATTGTGTGACAATACGATTTCAGTCGTTAAATATTTCTGAGGCATTTAGATTAACTCAAAAATTAATGGAATGAAAACAATTGAACAAGCAGTAAACTATGGTAATTCCTTAATGGAAGAACGACTAAATCAAACGGGTGAGTTATGGTACTCCGGACGTGTATCTGAATGGAAGCATAGAATATATGTAAACTTGACGTATGGCCGGTACTATAAAGGCACAGAAAAATGGTCACGGGCGGTATCTTACTGTATAGACTTGAAAGACATGACGGTTACAGACTGTTCACGAAGGTACAATAATGCTAAAGAGAATAGTCAAGTATCTGATATTGCTGATGAAATTGTTGAATTTTTAAATAAATAAGTTATGAACGAACAGAAAATGAACGAATTAGAAAAGTATTTCAGGACACTATCTGATTCAGACCTGAACTACATTAAAAAGATGATTGAGATAGAACAAGAGGAAAGGGTTGAGGATGAATTTTAAACTAATTAAAACAAAATGAAATGAAAAACATAAGACAGTTTATAAAATCCCGTAACCATTGTTGGCTCGATGAACCACAGGAGCCATTAACAGTAAAAGAAAGAACAGTAATAAAAACAATATTAGTTTTGCTTATCTTTTCATTTATATTAGTAATAATCATATTATGAGACCAATAGTACGAAAAATCAAAGAAGTAGTAAGCGAAAACAACTTGATAGCTGAACCGTACGAAATAGACGAAAGAGATCTATCAATAACAAAAGAAGGTATTTTTATATACCAAGTAGTTCCTGAATCAGAAGCTGCGACTATGTTGGACGAAGGTCGTGGAATAGATGGCTATCCAGCATTGAATTTCGAGTTCCGAAACCGTTGGTATTATTTTATACTACAATGAAAAAACTATCAACTATATGGCTCTTAATAACCCTTATTGCCGTGGCCACTTATTCAGGGGATGACGTGCTTAATTTTGCTATTCTATTTACTGTGTTTTTTATATCATTTTTAATAAATAGACGATTATGAAAAAATTATTATTACTATTTCTACTTGTCCCTTCTTTATTGTTCGCTCAAAAACCTGAGTTCTTTGCGGGGATTGAATACTATACGAGTAATCAGATTATTTTAGAACAACCATCTGAGGATTCTTATAAACATTATGATAATATTTTGACCTATAATGCAGGCGAATTAAATCTACTGATTGGTGTGAGATATTCACCTATTAAGAATTTAGAATTAAAAATACGTACTGATACTTATACAGATATAAATACAATTTCGTGTTATTCTCCTGTAAACGCAGAATATAAAGTGTCTGCAAAGTATAAAATACTACCAAAAATTAATTTATCGGTAGAACACGCCTGTTTTCATCCTATAGAAAGTGCGAATAGAATAGAAATAATAAAGCACGGTGGATATACGAAATTTAGTTTAATGTACAATTTAAAATAAAAAATTATGTGGGTAATAACACTTTTTATCATTTTTTACGGAGCTGCTGATGTTTTTGCAGAACTATTTAGACAATAAATTATGGAAAAATATGTCAAATATCTTCGTGTTTCAACGAAGAAACAGGGAGATTCAGGACTGGGATTAAATGCTCAATCAGATATTATTGATTACTTCATCAAAGATGGAAAAGTAATAGAAACTTTTAGCGAAGTGTACACGGGAACAGACTTAGTTCATTGTGTACAGCTTAGAAAAGCTATTGACTGCTGTAAAAAGAATGGAGCAAAGCTGATTATATATAAATCAGATAGATTCAGGAATCTTGATGATGCGTTGGCCGTTATGGCAGAATTAGGAGAAGGTAATTTAGTTTGCTGTGATATCCCGAATGCCGATAGATTTACCTTTATATTGTTTTTTGCTATTGCTGAACGAGAAGCATTACTAATTGCTTTGCGTACTAAACAAGCATTAAAACAGATTAAGAAAGATATTAAAAAGAACGGACACCACATATCTAAAAAAGGCAAAAAAATAACCCATTTAGGAAGAGGAAAAGGTGCGTCTATGGATGAGGCACATATAGCTGCTGCATATAAAAAGAAAATAGACATGGCAAGAGATCCAATTAAGAAAAGACAATATCTTTTAATTTCGTCATTACGTACACGTGGCGACACTTTAGAAAGTATATGCAATACTTTGAATGGAACAGGAGAAAAGACCTCTATGGGCAAAGAATGGAACCCGGGACAGGTATGCAGGGCATTAAATAAATGGGTAGAATACTATACGTAATGAAGAAGAAAACAATACTACTAATACTAATTATAATGACTGGTATCCGAATTAATCCGGAATTATATGTTATACAACATAATATTGTACCAGTTGAAGAGGTGGATTTTTGGCAGATATTAATAGAAGCTATGATAGAAGTAGAATCTGGTGGTGATTCTTTAGCTGTAGGATATGCGAACGATGTAGGTATATTACAAATAACTCCTATCTGTTTAAGGGATGCAAATAGGATTGTAAAAGAGAATAGGTACAAGTTGAAAGATAGGTATTCAAAACAAAAATCAATAGAGATATTTAATATCATTCAGAACCATTATAATCCCGATAAAGATATACAGTGTGCTATAAGAAAGTGGAATCCGGGAGACTATACTGCATACAGCAAGAAGGTTGAACGAGAGTTCAATAAAATATGTCCCGATAGTTATTCGGAATACTGTTCCTCAGAATAATTTTGATTTCTTTTTTTGTTATATCTAAATCATTATTCACGTCAAAAATGGGGTTTTGTTTTGCAATGATGTCTGATTTTATTGTGTAAGTATCTGGTTTACCTACCATTACGGGATAGAATATGGCAAGGTATAAATCTACGAATGAATGATACTTGCCCTTATATGGTTTTAGGTATTTCTCAACATAGTCTAATTGCTCGATGAACGACATATGTATTAAATCATAATTGGTAATACCTAAAGATATAGCTGTTCTAGGCATGAACTGAATAGCTCCTGATGCACGTTTGTAGCATCTTATATTAGGATCTGGATTATCTCCCCTTTGAAAATTAACAATAGTGTGGTCTAATGTGTGTGCTGTTTCAAACCACATAACAAACATTAACCAATCAGGAATTGGTATTTGTAGATTACCACAAATAAGAGTTACTTTATTGAGAAATTCCCTCCTGTCTGTTTTTATTTGGTTTTCAAAAATCATTTGTTTTTTATTAAAAATTCATGAACAGCGGTAAGCATCGTCCTTATTTCATGTATATCCTCTCCTGTTCTTTTTTCAATACCATCAATCCTGTGTTGTATAGACCTGTCTTGTTTGTCTACATAGGCACTTGAAGCTTTCTCGCCTTCTATTTTCAGTATTCGTTTGTCATGATTGTCTATTTTCGTATCGGTACTTTTTTCATAAGTGATTAGTTCACTTCTTTTAACAAGTTCTTCTTTTATGGTTTTCCGATACACAGATAGTGCTATGAAGCAAGAAGCAAGAGCTGCCACAGCCATAACAATTTCAGTAAGAAGACCTATTGAACAGGTGAGTAGGATTAACATAGCTTAATTATTTAGGTTTTTTAACAGTACCTTTCTTATCTCTTACAAGATACCCAAATGCTGCTATAAGTGCTGCAAATATAACTGCTGTCCAATCAACATTACCTGATTCGACAATGGGCTGAATAGCAACTAATGCTGCCAATATCGCTCCTGCTATTGTGGTTTTCCAATCTTTCATGATTTTAAGTTTTAATTTCTTAATTATTATTTTTGCGAAAATACGTAAAACCCAGTTTTTTATGCCTTTCATGATCTTAAAATTCAAAAGATGTTCCAAAGACATAATACCACGTTCGTGTATTAAAATCATACATTGCGCCCCCGGTGAATAAACTATCATAAAACGTAAATACAGGACTAATGGCTCCTACAAAATTAACTTCATCCGTAATCGCTACTCCTATATTTGCAAATACATTTAATCCTACTAAACTTGAACAATCTAATTTACAATTATCTGGTTTATAATTAATACCATATCCGATTCCCGGAAGAGCTGCTGATTTACTTTCCGTTTTATTAACCATGTAAACAGTCATATTAATAGCAGGTGCTAAGTAAAGACAGCTGTCCGTGCTATAATATGTCTGTTCTAAAGAATTTGAAACTAAATCAGTTAATGATGTCGTATCTCTATAAACGACTTTATATTTATCTTTGATAAGATACTTACGATGCTTTTGAGCATTTGCCGCTGTTACGAATAACAAAACGGTCAAGAATAATAATAGTTTTTTCATTTTCTTATTTTTATTTAAAATTAACACTTTTTTTTGTTATATGAAAATAATTTGCTTGTCATTTTCATTTATTTCTAATTCAGGTCGTTGAGCATATCTAAGAATACCTCCACGCATCATTTTTTTATACCATTGTTCTAATGTTTGTCCGGACTTAGCAGAACGACAAAGGTAATGAGTGAATGCACCTTCGTAAACACCATGAATAAACGCATCTGCACTTGTCTGATGTTCTCCTGATGCAGAAATTACATTCCATTTTTGATTCGGCATGACAAGTATTTTCTTTCTTCTGCTGAACAATTTTCTCCTTCCTTTTTGAATGAACAAATTAATACTTCGTGTAGCTGTTCCTGAGAAACAAGAATCAAGCAAAACTAAGCAGTGTACACCATCTTTTAATCCTGATAGTATATCACATAGGTCGTCATCTATTAATGCGCCATCGTGGAGATATAGGGCTTCATCGTAATGGTCTGCCTCATCTCCGTTCTTATCAGGAATCTGTGTGCCATGTCCTGAATAATGGAACACAATATAATCTCCCGAAACTGCATTACTGACAATTTCTGTCATCTGTTCTTTTATTGTCTGAACTGTTACTTGCTCATTTTTCAGAGCTACTGTATCATAATCAGCGAACAATTTTATGATTCGTTTCTGATCGTTTAAACAACCCCGGAGGTCATTTATCGTTCCGGGGTAGTTGTTTATTGCGAATGTGAATAATTTTTTCATTTTTTTATTTTTATTGACCGTTGTCTGCTGGTAGATACCAATAACTACCGTAATATGTTAATGTACAAGAAGATGATTTATAAATCTTGTAATTATCCTGATTATTTTGCATCTTAATATTAGAACTTGTTGTGTGAGCATAAGTATATACAGTCAAATCTGATGTTGTTGTATTTATAATCGTAATCTTTTCATAATCCGAAGGTGTAACCGAGCTACTACTTGTACCCTGCAATATTTTAGTTATCGTATTTGCAGAAGTGATTATGGCTGTGCTTTTGTTGCTTGCATATAAAACTCCTGAAACTATAGCTGGGATAGTTCCACTTCCTATTAAGCGACCTCCTATTGTTAAGCCACCTCTTATTGTTGTAGACCTTTTTGAATTACCTATTGCTATATCACCAGTTGTTCCTTCGGCTCCTATGTTTATCTCGTCACCTCCTGCTGATGAACAACCTATATTAATTTTTGAAGAAGCGTCTATATTAAAAGACTTATCAGTACCGCTTACATAAATATTAGCAGCATAACCATCTGCAACATTTTCCCATTCAATAGTTTGAAAACCAGCACTGCCATAAGTAAGAAAAAGTCCACTATTATTAAGCTTCCCTGTTTCTGTACTACTCCATGAAGGCGGTAAAGATATATATCCATCCGTATCCATAGTTAATGCCCCCAACGTTCCTTTCAACGCACTAATCTCCCCAGTAACCCCATTCAGCGACAAATTAGGTACAAAATCATCATCACTATAATTACTAGAATCTTCTCCATCAATAGTTCCTTCCTGAGAAATCATCAACGAATTTTTGTAAATAAAATTAGCAATGTTAGCGTTGTCTGCCAACAGTGTTCCAGTAGCTATGTTTTGGAATGAATCCATTGCAGACCAATGAGTAGAATCATATAATGGCGCAGTAGTTGAATAAAATTTATTAGCTGTTATTTTTGCTATATAGTAAACAGAACCGTATTTTACGACATCTCTCTGATATACATTACCTGTATAATAGGTATTATCTGTCCATGTACCTTTAGGAATTTGAGAAAACTGGTCGTTTCTGGAAATGGTTAAGGTTTTATAAATAGTTACATCTCCACTAGATAAATGAACATATACAGATAAAGCATAAGTTCCGGTAGTGGTTATATTAGAATCAAAAGAAACTCCATCCCAATATACTTTAAAATAGTTAGTTCCTACATAGGATGAAGGCGTAGATATACCTGTAGCAGTTCCAAAACCTGCACCCAATGTCATTGACCATTGATTCGTACCACTACCATAACTTATGAACACACCACCCTTCATGACTTTTATTTCCGAATAAAGAGAAGTGCTAACAGTTCCGCTAACAGTAGTAGCAATTATGTCCGGATTTTGTACTTCTACAGATATAGCATCTTCGCCAGATGATACATATTGTGTCCATAATGAAGGAGTTCCGTAAGCTTCCCATACATCATCTGCACTAACCCTTTTTGAAACAAATTCATATTGTAGTGTAGAGGTAACTCCCTGTGGGTCGTCTGTCCAGTCATCAGGCAAAGCATCGTCTTCGCCAGCCACAGGAGCATCAGGGGTTGTACCTGTATTGTTTCTTGTAAATATAAATTCAACGCCTTCACCATCAGAACCTTTAGTTCCATTGGCAGCATAAATAGTCCAGACCGAACCTTCCACGGGAGTTACACTTTCGCTTGATTCAGCAATATGTAACCATGAGGCTCCGGCATATGTAACCCAATCTCCTTTATGATACACAGTTACCCCTGTTTCATCATAAGCACCCTGATATGCAGGAATTGGAAATTCACCACCTGTTTCAGTTTTGACTATAACACCCTTAACTGTTAATTGATGAGTGGAAGAATCCCATTGCGTATATGTAGATTTATCTCTTGCACCCACATAAGAATCTCCATATGTAACTTTATAAGCTCTTCCAGTTGAAGGGTCGTATCCTTGTGAAATCCAATCTTTATCAACAAAAGAAAAAGCATCAATTTTAGCATATTGAGTACAACTACCACCGTCAAGTTGATTAATTATATATGCAGCCTGTCTATCTTCGTTTGTTCTATTTCCTAATTGAGCAATATTATCACCAACTGCCGGTATCCCATCACCATCATAATCCGTTGTGCTTAAATCAATATAGTCTTCACCTACACCTGAAACTAATCGCCAATAGTATTTTATTACACTGTTATTTTCAGGGTCGTATCTTTGACAATAAGCTTGGTCATCAGAAGCAAATTGATTCAGTACAGTTCCTTCTTTTGTATCGAAATAACATCTATAACCACCAGAAATATTCTCAACATTACTAACAGTCATTGCTGCTGCTGAATACATATGTTTTCCACCATATATTGTAACTTGGTTTACTATAAGTTCATTAACTTCAAGAGACCTCCTTACTTTTATATTATCAACTTCAAATGTTGATTGACCATTTGCATCTTTATACAGACCCATACCAGATCCCGCAAAACCTCCCTGTCTGAAATCGTCAGAAACCAATCCGGAAGCAACTGTCACTTGTTTATTAAATTTTGTTTTTGAAAAAGAAGTCGCATCAATTCCATCTCTGCGTAAATATAATTCATCAAAAGAAGAAAGTAGTCTATCTATATTTTTTAAAGAACTCAAATAACTTGTCAGTTCATCTACAGAACTTTGCAATAAACTTATAGAATTTGTCGTTGATGTAGGCTTATCTGAGATAGTTGTTTTCCACACAGGAAGTAACTTATCTTCATCATATGTGAGAACTACAGAAAGAATATAAAAAGTCATTTGTGGAGAATCAAGTATTCTTTCATTCTCTATAGTTATTTTATTCCCTGCTTTAATGTCATCGGGATTAACAACTCCTGATTCAATAAATTCAGAACTTGGTGTTATTGCGAATGTTGGATATTCGTCATCAACCTCTGCTAATTCTTCTTTTATATAGTCTTCTACTCTTTGCTCTGCATCGTAAACATAAGGATAATAAGGCATCTCTATATTTATAAGGTAGAAATGATCTCCCGCAGAAGCATTGAATCCTATATACGGCAAGTATTTATCTATCGTTTCAAGGTCTGCATCAGATTTTATCAATGTCAGTTTCCAGAATGAAGAAACACCACCATAACTTTTTGATTCATCATGTGTTATAAGATAATCATCACCATCCTGAGCTATTATAAATTCGTAATCATCATTCACTAACAATCCCGTTGAAAACATAACAGTCATTTCTTCTGACGTAACCAACGGATCCCACACTCTGTGCATAAATTCGGATTCTGTTTCATCATCATTGATAGAAGAATCCCAAATGTTTTTAATCCATATATCAAAAGTTTCTTTATATTCATTTACTTGGTCGCCATCACAAACCTTTATTGTGTTTATTTCACTATCAGCAAAAACCTTTCTAACATTGTTAGTCCAATTGATAGTCACCTGTAATCTCAAAAAATAATCACCTGCTGGCTCGTTTTCAAATTCTCCATTAAATTCACTTACTTGTCCAAGTGAGAGTGAATCTATAATAGAAGTTCCTGACATTAAATTCACGACTACATCTACAGAACAATTTGTCGTATCTTCTGGTACAAGGTCTGAATAAGTACTATCATCATTAAGACTTCGTAAAGACAAAGAACCTGAAAAAGATACTTTATTTGTTGATTCTGCATAGGTGAAAATGCTTGAATCAGAAGATCGTGAAGTTGAGACATCATAAGCCCCGACCAAAGAAACTTTCACACTTGATATACTCTCATAACCAGTTGAAGCATCAGCATCCTCGTAATCATCATTCAATATTTCTTCTACAGCAATCACTTCATCAAACCTACCTAATGTTTCAGAAGAAACGTCTTGTATAGTAGGATAAATATCTTCATTTGCTTCCAGAGAACCTTTTTTTATTCCCCATTTTAACTCCGAACCCGTTGATACACAAAAATCCCATGGTGTAAAATTGTTACCATTTGTAACATCTGTAACACCTGCATTGTAAGCATCAGATAAAGACGGGTCAGCTACACCTGCATTCCAACCTTGTACGTAATGACGATACGATATAGGCATTAAATTTGTATATGGAATACCAGTGGTTAGTGTATTACGATCGGGGTCGCCTATGTAATCACCTGTCGCAGTATCGAAATATCTGTAAGGCAAGTTTCGTGATGAACCAGAACCAGATAATCGTGTATAAATATCATCAAGTGGATTTATACGTTCAATATCAACTAATCCATTATCATATCCATACTTGAACACATGGTCTATCGTAGTAACAGCCGGAGCAAGTGTGATGGTCATAACTCCGTCAATAGATGTAATTGTCCACCTCATACCAAAGTTGTCGTAAACACCCGTTAAAACATCCCACAGACTGGCTCGTGAAAACTCAATAGTTTCCCTGTCGGTATCTACAAATTCATCTCCTGCAACCATTATCCATGAATCACCAAAATTATATGCTAAATTAAGGTTGAATCTTTCAATAAATTCTGCTGCTGTTAATGGTAGAGAAAAATCATAACTCAAAGGCTGTGCATATCCATTATACGAAACTATGTTCGAGAATTGATAATTCTTTAGCTTTGCTCTTTCTGATTCAAAGGTGAGTGAATATTTATAATATACAGAATCAGCATCTTTAACGGATGGTGGTTTTAATGTTTTATTGTAATACTTCTCACCCCTAAATTCTATATACCAATCCAATGAAAAACAAGGGTCAGTTTCTTGCGGTAAATATAAATCGCAAGTAATTGAGGATTCGTCCATGTCTGTTTCGGTAAATTCAAACCCCCTTATCTCGAAATAATCAAGTCCTTTATAATGGAAAACAAGAATATCCCCATTAAAAGTCAAAACCTGACTATTAAAAGATAGAGCTGTACTTTTACCTGTATATATCATTCTACTCATTATGCCATGGTATTAAGGTTCTTGGGTCTGCAATATACAAAACAAAATCGAACAAAAAGGCTTCTTTCTCGTATTCTGTAAGCAAAGTATGATAGTCATTTCCTGTCATTGTTTTTGCATATCCAGAAACCTGTATTCCTTTTTCTTCATTGTATATTGTGATTTTTTTCGCTTTACGCAAATCAACGCCTTCTGTGACTTCAAATAATGAATCATAGAAAGCTGTTATAGATTCGTTCACCGTGTCTTTATCTCCCATTATCAACATTTTACACGTATAATCAAACGGTTCTTTTGTTGTATAGGGGTATATTTCTACCGCTGCTGATTCTGGGTATTCCTGTGTTTCATATTCTTTCACAGGTGCTACTATAGTGTTATCAGAGCTTATCAGGTATAGACCATAAACGACTTCTGCATCGTTTATGGTTCCTGATTCTATTTGTATGTGGAGTTTTACTGACATGGGTAATTAAATATTAAAATATCAGGATAGCCTGATGTAATATCAAATGAAAAAACATCTTCAATCGTATCTAATTGACTAACACTCAAATAATGTTGCTGAGTAATATCATAGCATTCTTTCGCATAACTTTCTAATTTAATAAGCATTTGAAGCACCACTTCGCAAGGTGCTTCAAATGAATTATTGTTAAACCAAAAAGTGCTTGTTTCCTTTTCTGCAAGTATGTCATCGGCTATATTTACACGCAAGCCCATTCTTGTATTTTTATCAATCCATAGTTTATTCCCATATAGATTAAAACTGTTCACATTGTCACTAATATCATATGCCTTTATTCTTTCACAGACAAGAGATTTTAAGGCTTCTATTACAGATAATTCTGTTTTTTGCACAGGTTGCACCCATTCTGTGTCATATTCATACGATATGATTTCGTTTTCAATTATTTCTTTTTCATTTACACATATTAAAGCTTTTCCACTTTTTGTGTAGGTTACTTTTTTTTGTTTTTCTACAAATATTTGTTTCATTTTCTTTATTTTTTAAATTATTCGCTTAGCTTTAATTCAGGGATAGCAAAAGCCCCAGCGTAACTGCCATTGCTATAAGCTGCATAGTTGTTGCAATCAGCAAAACGCACAGACGCAAGGTTGCAGCCAGCACGGCGCCCAAAAACGGAACCATGTACCTGTTTCTTGCCAGCTGCAGCAGCATTTTCAAGATATGCGTAAATACAAGTAGCTTCATAAGTGCTAAGACTTCCACCTGTTTCTTTGATCGTAAAAAGTGAATAATTATAATCTGCACTTTTTAAAGCTGTATATGTACTAACAGGAGAATTTATATATATTAATTCTTTATCTAGCCCCTTCTCTAATTCACATAATGAACTTTCGTCAGCTTCGTAGGATTCTATTCCGAAAGATTTTAAAGCAGGAACCTTACTAACATCACTTGCAGCCTTAAAAGAAAGCGATTTTTCTCCTGTAATCGAATTGTGAATAATGTAGTATGCTCCTTGACTTTGTTTGTAGCATCCGTCAAAAATACTCATCCCCATATATATCGGTCGTGAGAACTTTAATATTGCTATTCCACCCGTAAGTAGAGTATCATCATCTAAGCATACGCCATCCGCAATTGTCAGTTTAACGTAAGTATTAATAACAGCTGTCATAACACCATCTGCAAGCCCTTGGCAATTAGGTATGTTTCTTACAACGTAATATTTTTGATTTGCGACCATCCCGTCACCGGTTGATAAATTAATCCCGGATGCTAAAGTCATTATCCCAGCATCTTCTGTAAAAATATTTGTAGAAACTCCAATTAAAGCGATCAATCCGGATTTAGAAATCTTATCTAAGACCCTTTGCATTTCTAACATTTCTGTAAATGTGTAATATGCGCCATCTATTCCTTTAATTAAATCAGTTGAAGTGCTATTTACCGTCAATTTTAGATCACTAAAAAGATTAAGATAATATTCTGCCCCATTAACAATTATCTTAACTCCGGTATTTCCAGAAATAGCTGTATCATTAAATGTAAGTTCAGTAGCAGGTGATGCTAACGTACATCCAACTCCTATTGAATCTAATGAACTAGTAGTAAGTGTCCCTAATTCTGTAAACATTAACGCCCACATGATCTCGTAATATTCATAATACATTCCCATATAAATATCATTCGTTAATGCATCAGCATTCTTATTTTGCGCTTGCTGTATTGCACCAATACCTGAAATAGCATTGTTAAAATAGCCACCACCATTTGCTTTATATGTTTCATTGAAAAACGGAGTGGCTGCTGCATAAGTACCATTTATTGAAGAATCATAAACTGAATGAGCACAAGACCTTATATCGTCACCTATTTGTGTATTAACAGTATATTGCGGATTAAATGCAAATGGTTTAATTTCTTTAGATGTTTTTCCTTGCCAAGTAAAAGGGATAAGGCTTAACGCCATTAAATTAGTTTCTTCTCCGTTGTAATCAGTCGTACAATTTAACTTATAAATAGAAACATCTGTATAGCACATTACATCACCTTCACTTCCATCAATAGCTATTGTTTCTCCATTATTAGAAACAGTTAAATAACCATCTTTACACTGTTTGACTAGAACACCATTTTTTATAACTCCCATATGAAAATGAGACTGCAAAGTATGTAATGCATCTGTTGTTCCATATGTTTCTAATGCATCAGGGTCAGCATCTCCATTATATCGAATAAATCCAACAACTGCATTTTGAGTAGCCCACACTTTTACTAATTTTGAGAGTGTTGTAATATTTGTAGTATTTATGCCTATCGAACTATCCTGTGCATCCAATTTAGTTTGCAACCCTGTAATAGCACCAATCGCATGCGCATCCTCAGTAGCATTAACGTGAGTACTAATATCAACAGTATTACTCCCAATAGCATCTTTTTCAACCTGAGTAACGTGCTGATACAAACTATCTTCATTTAGCCCCCTTAACTGATTATGCCTAAGTTCTAAAGGAGTTGTAAGATAAGCACTTCTACCATCACCTACAATTGTAGTAACAGTTATAGAAGGTGTCGCTGTAGTGATAGCATAAAATCTTATACCCATTCTGTCAGTGGTTAATACACTGTATTGGGTAAGCCATCTTTCTAATTCCTGTGGAGAATAAGGATAAGTAGTAGTACTTATTTCCGCTGATGTTTGAGAATCTAAAACAGTTTCCGTACCATCAAGATGATATAAAAACAATTCAGCCTTCAAGTTTGTTGTTCCTGCTGTACCAGAGACTTTGCTGAATAATGCTAAGTTCCATTTTCCTGCGGGTATAGTTTCAATTCCTATACCTTCATCAAAAAGGAACGTTTCTGCAATTACTTCGCCTAAACTTGATGACGTAACTGCACTTAACTCTGTTTCTGTTTCGTCATTCGTATAGGATAGTTTTTTATAACCAGAAACATCAGAATCCACGTTTGTGAAATATAAATTTCCTGCATAACCGCCACTTCCTAATGCTATTTCAGACCATTGTCTGTTCCCGTTTAAGAATTTCTCTTCGGGGTCATCTGGTGTGTCAGGTAATGAAGGTTCTTTTGTTAATATATCTGCTGCGTTTGTCGATATATCTGCGGTGTTATTACCAATGGCATTCCCCAGCAACGTATCAGCATCCTTCCTGTCGGTTACTTCATCAGAAATCGCATCTGCCAATGACGTGTCAGCATTACCTCTGGTAGTTACCTCGTCAGAAATCGCATCTGCATTGTCGCCAATATCATCATTCATTCCCGTTAATAACGCCACATCCATACCTTTGGGATTGCCGGTAGTAGCATCGTAAATAACAGCGAACGTGTTATTTAATGAAGTATCTGTGATACTTTGTATTTTCCCAATTTGTGTTACATCTAATTCTGTCATTTTTTTTAATTTTAATTAATTTGTAAGCCTTACATTCATTGATTTACCACCAGTCATTACTAATTTATTCATAGTATCTACAAGTTTTCCAGTATCGGTTTTTATTCCTTTTATATATTCCAAAGATGAAGCCTGTATCGCATATAAATTTGTCAATGTACTTCCATCATTATCGCCCATCTTTTCTAAAATAGCAGTTTGTATATTATACTGAGCAACCTCGTAATACAACACTTGATTCATATAACCTCCCAATTCTTTTGCTTCATCTTCTGTTATTGATGCTGCTGTTCTGCTTATGCCTGTTAGGGAAGAAGAAGAGGAATCATCAACACCCGCTGCTTCATATGCTGCATCACGTTTATTTTCTGCATCTGCCCATATACTTGTATATAATGCTTTTAAATCATCTGCATTATCGAGAACGCCATCTTCCATGTCTTTCGAGAAAGCATCATACCATCCTTGAAGTGCATCAGATACACCATCTTTCATTAAAGAATTTACAATAGCTTTACGAAAAGTCTCTTCCATGTTATCTGAAATATCTGACAATGTGGTGTCTGTATCTTCTAAGAGGTCTTGTAAGGAATCTTTTGCATCATCAAATGTTAAGTCGGTCAATGCTTCGTCCGCTGTATCTCTTAAATCTTGTAAGGCATCATCGCTATCTATAATAGTTTGTAGCATATACTCTTCTGAATCATCTAATTTTGCCCATGCTTCTGGGATACCGTATTTTAAATCAGATAATTGAGAGGGTGTTAAGTCAAATAAACCTTCCATTCTTCCACTCCCTCTTATGGCATCCCAGCTAATTCCTAATGCTTCAATCTTATCTTTGTAATCATCTAAATCGTCTTCTAATTCATAACCCAATGAATGGTTTGAAATATTAGCTCCAGTATTAAGATATTCTACACCTTGTTTTCTTGCAGCTTCTACTTGTTTTTCTATTAACGCTGTCGTTGAAGCAACTTCGTCATTAATAGCAGAAGTGGCTATTGTGGCTAAAAGTTCTTTTTGCTTATCAATTACATCGTCAATAACACCTACTAAGTCTTGTAAATTATCAACATCTTCTTTTATGTCCTCTAATTGTTCTTTTCTATCAGCAGAAGCCATACCTGCTGCCGAATCCAATGCAGCAAGTGAATCAGTTATCCCCCCTGTTATATCCCCTGTGGCAAATTTGCCCATTCCTGAGCCTAATTTAGTTGATATATCGACAATACTCGCTATTTCACTAATAGAACTACCAATATTAGAATCTTCACCAAAAAGAGTTTTTATATTATCAGCCCATTCCACAACTTGGTCAGAAGCTGCTTTTGCGTCAGTTGTGAAAGATTTTACTGCATCAGGTAAAGCATCTTTATCGTCTGATTTAAAAGCATCCATTAAAGTATCCCAACTTTGCGTTGCTGTGTAAAATGGGTTATATTTTTCTAAAGAATTTGTAATATCATCTAATTTGTTTTTCCATTTAGTAAATTCCTCAATAGACATGGTTGTTGTTTTTGTAATAACCTTACCATCTTTGTCAAGTTGCTCAGTAGGCATTGATACTTGTATCATCGTCTTTCCGCCTGCATTTATTTGTTCTGCTGTGTCTACTACATCAGACATACCCTCTTGAAGCCTTTTCAATGTTGAAACTCCGTATTTTTCAATATTACCAAATGCTTTTTGATAAAGAGCTGATAATTTCATCGCAGCATCATCTCTGACAGCTTCTATTTTTAAATTAGAAAGTTTATTGACATTGTCTTTTTGAATTTTATATATGGCAGCAATCCTTGCCATTTCTTTATTGTACCATTCTTCACCATTTGCTTCTTTTAAAGACAAAGTGTCCGCTTCCATCCCTTTTTGTTCTTCTGTGATTTTAGCAAGACTTTCTGTTCTACTTTTTTCCACTTTTGAAATATCGAAATCTACTCCTTCGCCTGTTAAATCAAAACCCTTACCTTCAAGTTTTTTTAGTTCGTTATTTAATTTTATAGTAGCAGTAGTTGTGTCGTTAATATACGTTTTCAAATTATCCACAGCTCCCTGTGCTTTACTCTGTCTCTCAGGTGTTGCAAATAAGGAATCCACAGTTTCTTGTAATTTGCCTAAATCCATAGAATCAGGAGTAGCTATATCTAAACTTTCAAATGTTGCTTTGACTTGATTCTCCAGCAAGGTT
>Ga0172378_10000078_pt1 | contig 67217 bp, 73 predicted proteins | sample GrowelOW332metaG_FD_119755 | JGI IMG/M metagenome (GOLD analysis project Ga0172378, IMG submission 119755) | Groundwater microbial communities from an aquifer near a municipal landfill in Southern Ontario, Canada - Pumphouse #3_1 metaG | ecosystem: Environmental > Aquatic > Deep subsurface >... | reverse complement strand
TGATTTAAATCAAAGATTAGATGAAATCAAAGAAGAAGAATCAGCACAAGATTTTTGGAATAATATTGAAAATGCTACGAAAAGTGGTATTGAAAAAAATAGAATTTTAGGAAAACTAAGTAAATTCAATAAAGCCAATGATTCATTAAAAGGTACAAATGAACTTTATGAAATGGCGAATGATGAAAAAGACGATGAAACTTTGGAAATGCTTTATGACGAAGCACCTGAACTAGAAAGACTAATCAAATCAACTGAAATATCTGTAATGCTAAGCCACCCTGATGATGTATCTAATGCTATTGTTTCTATTCATCCAGGAGCTGGAGGAACTGAATCACAAGATTGGGCTTCAATGCTTTATAGAATGTATTTAAGATGGGCTGAAAGAAATGATTTTAAAATTGAACTACTTGATTATCAAAATGGTGATGAAGCTGGAATCAAAGATGTTTCTTTTATCATCAAAGGTGAAAATGCTTACGGTTATATGAAAGCTGAAAATGGAATTCATAGACTAGTAAGAATCTCTCCTTTTGACTCAAATGCAAAAAGACATACATCATTTTCATCTGTTATGGTAAGCCCTGAAGTTGATGATAATATCGCTATTGTAATTGAAGATAAAGATATAAGAATAGATACATACAGAGCAAGTGGAGCTGGTGGGCAACATGTTAATAAAACAGAATCAGCAATTAGAATCACACATATTGCTACAAATATCGTAGTTCAATGTCAAAATGATAGATCTCAACATAAAAATAAAGCAAGTGCTATGAAAATGTTAAAATCTAGACTTTATGAACTTGAACTTGAAAAACAACAAGCAACAAAAGATGGGGTTGAAAAAAGTGATAATGGCTGGGGACATCAAATTCGTTCTTATGTTTTACAACCATATCAACAAGTAAAAGATAGTAGAAGCAATATTGGATATTCAAATGTTGATGCTATTTTAGATGGCGATATAACAAAAATCATTGAGGATGTTTTAATAGCAACTGCAACATAAATCTTGTATTTGATTATACCCTATCACAAATTATTGTATATGCACAGTAAGTGCAGTTTGATTTATCTTCACATTTAGAAAAAGAGATTTCATTTTTTGAAATCTCTTTTAACTCTTTAAATTTTTCGCACAATAACTCAAGTTTTTTATCAAGAGCAATTTCATTTATCAAAATTGTGTTACTTAAATCATAATAATAAGCTTCAATCTTATCTGTTTTATAAAGTTCATTCATAGCAAGATAATAAAATTCCAATTGAAAGTCATCAGTTTTTTCATAATTTTTCAAAGTATCAACGCTTAAAGAACTAGATGTTTTATAATCTATAACTTCATAAGTATCATTGAATAAATCAACTCTATCAATAACACCTTTTATTTTTATTCCTTCAAATTCACATTCAAAGTTTTTTTCTAAAGCTAATATTTTTCTATTTTCTAATCTTTGTTTTTCATATAAAAAAAAGTCATATAACTTTTTTTTCCAAATCTCTAAATCTAAAATTAAAAAAGGATTTGAGCTTTTATATTTATTAAATAACTCTTCAATTTTCTCAAAATTATGTTCTGTAAAGTCTTTATAATACTCTTCTAATATTGAATGAACAATATCACCCAACTCATAAGCTTTTGGCTTTAAAGAAATTGTATGTTCTTTTATTTTTAAGATATTTTGTAAATAAAACTTTCTTTTACATTGTAAATATATTCTAAAAGATGTAGCAGACCATGTAATAGCCGCTAAATCAATTTTATATATGATTTCCTCATCAAAATGATTTATCTTATGATTATCGTAAAGTATATGCTTATAATAGTTATCATTAGCATCTGTTTTTATATATGTATTAAATAATTCATTTGCAAATCTTGAGATTTGATTTGTATCTGAATTTACATAAGATATAAATACATTTTTAGATGAACCAATCAATCTTTTGTAGTAATATTTTTGTAAAGATTCTCTATCAAATTGTGTAGGAAGATGAGAAAGTTGTTTTAATTTTGTTGATAAAAACTTATCTTTAACAGATATTTTTGGAATAAACGATTCATTAAAATCACAAATAATCACCGTTTCAAAAGAAACTGCTCTTGTTTCTAAAAGTCCCAAAACTGTTATCTTCCCAGAGTTCACATCATCTAAAGTAATGCTTACTAATCTTTGTAAAAATATCTTATAAACATCTTTCAATAAAATAAAATGATTAGTAGAAAATAAAATTATATTTAATTTATAAAGTAACTCTTCATATTTTTCAAGTAGTTCACTATTTTTCTCAAAAGATTTTATTAAATCTGTAATAACTAAAAAACTCTCTTTTGTGGCTTTTTTATTCCATATATTTTTGATATTTTTATCAATAAATAATTTGTCAATTTTAAAATAAGATAAAGATTCAAGATGTTTGATTTCATCTTCATTTAAATACGAATATATTGAATATGCAACTTGATACAAATTTGTATTTTTTATACTCTTACCCATGGCATAGTTAAAATATCCCTCATCATCAAATAATTGCAAACTTGTAGCAAAATTTTCATCTGGCAAAACTAAAGCAATATTTGATGGATTAACACCATTTTCAACTGATTTAGTTATAGTACTTTTTATGTAAGCTATTTGATTAAGTCTTGATGAAAAGCCTTTGATTTCTACAAAACTAAGATTATTTTCTATTTTTTCTTCATCTAAAATAGTTTTATTTGATAAATCAATTTTATATCTATAATTAATTTTTATATCAAGATTAAGATTTTTAAAAACTTCAAGTGATTTTTGATTATAATTATTCGAATAAAAGCTGATATTTAGATTTATTATTTTTGATATTTTTTCTATTATATCAAATTCAACTTTTGTAAAATAACCCTCAAAATCCAACTCAATATTTTCAAATTTCTTTAAAAAGCTCTCATTTATTTCATAGTGTTTTGCTAAATTGATTCTATCAACGAAAGAATTCTTTTCTAGTATTTCAATATAATTTTTTTTAATTGTTTGCAAAATCTCTAAATGTTCAAAATAAAAATCATAGGTATCTACATTTTGAATATCAGTTATTTCTATTTTTTCACTTGCAAGTTCTAAAAAAAATCTATAAATATAATCACTTTGTTTTAAGAACTTTGTAAAATTATCTGAAATTCCTAGTTTAGAAATATTTATATCTTTTATGGCTTCATTCAAAAAAAGAACTCTTTGTTCCTCTTCACAATATTTCATATTATTAAACAGTATAGATTTTTTAAAAAATTCATCGATAGTAAGAATAAAAGGCAAAAGGGTATTTCTACCCTTTTGTAAAGTAATAAAATCTCTAATTGCCCTTGATGTAGGGAAAACTAGAAGTTTTTTTTTAAATAGCATTTGTTTTGATATAGATATAACCTACATTTCCATCAACAGTAAAACTACCTGTAATAATCCAATTATTAGCATCTTTTAGCTCAAATTCTGAAGTAAAAATCTTATCATTATTTTGGAATTTTTCATTATTTATTATTAAATCTGAATCTGAAGTTATAGTTTTAGTTACAACTAACTCAATATTAACATCTTTTTTTTCATTTGTATTCTTATCAGTTACAAGAATTTTTAAATTATTTTTTCCAACTTTTAAAACATCTTTGTGTTGTGAATATTTTTCTAAAACTTTTTGTGAATATTTTATATCTGATGTTGTTAAATCAAATTTTTTATCATTTACATCTAATTCAAAATTATATTTTGATAAAAAAATATTATTTGAAGTCATCATATCATTATAATTTTCATCAACATCTTGATATTTTTTCATAAAACTGTGGTCTTCAATTACAGGTAAACTCACAGCACTTCTTACTGTCCAAACAATCATTGAAAAGACAAAAGTAAAAATTCCAATAAAAAATATTGGCCAATAATTTCTTTTCATAAGTCTACTTTCTTTTTTTTAATACTGCGTAAGTATAAGCTAATAATCCTAAAACAACTAATGTATACATTAAAACTCTCCAGATAGTACCAGCTACTTTTCCAGTATTTCCAATACTACTTTCTAATTTTATATTTTTAGACTCAGCAATAACATCAGCAACAGCTGCATATCCATTTAAAGTGGCAGCACTAACCTTTGCAAATAAAGTATTTTTATCATTTGAAGCTAATAAAGGTACAACATAGCCATTTAAAATATCATTTTTATCTAATACATCTTTTAATTCATCACTGAATAATAAATTTACATGCGTTTCTTCAACCGATATACTCAAAAGTACATATGGTTTTTCAAGAGTTGCTATTATTTTGGTTTCATTATTTCTAATTAAATCAATTTTATCTTTTGTTTTTATATTTTCGTCTAATCCTAAAGTAGATTTTGCATAAACATATATATTAACACCTAATTTAGATTTAGTTTCAGCACCGATTTGATTAATTTTTTCTTTTGCTCTATTATCTATTAACTTATCATCATTTAAAATAAACTCTTGAGCGCTTAAGTTCTGGCATAAAAAAAATAGAAGTGAAAAAATCACTCCTATTTTCATGAAATTTATGTTTTTCATTTATCCAACAAACACTTTTGTTGAGTCAAAGAAAGCATAATATGCTGTCATAACAGCTGCTACAACAAGTAAAATACCAATAATTCTTTCCATATCTTACCCCTTATTTTCCAGTACCAACAAGTTGATACTGTTTATAATTTTCTGAACTATTCATTTTTAATCCATTCAAATCTTGATTGATTTTGTAAAAATTACTAGCTTCACTTTGTTGTACTTTTATTCCACTAAATGTTAATACACCAAGAATAGTTAATAACAACACAGTTGCAATTAACATTCCAGTTATACCACTTAGTTTAAAAATACCTCTTTCATTATCATTCATTTGTGTATTTCCAGCCATCTTACTCTCCTATACTTCTTAAGTATGTAGCTAATGCTTTCTCTTGTGTTTCATTTAATCTACCGTTAAAATTAGGCATAGTACCAATAGCACTTTTTTTACCATTTTTAAGAACAGCAGCTATAACTGCATCATCATAAATTCTGATATTTGGAGCAACAAACTCCATACCTTTACCATCTTCACCATGACAAGAAGAACAAGCAGCAAACGAAGCAGGTTGTTCACCTTTAAATCCACCAGCAACATAATCAGCAACTGCATTAATATCAGCATCTTCTGTTAACATCATTGGAGGCATTCCATCTGGATATACTGATTTAAAGTTGTTTGAACCATTTTTAATAACATGAACAACTTGTTCTTTAGAAATTCTTTTTGTTAAGTTTTGAGCTTTTCCATCAATTCCCTCAGCATCAACACCATGACAAGGTGCACATTGAACTAAGAATGTAGATTGACCCATTGCTTTTAAAGTTTCTTCCGATGGATTTTCCCATTTTTTCTCAAATTTTGCATTGTATTCTAAAGTCTCTTCATTCCATTGACCAATTTGTGAAAATCCATTAATAGGATAACCAACTGTAAAATACCAAAACATCCATATAATCGTACCAATAAATGCTAAAGCCCAACCAGTTGGAACAGCATTTCTAAATTCACCAATACCATCCCATTTTTCTTCAGCTAAATCACCACTCGCAGTATCATTTCTCATTTGATTAACATATTTTAATGCAACGAATACAGTAATTGTAATAATAGCTACTGCACCTAACATTGTTAAGCTGTTAATATAATCATCGCCTATAAAAGCATCACCTGCTGCAAAGTAAGTTCCTGCTAATAAAGCGAGTACAAGAATTATTCCACCTATAATCATAGACTTCATCTTATTTCTCCTTATTATCTATATCTTTATCTTTTTTTCTTTCTTCAAGAGGAACCGAAACACTTGAATCATCATGAACAAGGTTTGAATACTTTTCATAATCTCGCTCACCTGATTTATCCCTTTTATATATAGAATAAGCATAAGAGTAAAATATAATAAATACTGCTAAAATCAAAAAGAATTTACCATAACCTTGCACTGTTAAAAGTGTTTCATAATCCATTAACAACCTCTATTTTAAAGAATTTAAATATGCAATTAATGCAACTATCTCAGGAATTTGTCCATTTGCAACAGCAGCTTTTATAGCTTCATTTTTCATTCCATCAGCAATTGCTTTTGCATCTTCTTTTGCTTTTGCAATAGCAGTGTCATAATCACCAAGTTCAACATCAACTTTTCCATCACCATCTAAATCTTGATCATATGGAGTTGCGAATACTGTTTTAACAGTATATGCTTCAGCATAAGCAGTATCTAAATCAGCTTTGTTTTTAAATTGGTGTTTGTATTCTGGCATAATACTTCCAGGAACAACAGCAGAAGGTTCCCACATATGGTTTTCATGCCAATCTGTAGTTCTATAATTTCCAACTCTCATTAAATCTGGACCAGTTCTTTTTGATCCCCATAAGAATGGTCTATCATAAGCAAACTCTCCAGATAAAGAATACATTCCATATCTATCAGTTTCTGCTTTAAATGGTCTAATTAATTGAGAGTGACAAGCATTACAAGAATCTTTAATGTAAACTTGTCTTCCAGCTAATTCTAAAACACTGTATGGTTTTGTACCAACAGTTGGTCTACTTTGTTTTGCAAAATCTGGAATAACTTCAATAATACCCGCAAATGCAACAAATATAAATACTAGTACCGCAAAGAAAAACGGTCTTTGTTCAAACCAATGAAACATAATCTCTCCTTTCTTACGCAGCTACTGGTGTAGCATTTACTGGTTCTTTATCAAGTACTCTTCCACATCTAATAGTTTTATAAATATTATATGAGAACATAAAGAATCCAATTAGGTATAATAACCCACCAACAGCTCTAATTGTATAATATGGATGTAATACAGTAACTGTATCAATAAATGAGTAAACTAATGAACCATATTCGTCATAAGCTCTCCACATCATACCTTGTGTAATTCCAGCAATCCACATAGAAGTAAAGTATAAAACGATACCTGTAGTTTGTAACCAGAATTGTGTATCCATTAATGATTTAGAATAAATTTCTCTTTTATACATTCTTGGAACCATATGAAATAATGCTGCCATAATCATAAACGTAACCCAACCTAAAGTACCATCATGTACATGTCCTGGAATCCAGTCAGTAAAGTGTGCAATAGCATTTACAGATTTAATAGCTTGAATTGGTCCTTCAATAGTTGATAACATATAGAAAGTTGAAGCTAATACCATAAATTTAATTAGTGTATTTGTTTGTAATTGTTGCCACTCACCCTTCATTGTTAAAAGCATATTAATAGCTGATCCCCATGATGGTAAAATTAAAACAACTGACATTACAGAACCCATAGTTTGCATCCAGTCAGGAACAGTTGAATATAATAAGTGGTGTCCACCAGCCCATAAATAAACAAATAATAATCCCCAGAATGCTAAGATAGAAAGTTTATAAGAATAAACATTTTGTCCAGATTCTTTTGGTAAAAAGTAATAAATTAACGCAATAATTGGAGTTGTGAAAACAAATGCAACAGCATTGTGTCCGTACCACCATTGTACTAGTGCATCATTTGTACCTGCATACATAGAAACAGAGTGAAGCCATGAACCATAACCTGAAACTAAAGCAGTTGGAACTTCCATATTATTAAATAGATATAACATTGCAACTGCGATAAATGTAGCAATGAAATACCATAAAGAAATATATAAAGTTCTTTCTCTTCTAATTCCGATTAATCCAAAAATAGAAACACCCCATAAAACCCACCATAGAACAACTAAGATGTCTAATGGCCACTCTAATTCAGCATATTCTTTTGAAGTTGTATAACCCATAAAAAGTGTAACAACAGCTAAAAGAATTGTAATGAAATAAAGAACAAAATGTAATTTTGCGATAGCCATTAAAAAAGGTGACTCTTTTAATGAAACTTTTAATACCCTTTGTCCGATATAATACCATCCAGCAAAAATACCACTTAGAGCAAAACCAAAAGCAACACCATTAGTGTGTAAAGGTCTTAATCTACTAAATGTACCATACTCTCCAGCTAAATTATTTAACTGTGGAAACGCCAATTGAAACGCAAGTATAACACCAATAGTCATACCTATGATACCAAACAGAATTGTTGCAAATGTAAAGGCCTTTGCAACCGAGTAATCGTACTCAATTTGTGCACCGTTTTGCATCAATCTCCTCCTACTAATTTTATATACAAGTCACAAAAATGTCACTCATTGCGATAATCATATCCAAGAAAAACTTAAACTAAACAAAAGAATTAACGAATAATTAACAAATAAAACATTATTTTTATTATAATTTAAACTTATAAAATAAGATACTATTTATCTTATTTTATGCCTTTTAATATCTGTTGAGTCTCTCTTTGCATTGTTTTTTCTTTCATATCTTCTCTTTTATCATGTAGCTTTTTACCTTGAGCAGTTGCTACTTCAACCTTTATCATATTTTTATCATTAAAATATAATTTTGTTGCAATTAATGTTATTCCATCTTTTGTCACTTTTGCATATAACTTTGCAATTTGTTTTGAATGTAAAAGAAGTTTTCTATCTTTTTTCTCATCAGGTCTATAAGTTGTATGAGTTGTACTTAAATGTGAAATATGCATATTTAAAATAAACACTTCACCCTTTATAATTCGTACAAATGAATCTTTTAAATTAATTCTTCCTTCTCTAATAGCTTTTACTTCACTACCTTCAAGCATAATTCCAGCTTCTAATGTTTCCATAATAGTAAAATCATGAAATGCTTTTCTATTTTTAAAAACTAAGTTTTTTTTTGTATCTTTTTTATTTGACATTGTTTACCTTAAAAAATGAACTTCCACTTCCACTAAAAAACCAATCTTTTTTTGTATATTCTTTTAAATTTGGATATACACTAATAGCAGGTTCATATAAATCATTTGCTTCTTTTATATTTAAATTATTCAAAATTTCTACTGACTTCATTTTTAACAATTTATCAGCTTCATTTCTTGAAATTTGTTTATAAAAATTTTCTCTAAAGACTTTAAAAATTTCGCCTGTGTTACATTTTATATTAGGAGTTATTGTATCTATATTTAGTATTTCTTCATCAAATCTTTCTACAATTTCACCAATACCAGTAACATTTGCACTATCATATTCATAAACAAAAAAAGGAACATCAGCACCAATTTTTACTGCAATTTTGCATAAGTCATCTTTTGTTAAATTTAAATTGCAATATTTATTTGTCATAAGTAAAAATGTTGCTGCATTTGAACTTCCACCACCAAGTCCTGCAAACTCTGGAATATTTTTTTTGATTTCAACACTATAGTTTTTAAAAAATTCTTCAACACCTGCAAAATCTTTTAATAAATTGTATGCTTTATATACAGTATTTGATTCCATATTACACGAGAAATTACCTATAATACCAAATGCTTTCCTGCTAGATTTAACAAAAGAGATAGTATCGTATAAACTATATACTCTAACAAACCTAGATACAAGTTCATGATATGAATCTCTTTTATCTGAAATTTTTAGAAAAATATTTACTTTTGCATATGATTTTTCACTCATTTCATTCATACTTTTAAAACCTTATTTAATAAATATTTAACATCACCCTCTTCTATTTCAATAATACTAAAAAATTTATCTGTAATAATTAAATATTTTCCATCTTCTTTTTTTCCTAAATAATCAGTTGAAATCTTTTTACCTGTATCTAACCATTCTATTGTTCCAAAATATTCATTTATAGGTAAATCAATATAATCTAAAGGATTTAACTCTTTTTCATTTTCATAAAAAAAAGCACCTTCATTTATTCTTTCTAAATATGACAAAGTTCCAATTGTTCCTAATTTTTCCAATAATATTTGAGCAAAAGAACGAATATAAGAACCCTCACTTACGGTGGTCTCAAAAGTAATAAAAGGGTGATTATATGAAATAAACTTTGCATCATAAATATTCATTTTGCATTTATTAAGCTCCACTTCGCAACCTTGTCTTGCTAAATCATAAGCTCTTTTACCATCAATTTTTTTTGCTGAAAACTTTGGTGGAACATATTCTATTTCTCCAATCAAAGAATTTAATTCAGATTTGATATTTTCAATATTTATTTTTTCGACTAAATCAATACTTATTATATTTTCAATATCAAAAGATTCAGATTGAACGCCCAACCAAATAACTGCTTTATATGTTTTTGGAGTTTTGTTTAAATATTTAAAAAGTTTAGAATATTGTCCAAATGCAACTATTAAACAACCTTTGGCAAATGGGTCAAGAGTCCCACTAAAACCAGCTTTTTTATTTTTATATTTTTTTTTAATTCTTGTTAAATAAAAATTTGAGCTCATAAATAAAGGTTTATTTACTACTATTAATTTATTCATTAATTCTTTATCATAAAATCTTTTTTGCAACTTAATTCCAATTATGCTTTTTGAACAAATGATGACAAAATATCTCTATGAGTTCCGCCAAAATTTATAGTTAATTTATAATCTTTACCAGCATTTGTAGCTTTGATAACTCTTCCCATTCCAAATATTTTATGTTGTACTAAATCACCTTTTTTAAAGCCAGATTGTTTTTCAATTGTTAAACTTCCTTTTATAAGTCCGCTTTCACTTAAAAATCTACTTTTTACAAGTGTTGCTCTTTTACCTTTGTAAAATCTTGAATGAACAAATGATAAAGTTAGGTTATCCATAGCTCTTGTAATTGCTACATAACCTAATCTTCTTTCTTCTTCTAAATCACTTCCATCACCAACTATAGGGAAAAAACCTTCTTCAAACCCAATAATAAAAAGTTTTCTAAATTCTAAACCTTTTGAAGCATGAATACTCATCATAGAAACAGCTTCTCCATTGTATTCATCTTTTTCACTTTCAAGTGCAATTTCATTTAAGAAATCTTTCAAATCTAAGTGAGGATTTTGAATAAAATAATCTCTAATATATCCATAAAACTCATCAATATTTGCTTGTCTTTCAAATCCATCAGGAAGATTATCATATGAAGCTCTATAATCAAAAGTCTCTTCAAAACTATCAAAAAACTTCATTTTTGATTCTTCTAATAACTCTTTTAAATCTAAAATGGAAGCCTCAAATACTTTTAGTGTTCTAGCATTCTTTTTTCCAACTATTGAAGTTATTTCATCTGAATCTAAGTGTTGAATTAAATCAAAAATTGATTTGCCACTTTCTATTGATTTTGCTTCAAGTTTATCAATAGTAGTTTTTCCAATCCCTCTTTTTGGCTTATTTATAACTCTTTTGATTGAGAAATTATCATTTGCATTTGTAAGAATTCTAAAATATGCAATTAAATCTTTAATTTCAGTTCTTTCGTAGAATTTCATTCCGCCAACTAATTTATAGTTTAATCCGGCTTTATTAAATCCTTCTTCAAGTGATCTTGATAAAGCATTTACTCTAAATAAAATCGCAATATTTTTAGGACTTATTCCATTATCAATTAGTTGTTTTATATCTTCAATTATTTTTCTTGTTTCTTCATTTTCATCTTGCGATTCATAAATTCTAATTGAATCACCTTTTTGTCTCGTACCTATTAATTTTTTACCAAGCCTATCCCGATTATGTTCTATTAATTGATTTGCATGATTTAGAATTGTATCTGTTGATCTATAATTTTCTTCTAGTTTTACAACATTTGTATTTTCAAAATGTTCTGTAAAATTCAAAATATTTTTAATGGTTGCTCCACGCCATCCATAAATAGATTGGTCATCATCTCCAACAACACAAAGATTACTATGACTTGAACATAAAAGTCTTAAAAGTCTATACTGTAACTCATTTGTATCTTGGTACTCATCAACCATTATATATTGATACTTTTGACTAATTTCATTTGCTAATTTTTCATTTTTACTTAATATTCTATATGGAAGAAGTAATAAATCATCAAAATCTACAAGATTGTTTTTTTCCAAATATGCTTCATATTTTTCATAAATTTCTGCGATTTGTTGATAAAGTTTTAATTGAGCTGTACTTTTTACTTCACTTGGAGTTAATAGTGAATTTTTATATCTTGAAATTTCAGCAACCAACAAAGATGTCGTTATTTCTTTATCAATTGACTTAATTATTCTTTTTTTATCATCTGTATCTATTATTATGAAGTTGTTTTTTCTATTTAATTCACTCATGTGAAATTTTAAAAATAAAAGTCCAAATTTATGAAATGTGCATAATAAAGGAGGAGTATTTATCATTGATGGATCTATCATTCTAAAAGCTCTTTCTCTCATTTCACTTGCTGCTTTATTTGTAAAAGTAAGAGTTAAAATTGACCTTGGGTCTATACCAATTGATATTAAATATGCGAGTCTTGTGGTTATAGTTTTTGTTTTACCAGAACCTGCACCTGCAAGTATAAGCATTGGTCCATCTATATGTTGTGCAGCAGTTTGTTGTGATTCGTTCAACGATGATAATAAATTTTCAGACATTTTTTCTCCAATATTAGATTATTATAGCATAGATAAGATAAATTCATTATTCCTCTTAATTATTTTATATATAAATAAATGTTATTATAATTATAATTTATTTTATGGAGGTTATGATGCTTACTGATTTTGCAAAATTAGAAACTTTTTTGACAGTTGTTAGAGAAAAATCTTTTTCAAAAGCTTCAGCAAAACTTGGTATTTCGCAACCAGCAGTTACACAACAGATGAAATTTATTGAAGATTATTTAGATGTACAAGTAGTTGATCGAAAGAAAAATGGTATTAGACTTACCAAAGAAGGTCAAATGCTCCATGCTATTGCTTTAAAAATAGAAAAATGTGTTGCAAATGGTGAAAAAGAATTATTAAAAATTATGAATAAAAATGTTACTTTTGTTTTTGGAGCATCTTTTATAATAGGAAATTACATTTTACCTAGATTTTTAAATAATCTAAAAGAAAATATTCACAATGATGTTTCAATTAATGTATCAGTTTCACATGAAGCAATTAAAGATTTATTAGATAAAAAAATTGATATTGCATTAGTTGAAAATTATGTTTCAAATGATGATATTGTTTATAGAGAATGGATGGAAGATGAAATTGTAATTTTTTCTAATCAAAAATTACCAGCAAAGGCAAAAGCTGAAGATTTATTATCATATAAATGGGTATGCAGAAATCCAGAATCACACACTAGATTAATATTTAAAGAAAATCTTGAAAAAGCAAATTTTCCTGATTGTGACACATTTAATGTTACAAGTGAAGTTACCTCAGCCACAACAATAGTTCAAACAGTTTTACACTCAGATAAAAATTTAACTCCAACTGTTTCTATTGTTTCAAGAAATGCAATTGAATCACTTTTAAAATCAGGTGCTTTATTTGAATCAAGAATTAACAATCAAAGAATGATAAGAAAACTATATATCGCATATAGAAAAGATAGAAAACATGACGCATTTATTGAGAATGTAGTTGATTATCTACTTAAAATGAAATAATATTAGGATAAAACCTAATATTATTTTTAATAATTAAATCCCTCTTTTTCCAAAGCCAATCTAATATTTTTCATTTGTTTATGTTTATCTCGACACCAATCAGGAGACAATAATGAACTATCATCAATTCCTGCTGTTATTCTTTGTATAGAGATATTTTCAGGTAAGTTTTTGATAGATTTCACAACCGTATCTATGTATAACTCTTCACTAATGGGTGTGAATCTACCTTTTTTAAACTCATTTGTTAAGAGAGTATTTTTTACAACATATAAAGGATGAAACTTTATAGAATCTACTTTAAGCTCAACCGTTTGTCTAAATGTTTCAAGCATCATTTCTTGCGTTTCATTTGGTAAACCATAGATTAGATGTCCGCAAACATTTAAGCCTTTTTCTTTACTTCTATTAATCCAATATCTCATATTTGAAGCCGTATCACCACGATTTATGTTTATCAATGTTTCATCAAAAAAAGACTGAATTCCAAACTCAATCCATATCTCTTTATCTTTTGATAAATCGACTAAATAATCTAATATTTCATCAGTTACACAATCTGTTCTTGTACCAATACTAAGCCCAATTACATTCTCAAAACTAAGAGCTTTTTCATATAAAGCTTTTAATGTAGAAAATGGTGCATAAGTATTTGTAAAAGATTGAAAATAAACTATAAATTTTTTAGTTCCAAATTTATTTTGTAATCTTTGTTTTGTTGCATTAAACTGCATTTCTAATTGTTTTAATTGATTATCTAAATAAGGATTTTCATTGATTCTTGGATTTAATTTAAACTTAGATTTTTTTTCTTGTAAATTTGGAGAGAAGGAGTCATTTTCACAGAATGAACATCCTCCACGCGCTACCGTACCATCAATATTTGGGCAAGTAAACCCAGATATTGAAATAGGAACTTTATAAACTTTTTCACCAAACTTATTTTTTAAATATCTTCCGATAGTTAATACATTTTTTAATTCATTCATTCTACTCTTTTACGAAATAGTCCCCATTAAAACTTTCAAGGGCATAATTTCTATCATTTCCTATTGCATTTACTAAATCTTCTACTGATAAATATTCTAAACTATCAGCTTCTATATATTTACAAACTTCTTCTTTACTCATATTATTTGAAATTAACTCTTCTTTATGGGGTGTGTCAATTCCATAATAACATGGATATTTAATCTCAGGACTTGCAACTCTAAAATGTACTTCTTTAGCTCCTGCATCCTTTAAAATTTTTACAATTCTTTTTGATGTAGTTCCCCTTACAATTGAATCATCAATTACAAGTAAAGATTTACCTTCTATCATTGATCTCATTGGACTTAATTTCATTTTTACTTTTAAGTCTCTCATTTCTTGAGTTGGTTCTATAAATGTTCTTCCAATATAGTGATTTCTAATAATTCCATATTTAAATGGTATTCCACTTTCAGCTGCATATCCCAAAGCTGCAGGAACTCCTGAATCTGGAACTGGTACAACCATATCATATTTCATGCCATTATTTTTATCATTTAAAGCTAATGCTTTACCCATATCTTCTCTTGTTCTATATACATTTTTACCATCAATTACAGAATCTGGACGTGCAAAATACACATATTCAAAAGCACAAGGTCTATATTCAGGTTCAAATAATTTAATTGATTCAGGTTCATCATAATCTTCACTAAAGATTAACATTTCACCTGGATTTACATCTCTAATAAACTCAGCATCAACTAAATCAAAAGCACAAGTTTCACTAGCAACTATATATCCACCACTTCTTAATTTACCTAAAGATAATGGTCTTATTCCATATCTATCTCTAATAACAAATTGTTTAGCTCTACTTTGAACAATAAAACAATATGCACCAATAGTTCGTGTTAATGCTTCTTTAATTCTATCTCTTAATCTATCTTTTGTATTTTTTGCAATTAGATGAATCAAATTCTCAGTATCCATTCCCGTTTGGAAAATAGCACCTTTGTCAATTAAATCTTGTCTTACTTCATCTTTATTAATAAGATTACCATTATGAACAATTGAAATTTCTCCAAGTTTATATTTTGCATAAACAGGTTGAGCATCTAAAATTGAATCTCCACCAGCTGTTGAATATCTATTATGACCTATTGCCATATTACCTTTTAAATATTTTAATGCCTCATCTGTAAATACTTCTGAAACTAAACCTCTATCTTTTTTTGTATAGATTTTTCCATTACAAGATGATGAGATACCCGTAGCTTCCTGTCCTCTGTGTTGCATTGCAAACAAAGCGACTGAGGCTAGTCTTGCAGCATTATCATTACCATAAATTCCAACTATTGCGCACATATTTAATTTTCCTTATAGACCTAAAGCGTCATTGATTGAGTATAATTTTGCATCTTTTCCAATAATCCATTTTGCAACTTTAATTGCACCTTTTGAAAAGGTATTTCTAGCTGTTGCTGTGTGATTTAATTCTAAAAATTCACCATCATTGTATAATCCAACTGTATGGCGACCAACAATATCACCACCTCTTAAAGCCATTACTGCAATTTCATCTTTAGTTCTTGCACCAATTTGACCATCTCTTCCTGAAATTCTTACATCATCTAAATTTAAATCTCTAGCACTTGCTGCATGTTCAGCAAGTGTTAAAGCCGTTCCAGATGGAGAATCAACTTTATGTCTATGATGTTGTTCAACTATTTCAATATCAAAATCTCTTAATGTTTTAGAAGCAAGGGCAACAAGTTTATTTAAAACTGCAACTCCTAAACTCATATTTGTAGCATATAAAATAGGTACTATTTTACTAGCTTCTAACAACAAGTTTTGTTGATGTTTACTAAATCCAGTTGTTGCAATAACAAGTGGTTTATTTCCACCATTTTCTATAACTTGTGTTAAAAGTACTTCAGTAGCAGCTGGCGCACTAAAATCAATGATTACATCTGATGAATCAAATAATACTTGCATATCATTTGTTACGATTGTATCACTTGGTAAATTTTTTTCTAATTTACCAAAAACATGAACGGCTGATACTCTAGCTTCTTTATCATTCGCTAAATCATCAATTAAAAGAGAACCTACTCTTCCTGTACTACCTAAAATGCCTACTTTTATCATTTATAAAGTTTTCCTTATCCTAAATATTCAATTATGTTGACGGCAGCTGTTGCACCATCACCCGCTGCACAAACCACTTGTTTTGGGGCATCAATTCTAATATCACCTGCTGCATAAAGACCAGCAACTGAAGTTCTCATTCTTAAATCAACAATAACTTCACCTGCTTCATTTAAATTACAAAGGAAAGTGCCATCTTCTTGTTTTAATGGAGCATTTAATACATCACGACCTACAAAAATAAATACACCTGGAGTTGCTAAATCTCTTACTTCACCAGTTTCTCTATGTTTAACTTTGATACCTTGAACCCCACTCATGTCACCATAAACTTCTTCAACAGTAACATTAGTAACTTCTTCAATATTCGAAGCATGTTTCATATGTTCGATTGTTGATGGAGCTGCTCTATATGTATCTCTTCTATGAACTAAATAAACTTTTGAACACATTTTTGATAAATAAACAGCTTCTTCAATAGCAGAATCTCCACCACCAACAACAGTAACTTCTTTTCCCCTATAAAAAAATCCATCACAAGTAGCACAAGTTGAAACACCTTTTCCAAAGAATTCATTTTCACCTTTAAATCCAGCTCGCTTAGGAACAGAACCAGTTGCTATTAAAACTGTTTTTGCTTGAAACTCTTTTTTATCATTTGTTGTTAATGTAAAAATATCTCCAGATTTTGTAACTCTATCAATTTGTGCCATTTCATGTTTTAATCCAAATCTTTGACATTGTTCTGGCCAATTTGCCATTAAATCCATACCTGAAACAACTTCAACTTGTCCTGGATAATTTTCAATTTCAGATGAACTCGTAATTTGTCCTCCTGGCATTCCCATTTCAAACATAACTACATTTTTTAATCCACCTCTTGTTGCATATAATCCAGCTGTTAATCCAGCTGGACCTCCACCAATAATTGCTAAATCCAACATATTAATTCCTTATTTTAGATTAAATATTTTATAGTATTTTTTAAAGCATAATAATACAAAAATATTTGTAAGTTATAGGTTAAATACAATACTAATTAAGGATAAATTTTATCTAATAATAATTATATCTATTTTAAGTCTATAATAAAATTTAAAAATAAAAAAAGGGAGAAGTAAAAACTTCTCCCTTTTTTAAAATATTTAATTATATATATTATAATAATGAATTGATTTTATCAGTAAACGCTTGTTTAGAAGAAGCACCTACCATAGTATCAACAACTTCACCATTTTTCATGAATAAAATTGTAGGAATTGATCTAATCCCATATTTTACTGCTAAATCTTGTTCTTCATCTGTATTTACTTTACAAATGTTTGCTTTTCCTTCAAAATCAGACGCCAATTCTTCGATAACTGGAGCAATCATTCTACAAGGTCCACACCAAGGAGCCCAAAAATCTACCATTGATACACCCTCTTTTGTAACTTCTTCAAAATTTGCAGGAGTTAATTCAATATATTTTCCCATTTTATTTCCTTATTATTAAATTTAAATTTTATTTTAGCTAATTATTTTTTGTTATAAACTAACATAAATCATTATAACTTGTGAAAACTTAAATTTTGTTTTACATTATATTAAGTTATCACTAATCAAGGCTAAATAATTTTTTAGTTAAAATAAGATAATTTAATTTAAATGGATAATTTTATGGATATCAGAAAAGAATATTTAGAATTTTTTAAAAGTAAAGGACATGACATAGTTTCTTCTATGCCATTAGTTCCAGATGATCCTACATTAATGTTTACAAATGCAGGGATGGTTCAATTTAAAGATATTTTCACAGGTTCAGTTCCAAGACCTGAAAATCCTCGTGCAACATCTTGTCAATTATGTGTAAGAGCTGGTGGAAAACACAATGACTTAGAAAATGTTGGATACACAGCAAGACATCATACACTTTTTGAGATGTTAGGAAATTTCTCATTTGGAGATTATTTTAAAGAAGATGCAATTTCTTATGCATGGGAATTTATTACAGTAAATTTAGCACTTCCAATTGAAAAATTATGGGTAACTGTTCATGAAACTGATGATGAAGCATTTAATATTTGGACAAAATACATAGATTCATCAAGAATTATAAGATTTGGAGACAAGGATAATTTCTGGGCAATGGGTGACACAGGTGCTTGTGGACCTTGTAGTGAAATTTTTTATGATCAAGGTTCGGAACATTTTAATGGTCCTGAAGATTACATGGGTGAAGATGGAGATAGATTCCTTGAAATCTGGAACTTAGTTTTCATGCAATATGAAAGATCTGCTGATGGAAAACTAAATCCACTTCCAAAACCATCTATTGATACAGGAATGGGACTTGAAAGAGTTATTGCTATTAAAGAAGGTGTTTTAAATAACTTTGATTCATCAAATTTCAAACCAATTATTGAAAAAATTGAAAAGTTATCTTCTAAAAAAGCTACAAAAGAAAATATTGGTTCATATAGAGTAATTGCAGACCATTTAAGAGCAACATCATTTATGTTATCTCAAGGTATTTTATTTGGAAATGAAGGTAGACCTTATGTTTTAAGAAGAATTTTAAGACGAGCTGTTAGACATGGTTATCTAATTGGATTTAGAAAACCATTTATGGCACAACTTCTTGATACACTTATTAATATTATGGGTGGACATTATATAGAACTTGTAGAAAATAAAAACTTTATTAAAGAGCAATTAACTCTAGAAGAAGATAGATTCTTTAAAACTATCGATTTAGGAATGTCTTTATTTAATGAAGAGTTATCCAATACAAAAGATATTTTCTCAGGTCAAATTGCATTTAAACTTTATGATACTTATGGTTTCCCTTTAGATTTAACAGAAGACATGTTAAGAGATAGAGGTTTAAAAGTTGATTTACAAAAATTTGATGAATTAATGAGTGCACAAAAAGCTATGGCAAAAGCAGCATGGAAAGGAAGTGGTGACGCTTCAAATGATGGTGATTTTAAACAATTAATTGAAAAATATGGAATAAATAAATTTGTTGGATATGAAAATGTAACTTACAAATCAAAAATTCTTGCGCTTTTAGATGAAAACTTTAAAGAAGTCTCAACTTTAGAAAAAAATTCTATTGGTTGGGTTATGTTAGATTTTACTCCTTTTTATGCAACAAGTGGTGGACAAAGTGGAGATATTGGAGCATTAGAAGATAATAATCATATAGCCATAATTGAAGATACACAAAAATTTCATGGATTAAATCTTTCGAAAATCAAAGTTGCAAATTCAAATTTAAATCAAAATCAAACAGTAGATGCAGTAGTTGTTAATAGATATGAAATAGCAAAACATCATAGTGCTACACACCTTTTACAAAGTGCTTTAAAAATGGTTTTAGGAGATAGTGTTTCTCAAGCTGGTTCATTAAATGATAGCTCAAGATTAAGATTTGACTTCACATATCCAAAAGCTATGACAACTGCTCAAATTGATGAAGTTGAAGATTTAGTAAATACAATGATTTCAAGAGGAATATCTGGAAATATTGAAGAATTACCAATAGAAGAAGCTAAACACAAAGGTGCGATTGCTATGTTTGGAGAAAAATATGGTGATATGGTAAGAGTTGTTAGCTTTAGTGATGTTTCTGTTGAGTTTTGTGGTGGAACACATGTGAAAAACACAGCTGATATTGGAAGTTTTTATGTGGTTAAAGAATCAGGTGTAAGTGCAGGCGTTAGAAGAATAGAAGCTGTTTGTGGAGCTGCTGCTATTGCCTATACTAAAGAAGTTATCACTGCTATGAATGAAATAAAAGCAGAAATCAAAAACAATGATGTAATTTCTGGAATTAAAAAATTAAAAGAGCAAATCAAAGAGCTTAAAAAAGAAGTGGAAACTGTTCAAAGCCAAACATCAGCACCAATTATCGAAGAAATTATTGGTGATACAAAAGTTGTAGTAGCTGTTGTAGAAAATGGTGATTTAAAGAAAATTGTTGATGACTTAAAAAATGCAAATGAAAAACTTGCAGTTTTATTACTTCAAGCAAAAGATGACAAAGTATTAATTGTTGCAGGAAGTAAAAACACAAATATCAAAGCTGGTGAATGGATTAAAAATATTGCTCCAATCGTTGGTGGTGGTGGTGGTGGAAGACCAGATTTTGCCCAAGCAGGTGGTAAAGATGTTACAAAAGTTGAAGATGCAAAAATTGCTGCTCTAACTTATGCTAAAGAAAATTTATAACGCTTAGAGGATTTTAATAAATCCTCTAATTACCAAAGTCAGATTCACTTTGTTTTGAGAAATACCCATTTAAAATATTCATCCTTACCAAACTATTTGAATAATTAGAATTAAATCTAGGCTCATTTATATATTTATTTACATAATTTTTATTATATACTCTAATCATTTCATCAAAAAGTTTTCCTTTATAATCAATAATAAAAAAATCTTCAAATACTGAATAACTATATATTAAATTCATATAATATTTATCATCTATAAGATAAGTACTAAATTCATAATTCTTATACTCAACTCTTTCTATCGTTTTTATACTTTTAATTTTTAAAGTTGATTTAAATAAATCATCAAAAAAACCTCTTGACATTCCATTCCAAGAGCAATTTGAATCTAAGTTTATATACTCATAAAATAGCTTTCCATATTTTTCTTCTTCATTTTCTGAAATATAAGAGAATTTTGTACAAAAATCATAGGTAAAATTCTTTTTATTATTTTTAGAAATTTGAATATTATCTAACGAATTATTTTCTATCGAAGAACAACCACCTAGTAGTAAAAGTAATGATAAATATATAATTTTTTTCAAAATAACTCCTTTATTTTTATAATTATATTATACAAAATAGATGTTAAAACTTGACATATGTTTTATTTTTTAATACTATTAAAGTCGGAAACCTATAATTTAAAAGGTATTTAATTTGATTATATATTTTAAAAACTTTTTACTATTTCTTATTTTGTCACTTATAATGGCAGGTTGTTCATTTAAAAATAATGATGATAATAGTTTATCATCACAAAATGGTGAATACATATTTCAAAGTGCTTCTTTGGAAAACACTATAAGACAAAGAGATATGAAATTTAAAAAGTATAAAGAAATTATGAAATCAAAGAAAAGCCTAGACTCTTTAAGCTATCAAAATGAACGAATAGATTTAAACTTAGAACTATTCGATTTTTATAGTGAATGGGAGGGTGTAGAATATAAATTAGGTGGTGATTCAAAAAGCGGAATTGATTGCTCTGGCTTTATACAAAAGGCCTTTAAAGAGAAATTTAATTTATCTATGCCAAGAACAGCTCTTTTACAATCGCAAGTTGGGAAAGAAATAGATAAAAGTCAATTACTAAGTGGAGATTTAGTATTCTTCAAAACAGGTGATGATATAAACCATGTTGGCATATATCTTGAAGATGGATTATTTGTTCATGCCTCTACAAAAATTGGCGTAACAATTTCCGAATTAAGTAATTCTTATTTTAGCAAAAGCTATTGGAAGGCACAAAGAATTATCGATTAAATTTTATTATAAAAGGAGAATTAGTGATAAAGAAGACTTTTATACTTCTACCAATTATGTTATTACTTTCAGCTTGTAGTAACAAGAATATTCAAATAGAAGAGAACAATAAGATAAATAACAGTAATTTGAATGCTTCTAGCATATCTTATAATGATTATAAATCATCGTATGAATCAGAAAATAATAAACTTAAAAATAGACCTCATTCAAAATATGAGCCTACAATAAGTAAAAAAGATTATGATAAATTGGTTTTAGATGATACTGAAAAAGTTGAATCTTTAAATTCAAGAATTTTAACAAAAAAACAAGCTTTCGTTGATTTTTATAACGACTGGAAAAATGTAAAATATAAGATGGGTGGAAGCACAAGAACTGGTATAGATTGTTCTGCCTTTACTCAAAAAGCTTTTAAAGAAAAATTTGGTATCGAATTACCAAGAACTACTTTAACTCAAGTAAATGTAGGAACTGAAGTTAAAAAAGCTGACCTTAAAATGGGTGATTTAGTTTTTTTCAAGACAAGTAAAAGAGATAAACATGTTGGAATTTACATGGGAGATGGTGCTTTTTTACACTCATCAATTAATGGTATCCAATTTTCAAAATTAGATAAACCTTTTTATAAAGATACTTATTGGACTGCTAGAAGAATTATGAATTAATTCTTCTAAAACCCACTATAAAGAATCAAAACTATGGGTATATAAATAACTGATATTAAAGTGCTTAAAAGAACTGTAAAAGAAGCCTTTTCAGGTCTTGCCTTTAATAAAACTGCAAGTGTTACAGTATTTCCAGCAAGAGGAACAACTGAAAATAAAAATAAAACTTTATATACTTCTTCATTTAAAAAACCTATAAAATTTTTGTCTATAAAAATAATAGATAATATAACTGCTGGCCAAAAAATAAATTTATAAAAATATGCGATATTTAGATATTTTATATCTACATCAGCTTTTAAATTAAAGCCTTTCATTCCCATACCAAGCATCATCATTCCTAATATTCCATAAGACCATTTAAAACCCTCAAAATAAGGAATAATAGATTCAGGAGTTCTAAATCCTAAAAGATTTAAACAAAGACCTAAAATAAAGGCATATAAAAGTGGAAGTTTAATTACTTTAACAATAGATTGTCTTGCGGTAAAACTACCTTTTGCGGTTACATAAAAACCTGTTGTGTTTTCGTATAATAAAGAACCAAGGGTTGCAAAAATAAAAATATTTGCTGATTCAGGACTTAATAAAATCATAGATAAAGGAATACCAAAATATCCAGTATTTCCTGTTCCACAAGTAAATGATAAAGTATTTATACTCGCATCATTCCAATTATTTTTATATTTTCTTAATACAAAAAAAGCAATTGTAGTTCCAAAAAAGAAAACAAATAAAGGCAAAAAAAGTAGTTGTAAATTTAATTGAATAGATAAAGTAGCAAAAAGAATTACAATTGGTCCTAAAATATATATAAGCAGTGTGGCTATAAAATTTCGCTTAACCCTAAAATATCTTGTTAGAATATATCCAATTGCAATATTTAGATATAAAGGGGAAATTTTTCCTAATAAAATAATAAATAAATTCATATAAATCTCTTAAAATAATTTAGGATAATTGTAACTAATAATGATAAAAATAAAGTAAATACATAGTCTTATAAATCTAGGAAGCAGAAAGAATACAAAATTTTATGTATTTACTATTATTTAAAATAATTCTATAAAAACGAAATGATATATTTATGATTTTTTTATAAATCAAAATATTTTGATAAAATAAATAGACAGACTATACAAATTAAATACATTTTAAAAGCATAAAAAATATTTAATCTAAAGATTTCCTTTGCATCAAAATCATATCTTGCAACAACTGTTAAATTTAATCCTGAAAAAGGTGATGTTGAAACAGTAGTTGACCAAGCCATCAAAAAAGTCAAAGCTAAAAGAGTATGATTTACTCCACTTAAAAAATCTCCAATTATTGCAATTGTTATAATTGGATGAATTCCAACAAAAGCTAAAAGAATAAAAATAAAAAGTAATATTGAAGCTATTTGCCAATCAAAAATTTGAAAAGGTAACTCTAAATTTATACCAATTAATATAGAACTAATAGAAATACCAAACATTCCAGCAACTAAAAAAAGCGACATTTCAGTTTTCATTTTTGGCAATTCATCACTTACATAAAAAGCTAAATTAGAAAAAGATTTAGTTAAGCCTTTTGTTATAGGCAGAACAAATAAACACATCAATATTGAATAAGTTGAGATAAGAACAATTACTTTAATATTTGGAAAAAAATAGTTTGTAGCTAAAACTAATAATGCCAACATAAAAGGTAAATATAAACTTTCTAAAGATAATGGATAACCTCTAAATTCATCAATATCAAACTCTTTATTATTGTTTACTTCATAATAAGTAATCAAAAAAGCTAATATTGCTAAAACTGTTCCATTTAATAAAATTATAGAAGTGTCTAAATTAGGAGCATAAGTAATAGCAGCTGCAAATGCCACAAAAAAAGGCGACCAATACGCATCACTAGCAAAGGCTCTTGTTAATAAAACAACTTGAATATTTGTTAGAGGTGCTTTTTTATACATTTTATCTGCAATCAAAATAAGTGAAGAAATATTTATAACTGAACCAAAAAGATGTACACTTAAATATGTTTTTATAAAAGATTTTTTACCTTTTGGAAGTTGAGAAGTTTTTTCTTTTTTGGGTGTTGCAATAAGTCTTAAAAATCCAACAGCAATTAATAGAGTTAATAAATATTGATTTACAGTAAATACTTTTATAAAATCAATTTTAAAGCCATTAAAATATGAAACAAAAAAAGCTAAAAAACTTAATATCAATAAAACTATAATAATTTTCTTATTTTTAAGTGAAGAAAAGAGTATTAAAAATGAAATCCATGCAAAAACTCCTGCAAAAATCAACAACTTTTCATTAAAAAAATAAGAATATAAAGTAGTTAAAAAAGAAATAAAGATTAATAAACCTGCTATTTTTGATAGAAATAACATTAATTAACTTCTCTTTTAAAAAAGATTGATAAATATATTCCTGATGAAATTAATAAAATTCCAACAAAATGATAAAATTCTAAAACCTCATCTAAAAAAACATAAGCTAAAACTGCTCCAAATATTGGCATTAAATGAGCAAATTGTCCAGCTTTATTTGCACCTAATTCAATGGTTGAAATATTCCAAAAATAAAAAGATAAAATTGATGGGAAAATTACAATATATATCAAAGAGTAAAAAACATCTTTATTCTCTAAAAAACTAAACTCAAAACTATAACCTTGAAAAAGAAATATCAAATATAAAATAATTGCTCCAATAAATGCAGTTAAGCCAAGAAATTCAAAAGCATTTAACTCTTTTGGTTTATATTTTAATAAAATAGTATATAAAGCCCAATCTACACAAGCAAGGATTATCCATAAATCTCCAACTGTAAATTTAAGTTCAAAAATATGATTTATTTGTCCTTTTAAAATAAGATAAATCACTCCTAAAGTGGAAACTAAAACTCCTAAAAGTTGTAATTTTGTAATTTTAGTTTTAAAAATTAATGTAGATATGACAATAATAAACATAGGGGTGCTTGAATTAATCAATAAGGCATTTGTTGCAGTGGTTGTTTGTAAACCATAATATAAAAATGTATTAAATCCAACAATTCCTAGTGCTGAAAATATTATGATTAAAAAATACTCTTTTTTAAAAACTTTTTGAATATTTTTATAATGAAATAAAAGATAAGGCAATAATAAAATCAAAACAAAAAACCATCTAAAAAAAGATAATTGCATGGGTTCAATACTATTTGATACCAATCTTGCAAAAATAAAATTTCCAGACCAAAAAAGTACAGCTAAAACTAAAAATATATAATATTTCATAAATTACTTTTTTTCCTATTAAATTTTATTGCTCATTTTTTAAAAAACAATTATATTCAAATTGTGTATAATCCAAATAAAAAAGGCCTAATTTGATAAGACTTGGTTCAAATTCTCCAACAAGAGCGTTAATCTTAAAAACTTTTGGTATTGATTTTATTCAAAATGGTGGAACTTTTGATGAAGATTCTATAACTACAACTAATCCAAAATCTTTTTGTTATGAAGCTACTATGGGGAAATTTAATGAATTATATAAAATATATGGTGTTGATGATATACCCTTATTAGTTGCTGATTCTGTTGTAACATGTGAAGGGAAACTATTAAGAAAAGCAAAAGATTTAGCTGATGCAAAAGCTATGCTTGAACTTCAAAGTGGAAATTTAACATCTGTTATAACTTGTATGATTTATAAATCCAAAGAAAAAGAACTAATTGATATTTCAATTACAACTTATGAATTTGAAGAATTTGATAAAATACATATAAAAGAATATTTAGAATCAGGTGAATGTTTTGGAAAAGCTGGAGCCATTATGGTTGAGGGATTTTGTAAACCCTATATAAAAAAAGTTATTGGATATGAAAGTTGTGCAATGGGATTGTGTGTAGAAAAACTAAAACCTTATCTTTAGAGGAAAACCTCTAAAGACCTAAATATTTTTAGTTAAACTCAGGCTTTGCAGTATCTATTGTAGATTCTGGAAGTTGAGGGTAAGAAATAACTGGTTTTACACCTTTTAATGTTTTTAAGAATGTTACAATTTGAGCTGCATCTGAATCAGAAATTTCAATTCCTAATTGAACAGAACCCATCTCTTTTACAGCTTCAGTTAATGACCAAATTTGTCCATTATGGAAATATGGTGCTGTTTCTGTAATATTTCTTAGAGTTGGAGTTTTAACCATCCCTTTATCATCACCTTTAAAATCTCCAACATTTGTAAATTTATATTTAGAAGCTACTTCAAATGCTTGCATTGTTCCACCTAATGCAATTCCCGTATGACAAGAAGTACAACCTTTATCTATAAATAAAGTTAAACCTTTTTTCTCTTCATCATTTAATGCTTTATCTTTACCATTTAAGAAATCATCAAATTTTGATGGAGTAACTAGTGTTTTTTCAAAAGTGGCTATAGTTGCAGTAATTGTTGCAAAATCAACTTTTACATCTTTTCCATAAGCTTTTTTAAATTCATTTACATATTCAGGAATAGAATTTATTCTTTGTTCAACAAGAGATGCAGGTGCTGCCATTTCAGGACCAGCTTGAACAGGACCTTGTGCTTGGTCAGCTAAATGAGGACTTCTACCATCCCAAAATTGTGCCTTAAAAAATACAGAGTTATAAACTGTCGGAGAGTTTAAGTGATGAGGATTTGGAGTCCATCCATGTCCAATTGCAGCTGGAATTCCATCTGCTCCACCTAAACCTATATTATGACAAGTATTACAAGAAATAAGTCCACTTTTTGAAAGTCTTGGGTCAAAATATAATTTTTTACCAAGTTCAACTTTTTCTTTAGTAATTGGATCTTTTTTATCGTCAATTAATTTCATTAATTCAACTTTTGAAGCAGGGATTGCCTCAAGACCACTTTGTTTTGCTTTTGTTAATAATGAGCTATTTGCAAATAAAGTACTTGCACCTAATATACATACAGCTAATGTTATTTTTTTCATAACTTCTCCTTTAAATATAATTTTAATTCTAGGATAATTATTATTAATTGAAAATTAATTTTATAAAAAATTTCAATATTTAACATAAGTTTTTATTATAATATAAGATAAAAAATATCCTATTTATAGTATTTGTATAGTTTTAATAAGATATTTTTTGTCTTGTTTTATATAAGATTTTATAAAGATTATTTAAAAAGATTTTTAATTACAGTAATCATCCCTTGATGAATATTGTAAATTGAAAGGGGAAAATCAAGACTATCTTCATCAACTAAATTGACTTTATTAGAAGATAAATAAACTCCTAATTTTTCTAAATCTATTATTTGATACTTTACATTTTTATAACCAGTTCTAATTAATTTATTTTGCTCATTACTTTGTTGTATTATAAATGCTAGTGTTTTTAAACAAACCAAATCACTCCATCTATAAAAGAGTAAACTATCTATTGAAGTTACTATTTCTCCCTCAGGAGTAAATAATAAATTTTGCTTTTTTAAAGGAAGTAATACTGATAAAGTTGCTTCACAAAAAGGTAATATTTTTTCTTTCCAGAAATCAGCTTCATCACTTTTTTTTAGTTTATCATCTATATTTTGTAATATCTCTTCTAATGAAGAGTTTTGTAATAAATCACCTAAGTTATCATTCATTATTTAACCTTTAATACAAGCTGTTCAGGTAATAAACCTAAACTTTCTTCCACTTGTTTTGTATCGCCATGTTCTATAAAATTATCTTCATATTCAAAAGTTATTACTTGAACATTATGGATTTTTTCATCATTTAAAACTTCTAAAATTGCACTTGCAACTCCACCTTGTTTTTGAGAATCACTAAATACATACCAATTTTCATATTTTTTTGACAATTCAATTAACATATCTTTATCTATTGGTTTTACAAATCTTAAATCTAAAATAGCAATATCTTCCTCATGTAAAACTTCCGTATCAATAGCACGACTTACTCCTGCTCCATATCCAATAAAAAGTTTATTGGAACTTCCTTCTTTTAAGAGTTCAGCTTTCCCTAAAGTAAATGGTGTTGGGTTATAAACTAACTTTTTAAACGCGCCTCTTGGGTATCTAATAGCACTAGGGCTTGTTAAAGTATATGCAAATTCTAAACCCTGAATAAGAGTTTCATTATCTCTTGGAGCAAATAAAATCATATTTGGTATAAATCTTAAATATGAAATATCAAAAACTCCTTGATGTGTTTCTCCATCATTTCCTACAGTTCCAGCTCTATCCATTGCAAAAACAACAGGTAAATTCATTAAACAGACATCATGGATTATTTGATCAAATCCTCTTTGTAAAAATGTAGAATAAATCGTAATATATGGTTTAAATCCTTCTTTAGCCATAGCAGCCATTGAAGTTACTGCATGTTGTTCTGCAATTGCAACATCCCAAAACCTATCTGGGAATTTTTCCATAAGTTTATTTATTCCTGTACCACTAGGCATTGCAGCAGTAACTCCAACAATATTTTCATATTTAGATGCTAAAGTTATTAAAGCATCAGCAAAAACAGCAGTTGCAGCTTTTGGTGCCTCTTTTTTTATAAAAACTCCATCTTCAACATTAAAAGGACCTACTCCATGCCAATGTTCATGTTGTCCCTCAGCAATTGGATAACCTTTTCCTTTTACGGTTCTTGCATGAACAATTACAGGTTTTCCCATAGCTTTTGCAATTTGTAAAGTATCAATAATTTCAGCAATATCATGCCCATCAATAGGACCTATATAATCAATTCCCATTTCTTCAAATAAGATTCCAGGAGTAATAAGTTTTAAAGCCTCTTCCATTCTTTTTGCAATATAAATAGTTCCCTCTGGCATATTTTTCTTGATAAATTTATCAACTTTAGTTTTAAAACCTTGATAATATTTACCTGCTAAAAGTTTTGAAAGATATTTTGAAATTGCCCCAATTGGTTTTGCAATTGACATTTCATTATCATTTAAAATGATTACAACTTGAAGCTTTATATCTCCCAACTCATTTAAAGCTTCATAAACCATACCAGCAGTCATTGAACCATCACCAATCATAACAACTGGTACTCTATTCTCTTTTTTTAGTTTGATAGCCTTAGCAGCTCCCACAGCTAATGAAATAGAAGTTGAACTATGACCCGCTACAAAATAATCAGCAGGACTCTCTTTTGGTTTGGTAAAACCACTAAGTCCTCCAAATTGTCTTACAGTTTCAAACTCTTCCCATCTTCCTGTTAAAAGTTTATGCGGATAACATTGGTGTGAAACATCAAAAATAAAAGGATCACTGTATGCATCAAATACATAATGCATACCAAGAGTTAACTCAACCGCCCCAAGGGTAGATGAAAAATGCCCACCCTTTCTTGATACCACATCAATAATTCTATCTCTTATCTCTTGTGATAACGCGTCTAACTCTTTTACTGATTTATCTTTTATTTCCATTTATTTAATACTTTATTTTAATTTTTCTAATACTTCGTCTAATTGTTCAAATACTTTTGTATTTTGCTCAGCTCTTCCTATTGTGATTCTAATTGCGTTTTGTCCATATCCAGTTAAATCTCTCACAATTACTCCCTTTTCAAGTAATTTTTGAGCAACTATTTTTGATACAAATTTATCACCAAATTTAATTGTTATAAAATTTGTATATGAGGGAATAAATTCAAAACCTTTTTTTGTTACATACTCTTCATATCTTTTCATCTCTTCAAAGTTTTTAGCAATACAAGAAGTTACAAATTCTTCATCTTTGAGTGCTTCAATAGCTGCTGCAAGAGTTAAAGTTGTAATATTAAATGGCGCTCTTAATTTATAAAAAGTATTTATAATATCAGGTTGAGCTATACCGTATCCAACTCTCATTCCACCCAGACCATATGCTTTTGAAAATGTTCCTAAATAAATAGCATTTGGAAAATTAGCAATTAAATCTTTTGGTACAATTCTTTTTTTCTCATCTTTAAATGCTGCAAATTCTTGATAAGCCCCATCAACTACGATCAAAGTTTCTTTATCAATTGTTTCTAAAAAAGCATAAACGGCATTTTTATCTAAACATTCACCAAGTGGATTATTTGGTAAACATAAAAATATCACATCCGCTCCATGTTCTTTATATAACTTAGAAAATTGCTCAAGGTTATGTTGATCATCTTCAGTTTTAATAATCTTTGCACCTGTTTGTTTTCCATAAATTTCATACATTGCAAATGTTGTTTTTGCCATCAAAATTTTTGAATCTTTCTCACATTTTGCATGAACACAATACTCTAAAATTTGATCACTTCCAGAACCAATAATTATATGTTTATTAGTTAAATCAAATTTATTTGCTAATGCTTCTTTTAATTCATACATTGAATCATCAGGATAAACAGACATATTTTGAACTATTTCTTGTATTTTTGATATAACTTTTGGACTTGTTCCATAAGGATTTTCATTTGAAGCTAGTTTTATAACATCTTTTGGATCTATACCATATTCTCTAACAACTAATTCTATTGGTTTTCCAGCTTCATAAGTTGTAACATTTTCTAATACTTGATTAAATTGCATTTACTTTTCCTATTAAATTTTAAAATTAAATATCGTTTATCTCTTTTACATAAGAACCAAGAACTTTAACACTATCTTTGTGTTTTTCTAATACTTTTTTAACATTTTTATCATCTTTATGTCCATCAAAATCAATAAAGAAAATTGAATTTCCCTCAACAATATGAGATTTTATTTTTGTTAAATTGATTCCAGCTTCATTAAAATCTGTTAAAAATTGAACTAAAACTCCTTGTCTATCAGGAAATTTTACTAATATTGAAGTTTTATCATTTCCACTTTGAGCATTTTCAAAATTACTTATTATAAAAAATCTAGTTTTATTATTATCTTTATCTTCAATATTTTCAAATAAAATTGGAAGATTATGCAATTTTGCACCAACATGAGGGCAAATTGCTGCACTTCCTTCTTCATTTGCTGCTATTCTTGCTGCTTTTGTTGTTGATTCTATTGGAATTAATTCAACTTCATCTAAACCAAAATTAGCTAAAAATTTTCTACATTGTTCAAAAGCAATATCTTTTGAATAAATTCTTTTAATATCACTTATTTTATCGCAAGTTGTAGCAAGGGTGTGATGAATATCCAAAACAACTTCTGCGATAATTTTTAAATTATAATTACTTAAACAATTAATTGTATCTGTCACTATTCCATTTGATGAATTTTCTATTGGAACTACACCAAATCTTACTTTTTTTGTATCAACTTCTCTAAATATTCCATTAATTGAACCAATAGAAATATATGAACTCATAGCACCAAATCGCCCCTCAGCTGCTTGATGAGTAAAACTTCCCTCAGGTCCAAGATATGCTATATTTTCAGGTAATTCAATATTTCTTGAAATGGCAAAAATCTCTAAAAATAAAGCTTCTATTGCACTTCTATTTAAAAGTCCTTTATTTTTATTATTGATATTTTCAAGTCTATCAATAATTGATTTTTCTCTCTCAGGTCTATAAATCGCTCCACCACTTTTTGCTTTTAAAGCTCCCACTTCATGAACTATTTTCATTCTTTGATTTATTAACTCTAATAAATCATTATCAATTTTATCAAGTTTGTTTCGTAGTTCTAATAATCCCTCTTCACCCATAAAAAGACCTTTTCTAATTATTTTATAAACTCTTCTTCTAAAGCAATTATATCTTCAAAAGTTTCTCTTTTTCTTATTAGTCTATCAATTCCATTTTCGACAGCAATTTCTGCAACTTTACCTCTAGTATTATAGTTACTAGCCATCGTAAATCCATAAGCACCTGCACTATAAATAGCAACTAAATCATTATGTTGAGTTTTTGGCAATTGAACATTTTTAGCAAAAAAGTCTCCACTTTCACAAATTGGTCCAACAAGATTACAATCACTAAACTCTTGGTTGTCATTTAAAACTTCAACTCTATGATATGCATTATATAAAGATGGTCTGATTAAATCATTCATAGCTCCATCAACAATAACAAATCTTTTATTTCCATTTACTTTTTCATATAATACTTTTGTAACAAATGTTCCAGCATTCCCAACCATGAATTTTCCTGGTTCACAAATAACTGTAATATCTAAGCCAAACATATTTTCTAAAATAGATTGAGCATATTCAGTTGTATCAATTAAAGTTTCATCTTTGTAAACAATACCTAATCCCCCACCAACATCTACAAATGATAATTCAATTTTTACAGCTTTTAAATTTCTTACTAAATCCGTAATTATTTTTACAGACTCTTTAATTGGTTGAAGTTGAGTAAGTTGAGAACCAATATGACAATGCATTCCAACAGGATCTAAATTCTCAGAATTTTTACATTGAATATACATTCTTTTTGCTGTATCAATATCCACACCAAATTTATTTTCATGTAAACCAGTTGAAATATAAGGATGTGTTTGTGGGTCAATATTTGGATTTATTCTTATAGAAATTCTAGCTATTTTCCCAAGTTCTTTGGCTATTAGTTCAACTCTATTTAACTCTGCATCACTTTCAACATTTATCATTAAAATATCAAGCTCTAGTGCTTCTTTAATTTCTGAATCAATTTTTCCAACACCTGAAAAAATGATTTTATATGGAGCAATTCCAACTTTTAAAGCACGTTTTACTTCACCGATACTAACGCAATCAGCACCAGCTCCAAGGTTTGCTAAATGTTTAATAACACTTAAATTTGAATTTGCTTTTACAGCATATGCAATAAGAGATTTTCTTGCTCTAAATGCACCTTTTAACTCTTCATATTGTTTTGTAATATGGTCAAAATCGTACACATAATAAGGCGTTTGATATTTATTTGCTAACTCTTTAAAATTTATACTCATTATTATAATTCTCCTATATTTAAAATCTTAATTTAAAATTTCATTAAATTTAAAAGTAAAATCTTATATTTCTCAAAATAGTCAAAAAGCTTACGCTTTATGACTATTTATCAGTTCCATTCCAAGCAATTGTAGGTTTTCCCTCATCATTAAATTCAACAGCTGGCATACCCATAATATTGTATCCACAATCAACATAATGAATTTCACCAGTAACAGCACTAGATAAATTAGAAAGTAAATACATACCTGAATTTCCAACTTCATCAATTGTTACATTTTTCTTTAATGGTGAATGAGCTTCATTCCATTTTAACATAAATCTAAAATCACTAATTCCAGCAGCTGCAAGAGTTTTAATAGGACCTGCACTAATTGCATTTACTCTAATTCCATCTTTTCCTAAATCTTCTGCTAAATATTTAGTTGTCATTTCAAGAGCTGCTTTTGCAACACCCATTAAATTATAGTTTGGAATATATTTTGCTCCACCATAATAAGTTAATGTTAAAATAGATGAGTTATCTGATAATAAAGGTTTTAATTCTCTTACAACTTCAATTAATGAATAAACAGAAACATCCATAGCAATATCAAAGGCTTCTTTAGAAATATCGTAAAATCTTCCACTTAATCCCTCTTTTGGAGCAAAGGCAATCGAATGAACTATAAAATCAATTTGTCCTAAATCTTTTTCTAAAGACTCTTTTAAAGCTTTGATTTCTTCTGGATTTGATACATCACATGGATAAACTAAAGCTTCACTTCCAAATTCAGCTGCAATTGGTTCAACTCTTTTTTTCAAAGAATCATTTAAATAAGTAAATGCAATTTGAGCACCTTGATCAGCACAAGCTTTTGCAATTCCATAAGCAATAGACTTATTATTTGCAACCCCTAAAATTACCCCTTTTTTACCTTTCATAAACATCTATAAATCCTTTGTATTTTCTAATATTTGTATAAAATCTTCTTTTTTCCAAGAAGCTGTTCCAATCAAAGCACCATCTACATTTGGTATTTGACAAATTTCTCTCACATTTTCAACTTTTACACTTCCACCATATAAAAGTGGTTTTTTAATTTTTTCTTTTATTGCATTATGAATATTCTCAATATCTTCATTTGTAGCAGTAACTCCTGTTCCAATTGCCCAAACAGGTTCATAAGCTAAAATTAAATTTTCATAATTTGTATCAATTCCATCAAATTGTTCATAAATATACTCTAATGTTTTTATTAAACCTTGATTTTTTACTTCTAAAGGTTCACCTATACAATAAATAATTTTATATCCTAATTCTTTGTAGAATTCGTATTTTTTTGCAATTTTATTTTGAGATTCACCTAATATATGTCTTCTTTCACTATGACCAATTAAAATTGTTTTAATTTCAAATTCATCAAGTTGAGTTGTTCCTATTTCTCCAGTAAATGAGCCATTTGCTGTTGCATAAGCATTTTGAACTCCAATTGAAAAACTAGGAACCATATCAAATAAATCCAATGAAGTAGCTGTTGGGAAAACATAAACTTCATTTTTGATTTTATTTGATTTTAAATAATCATTAACTTCATTTACAAATAGTGCAGTTGATTTTCTTGTATGATTTGTTTTGAAATTACTTGCAATTATTGCCATTAATTATCTTCCTCAAGTACAAGTGCTTTAACACCTGGAAGAATTTTTCCCTCAATTAGTTCAAGAGATGCTCCCCCACCTGTACTAATAAATGTCATTTCGTCTTCATCTCCTGTGATTCTAACAAGATCAGCGGTATCTCCACCACCAACAACTGTTGTAGCAAATGAATTAGCAACTGCGTGTGAAATTTTTGTACTTCCTTTTGCAAACTTATCCATTTCATAAACACCCATTGGTCCATTCCATAAAATAGTATTTGCATCTTCCAAAGCTTCACTAAATAATAAAGCTGATGCAGGTCCAATATCAAGTCCCATCCAACCTTTTGGAATTTCTTGAATTGTTACAATTTTTGCAATTGCTTCTGCACTAAATGATTCAGCGGCAACAACATCCACTGGTAAATAAAGTTTAACACCTAATTTCTTAGCTTGTTCCATAATTTTTACAGCTTCTGGAATTAAATCTTCTTCAACTAAAGAGTTTCCAATTTCATGTCCTAATGCTTTTAAGAATGTAAATGCCATTCCTCCACCAATAATTATTTTATCAACTTTTGGAACTAAATTATGTAAAGCTTCAAGTTTTCCAGAAACTTTTGATCCTCCAACGATAGATATAAATGGTCTTTTTGGATTATGAACAATATGATGGAAAAATTTAATCTCTTTTGCCATTAAAAATCCAGCTGCTTTATGTTGCATATCAAAGTATTTTGCAATTCCCTCAACAGATGAATGAGCTCTATGAGAAACTCCAAAAGCATCGTTAATATAAACTTCAGCCATTGAAGCTAATTTTGCACTTAATGCTTCGTCATTTTTTGTTTCACCCGATTCAAATCTCATATTTTCTAATAATAAGATTTCACCAGCTTTGAGCTCTTTTGCCATTTTCATAGTTTCATCACAAATGATACTTGGAGCCATTTTTATCTCTTGCTTTAGAAGAGTATGCAATCTTTTTGCGATTGGTTGCAAAGAAAATTCTTCTTCAAATCCACCCTTTGGTCTTCCAAAATGCGAAGCTAAAATAACTGAACAATCATTATCAATACAATATCTAATAGTACTTAATGCACTTCTAATTCTTCTATCATCAGTAATATTATTATATTCATCCATTGGAACATTAAAATCACATCTAATAAAAACTCTTTTACCTGTAATATCTATATTTTTAATCTCTTGTAATTTCATCTAGAACCCTTATCTTTTAGCTACAAAAATAGCCATATCAATCAATCTTGATGAATAACCCCATTCATTATCGTACCAACTCATAACTTTTATCATGTTTCCACCAATAACTTGTGTTAAATCAGATGCAACGATTGTTGAATTTGTATTTCCAACCAAATCACTTGAAACCATCATGTCATTATCCACGGCTACTATTCCAGATAATTCTTTTGATTTTGATTCAAATAAAGCATTTATTTCTTCTTTTGTTGTATCTTTTTTAATCATAAAATTTACATCAACCATTGAAACATTAGGTGTTGGAACTCTTACACTTTGCCCATGTAATTTACCATCAAGCTGAGGCATAATTAATTTCATAGCCTTTGCAGCACCCGTTGATGTTGGAATCATATTAGCAGCACCAGCTCTTGCTCTTCTTTTATCTGAATTATGTTTAACATCTAAAATATTTTGATCATTTGTATAAGAGTGAATAGTTGTCATTAAACCTTTTTCAATTCCAAAAGCATCATCAATAATTTTTGCAATTGGTCCTAAGCAGTTTGTTGTACAAGAAGCATTTGAAATAATAGTTTGTCCAGCATAAGTTGATTCATTTACACCAATAACAAAAGTTGGAGTATTGTCTTTTGCAGGTGCGGACATTACAACTTTTTTTGCTCCATTATCAATATGTATTTGGCATTTTTCTTGTGTTAAATATGCACCTGTACATTCTAAAATAACTTCTGCTCCACAATCTTTAGTAAAAGTTAATAAAGCGGCATCTCTTGTTGAATAAAGTTTTGCATTTACTTTTCCCATTTTTAGATAACCATTTTCAACTTTTACTTCACCTGCAAAAGTTCCATGAACAGTATCATATTTTGTAATATATTCTAACATTTCAGGAGCAGCGGTATCATTTATTGCCACTAATTCTACATCATCTCTTGTTGCGATGATTCTTGCAACACATCTTCCAATTCTTCCAAAACCATTTATTGCAACTTTAATAGCCATATTTTTCCCTTTAAATAAATCTAATTGTAGATATTTTATCGAAATATTGCTATAATAATATTTAAGTATATTACAAAGGTTTTAAATAGGTGCGAATTGCAATATTTGGTGGAAGTTTTGACCCAATACATGTAGCTCATGTTACAGTGGTAAAGGAAGCGTTAAAAAAGCTAGACATTAATACAGTAATTGTTGTTCCAACATATCTAAATCCTTTCAAGAGTAGCTTTTACTTAAATCCAGAAACTAGATTTAAACTACTTAAAAAAGTTTTTAAAGAGTTTGAAAAAGTTCAAATTTGTGATTACGAAATAAATCAACAAAAAACTAGCTATTCAATTGATACGGTAAATTATCTAAAAGACGTATATAATCCATCAAAAATTTATTTAATAATTGGTGAGGATAATCTAAAAAATCTAGATAAATGGCATGAAATTGATAAACTAAAAGAACTTGTTGAATTTGTAATTGTTTCAAGAAAAGGGTTTGAGAGTAAAAAAGCAAAAGAGTTTAAAAATTTGGATGTAAATATCGATATTAGCTCTAGCTTATTAAGAGATAAAATTGATTTAGACTATATTCCAAAAGAAATTAAAGATGATATATTAAATCTTCAAGAAAAAAGGTAAAAGTTTTTGAATACTAGATTAGAAAACATAAAAAAAATATTAGAAGACAAAAAAGCCGAAAATATAGAGATTATTGATTTAACATCAAAAAACTATATAGTTGATTATGTTGTAATTGCTACAACATTAAATTCAAAACATGGATTCGCATTATTAAACTACTTAAAAACAGAGCTGAAACCAACAGGTGAAGAGTTTGTAAGAGTAGATGAAGATGACGAATGGACAATTATTGATTTAGGTGATATGTTTATTCATTTAATGAGTGAGAAATACAGAAATAAATACTCATTAGAAGAATTTTTATCTGAATTACCAACAATAGAAAACTAAAAAAACAGGAGAGAATTACTTCTCTCCTGTTCTTAACAATTTATTATAATTCGATGCGGCATCTCTTGCCCCACCCATATTATTTGTATAAATTGCATATGCAATAATTATAACTGATACAGTAATAATCCATCTCACTACATTTGTTCCTTAGCTTTAATCCCTAAAAGACTCAAACCAACATTTATACTTAATGCTGCCATTGCTAAAACTTTTAAATACATATTTTGTTCATCACTTCCTATAACTTTATGTTCATTATAAAATTTATGAACACTTGAAGCTAATGAATATAAATATTCAGTAATTTTTTGCATATCTCTTTTTGAAAAAGCTTCAGTTAAAATTGATTCCAATAAAAGAGACTCATAAATTAAATTTAATCCATCCTGATTTAAATTTTTTATATCAATATCTTTTATCTCTTCTTGTGTGATTTCAGCTTTTTTAAATACTTGATTTATTCTAGCATGTGCATAATTTATATAAAAAATAGGGTTTGAAGAATCTTGATTTTTTAACATATCAATATCGAACTCTAAATGAGTATCACTTTTTCTTGTTAAGAAAATAAATCTTAATGCATCTGCACCAATTTCTTCTGTTATATCAGACATCAAAATAACATTACCAGCTCGTTTACTCATTTTATAAGGTTCTCCACCTTTTAAAAGCTGAACCATTTGAGATAAAATTACTTCAAGTTTTGAAGAATCATTTCCTAAAAATTCAACAGCTGCTTTTACTCTTGGAATATAACCATGGTGATCTGCACCCCAAATATTTATATATCTATCAAACTTTCTATCATATTTATTTTTATGATAAATAATATCTCCAGCTAAATATGTTGGAATTCCATTATCTCTTACAACAACTCTATCAGAATCATCTCCGTATTGAGTTGATTTTAAATAAACTTTGTCATCTTTTGAATAAAGTGAACCATTTTTTTCTAATACTTCTTTCGTAGAATCCCAAGAAGAATATAATAATTTCTCAGATACAAAATTATCAAAATTAATACCTAAATCTTTTAAATCTTTAATTATTATTTCCATAACTAAATCTTTTGAGAAAAAAGCTATCTCTTTAAATCTTGATTCATCATAAATTATATCTTTCCCAAATTTTGCTATTACTACATTTGCAACATCAATTAAATATTCGCCTCTATAGTAGGTTTCTGGATAAGTTACATCTTCTTTAAAAAGAAAATCTCTAGCAGCAAGAGATACTGATAACCCTAATAAATCCATTTGAGCACCAGCATCATTTATATAATACTCAGTTGTTATATCATAACCTAAATACTTTCCAACACGAGCTAATGAATCCCCAGCAATGGCACCTCTTGCATGACCAATATGTAAAGGACCAGTTGGATTTGCAGAAACAAATTCTAATAAAATCTTTTCATCTTTTTTTGTTTGTTTTGCAAATGATTCTTTATTATTTAATGCATCATTTACTAATGATTCTAAAAATGATGATGATAATTTAAAATTAATAAAACCTTTTACAGCTTCAACCTTTTCAAACATATCAGAATTACTTAAACTTGAAACTAATTCATCGGCAATGGTCATTGGAGATTTTTTGAGTTCTTTTGCTAGTGAAAATGCAACAGGCGTTGCATAATGACCAAAAGATAAATCTTTTGGCTTTTCTAAGACTATACTTGTATTTAATTTATTTTCGATAAATTCTTTTACTAAATTTTGCAATATTTTCTCTTATACTTGTTTTGTTTCATTTTTTTCTGTTGTAGTTGTTTCAGATTTTTTTTCAATCTCATCTGATTTATTTTGCACTACTTCATCTTCATCATCTTTTATAGCTTTTTTGAAGTTTTTAATACCTGAACCTAAACCTTTGGCTAATTCTGGTATTTTTTTACCTCCAAACATTAGTAATATTACTAATACAATTAATACTAACTCCATACCACTTGGCATACTCATGAGATTTCCTTCTATTGATTTTGCGTCATTATAACTACATAATGCTTAAAAAAATTTGTGATTTTTACTTTAAAAAGAAATGAATAAGTTTAAATCCACCACCTGCAACTAATATACTTCCTACTAAATTTAATGTAATATTTATAATAGCAATATATATAGATGTTCCCCATAATAAATAAGATTCAATAGCAAAAGTAGAATAAGTAGTTAAAGCTCCTAAAAAGCCTGTTATAAGAAATGCTTTAAGATTTACTGAAAGAGAATAAGTAGAAAAATACGCAAATAAAGCACCTGCTAAAAATGAACCAACTAAATTTACCAATAATATTCCAACTGGAAATTCAATTGGGAAATACTTATTTGTAAATTGAACTACATATGCTCTTACAATTGCACCTAGAAAACCACCAAGTCCGATAGCAAAAATCATATTCCAATTAAGAGACATAATTATTACACTCTTTGTTAAATGCTTCATTCATTTTTTCTTCAACTTGTTCAAACCAATCTGTACTTTTATCTGCTTGAACAGGTTCCAAATAAACAACTTTCACAATACCAGGTGTTGCTAACATTTTTTTAGAATCTACAATATTTCTAGTATTAAATAAAACAATAGGCTGAACTCTTAATCTAAACCTATTTGCCAACATTTTAGCTCCAGGTCTAAAACTTAACATTGATTTTCCATTACTTCTTGTTCCCTCAGGAAACATTGCAATTGGTCGACCTTTATCTAGTCTATCTCTTGCTTCTTTAAAAAGATGCATTATTCCTGCTTTATTTTCTCTATCAATACTAATCATTCTAGGAGCTTTTATTATATGTCCAAAAAAGAATAAATCTGTTATCTCTTTTTTAGCAACCCAAGCTAAATCTCTTGAATGTATATATTCCATTACGATAATATCTAGTAAAGATTGATGGTTCATTAAAATCATGTCACATGATTCGTCTAATTTTCCTTCTGTTTCTAATTTTATTCCTAAAACATATATTTGAAAAATCATCCATGCTTTTATTACTTTATGAGTATGATTTTTGAATATGTACATCAAAACTACCGTTATTGCAACTGTAATTGAAAATTGTATAAATAGTATAAGTCCTCTAATTCGTGCCAAAACTTTCTTCCTTTATCCAGCCTATAAAATCACTTTCTTTCCCTAGGATTTTTATAAAACCATGTTTTTTTTCTAATATTTCAACTTTTTGATCATTTTCTAATTTAAAGAATATAGTTGAATTTTTTGTTGGTAAAATGTAAACAAAAGAATCTTTTTTTACTATTCCAGTACTATTTGGTAAAAAATAAATAATCGAGATTACTAAAAGTATCAATGAAATATATAAAAATATTTTCTTTCTTTTTAATATAAATAATATTAGAAATAGAATAAAAAAAGTTGTTGAAGCTATTTTTTTATATTTCTCAAAACTTGAATCATTTGGATTTAAATCTGTTTGTGTACTTACTAATTCATTTTGCAATAATAAAGGAATAGTAAAATCCTTTAAACTTTTTGTTTTGGTATTATAATAAGTAATAACCATTTTCTTTTTATATATTGGTGTAACAAAATAATAAACTAAGTTTTGCTTTTCATTATTTTCTTTTATTGCAGAAACACCCTGTTCTTCAACATCTTTTAGTTTAAAATCTTCAAGATTTGAATTAATTGCATCAATATCTATTATCGTCAAGGCTTCTTTATTATTATATTGTTTAGTCTTATATGCTTTTAAAAAAATATCATCTGCAATCACACCTGAATATCTTTCATCGCCTTTTCCAATATCTGAATATCTAATTGAGGGTAGACTTAATTCGCTAGAATCAATCATCGCGCTACCATTCATTAAAACAATACTAATCTCTGGGAATTTAAAATTTCCTTGTTTAACTTTAAAATAATAACTATTTTCATAGGTATCGTTTGTAACTTTTTTCCAAGGATTTTTTGGATTTAAGATTGTAATATTTGAAGAATTAGAAAAAGTTGTTGCTAAAGAATCAAAATCATTTGTTGTAATTAAAGCTTTTACTACAACTTCAAATTTTTGATTTTTATAAATATTAGTTGGTATTTTATTGTATGAAAGATATAAACTTTTTGATGCAAAAAGATTTATACATAGAAAAATATTTAATAAGATTAGTAGTTTTAATATTTTCAGCATTTTACTTTTTTACAATAGGAGATTAACCCCTTATTGTAAAAAACCCTTTAACATATTTACACCATCAACAGAACCTAAAAGTTCTTCAATAGCTCTCTCAGGATGTGGCATTAAACCAAAAACATTTCTTTCTTTATTACAAATACCAGCAATATTTAATAAAGAACCATTCATATTTACCAAGTTTCCATCTTTATCACAGTATTTTAAAAGAATTTGATTATTTTCTTCTAACTCTTTTAATCCAGCTTCATCAATATAATAATTTCCATCATGATGTGCAACTGGAATATTTACAACTTGATCTTTTTTCATTAAAGATAAAAATTTGTTATCAGTATTTATTACTTTTAAAGTATGATATTTAGAAATAAAATGTAAAGAATCATTTCTTTTCATTGCACCTGGTAATAATCCAGCTTCTAATAAAATTTGGAATCCATTACAAATTCCTAAAACTTTTCCACCATTTGCTGCATATGATTGAACAGAATCCATAACATTTGCAAATCTAGCAATTGCACCACTTCTTAAATAATCTCCATAAGAAAATCCACCAGGAATTACTAATAAATCTGTATCTGAAGGAATTTGTTTTTCTTTATGCCAAATAATTTCTACGACACAACCTAATTGCTCAAATGCATATTTTGCATCATACTCACAATTTGTTCCAGGAAATTGTAATACTGAAATTTTCATATTAACCTACTATTTCTATATCATAATCTTCAATAACAGTATTAGCTAAAAGTTTTTGACACATTTTTGTAACTTCTTCTTTAGCTGATTCTTTATCAGTAGAGTTTAATTCTATAATAATTTGTTTTCCAATTCTTACATTTTTAACTAATTCTTTAAATCCTAGCGTATCTAATGCGTGATGAGTTGCTTTACCTTGATCATCTAATACACCTTGTTTCAATGCTACATTTACGATTGCTTTCATTTGTTACCTTCAATTTATATTTTTTGCGATTATATCTAAATCTGCCTTACAATAATTTAGGCTAAAAGACCTAAATATTATCCTTTTAACTATTTACTTAATCTATTTAAGATTGTCGTATATCCACTTAAAATTTTATCTTTAATTGTTTGAGGGACAACAACATCTAATTTTTCACCAGACTTAAGCTCTTTTGCTTTTTCTTTCCAGTTATCTTGTTTACCAAAATCTCTAAGAAGTTGTTTATCCATAGAGATATAATTAGCAGCATCAAAATCCTCTTTTGAAATAAATCTTGAACTTTCAGGTGTTAAAACTTCATCACCTAAAACCCATTCATCTTTAGAATTAACAAATATTTCAAACTTTGTGTCAACTACGATAATACCTCTATCTTGTGCAAATTTCGTAAAATTTTTAAATAACTTTTCAAGGCTTGAAACGATTTCAGGAAATAATTCTCTGATTTTTTGTGAATTTAAAGGTTCATCTTTAATACCTTTAGTAGTTGGCGTAAAAATTGGAGTTTCAAATTTATGCCATTGTGCTAAACCTGAAGGTAAATTTAAACCATATGGATCTAAATTATTTAGACAAGCATCAAAAAGTGAACCTGTTAGATAATTTCTAAAAATTAATTCAAATTGAACCACATCGCCATCAACTTTAGCTTCTAAAGGTTTACATAATTCCATAAGTTGACATCTGGGCGCTATACTTAAAGTTTGATCAACTTTTTCTGATAAAATTGCTGTTCTAATTCCAGCTTCTTTTGCAAATTCTGCACCATTATTAGAAATAGCAGTTTGAGAAACACCTTTTCCATCAATTAAAAGATTTAATGGGATATCAAATACAGAACATCTATCACTTCTTACTAATAAAACTTTTGGTTCAACTCCTGGACAAGTGTAAAGGTCTGCATTTTTACCAATATAAAATAGATTATAACCTAACTCTTCTAACTCAGAAATACCTTTTTGAGTTGTTGTTTTCTTTGAATCAGGCCAAAGATTAAGCGCTACGATATCACTTATTTTCATTTAGTCTCCTATTATTTATTCATTATTATTAAACTTTTTAAAATTGCAATAGAAGTATTCAATTGATTATCTCCTAATACATCTTCACCAGTAATCACTTTTTTATTTTCATCTGTTACTTTTTCATCTTTTTTCTTATTTCCTACTTTTTCAAGTTCTCCCTCAAGATGTTTTTTTAAATCAGCTTCTTTTATTTTAAATTTATCTTCATCATCTTGCGTAACTTTTCCAGAATTTACAATAACGTCAGGTGTTACTCCTGTTGCTTGAATAGTTCTTCCACTTGGTAAATAGTATTTTGCAATAGTTAATTTTATATTTTCACTTCTGTCATTTTCAATAGGTAAAACTGCTTGAACAGATCCTTTTCCAAATGTTTTTTCTCCAACAACAACTGCTCTTTTATGATCTTGTAATGATCCACTTACAATTTCTGAAGCTGATGCAGAACCTTCATTTACAAGAACAACTAAAGGTAGTCTTGTTTTTGTTTTTGCAGCTGATGCTTCAAATTTTTCTTCATCATCTGCATTTCTTCCTTTTTGAGAAACAATTATTCCCTTATCAACAAATAAATTAACTACTCCAATAGCTTGAGACAACAATCCACCTGGATTATTTCTTAAATCTAAAATGAAACCTTTAGCAGTTTTATTAGTTGTTATAATTTTTTCTAAGTCTTCTGTAACTTTTGCATCAAAACTTGAAACTCTAAAATATAATAAATCTGTATTTTCAATTGTCTTAGCAAAAACAGATTGTATTTTGATTATGTCTCTTTTCATTTTTATTTCTAAAGGTTTAAGTTCACCTTTTCTTACAACAGTTAATGTAATATCTGTTTGAGGATTTCCTCTCATTAATGTAACTGCTTCATCTAAAGTCATATTTATTGACGATGTATTATCAATTTTTAAAATAATATCTAATGGTTTAATTCCTGCTTTAAATGCAGGAGTATCATCAATAGGCGATATTACCGTTAAAGCTCCATCTCTCATTCCAACAGTAATACCTAATCCACCGAATTCACCTTGAGTTTGAATTGACATCTCTTTTGATGCTTTTTTATCTAAATAAGACGAATGGGCATCTAATTCTTGCATTAAACCTTTTAGTGCTTTATCAACAATTTCTTGTAATTTTATGTCATCAACATAATATTTTTCAACTGTACCAATAACTTTTGTTAATTTTGACAATGACTCAAATCTTGATTGTTCAGGAACAACTTCCTCATTTGCAAAAAGACTTTGCGATATAACCAATGTAAGCGCAGAAGCTAATAATAATCTCTTCATATTTTTCATAACCTTGTAAATTTATAGAGAAATATTATACAAAAAGTAAGATAAAAGTAAGATTTTATTAAAAATTTTGTACCATATCAACTACTTTTCAAAAAGGTTATTAAAATGAGTATAAAAGAAAATGTTGATTATGTTAAAACAGGGCTAAGTAGCGAAGAGAAATTCTTAGAAAGTTTCGTAAAAAGTGAAAGGTTTTTTAAAAAATATAAAACATTAATCTTTGCATTTGTGATTATTATAATAGTAGGAATTATTAGTTTTTTTATTAAAGAAAATATAGCACAATCAAATAAACTTAAAGCAAATATTGCTTTCAATCAGGTTCTACAAAATAGCAATGATGCACAAGCATTAGCAGTTTTAAAAGATAAAAATCCTCAGCTTTACGATATTGCTCTTTATTTACAAGCAAAAAAGGAAGATAAAGCTACACAAATAAGTGTACCTTTCTTAAAAGAGTTATCAAAATATCAAACAGCATTAGCTGATAAAAATATTAGTGAATTAGATAATTTATCTATGCAAAATGATTTTTTATTAAAAGAATTTGCTATTTTTAACAAAGCACTTTTTTTAACAAATGAAGGAAAATTTAATGAAGCAAAAACAACTCTAGCATTGATTCCACAAACTTCAAAAGCTTTTGAATTGGCCAAATTATTAAACCACTATCTACTTACAAAATAAGGAAACACATGAGATATTTTTTAATTTCATTATCAGCAATATTTTTATTTACAGCTTGTTCAGGGAAAAAGTATTTCGAACCTGAAGATGTAAGCAGTAACATAGAATTAAATAAAGAATCTATGTCTTCATCAATAACATCGATGAATAAAATTGGTGCAACATTAGACAATAAAAAAGTTATTACAGCACAAGGAATTTCATCTTTTGAACTTCCAGAAAAGTTTGATTTTTTAAATGTAAGTGCTGATGGAAAAATCATTGCAACAAATTATATTAACAAAATATTAATTGGTAGCGAAGAGAGAATTGTAAAAGATGTTGTTGTTGCAGCATCTTTAAAAGATAACAAATTAGCATTAGTTTATTCAAATAATACAATTGAATTAATTGATATTAAAACAAATAAAACATTATATAAAGAGTATTTACCAATATCTTTAGCAAATGATACAAGAATAACAAATCCTTATTTTATGGGAAACCTGATACTTTTTCCAACATTAAATGGTAAAGTTATTATTGTTTCAGCTTTAACAAATGAATCTATTAGAAATATTTCAGTTGATCCAGATAGTGAATTTAATAATATTATTTCATTAAATGTAATAGATGGTTCTCAAACACTAATAGTTGCTAGTCCAAATAAAGTTGTATCTATTTCTTCAAAAGAAATTATTACTAAAAATTACGAAGTAAGAGATATTATTGTAAATAAAGAAGATGTTTACATAGCTACAATTGATGGTCAAGTTATAAAATTAACTCCAAATTTAGTAGAAGTTACAAAGAAAAAATATAAATATGCAAAAATCCATGCTTTAGGATTTTCTGATTCATTATATGCAGTTGAATCACAAGGCTATTTAATAAATTTAAATCATGATTTTACTGATGATAGAATTTACAAATTTAGCTTTGATAATGAAGAGAGAATGATAGCAATTGGAAATAAAATATATTTCGATTCAAAATATATAACTCTTCCATAAGCAAAAAACAAAAACAAAAAAGGGATATTTGGTTTTCCAAATATCCCTTTTTTTATGCTCAAAAAAGTTTAAATTTAAGAAAAATTTTTATTTGCTAAATATTCAACGAAAACTGTAGCATAAGAACCTTTTGGAAGAACAAAGTCTAAACTACATATCTTTTTATTAGCATCATATTTACATGTTATATCTCTTGGAAAAACAATTGCTTCTCTTCTATAACCTTTTTCTTGAATATATAAATCATCGTGCTTCTGTTCAATCAATGATGCTTCACCAATAGCTTTAAAAACTTTTCTTCCTGGAAGTAATCCAGTTGGTGTAATTTTAAAGTTATTAAAATCATTTATTATATTTGCTGTTATAACTTTTGGAGTAAATAATTTATCTTTTTGTAAATCTAGAAAAATATCTCCATCCAAAAGTTTAAATTCTTCATTTGATAATTTTAACCTTTCAACTAACCATGCGTTAAAAAAACTACTTTGATAAGCAGCAATGAGCATTTTAGATAACTTTTTATCTTTAACTATTTCTTCACCATAAACTACATCTTTTGCTTTGGCAAGATTATCAACAACTTCTTTTCCAAATCTTTGATAACCAAAATAGTTTGGCATTCCTTCTTTAACAATAAGTTTTATAATTTTTTGAATATGATTTATGTCAGTAATTTCAACATTATGAAGGTTTATTTTAAATCTATTTCCTTCTAAATCACCAATATTCAGTTTTTCTTTATGTAAAAAAGTATCAATAATTTCTATTTTTTTATTTCTAAAAAGCTTAATCTCTTTTGAGTATTTTTTTGGAATTGTAATATATTGAGTTGTTGTCGCTCGTTTATCTTTTAATCCAGCATATCCAATCTCATTTGAGAATACATTTAAAAATTTTGCTAATCTATCTATTAGTTCCCATGTATCGCAGTTGTTTTTTACTATTTTTAAAACTAAAAAACTTCCTGCACCAGAGAATTTTAGAGGTTGTTCTTCAACTATAAAATCCTCATCATTTTGAACAAATTTAAAATTTAAAGTTTTATCATTCTTAGGATAAAATCTTTCTATCAATTTTTAGCTCTTTTTATGAACTCATTTTCATAAACTGTTCTACATTCTGTACAAAATTTTGCAAAAGGTTTTGCTTTTAATCTACCTAATGGAATTACAACTCCACACATGTCACAAATTCCATAAGTTCCTAGTTCAATTTTTCTAAGAGACTCTTCAATTTGTTTTAATTCATCAATTTGATGATTAGCAATCATTCCTTCTGTAAAAGAATCACTAATTAACTCAGCATAATCTAATTCATCATTAATCTCTTGTTCTTTTAATTGATCAATATTCGCTCTACTATTATTAATATTTGATAAAATATTTTCTTTTCTTTCAAGTAAAATTACTTTTAATTCATCAATTTGCTGTTTATTTGGCATAGCTTCTCCTTAAATATTCGCGCAATTATATACTTTTTTATATATATTATTACTTAGATAAGACTTAAATGCCTATTTTATGGACTTTTTAGCAATAAAAATTATTATTAATAATATCATTAAATTACTTTTTTATGTAATTTGTTTAACTATAAATTAACTAAATAAAGATAAAATACCTTAGTTCTAAGAGGAGTTTACGATCACAACTTTAACAAAAAAATTTATCTTTTTTATAACTTTTTTGATTTTATCTTTTATTTTTTTGATTTTTTTTCACACTAAATTAAGTAATAAAATTGACTATGCTACAAAAATAAGTACTATTTCAAAACTTTCAAATTTTAGTTATTCAAATAATATCTATGAATCAAAAATAAAAGAACAAAACGATTTCTCAAAAAAGATTTTTTCTATGAACTTACAAATAAACTACTTGGATTTTGTTTATGAAAAATAGCGTTTTTTTTAACTTTTTATTTCTTCTTCTTTCAAAACACAAATCAAAACATATTGCGATTTTTATTATTTCAATTTTAATTGTTTTTTTAATTTCAAGCGTTTTATTTATTTCAAATAGTTTAAAAAAGGAAGTTTTTCTTACTTTGGATAATCAAAGTGATTTTATAATTCAAAAAATCAATAGCGGAAAAATATTAGATACACCAACTTCTTGGATTGAAGATTTTTCTTTTATAAATGGAGTAAAAAATACACAACAAAGAGTTTATGGACAATATTATTTTATGCCTGAAAATGTTTATTTTACAATTGTTGGAGTTGATTTATTTGAAGAAAATACAAATAAAAATCTAAAAGAACTTTTAAAAATCTTAAATATCTCTGATTTTTTACAAAAGGATTCAATGATAATAGGAAATGGAATAAAAAAAATATTTGACAAATATCATTATTTTGATTCTTATGATTTTAAACTTTTTAACAATGAATTATCAAATGTAAAAATATTCAAAGATTTACCAAAAGAAGCAAATTTAGTTGCAAATGATTTGATTATTATGGATATAAATCTTGCAAAAAAGATTTTAAATATTAAGGAAAATGAATCAACAGATATTGTTTTAAATGTTCCAAATAATCTTGAAAGACAAAATATAAAAGAACAACTGATACTAAAACACTCAAATATTAGAATCCTACAAAAAGAGACTTTAAAAAAAGAGTATGAAAATATGTTTAACTATAAAGGTGGGATTTTTTTAATTTTATTTATTATTGTGATTTTTACTTTTATTTTGATTTTATACCAAAGATATTCAATGATTAGCTCAAGTGATAAAAAAGAGATTGGTATTTTAAAAGCTGTTGGTTGGAGTATAAAAGATATTATTAAACTAAAAATTATAGAAAACTTTATTGTGGGATTCATGGCTTTTATTATTGGAATTGTAATTTCATATATATTTGTATATATTTTAAATGCTCCAATATTAAAAAATATTTTTATTGGTTTTTCTAATATTCAAAATGATTTTATTTTAAATCCAAATATTGATTTATCAATAATTATGACACTTTTTCTATTTTTTATAATTCCTTTTCTAAGTGCTGTTTTAATTCCTGTTTGGAAAATTGCTGTAATTGATGCAAATGAGAGTATGAAATGATAAAAATAGAAAACTTAAATAAAATCTTTAATGAAAATACAAAAAGAGAATTTCACGCTTTAAAAAATATCAATTTAGAAATCAAAAACTCATCTTGTGTTATTTTAAAAGGAATAAGTGGAAGTGGAAAATCTACCCTTTTATCAATTATTGGAACATTATTAAAACCAACAAGTGGAAGTATAGTTGTTGAAAATGAAAATATTGCGAAACTTCCTGATTTACACGCCTCAAATTTTAGAGCAAAACGCCTTGGTTTTATTTTTCAGTCATATAATTTATTTGATACTTTAAGTGTAAAAGATAATGTTTCAATTGCTTTAATTCCACTTGGCTTTAATCAAAAACAAATAGATGAAATGGTTTTAAAAGCTTTAGAATTAGCAAATATTTCTCATAAAAAAGATGAGTTAGTTTATAATCTTTCAGGTGGAGAAAAACAAAGATGTGCCATTGCTAGAGCTATTGTTAATAATCCAAAAATCATTCTTTGCGATGAACCAACTGCAAATTTAGATTATGATAACTCTATTATTTTTATCGAAACTTTAAAAATATTAAAAAATCTAAATAAAACGATAATTGTGGCAACCCACGACCCAATATTTGATAATCTTAATTTTGTAGATGATGTAATAAATATCAAAAATGGAATAATTTGTGAGTGAAATATTTTTATCAAATGAGATTATTATCTATTTATTTACTCAAATCATTTTATTTATTCTTCTTTTTATAGCTTTTTATTTTTCTACTTTTATAATTAAAAATTGGAATTATGAAAAAACAACATCAAAACAATATAAGCTTGAAAAAACCTCATATTTAGTAATACTTATTATATTTTTTACACTTATAGTAAAAATATTTCTATTCCCATATTTTGCTTATAGTTTAGATAATTTATCACATATAATTCCAGGAGCTATGTGTGCAGCAGGTGTTATAAAAGCAAATAATTATGGAGAAATATTATTAGCCTTAAAACTAATCATATTGTTTTGTATTGGAGTTTGGCTAATAATTAATAGTTTGGATTTAAAAGAAAAAATCTATCCATATACAAAAAGAAAATTTGCTTTTTTTATTTTTATTTTTGCATTAATTTTAATTGAAACAACCCTTGATATATTGTATCTTTCGAATATTTCGACAAAAGAGCCGGTAATGTGTTGTTCTGTGATTTTTGGAGTTAATTCAACAGGAAATAAAATACCTTTTGATTTATCTATTTCAATGCTTATTGGTTTATTTTATCTGATTTATTTATTAACAATTTTTACAAATATTCAAAAAGTACAACTTATAAATTTTTTGGTAAATTTATTCTTTTTATATATTGCATATTATTCAGTTACTTATTTCTTTTCAACATATATTTATCAACTTCCAACCCATCAATGTCCATTTTGTATGCTTCAAAAAGAGTATTATTTTATAGGATATTTTATTTGGTCAACTTTGTTCTTAGGAACTTTTTTTGCGATTGTAAGTTTTGTTGTGCCTAAATTAACAAATAAAGATTTAAATTATAGTTTTAAATACTCGATTTTTTTTAATTCAATTTTTGTATTTTTGTGTTCATTTTATTTGCTTAGATATTATTTTCTAAATGGAGTTTTTTTATAAAAGTTCCGTGTTAATTTTATAGATTAACACGGAATAATAGAATTATTTAGTTTCTTCTTTTTTCTCTTCAGCTACTGGAGTTGCTGCTTCTTCTACTTCTTTTTTAACATCTTCAACAACTTGAGTAGCTGATGCTTCTGCTTCTTTTTTTACTTCTTCAACTGCTTGAGTTGCAGCTTCTGCTTCTTTTTTAACTTCAGCTACTGCTTGAGCTACTGGAGCAACTTCAGTTTTTTGTACTGGAGCCGTTTTTTTGTCTTCATTACATCCTGTTAATAAAACTAATGCTACTGCTGTTCCTAATAAAATTCTTTTCATGGATTGCGTCCTTTTAAATATAATTAATTTTTGTTTCCCAAAAAACAATACGGAATAATACCGAAATAATTGTATATAAATTGTGTTGAAACCATATATTTAGTTTATAACTGCTAAGATTCCGGCTCATTTAACAAATTTAGGATAAATTTATGGTCGAACAAATTAAACAAAAACCAACATTAAGTTATTTTAATACTTTCTTTTTATTTTTTGCTGTATCAGTAGTTATTGAACTATTTTATATGGGAATATTAGGTGTAGTTCAAGGTACAACTCTTACAATATTAGAATTAAGTTTATCTTTTGATAATGCTGTTATAAATGCATTAATTTTAGTAAATATGCCTCCTATTTGGAGAAGAAGATTTCTTACATGGGGGATGTTAATTGCAGTATTTGGAGTAAGGTTAGTTTTTCCAATTTTAATAGTTTTTGCAACAACAGAATTAAGTTTTGTAGAATCATTTACCCTAGCCATTAATAATCCAGCAGAATATGAAAAAATTATCACAGCTTCACATCATATAGTTATGGCTTTTGGTGGAGTATTCTTGTTAATGATATTTTTATCATTTTTATTTAATGAAAACAAAGATGTTCATTGGATTGCTATAATTGAAAATTATGCTTCAAGATGGTCAAATATTGGAAATTTAAAAATGTTAATTGCAATATTTATTGTTGCAATAATTGGATTTTACGCTCCTTCTGAAATAATGATAGTAGATGTTGTAAAAAAAATTGATAAAAGTGAAATAATCTTACCTATGATTTACGGTATTTTATTATATCTTTGTATTGAATTTTTAAGAGGTATTTTAGAAGATGATGGAACAAAACATGAAACAAATAGTATGGAAACTGAAAAAGAAAAAATAGAACATGTTGCTAACTCTAAAGCAGCAAAAGGTGGATTTGCATCTTTTGTTTATTTAGAACTTATTGATATGTCTTTCTCTTTTGATGGTGTTTTAGGAGCTTTTGCAGTTAGTCAAAATATCGTTATTATCATGTTAGGTTTAGGAGCTGGTGCATTTGCAGTTAGAAATCTTACAATCTTAATGGTTGATAGAGGAATGGTTGCAGAATATAGATATTTAGAACATGGAGCAATGTGGTCAGTTGGATTTTTAGCGATAAGTATGATTGTTCAAATCTTTATGCATTTACCACATGGTTTAATAATCGCTTTTGCAATTATTCCAATTGCTATTGCATTTATTCATTCTGTTAGAGAAAATAAACAAGCTAACGATAAAATATAACTACATAAAAGAATAAGGAAAATATCCTTATTCTCTTACCTATTCAAAACTTTATATCTTTTTACAGTAATATTTAAATTAAACTTGTAATAACTAACTCTGAGTATGATTCATTTGGATGATTTTAAATTGATTGAGATTGAAAAGTGTGGTATTGGTTATAGGCTTTGTAGTACTTTTTGGTACCTAAAAAATCATATTTTTACATTTTTTTGTTTATAGGTACCAATTTATGTACCAATTTTATTAGATGATGTTAGAATACCTTAGATTAATATTTGATTAAATAGGCTTAAAAGTTCGTTTTATTGGTGGTTGTTTGGATTGTATTAGATTAGGTTAAATTGGGGTAGTCTCCCTCGTAATAATCCATACAGATACTACAAAATAGTAATTTAAAAATCTAACAAAACAACTTATATACCAATCTATATACCATTATAAAAACTTACTACTAAAAAAAGTTAATTTAAACTAAATTCTAAATCGTCATTTTTTCATTTATAGTGGGATTATATTTATATTATGATTAATTTATCTTTGTATTTCATAACATCATTTAAACAACTATTTAACAAAATCTAACAAATTTTTAACATTTCTCAACAAAATAAACTAATACTTACTAATATAAAATTTAGTGTGATTTTACTGTTGCTTTTTTATTACCTACATTGTAGAAAATAGCGTTCACTTTCAAATAGGATTTTATTCATTATTCCTATTTTATAGGTATTGTTTAAGGGGTTTGTAGTAGGTATAAATTAGTAAACTTAAATTGATATACAAATAGGTTATTTTACTGTTGATTTTTGTAGAATTCTTTTTCCCGAAACTATTATATTTTTATGCAACTTTTGCAAGATAATTTTTTATAAATGTTAGTTTATAATTACTATAACTTTTATAAGATTTATCAAGTGAGTCATTTATATTTTTTTTTCTAAATAAAGCTTTTGCAACTTTAATTGGTATTACATATTTTTCTTTTATCCATTGAGTAAAATCTTTACATTGTTTATTATTCTTTTTCACTTCTTTGAGATATTTATTTAATTCTATTTGGTAGCTGTTTAAATTAGTTTCTCTTGACTTCTTAGCTCTTGAAACTCTACCTTTGTCTTTTGATACTACTTGAGAATAAACACCTTTTGAAGCTGTTGCAAGTGCTGTATCTATTTCTTTAAATGTTAATCCTTTAGAATATAGAAATATAACTTCATATTGTAACTGTGTTAATAACTTCATTTGTTGCACCTTAATTTAATTATTAAGTTTATCACTTATATTGAAAACAGTTTTTTCATAGTAATTTCTTATCACTTTTCTTTTATTTACAAATAATTAAACCAACTTCATAAGCAATAGAACCACTAACAATAGGACTCATATTTACATCTTCTTTTGATTTATTCATTGCATCAATAGAATCTCCCGTCCCTAAATATTTAACAGTATTATTTTTACAACTATATAATCTTTTTGAATATGTAGTACCACTTGAACCAACTCTTTTTGTTACAATAGTTCTTAAATTCTTATCATTGTTCACTTTCATATTTTTTTCTAATACAAAATATTTTGCTTTATCAGAATTTATTACAATAGGAGTTCCCTCATTATTTATATCTGCAAATACATTTACTGATAAAACTGATACTATACTTAAAACAATTAATTTTTTCATTTTAATCTTTCCTTTTGTTTTATATAGTTAATTAAACTACTTCCACTTTTTCTGAATTTCTTATTACAATATCAATAATCCCACTCCAATGTCTTGCTTTATTCAAAGAAGCATTATAAATTAAACTATTTTTCTTTGTTTCCATATTAAGAAAATTTATATCATACATAGGATTAGACATATCATTTATAACTAATCTCAAATCAATTCTTTTAACCACATCAGATGAAGTCTTTTTGCCACTTAATCCACCAATAACAGCACCTACTCCACCTAATAATGCAGCTCCAACAAGTGTTCCTCCTGCTTGGCTCATTCTTGATGTCTTTGTTATAGTATCATTATCAATAAATAATTCACTTGATAAAATATCATTATAATTTATTATTTTTTGATTTATATTATTTTGATAGTATGAAAGTAAGCATATTTTTTGTGTAGATTCATCAATTGCAATTGCATTTATTAAATTTTCACTAATAAATTTTTGTGATGAATTAAAGTTTTGTATATTTTCAAATTCACTTAAAAACATTTTCTTTTTGTTTGAGTTCACACTAATTTGAATAATTACACCTACTATAACTATCACACCACCTATCATTAATATTGTAGAAATTTCCAATTATACTTCCTTTTCATAATTAAATTACTCATATTATTAAATTTAATGTAGATATTAGTGAATCGATTAAGATACAGGAAATACTACTATACTAAATTAGTTTTATAAATTCAAAGGGATATTGTACCTTTTTGAATTTTCTCAATCAATTGTTTATTTATTATTTTACTTTTACTGTCCATTGACCACCAATATCTTCTATTTCATAAACATATCTATTGTTATTACAAGAAACCCGAATACTACCATCCCAAGATGAATGTATTGCAGATTTAACATCATCACATGTGTAGCCACTTAATACAATTAATTTCTGTAAAGAATTTATTTGATTTTCCGTCAAATTACCATCTACAGCATTCAATGTATTTGAAATACATATTATTATTCCAAAAATAAAGATTATTCTTTTCATTTAAAAGCCTTTTATTTTAATTTAAGCACTCAATAGCACCTGATAGAGTGTTGTTATTAACATCTTACACCAATATAATTGAAACATAAATAAACCAATAGGGTGTTAATGAATACAATTGATATTAATGATGATTACCTGCGTATATTCTACTCAAAAATAAGCCAAAATATTATCAAGATTAGAAAAAGTAAAAAAATATCTCAATTAGATTTAGCAACATCAATTGGTCATACATCTGCAACTTTTTTTGGAAAAGCTGAGTTATTAGCAGAAAATAAACATTTTAATTTGGAACATCTTTATAAAATCGCTATTGCTTTAAATGTAGATATAAAAGAGTTCTTTGAGGGTATAGAAACAACATATTAATATAAGGTATAATTTCTCGTACTTTATAATATTAAATTTAACAAAAAAACTATGAACAATTATCAAAATGTAATATTGTTCAAGTTTTACTTTAAAACTCATAGGGATTTTACACCCTTATGAGTTCTTCTATCTGTAAGAAGTTTATTTTGCAATTCTAAATATTCATAACTAAATAAAAGAGTATTAAAATATTTAGTTGCTATGTTCTGCATATCTGCAATATAATCATCAAGTAGAAAATCTTTAAATTTGAATTTTATATTAACTGTTATTTCTAATCGTTTCCAGTTCTTTAATTCATCGTCAAGATTTTTATATCTGCTCTCTTTTAAGTATTTATCATATACAAGTATCTTTTTAAAATAATCTGTATCACTTAACGGACTTGATGGAGTGTTAATATAAAATGATGATTTTTCAATTAGCGTATCTTTAAAATTACTAATATAATCTTTAAATAAATATCGGTACATATTCAAAGTATTATCATTTATTTCTAATTCACTTAATCCATCAAAACAAATATCCAAATCACTAACCTTGAAACGCTTTATAAATAAATTTAGTATTTCATAGGTACTTAAACTTATATGCTTTGTTGGTTGCCTAAGTCCGGCAAATATAACTTCACTATAAAAATCTTTTTTCTTTTTTCTACTCTTGGAAATTGATACACTTTCTAAATTGGTTTTGATTAAACAATATCCACTTAGATTTTTAATGTTTCCAACTTCAACAAATTTTACTTCATAATCTCTATTTTGTTTTATCTCTTTTTCTTCAAAATATTTATTTATGATAAAATTTTTACAACTATCTTTTATAACTAAATCATTATTAATCAAAAACTTATGAAGTGTTTTAGATGGTATTAAAAAGCGAATTGTATCAAGTCCAACACTATTAAGAAAAATAGTTATTTCTTTGTAATTTAGAGTTAAAAGAAATGTATATTAAGGAAATGATACAAAATAGCTTTTATATTATCACTCTCAAAGCCTTATAAAAAGGCTCTTGGAGTTACTTTTTTACCATCTAATTTTAACCTCATGTATATGCCTTTTTTGTCGGCTTTTGTTTTTGATTATGATTAGTTATTTTTCCATTTTCTAAGAATCTTAATACATCTTTTGAAGCAAATTTTTCAAGTAACTTTTTAGCTTTTAATATATTACTTTCACTTGATTTTAATATATAAGGCTTATAGTGTGAATAGGATGTTTCTTTTGAAATATCCTCTATAAACTCTATTCCATTTTTTACCAAATCACCTTTAATATTTTCAATTCTTGAAGTTAAATAGAAAATTACATCATTCTTTTCTCTTACATCAATTCCATTTATTAAATCTCTTAAAACTAAGTAATGTGATACATAGGGAGGTTTTTTCATATTATGCAACCTCACTAAATAAAGCTTTTTCAACCTCCACAACATTAAATACAGTTACACGCTCACTTAATTTAATAGGTTTTATTTTTCCTTGTTTAGCATACAACCACACGGTACTTAATCCAATTCCTAAATGTTTTGCTAAATCTTTAGCCCTTTTAAATTTTGCTGTTTGTATATTGTTAAAATTATTTGTACTCATTTTTTATTACCTTTTTGGTATTTGGTAATAATTGCAATTATTGTTTTGATTGATTAGAATAGTAGCTTTCTATTTTTTCTAAACTCTAAAGTGTAATTTTAGAGTTCATCTAAATCTAAGGCGTATTTTAATAGTTCTTAATTTGTTTGTCGAAACGGGGTAAGTAGAATTTTCTTAGGGGGGATGTATCGTTAATAATTTCTTCCTATTATGAAAGGAAAAGTTTTACATTCAATTTGTTGTTTTAAATTATCATCATAAATTATATGATTTCCTTTATAGTCTAAAAAAGATTTTATTATCTTATTTGCTTTCGTTTCATTTAAAATATTTTGCCTAACTAATTCATAAATTAACCATTTGTAGTGGTCATCTTGATGATATTTATTTTTATAATCACTCTCTATAAATTGCTTGATTTTATTTATTTTCTTTTCCTTTAATCTTAAATCACATAAATTTTTAAATTTTTTCATTCCTATTAATTTCTCAAATCTTATAATTCTTTTATCAGTATATTTGTAAGATGATTTATCTATAAAATATTTTTCTGTAAAAAGTAATTCTATTTCATTTTTTAGTTCTTGTAACTCTTTGTTTTGTTCTCTAAAATAATGTATATAAATATAATGAAAATATAATCGCTCCAATAAAGGGCTAAAATGTAAAAAAAGCATATTAGTATTATGTGCTTTTATCAAATCTTTTGTATCAGCTTTAAATTTATCATTAAATTGTTGATTATTGTTAGATATTAATTCTTCATATACATAAATTGCACCATTAAAAGCTCTTATTAAATCTTTAAGCTGGGTTGTATTAAGCATCTTTAACTCTTCATATAATTTCTCAAAATCTTTATATTTAAAATGATTAGTGTTCCATTCATAAAATATCTCTTTAAATTCTTGTACTGTTAGCATATTACTCATTATTTAACCTCATCTTTCAAACTCAAAATATAATCACTCCAAAAATTCATAAGTGGAATAAGTTGATTTATATAATCACTCTTATGAGTATAAGCTCTAACAACTTTTGATTTTTCGTGATGGTCTAATGCTCTCTCTTTTGTTTCAAAACTAAAATTACTATCAATATCTAAAGTATCAATTAAACTTCTAAATGTTCCACGAAAACCATGTAATGTGATTTTTCTTCCTTTTACTTCATCATCAAAACCCATAATTTTTAATGCTTTGTTTGGACTTTCTACATTTATTGGTGTTCTGTTATTAGTTCCTAAAAAGATAAACTTTTGATAACCCGTATAACTCTTTTGTTCATTTAAAATATTTATAACCTCATCAGTTAAAGGCATTCTAAAATCATCAAAGTTTTTATCTTTTACTTTCATTTCATTTCTTGGTATAGTTAAAATCTTTTTATCAAAATCAATATTACTCCATTGTAAGTTACATAAATTACCTGCCCTTAATGGTAAATGTAAAACCAATCTCAAAGCATTTTTTACTGAATAAAATCCTTGATAGTTATAAATACTATTTACTAAATCTTTTAAATTTTCTTTTTCTGTGATTTTTGGATAACTAATTACTTGAGATGAACTAATAATATGAGTTTTATTTATATCTGATAATAGATTTATTTCAATATAACCTTTTGTTTTTGCATAGCTATAAATACTTTTTAAATATCCAAATAATTTAGAAGCTGTAACGGGTGCTGTTTTATTTTTTTCAATCAATACATTTGTAACATCTTGAATTTTAATATCTCTTATTTTCTTACTACCAATAAAAGGTAAAACATCATTTTCAATTCTTGTTTTTTTCCATTGATATTGAGCTAAACCACTTTTTGATTTTTCCATCTCTAACCATTGAATAAAGATATTTTTAAAACTACTTGTATCTTCAATTTGTTTTAGTTCTTTTTGTTCTTTGTAGTATTCAATAGGGTCAATTCCATTGAAAAGAAGTTCATTATAATTATCTCTTTTTTCTCTTGCTTGTTTTAATGTAACTCTTGGATAACTTTGAAATGATGTTAATTTTCTTTTTTTGTTAAAGGTATATCTAAATTTCCAATTTTTAGAATTATCAGGAGTTACCTCTAAATATAATCCTAATCCATCAAAAAGATAATAAGCCTTTTCACTTGGCTTTGCTTGTTTAACTTGTATGTCTTGTAATTGATTGTTTTTAGCCATTAATAGAAATCCTTGTAACAGTATTAGTTAAGGGGTTTGTGGGACTTTTTGGTATATAAAAACTCAACTTTTCATGTGATTTAATTTTTATATACCAATTTATATACCTTTTTTTATTAGATGATGTTAGAATATATTAGATTAATAATTGATTAAATAGGCTTTAAAGTTCGTTTTATTGGTGGTTGTTTGGATTGTATTAGATTAGGTTAAATTGGTTAGTGGAGGAGGTAGTCGGACTCGAACCAACGCATGTCGGATTTGCAATCCGAGGCATTACCAGCTTTGCTATACCTCCAACAGAAATGTATAGTATGTTTTAAATCATTTAAAATTGAAAAAGTTAGATGATTTATTATAATAGTGGCAGAGGACAAGGGATTCGAACCCTCGGAGGCTTTCACCTCGCCGGTTTTCAAAACCGGTCCATTAGACCAACTCTGGCAATCCTCTACTATTATATGGTGCGAATGGTGAGAATCGAACTCACACTCCGAAACCGGAACGGGATTTTAAGTCCCGCGCGTCTACCTATTCCGCCACACTCGCACACTTGGTAAGTCAATTTAAAGCACGTTGTACTTAAATTGGACTGGAATTATAATAGCTTTTTATTTATTTGTCAAGATATTTTTTGTGAAATTCTAAAATTTTAATTAATTAATACATTTAATTAAAATTGAACTGCAAAAAATGTATAATCTAGCTATATAATTTATGCATATTTAAAGGATAAAAATTGAGAAGTGATGAAGTAAAAAAAGGGTTTGATAGAACTCCTCACCGGTCATTATTAAGAGCAACTGGACTTAAAGATGAAGATTTTGACAAACCATTTATTGGAGTTGCAAACTCTTTTATTGAATTAATTCCTGGACACTTTTTCTTAGATAAAGTATCTGCTATTATAAAAGAAGAAATTAGAGCAAATGGTTGTGTTCCATTTGAGTTTAATACTATTGGTGTTGATGATGGGATTGCTATGGGTCATGATGGGATGTTATTTTCCTTACCTTCAAGAGAATTAATTGCAAACTCTATTGAAACTGTAATGAATGCACATAAACTTGATGCAATGATTGCAATTCCTAACTGTGATAAAATTGTTCCTGGTATGATAATGGGAGCTTTAAGAGTAAATGTTCCAACTATTTTTGTTTCAGGTGGACCAATGGAAAAAGGTTATACACAAGATGGAACTCCAATAGATTTAGCAACTGCGTTTGAAGCTGTTGGAAAACATGAAGCTGGAGAAATGAGTGATGAAGAGTTAAAAGATATTGAGTGTAACGCATGTCCAAGTGGTGGTTCATGTTCTGGAATGTTCACAGCTAACTCTATGAATACACTTATGGAAGCTATGGGAATTGCACTTCCTGGAAATGGAACTATTTTAGCACTAACACCTGAGCGAGAAGTTTTATATAGACAAGCTGCTAGAAGAATTTGTGAAATTGCTTTAGATGCAAAATCAAGAGAAAAATATAAATTAACAAATATTTTAAATGAAAATGCAGTTAGAAATGCTTTTGCTGTTGATATGGCAATGGGTGGAAGTTCAAACACTGTTTTACATATGTTAGCAATTGCAAAAGAAGCAAAAGTTAATTTTAATCTTGAAGATATTAATAAAATTTCTAAAAGAGTTTCTCATATTGCAAAAATTTCTCCATCTTTAACTACTGTTCACATGGAAGATATTAATAAAGCTGGTGGTGTAAACGCTGTTATGAAAGAAATGAGTAAAAGAGGTGATGATATTTTATTAGACAACCTTACAATTACTGGTGAAACAGTTTTAGAAAAAATCAAAGATTCATATATCAAAGATACAAATATTATTCATACTATTGATAATCCATATTCACAAGTTGGTGGATTAGCGATTTTATACGGTAACTTGGCAGAACAAGGTGCTGTTATTAAAACTGCTGGAATTACAGGTTCAAGAGTAATGACTGGAAAAGCTGTTTGTTTTGATGGTCAAGCTGAATGTATCAAAGGAATCGTAAGTGGTAAAGTAAAAGCTGGTGATGTTGTAGTTATCAGATACGAGGGTCCAAAAGGTGGTCCAGGAATGCAAGAAATGTTAGCCCCTACTTCTTTAATCATGGGAATGGGACTTGGAGATAGTGTTGCACTTATTACTGATGGAAGATTCAGTGGAGCAACAAGAGGAGCTTCAATTGGTCATGTTTCACCAGAAGCTGCTGAGGGTGGAATGATTGGATTATTAAAAGATGGGGATGAAATTCATATTGATGTTGACCAATATATTTTAAGTGTAAATCTTACATTTGAAGAAATTGCTAAAAGAAGAGATGACTTTGTTCCTCTTAAAAAACCTCTTAACTCTTCATGGTTGGGACAATACAGAGCGTTAGTTACAAATGCAAGTAGCGGAGCTGTATTAAAAACTGATTTATAATAAATCTAACTAAGGTTTTTCCTTAGTTAGATATTAACTAAACATTAACCTTTGATTGGAAAATAGTTTACACTTATACTTCATAATGTCACTATAAAATTAAAAAGAGGATAACAAAGTGAAGAAAAAACTTCTACTAATTTCTACATTAATAGCTACACAATTATTTTCAAAAACAATTGATTTCGAAGTAGTGGATTCAAATCCTACAAGAGTTTCTCCAAACTCTGCAAATGAAATTTTATCTTTTAATAACAGTGTTAAAGATTCTGTTCAATCTATTGTAAATATTTCTGCAAAAAAACATGTAAATGAGGGAATTGAAAATCTTCCTTTACAAATGTTTAATGATCCTTTTTTCAAAAGATTTTTTGGAGACCAATTTGGGAATCAATTTAAACAAAATAGAATTCAAAGATCGTTGGGTTCTGGTGTAATCATTTCAAAAGATGGATATATAGTTACAAATAATCATGTTATTGAAAATGCTGAAGAAATTACAGTAACAATAGGTGATGAAACAACAGAATATAATGCAAAACTTGTAGGTCGTGATGCTGATAGTGATATTGCTGTTATTAAAATAGAGGCAAATATTACATTAAGACCTATAAAACTTGCAGATTCTAACTCATTATTGGTTGGAGATTTAATTTTTGCTATTGGAAATCCTTTTGGTATAGGAAGTACAGTGACTCAAGGAATTATTTCTGCTTTAAATAAAAATAAAGTTGGAATAAATAGATATGAAAACTATATTCAAACTGATGCTTCTATAAATCCTGGAAATTCAGGTGGCGCATTGGTTGATAGTCGTGGTGCTTTAATTGGTATAAATACTGCAATTATTTCAAAAGGTGGGGGAAATAATGGAATTGGTTTTGCAATTCCCGTTGCCATGGTTAAAGATGTAGTTGGAAAATTAGTTGCTGATGGAAAAGTTACAAGAGGATATTTAGGTGTTGCAATTGCTGATTTAGATAATGAATCTTCAAAAGTCTATAAAAGAAAAGAAGGTGCTTTAGTTTTAGATATTTCAGCAGAAACTCCAGCTGCAAAAGGTGGATTAAAAAGAGGCGACTTAATTTATGCAATAAATGGTAAATTAGCTAAAGATAAAACTTCTTTACAAAATACAATTGCATCTTTCAAACCTGATGAAAAAGTAAAAATTCAAGTTGAAAGAGATGGGAAAGATATTGAATTAACTATTATTTTAGCTGACAGAACGACAGTATTGGAAACACCTGCAACTGCTTCTCAAGTAAATAACAATATTTTTCTTGGTGGATTAAAGTTAAGTGTTATAGACAATGAAACTCAAAAACAATTTAGATTACCAACTGATGTTGCTGGAATATTAATTTCAGATGTTGAACTAAAATCAAAAGCTGAAAAAGCTGGTTTTCAAGCTGGAGATATTATTGTTCAAATTGAAGATTTAGAGATAAAGAACTTTGCAAATATTGAAACCGTATTAAAAAAATATGCTACTAAATTTAAAAGAGTATATGTAAATAGATATGGTCAAACTATATTATTCATCATTCAATAAAAAGGATAACCCATTATTAAAGTACTTATGATAGAAGATGATATTGAATTAGCTCAAATCATCACCGATTATTTAAAATCGTTTGACATTGAAGTTACAAACACTGATAGTCCATATAATGGACTATCAATGCTTAGTGTACATAAAGATTATCAACTTATTATATTAGATTTAACTCTTCCTGAAATTGATGGATTAGAATTGATTCCAAAAATAAGAGAAAAATCTGATATTCCAATTATTATTAGTTCTGCAAGGGATGATATTTTGGACAAAGTTATGGGACTTGAGAGAGGTGCTGATGATTACCTTCCAAAACCTTACAATCCAAGAGAACTTCAAGCTAGAATCAAAACAATTCTTAAAAGAGTTGACACAAATAATGAACCTAAAAAACCTGAGCAAAACTCACTTTTTGAGGTACGAGAAGATGATATGCAAATATTATTTCAAAACACTGCTTTAACTTTAACACTTGCAGAATATGATATTTTAAAACTATTAGTTCAAAGAAATCATGGAGTTGTTGCAAGAGAAGATTTTATTTATGCAAGCGATAATATTGAAGATGATTCATCTTTAAAAAATATTGATGTAATAATTTCAAGAATTAGAACAAAATTAGCAAAAATAGATGAATCTATTATGCCTATAAAATCAGTAAGAGGTATTGGGTATCAGTTAATATGATAAAAAATATTTCTATTTCTACTTTTGTAAATATAATATTTTCATTAGCTTTTATCTCTATTTTTATAACATTTGCAATGTTTATAAACTATGACCAACAAAGACATGAAATATCTTTACAAAATAGATATGAATTGATAGCAGAAAACTTTTTAAGCTCTTTTCAAAATCAACCAACAGCAGAATCGTTATTGACTATTTTTAGAAAATTCAAAGTTAAACCTGTTGAAGAGCGAGAAAAAAGATTAGAGATTATAAAGAATGCTCAAGAATTAACAATAACTCAAAACTATTTAGGAACATATCGTGTTTATAAATATGATGGCAATTATTATATTTATGTACAACAATATGGTTATAACATTATGTTAAAAGATTCAGATGGTCACAATTATAGTATTGCTTTTATAATTGCTGGATTCATTGTTTCTATTTTGACTTTTTTAATTTTATATGAGATTTTAAAAAGAAAACTAAAACCTCTAAAACTTTTAAATAAACAATTAATTGAGTTTTCAAATGGAAATAAAGATATAAAGTTAAACTACACAAGTCAAGATGAAGTAGGAACAATCGCAAGAAGTTTTAATGAAGCTATAAATATCATAAATAATCAATCAAAATCAAAAGATTTATTTATGAGAAATATGATGCATGAACTAAAAACTCCCATTACAAAAGCTATGTTTATTGCAGAAACACTAGAAGATGAAAAAACTAGATTAAACCTTCAAAGAGCTTTCAAAAGAATGGATGATATTATAAAAGAGTTAGCAACTGTTGAAAAACTCACCTCTAAAAATAGTATGATTTATAAAGAAGAAAATACTTTTTTAAATATTTATAATAGAACTTTAGAAATTATGATGATAAATTCTAATAATATCACAGCAAATATAGAAGATTTTGATTTCAAAGTTGATAATTCTATGATGCCAATTGCTCTAAAAAATCTAATAGATAATGCAATAAAATTTTCTCCAAATAAAAAAGCTATAGTTGAAGCTTCAAAAGAAAAAATTGAAATAATCTCTTTAGGAGAACAACTAAAACATGAACTTTCATACTATACAGAAGCATTTTCGCAAGAGGAAAAAAGAAGTGATGGTTTTGGATTGGGACTTTATATAGTAAAAACTATAGTAAATTTACATGGATTTAAACTTGAATATAAATATGAGGGAGGAAGAAACTACTTTATCATAAATATGATGAAGTAATTTCTATCTAATTATCGAACATCTTTCATAACTTCAAACCAATTTCTATTAAAATTCTTCTTAATATATTTAGCCCTGTGAGGCACTATACAGCCTGAACAATTTTGGTGAATATAATCTTCACCAATATATTGGCTTCCATCTCGTGATTTGATATTACAAACAGAAAAAAGAGTTTTTCCATCGTCTGTTTTTTCAAATCCCTCATCTTTAAATCTGAAATTTGGACAAGCACATAAATAACAGTTTAAATCTTCCATATCATGGCATTTTTTATTGTCTTTATATAATGGACAAAAATCTGGCTCATTTTTTACCATATTCTCAAATTTAAAATATTCTATTACCTCATCAACTGATTTGTCAGTCAATTTTTTCATTACATTTGCATGAAGATTACCCTGTTGGATAAACCACTCTTCATAAGTCATCATAAAACTCCTAAAATTAATACAATTATTATAAAAATATCTAATCGGTATTTAAAACTTA
>Ga0172378_10000077_pt1 | contig 67459 bp, 57 predicted proteins | sample GrowelOW332metaG_FD_119755 | JGI IMG/M metagenome (GOLD analysis project Ga0172378, IMG submission 119755) | Groundwater microbial communities from an aquifer near a municipal landfill in Southern Ontario, Canada - Pumphouse #3_1 metaG | ecosystem: Environmental > Aquatic > Deep subsurface >... | reverse complement strand
TTGTTTCGCGGGTAAACGTGTTTGTCACGCATTTGTCAGGCTTGAATCCAACGCCTCTCCGCGTTATAGTTGAATGCGGAACAAAATAACAGACACCCGGCGCAAATAAGGATGCAGGCACCAACTATGCACGCTTCCTTCGCAAACAGCGCTCAGGCATGAAAGAGGTATTTATGAAAAACATACAAAACGTCACAGAAGATATATTGGCGATCGGCAGCAATGACCGCAGACTCTCAAGATTTGAAAATTTCATTCCGATTCCAAACGGAGTTTCCTACAACAGTTACGTCATCCTGGATGATAAAACTGCGGCTCTGGACACTGCTGACTGTGCAGTGAGCGGCCAGTTCACCGAAAATCTCCTCGCCGCGCTTGGCGGACGCGCCCTCGATTACCTTGTCGTGCAGCATATGGAGCCCGACCATACCGCGAACATCATGGATATTCTCGAGCGCTTCCCTGATGTCACTATAATATCCAGCAAGCAGGCTTTCATCATGCTCGGTCAGTTTTTCCCGCAGGCCTCGGGGGCAAAACATATTGAGGTCAAAGAGGGTGACACCCTGAGCCTTGGCAAACACACACTTCACTTTGTATGTGCGCCTATGGTCCACTGGCCTGAGGTCATCTTCACATATGATGATTACTCAAAGATCCTGTTCTCCGCTGATGCATTCGGCACCTTCGGAACAGTTGATGGTTCGATCTTTGCGGATGATCATGATTTTGAAGAAGAATATCTCGATGAAGCCAGACGCTATTATTCAAATATAGTCGGCAAATACGGAATGCAGGTACAATGCGTTCTAAAGAAAGCGGCAACGCTTGACATACAGACGATATGCCCTCTGCACGGTCCTGTTTTCCGCAAGGATCTATCATATATTCTTGATAAATACATGAAGTGGTCTTCATATACACCGGAGTCTGACGATATACTCCTGGTTTACAGCACACTTTACGGTCACACCGCGAGTGCAGCTGAGGCTGTGGCTTTCCAGCTCAGAGCCAAGACCGGACGCAGGGTATTTGTATATGACGCTTCCGAGACCGACACTTCATATCTTATCTCTGAAGTGTGGCGCTGCGCCAAGGTCATCCTCTTCTGCCCGACCTACAACAACGGCATCTATCCCACAATGCTGACATTTATTGATGACATGGCGGCACTCTGCGTGCAGAACCGCACATTTGCACTGGCTGAGAACGGCACCTGGGCCCCAGTCACTGTAAAGCTTATGAAAGAAAGAATATCAGCTCTGAAGAATGTTAAGATCGTTGATACGACACTCACGATCCGCTCAGCCATGTCTGACAAAGACGCTGACAATCTTGACGCTTTTACCAGCGCTGTTGCAGAAGCCTGAGGCGTTGATGATGTAAATTGTTTCCAGATTACTTATTCCATGTACATCACATGTACATCATAAGATGTGACACAGGTAACATTACATAATGATCTTGAGATTGAAGAAACCGGGGTGAAATTATTCATCCCGGTTTCCTTGTTGTCTGTCTATATTGTCTATCTTCACTGTAAATTCATTTTCCAAAACCCATTGTTGGACATCCATTATCAAAAAATCTAATTCGTGTAACAAGCATAATTCTCAATCCACAGAGTACTTCACGCCCCATAACTTTCTGCATCCATCCATGAGACTAAGTGTGTCGATTGCCTGTTTCATCGGATGCACCGGGCTTTCTGTGAGATGTTCCCTGATACATCTTTCAACCTCCATTGCTTCGTATTCGTAGCCGTTTGAGAGAAACGGGAGTTTCACCTCTTCTTCCTCAAAATCATCATCAGTCAGCAGCGGCCGCTCATTCTTCGTGCCATCGGAATTTACAGCGTACACCCTGTCCGCGGCATCGATGATGCCACGTTTGGGTCTTCTCAGGATAAATGATTCCGGTGCCCAATGGCAGGGAAAATACATCTCTCCGTACTCGAAAGAGATCCTGCCTTCGTTCCCTGTGTCACACGTTGCAGATGATGACAGATGGCAGAGCGTATCCTGGTTCTCTCCAATGCGATTCAGTTTATGATACAGGAATTCAATATCATTTGTTTCATCGACTCCCGTCGTTCCGACAGATGCGTAGGCTCTTATCTCATCAGGAAACCTTTCCATGAAATTCAGAGCAAAATTTATCGGATATATCCCGACATCCATCAGTGCTCCTCCGCCTCTTGCAGGATCAAAAAGCCTCTTTGTCCCGTCTACAGCAGCATTGTGGAAACCGAAGGTCGCGTGTATATATTGTATTCCGCCGAGCTCACCGCTCTGCGCGATCTCTTTGGCCTTTTTTATCGCCGGCAGGAATCTGCTCCACATTGCTTCCATGATGAACAGATTTTTCGCTGATGCCAGCCCGGCTATATCTGCGGCCTCTGATGCATTCATCGCAAACGGCTTCTCGCACAGCACATGTTTGCCGTTCTCAAGAGCCAGTCTGCACAGCGGCGCATGTGAATCATTCGGAGTTCCGATATATATGACCTCAATTTCAGGATCGCGGACAAGTTCTTCCGCAGAATCATATACCCTGATGTCCTGCGTTTCAAAATTGTTGTCCTTGATGTATGCTGCAAAGGTCTCAGCGGTGGAACGGTGTCCCGCTGCCACTCCGTAAACTCTGGCATCATCGACAGCCGAAAGACCTTTGGCAAATTTGCGAACAATAACACCCGCACCGATTATTCCCCAATTCATAATTACCTCCATGCCTGAGCGTAGTTTGCGTTTACGTTTGCGTTTGGTTTGCGCGTTTCAGTGTCCTCAGATAATCCTTCATTTCATCACTTATGCGGCGGCTCTCGATTGCTTTCTGTATAGTCTTATTGTGCGTCCATGTATCGAGACGTTCATTCTCAAGCCACGGAAGTGCCGACTTCTCCTGTTTTGCCAGAGCTGTCGCGAAGAACCACGCCACTGCCATGCGCAGATAATAATCGTCAGAGCCCATGAGCGGCGCTCTGTCTGCATCTATGTGCATGTCGCGATAAAACTTGTTCATCTCAAAAACTATCTGATCCGGGATCTCGTCGGAATAAGCATCTCCGAGATAGTCATTCATCATTACTATGATTGCAAATCGTTTGGTGTAAACATTCGCATCATTCATCCAGTCCTGAAGCCTGCCGCTCTCATAAAGATCCGGCAGATGTTTTCTGAAGACCGGCGGCGTTATACAGTCGCTCTCTTCCCAGCAGCGGATAAAAGGAAGGTATCTGTCGAGTTCCATGATCGCCGTGTCATAATCCTTCATCAGCGAAATGAGAAAACCGTGGAGCAGGCTTTCCTCAAAATACTTGTGCGGAAGCTCTGCGAAAATCTTCGGCACCCAGGCGGGGTGCGTTTTCATAATATTCTTCGCGACCTCCCTGATATCCGGGACGCGGACACCGATGATGGTATCGCGGTTTATGTTCGGTATGAGGCGCGCCTCAAAATCGCCGTATGCCTCGTCCTGTTTTGCGAACAGGAGCTTTTCGACCTGCTTCATATCGTTCCTGTCTCCTCACTGGATTTCTGATAAAACAAAATCCCCGGGAGTGCATCAATTTGTGCCGTCACAGAATTGCTCCGGCATAACTCACAACATGCGCCTCCCCGGGATCATTATTTCCAATCAGATTCCCGTGTCTTACTCTCCGAGTCTTGCCTTCAGAGCCTCGGTCTGATCTTCAAAACCCGGCTTGCCAAGCAGTGCGAACATATTGTGTTTGTAGCTCTCGACTCCGGGCTGGTTGAACGGATTTACGCCGAGCATGTATCCTGAAACGCCGCATGCGAATTCGAAGAAATAGAACAGCTGTCCGAGATACTCTTCTGTCTGCTCCGGGATCTTTATCATCAGGTTCGGAACATTGCCGTCTGTATGTGCAAGAATTGTCCCGTTCATTGCTGCCTTATTTGCGAAATCAACAGTTTTGCCTGAAAGGAAGTTAAGTCCGTCGAGGTTCTCTTTATCTGTTCCAATGACTACTGTCTCTCTTGATTTCTCGACATTGAGGACTGTCTCGAACATAATGCGGGCACCGTCCTGAATGAACTGACCCATAGAGTGAAGATCTGTTGTGAGATCAACTGATGCCGGGAAAAGCCCCCTCTGATCCTTGCCCTCTGACTCGCCGTAAAGCTGTTTCCACCACTCTGAAACATAGTGAAGAGACGGCTCATAGTTTGCGAGGATCTCTACGCTCTTGCCCTTGCGCAGGAAAATATTTCTGAGTGCCGCATATCTTAACGCGTCATTATCTTCAAAACTATTGTTGAGCGCATATTCTCTGCCCTGTGCCGCGCCCTTCATGAGTGCGTCAATGTCAGCTCCTGACACTGCGATAGGAAGAAGACCTACTGCTGTGAGAACTGAGAAACGGCCGCCCACGTTATCGGGAACCACGAATGTCTCATAGTCCTCTGTGTCTGAAAGTGTTTTGAGGGCTCCGCGTGATTTATCAGTTGTTGCATAAATCCTCTTTGCCGCACCTTCTCTGCCGTACTTTTTCTCAGCCAATTCCCTGAAGATCCTGAATGCGACTGATGTCTCTGTTGTCGTGCCTGATTTTGAAATGACGTTAACAGAGAAATCTCTGTCGCCGATCACATCAACAAGATTTGAAAGGTATGTGCTGCTGATGGAATTGCCTGCGAAATAGATTTCAGGTGTTTTGCGGATCTCTTTAGAAACTGTATTGTAAAAATTGTGACGAAGGAAGTTGATTGCAGCTCTCGCTCCGAGATATGAACCACCGATTCCGAGAACTACGAGGACATCAGAATCAGATTTGATCTTGTCTGCTGCCTTCCTGATCCTTGCGAACTCTTCCTTATCGTAATCCACAGGAAGATCGATCCAGCCCAGGAAATCATTGCCTGCGCCCTTACGCGACATGAGAAGCTCCTTCGCGTTTACTACCTGGCTCTCAATGTTTGCGATCTCATCTTCTTTTACAAAAGAAGAAGCTTTTGAGTAATCAAATGATATCTTTGCCATGAATAAATCCTCCGTATATTTTAAATGTTTTGTCCGCAAACAAGTTTATCAGCATGTTTTGCAAAATACAACTGCTCTTGATAATCGTTGGCTTTTCTACTAATATATTCGTACAGTTCACAATTATTCATTTATCAATCAGAAAAAGGAAATCAAAACACATGACATATAAGACACACGGCACATGCTCATCAAAGATCGATCTCAATATTGACAGTGACCATATAATAAAATCCGTAAAGTTCACAGGGGGCTGCAATGGCAACCTTCAGGGTATCAGCAGGCTTGTCATCGGCAAGAAGGCTGAAGATGTCATCTCGGATCTTGAAGGCATACGTTGCGGATTCAAGGCGACTTCCTGTCCTGATCAGCTGACAAAAGCTCTGAGACAGGCAATTGATGAGCAGGCGTAAGGCTTCGGCAACTACGTTCTGACGCGAGGACATAATGGCAGATTTGAAAATAGTTCTTACCGGTGGCGGAACCGCCGGACACGTGACACCTAATATTGCGCTTCTTCCTGAGCTCAGAAAACGCGGTTATGATATCCAGTACATTGGATCTCTTAATGGCATTGAGAAAAAGCTGATGGAAGATTGTTCCGTTCCATATCTTGGAATAGAGACAGGAAAGCTCCGTCGTTATTTTGATCCAAAGAATTTCTCTGATCCGTTCAGGGTCATCAGAGGTTTTAACGAAGCGCGCAGGTTCCTTGAAAAGAACAGACCTGATGTATTATTTTCAAAGGGCGGTTTCGTGAGCGTGCCTGTTGTGAGAGCCGCGGCATCTCTCCATATTCCCTGCATAATACATGAATCTGATATGACGCCCGGGCTGGCCAACAAGCTTTGCATCCCGGTCGCTAAGAAAGTATGCTGCAATTTTCCGGAAACTATGAAGACGCTGCCACCTGAAAAGGCTGTCCTCACAGGTACTCCTATCCGCAGTGAGCTGCTTGACGGCAGCAAAGAAAAAGGCTTTGAAATATGTGGTTTCAAAACTGACAAACCAGTGCTCATGATCATCGGCGGAAGTCAGGGCGCCACAAGCGTCAACAACACCGTCCGCGATAATCTCACGGCGCTTCTTAAAGATTTCCAGATCGTACACATATGTGGCGTGAACAAAATGGATAATCTCAGGCTGACTATTCCCGGATATAAGCAATTCGATTTTGTCAAAGAAGAACTTGCCGACCTGTATGCTATGGCCGACGTCGTCATATCAAGAGCAGGTGCCAACGCAATATGCGAACTGCTCGCGCTCAGGAAGCCCGCAATACTTGTGCCGCTCCCGTCATCAAGCAGCCGCGGTGATCAGATCCTTAACGCCGCATCATTTGAAAAGCAGGGCTACAGCGTCGTCGTGGCAGATGATGAATTACCTGACAAGATCCTTGACGCAGTGCATGAACTCTACGAAAACAGACAGAAATATATCACGACCATGGAGAGCAGTTCGCAGACAAATGCGACTCCTGTCATCATGGATCTCATTGATAAATATGCAAAACAAAAGTAATATGGAATATATTCCACATTGAAAATACATGTCGTTAAAACGGGAGAGCCGCGGACTGCGCAGCTCTCCTTCTTTTATGTGGCCGTGAACCGACCGCCTTAATTTGTTTTGACTGATCTCTGAACTCAGATCCTGTCAGCTGATCCGAGAACGTCTTTGATCTTGTGTGCAACGATGTCATGGACATTCGTGCGGCCGTCAGCGATGTACTGACGAGGATCAAAGTGATCCGGATGATCTACAAAGTGCTTGCGGATACCTGCAGTCATGCCGAGGCGAAGATCAGAGTCGATATTGATCTTGCAGACAGCACCCTTTGCAGCTTCACGAAGCTGATCTTCAGGAACACCGATAGCGTCCTTGAGAGCGCCGCCGTTAGCATTGATGATTCTGACGTACTCCTGAGGAACTGATGAAGAACCGTGGAGAACGATGGGGAATCCGGGAAGTCTTCTTGAAACTTCTGCAAGAATGTCGAGACGAAGCTTCGGATCTGTGCCGGGTTTGAACTTGTACGCGCCGTGGCTTGTTCCGATTGCGATAGCAAGTGAATCAACACCTGTTCTCTTAACGAACTCTTCAACCTGATCAGGATCTGTATACATAGCCTTGTCAGCTTCTACAGATACTGCATCTTCGATGCCTGCGAGTGTTCCGAGCTCAGCTTCTACAACTACGCCGTGCTCATGAGCATACTCAGCGACCTTCTTGGATTCAGCTACGTTTTCTTCAAACGAATGGCCTGAATAGTCGATCATGACTGATGTGAAGCCTGTATCTACGCAATCCTTGCAGGTTGCGAAATCCGGGCCGTGATCAAGATGAAGAACGATCGGAACTTCGGGATGAATCTCTGCTGCTGCTTCAACAAGTTTTACAAGATATACGCTGTTAGCGTACTTTCTTGCGCCCTGAGAAGCCTGAAGAATAACGGGGCTCTTCAGTTCTGCTGCTGCATCCGTGATTCCCTGTACGATTTCCATGTTGTTGATGTTGAAAGCGCCGATAGCATAACCGCCATCATATGCTTTTTTGAATAGTTCAGTACTTGTAACAATAGGCATTGTCTTATACCACCTTTCATTTTGGAGATATTTTGTTAATGCTCCGTCCATAAATTATATACAAAAGAGACTGTGTGTGCAAGCATCGATACAGCGGTTTGTCTGTGATATACTAGTGCTACAGTTTATTTGCATAATATATAACTCATTCTGAGAGGCCATAATTTGAATACTGGCAGAAAAGGCAATAAGTGGTACAAACTTGACAATGCGGCAATTATAATTCCATGCTCCGCGCATGGTGCGGATACGCGTGTTTTCAGGATTGCCTGCGAGCTCAATGAAGATGTGGATCCTGCCATCCTGCAGACCGCACTGGATGAGACACTTAAGGAATTCCCGTATCTCAACTCATGCCTTCGGAAAGGGCTCTTCTGGTATTACCTTGACGCACTGCCGTTCGGTGCAAAGGTTGAAGAAGATGCCGAGCCTGTCATGTTTCCCATATACATTCCCGGAAGACGCAATCTTCTTTATCGTGTCACCTATTATAAACGCCGCATCAATCTCGAGATGTTCCATGTCCTGGCAGACGGGACCGGCGCCATAATTTTTCTCAGAAGACTACTGACAAATTACCTGTCAGCTGTTCATCATCTTGACCCATGTGCGGCGCAGGATTTTTCATCAAGAGACGAGAAGACTATCGATGCATTCTCGCGCTACTATCAGCATGAGAAGGATTTTAAGATAGGGCAGCTCAAATCCGTCAATGCATACCAGCTTCACGGCGAACGCGACATGAATCAACTGAGTCACGTAGTGGAGGCCGTTCTTTCCGCAAAACAGTTTGTTGACGCAGCTCACAAATATGGCACGACTGTCGGAGTTTTCGCGACATCCCTTTACATTGCCGCAGTTATCGACGGCATGTCCGTTCACGACAGCACAAAGCCTGTCGTTATATCTGTTCCTGTTAATCTGCGGCAATTCTTTCCGTCGGATACTACCAGGAACTTTTTTGGTGTCATTACAATAATCTACTATGCCAAAGACTACGACGGCGATCTGCAAAGCATTATCAAAATCGTAAAGGATCAGTTTTCGGAACAATTGCAGCATGAGAACATAAGCAATACCATGAATTCGTTCTCAGCCCTTGTTCACAACATGGCTATCAAATTCATTCCACTCGTGCTAAAGGAGCCGGGCCTCACATATTTTATTTATCTTCAGCGGAAAGGTGTCACGGCCTCAATGTCTAACATGGAGCGCATAACAATGCCCGACGAAATAACGCCCTACATTGATCACTTTGCGGCTTTCATGTCCGCACCAGGCATGCAGGTCACAATGGCGACCTTCGGGGACAAGCTTGTTTTCGGTTCGGCCGGCACATTCACCTCGCACCCTGTAATGCTTCGCTTCTACAGACGCCTTACCGAGATGGGAATTGACGTTGAAATAGCAACCAATGACTATAACAACCATACAGCTGATATAAAGGAGGCCAGATAAATGCAATACTGCCCCAGATGTAAGGTGAAAATCCGTGGGAACAAAAGGTGCTGCCCTCTGTGTCAGGGTCTTCTTGAAGGCGAACCTGAATCACCGGCCTTCCCGGTTATTAAAAAGCCGGCTGTCAGCCAGGTGTCATTCTTCCGGATAGTGACATTTGTTTTGATTGTTCTCGAAATAGCCATGATAACACTGGATTTTCTGACGGATCGCGCACTTCCCTGGGTCTCCCTCACAGAGATATATGCTGTAATCTGCTGGGCTGATCTGTGGATAGCCCTGTATTTTCGCAATAACGTAATTAAAATGGTGACGATCGAGCTGTATATCGCGATGGTCATATGTCTGATAATAGACATCGGGTCGGGGTTCCGCGGATGGTCTGTTGAATGGATGATTCCTTCGACATTCGTGGGGATGGCAATAATCACGGTCATAATTGCCAAAATACTTCATATCTCTCTTGAGGTTTATATCATTTATCTCTTTACAAATGTAATGCTGTCATTATTGCAGCTCATCGGAACGCTGAGCGGTCTTAATAAATTTCCCGCACCAGCGGTGATTTCCATGGCTCTCCTCCTTATAGGCGGTGCGGCAATGGCACTGTTCCGTTCAAGGGAACTGAAAAGCGCAACCGGCAAATGGTTTAACCTTTAAATGGTAAATAATATGGAAAACAAGAAGCTCATAAGAAAAGAGAAGGCTGAGAAAGCAATAGAGAAGACTAAGAAGCTCGCCGCCAATGCGGGTAGTTTTGTCGAAGAGACGGTCGGCGGTTTCATTGAACGGCGCGAGGAAGCACCCCTCCTTGTCGGCGAACCCACGGCGCACGTCTGGTATCGCATTCCGGTTCCCTATGGAATTTCGGGTGATGGCACCGAATATCACATCTACATCAAAAAAGCCTGCACTGACAATCTGTGCATCTTTATGTCCGGCGGCGGAGTTGCCTGGAACGAGTATACTGCGGCACGGCCTGTTACAGGCGCGGCAGTCGCTTCCGGCGAGCCAAATTACTACTGGAACAATCTGCGTCCATTCACCCAGATCATGAACATAAATGTCGGGATTACCGACACGAACCAGCTCATAAACCCGTTTTATGACTGGAATTTTGTCATCATAACATACACTACCGGAGACTTTCATGTCGGCAATTCTGATTTTCCATACAAGGCTCTCGACGGTTCTGATCAGATACTGCATTTCCACGGAAGACGTAACTTCGAATGTGCTATGGATATTGCCAGAAATTTCTTCCCATCACCGTCAAAACTCCTTATTGCCGGCGATTCAGCGGGGGCGTTTGCAGTTCCCGCTGTCGCAGGAAGAATTGCTGACGAATGGTATCCTTACTGCAATGATATTACTTTGTTTTCCGACAGTGCCCAGCTTATAAACGATAAATGGCAGTCGATTGCCCGCGACGTATGGAAGAGTGACAATTCAGTGTGGCAGCCGCTCTCCGGAGACAACATCACTCTCGACTGGTACAGAGCTCTTCTGTATGCAAATCCCGGCCGGTTCAGATGTCTTTACGCGAGCTCTACCCATGATTATCTGCTCAGCGCCTTCTACAATGATATGACCAAAGAAATATATAAGACGGACAACGCTGTCAGAAGAAAATATTATAAGCAGCTTCACCAGATGGTATCAGAGCTCCGTGATCTCGGTTCCGATTTTCACTTCTTCATAAACGACTGGAAGAACCCGCTCTACACAAAAGCACAGCTCGGCACTATCCATACAGCCGTGCGGCTTCGTTACTTCTACATGCGGACGTTAAAAGGCGCCACTATGGCCGCATGGCTTCGTGACGCCGTAAATGGCAAAACATATGATGTCGGAACTGAGCTTTTGTAATACCCGGATCTCAGTGGTAACACCTGATTATCGTAGCTGATTCAGACGAAACTTTAACTTCCATTTTCCCATTCTCAACTTTTATTATCACCGGGTCAGTATTGTACCCTGTTCTGTCTGACATCATTATTCTCGTCATGTCACAATTTACGGCAGTGCCTGCAAATACAGGCTCTGTCCGTGAAATCACATCAAAAGCATTATTATTGATGATCACCAGCACAGTTTCCATCTCATCAAATCTCGCATAGCAAATGCACCCGGGCTTTGATTCCATGAGGCGGACAGAGCCTGCGATAAGGCACCTGTCTTTCTTATGAATTCTGATCATCTCTTTATGGAATTTTATGAGATCCTCATTTTCCCTGCCCCATGGATAAGTCCTTCTGTTGTCAGGATCTGTGAAACCGCAGAGTCCCGCTTCATCGCCATAATAGACAGTCGGAGCTCCCGGCCATGTCATCTGCATGACTATCGCCTCGCGGAACACAGCCATATCCACATTCTCCTCTGCTGCCAGGGGGCCAAGAGTCTCGATTCTGCCTACCTTATGATTCGTTCTTGTAAGGAACCGCGAATGATCATGATTCGACAGTTCATTCATACTTATAAACATCGGTGCGCTGTTCATCGCACCGTTCCAGTAATAGGTCATTCTCTTCCAGAACTGGTCTGTATTATTAAGAAGATCCCGGCGGAAATCATCACTGTGTTTCTCCATGCCTGTAAGGAACCATGTTATAGGCTCCATGAATGCGTCATAGTTCATAATGGTATCCCATTCATTGCCCTGAAGCCAGGCAGAAGAATCTCCGTAATTCTCAGCCAGTATTACCGCGTCAGGATTTGCCTCTTTTACGGCCTTTCTGAACTCCTGCCAGAAATGGTGATTGAACTCAGGAGAATGACCGAGATCAGATGCCACATCGAGACGCCATCCATCAGCGTGAAACGGAGCCGATACCCATTTACGGCCAATATCAAGCACATAATCAGTTAATGCGCGTGAATTTTCATAATTAAGCTTTGGCAGGGTATCGTGTCCCCACCAGGCATCATATGTGCCGTTATAAGGCCATTTTCCGCCCTTGAACTGGAAATAATCATGATAAGGGGAATCCTCTGCTACATATGCGCCCTTCGGCTCCCCGTCAATCTGTTCATATATACGCTCTCTGTCCAGCCATTTGTTAAATGAACCGCAGTGGTTGAACACACCATCGATAATAACTTTTATTCCGCGCCTGTGGGCCTCCTTTACAAGCAATGCGAACAGCTCATCACTCGCTGTAAGATTCCCGGCATCAGTAGTGCGCACAGCATAGCGCGATGCGTGGCTGTTGTCGTGATCGTCAGGGGATAAAAGTTTCCCTCCATCATTAACTATTCTCCCGATATGCGGATCAATATGGCCATAGTCCTGACTGTCATACTTGTGATTAGACGGCGAAACAAACAGCGGATTCAAATATATAACATCAACGCCGAGATCAGAAAGATAGTCAAGTTTATTGATTACTCCCTGTATATCGCCGCCATAAAACTCCCTGACGTCATCAGCCTGCGGCAGTCTGTTCCAGTCTTCGACCTTTACAGAATGATTCCCGATGTAATTGTACTCATCTGTCTGTACGTCGTTTGACTCATCTCCGTTGCTGAACCTGTCCACATAAATCTGGTACATCACAGCGCCGACCATCCATTTTGGTACGCAAAAACCGGGGACAAGATTCCACCATGATGGCTCTTCGATCTTTCCCTCAATTCCCCGTCTTGTATACAGGAGATGCTCCGTGTCAGTATAAACATTAAAAACCCAGGAAATCTTTCTGTCATCCAGCTCCACTACCGCTGAATGCCAGGCAAAACTATCGTTCTCAGCCACGCGTATCATCTCATATTCGCGTGCACCTCTGACGGAAAGCGTACAGTGATCCACTCCAGTCTTTGCCGTTCTGAGAAGAATTGTAAGCTGAGAAAACGGGGCAGGCTGCCATGGTTTTATATAATCAGATGTATAATCCGAAAAAATAGCATTTATCTCGAAATCAGTCATAAAGTCTTTTCTTTCCTGTTGCTTTTGTGTTCGCGCACAATGATAACACAGATGCGGTACCCCCGGCAATCCAATGCTCCGGGCTATCAGGATGTCTTATTGATCATGTCCGCGGCGTACACAGCATCTTTCTCGTCCTCAGACCCGCTCTCATAATATTCGTAGAGAATGTCTATCTTCTCCTGGTTCCAGGCGGAAGACAGTGTCCTTATTCTCTTGCCGGCTGTGTTCGCGGCTTTTATAGCCGCGCTAAGTGTCGGTATGTAATCTTCGACCTTATCGAAATCTACATTTTTGCTAATTGGCATCTGTCCAGTATCATATGCGATCTGTGTCTGTACGTCATCGCTGAGCATATACTTAAGGAACCTCTGCACGGCTTCTTCTTTCTTCGAGTCTTCCTGTTTTTTTATTACATAGCCTGAAGACACAGAGAAGTAAATAAGCCCTTTTCCATCTGAAGACGGATATGGTGCGAACTTTATATCTTCAGAAATATCTGCCTTGTCTATAGGCTCACTCTCCCATATCCCGTTAAAATACACCGCGGAGCCGCCTGAAAGGAACGTTTCTCTGGCACCTGCAGTGTTGTCCGCTGTGTCAGATACCTCAAGCAGTCTGTCAAGGTCATTCCTGACGGCGAATAAAGTGTCTCCACTTGTTCTGCCATAATTAAACGAAGCTTCATCCCTTGCACTGAAGTGTCCATACATATCAGCCAGCAGGAAGAATTCGTACAGCTGGGTGGACTCAACGCAGCAGGCCGATCCCAGATCTTCATCTTTCATGTAAGTATCCACAGCGGTCATATCTGCGAAAAACTCATCCCAGGTGAGCGGCACCTCTGTCACGCCTGCCGCATCAAAGAGCTTCTCATTGTACCAGTATCCGGAGACCTCGATAGCATCCGGGACCGTATATATTCTGCCGTTTCCCATTCTCAGCGTATCAATTGCATCCTCGTAAAGGCTGTCTGCCACTTCGGTATTTTCTTCGAAGAAGCCGCTCAGATCCATGGCATAGCCAAGCTTTGTGGCGTTTCTTGCGTACGAAGCATAGCCACTCGTGTTGACAATGTCCGGCATCTTACCTACCGATAACATATCATCAGCTTTGTCCATTGCAACGGATGCGTCAGCATATTCAGTGATACTGAGATCAATATCAGGATTAAGCTCTTCGAACTCCTGATATATTTTGCGCATCCTGGCGTGGATCTCGCTGCTGCCACCCCATCCGTGAATAAACGATATTTTTGTTTTCTCTGCTGTTTCTGTCTCGCCGCACCCCAAAAGGAGCATAGCGCAGGCCAGAATTATGATCAGACACTTTTTCATATATGAGCATATCTCCCATGCTGTTTACATACAGCACATTTACTGGCAGGAATCCTTATATTCCTTCGGTGTCATTCCTGTGGCTTTTCTGAAGAAGTGCGAGAAGTACGTAGCATTGCCGAAACCCAGCTTCTCAGCGACCTCGTATATCATCACATCATCTTTTGACAGGTATTCCTTGGCTTTCTCCAGCCGCTTTTTATTCGTATATTCAATGATCGTCTGACCGGTCAGTTCCTTGAACCGCCTGCTGAGGTAGCCGGTGCTGGTGCCTATACTATCCGCCATCTCGTCAAGAACAAGATTATCCATGTAATGCTTGTCTATGTATTCTTCACATTCCTTTATGATAGACCGGCTCCTGTCCCTGGATTCAGCCATAAAGCCGCACATATCCCCGATCACTTTTCGCATCAGTGCTTCATATTCTTCAATAAATCGTTGTTCCCGGATTATCTCCGTAAAGTTTTCCCTGATGCCTGTCACCTCGGAAAAACTCTTATCATAAACATCCGTAATCCTACTGCACTGCATAAGGATTGACAGCTCAGTGTTCTTTATTGTGTGGGCTCCATACCCCTGTTCCCTCTGATATGACAACAGCTCATCAAAACATTCGTCTGCAGCCTTATCATTCCCAAGCCTGATGTTCTCTGTGATTTCACTCACCAGCCTGTCATTCTCAGCCGTATCATAATGTTCTTTTTCCTTTATGCCGTCGCCGTAAAAATATACGTTCTTTCTGTCGCTGAGGAACTCCGACTCCAGCGCCAGCTCAGCCTCTTTGTATGCTTCGCCCAGTTCTCCGCAGTTTACATGGAATGAGCTCACACCTGTTCCTGCCTTGAGGTGCATGAACCTGTTCATGGTTTCCGTCGCATCTTTGATGCGAATTATTAGACTGCCCTGCCTCAGTGGCTCGCAACCGGCAAGAATCACCGCGAACCTGTCCCTTTCAACAGGGATAGCCTGAAACAGATAATTCTCGAAAGCCATATTGAAGAAATTGTCGATACTCTCGCGGATCTTCGTTTCAGACCGCTTCTTTGTGAGTTCATCACTGATCTGTATCTGTATGATCAGGACTGCATAGTTGCGAAGCTCTACAGATAAGGCACTAAAAGAATCTTCAATAATGCTCTTATCATAAACCGAGTGATTAAAAACAGACTTAAGCATGTTCTCCAGTCTTAGCTGCTTATTGTCTGCACCCTCACTGTTCCTCGAACCCTTAAGCTTTTCTGCTGCCATTTCAAGTGAATGTCCAAGCTGATCCAGCACATCTGTTTTTGTCACATAATCTACCACTCCGTATTGCAGTGCCTTCTTGGCGTATTCGAAATCCGAGTATGCCGTCAGAATTATGACTGCTATATCCCGCTTCTCCTCGTATATTTCTCTGGCCAGTTCAATACCGTCTTTTCCTGGCATACGTATATCGCTTATAAGAATATCAGGCTTCACTTCGTCCAGCTTTTCCGAGACCTCAAGCCCGTTTCTGGCGCAATATACCACTTCGCAGTCATACTGTTCCCAGTTAACAAGAGAATTCAGTGCTTTTCTCATAATAGGCTCATCATCAGCCAACATGACTTTGAACATCAGTCGTCTCCTTGCTTTGTTGATCCATTATCATACGGAATATGCATCATTACCGTTGTTCCGGCATTTTTCCCTGAAATTATCCTCATGCCGTATTTGTCGCCATATGCCAGTTTGATTATCTGCAGAACATTATTGATTCCTATGTGATTATGTCCCTCGGCCTGCTCATCGAACACGAGCGGAAGAGGAATCTCCCCATCCCTGTCAAAACCCACGCCATTGTCCTCGACAATAATCATAATGCCGTCATCATCCGCTATCCTTACCGTGATCACTCCATCCGCGATCTTGTTCTCGATTCCGTGTACGACGGCATTCTCAACTATAAGCTGTATGCAGAGTTTTGGCACATAATAATCGAGCAGCCTGTCGTTATCCACTTTGAAAGTGCAGTTCAGTTTATCCCCGTACCGGAATTCCTGTATCTCGAGATAACACTTAACATACTCGAGCTCCTGCTTTATCATCACCTTCTCACTGTCAGACCTGTATATCTTGGCCTGCATCAGTTTTGCAAATGATGAAGTGACCTTGAACAGAGAATCATTTCCGTCCATCTTCGCCTGAAGCGCTATGCCGTTCAGCACGTTGAAAACAAAATGTGGATTCATCTGAGACTGATAGAAGCGAAGATTCATATCATCGATTGCGATCTTTTTCTCATAAACCTCATGAACAAGGTGATTGATATTATCAGTCATCTCATTGAAGGCGTTGCTTATCTCCGTGAATTCCTCACTGTCGTAAAGGTCAAGTTTTACCGTGTAATCACCAGTCTCTACCTTGCGGAGCTTCGCAGTGAGCTGCTCAAGCGGCTTTGTGACTCTTGATGTGAAAACGGCAAAACTTATAAGGGAGATAGCTCCCGCTATCACGATAACGAACAGGTAGACTTTGAAAGAATTCATGAGGACCGAAGCCGCATAAGACTCAGGAATTCCCATCAGCAAGTCAAAACCCATGTTGGATTCAGTATTGTAAACGCGATAGTTTTTGTTTCCAATCTTCTTTATGTACGGATCGTCACTGTGTTCACCGTTGAATTCCGCTATTGTTTCATCCGCGTTTATGTTGTCTGTTCCGAGCACAGTCCCATACTTGTCGTACATGACAAAAAAGGCATCATCAAAGCGTTCTATCGTGCTCATCACCTCTTTGATACTGTCGGTATTCATCCTGAATATCATGCAGCTGACTGCGTCCATGTTGCTGTCATAAAGTGGATATGCCAGATATGTTTTGCCGTCAAGGCTTTCTCTGTAGGCTGTCTCCCCTGACTCCAGATAATTGTTGTAAAAAACTGATATATCTCTGTCTGTCCTGCCAAGCTCTGTCTTGTCCGGAGCATAGTAGAAACTTGTGAGATAATTGTCCGCTGAACACATAAGAAAAACACAGGTTATGAACGGTGTGCCGTTCTCGCTGATGTTATTCTCACTGCTTATATCTACCACGTTTTGGAAACGGTTCTGAAGTTGATTCCTGTCGCCGCTGTTATCATCTTTCGCTACCGCATCCATCAGATCTGAAGTATTCCTGACACTTATCATGGCATCTTCAATGAACTTTGTGCGCTGATCGATATTGCCGGTGATCTGTTCCATGTAGAAATCCATGTCTGAGCTTATGTAGTCCTTTGTGAGGGTAGATGCAGATATGATAAATAGCACTCCGCATAGTGTAAAGGCAAGGAGTGCTATCAGAACATTTGTAGTGATCATTGTATTTCTGAGCGATTTTACTTTTTTTCTCTCAGAACTCATTTATGTCCTCCAGGGAGCGCAACCGCAAAACCACCCTCAGAGCACAGAAGAAAGGAATTCTTTAAATGCGCTTACGCCGCCTCCGATATTTCTTACTTCGTCCGGCAGTTTCCACGGATTTTCGGACACATCAATAAAGGTTCCATTCTTTGTGGCTTCCGTTATCATGTAGGCGTCGCTCCCTCTGATCCCGTCGGTGAGATATGTGAACTCATCCCCGACAAAGCAGCAATCTTCGGCCTTTATTCCCTCTTTGTACAGTACGTTTTTCATGAAGTAATCAACATTATCGCTCTTTGTTGTTATGCCGATCTCGATATACTTGGCATCAGTTGTCGAACAAAGAGGTAAATCATACTTTGTACCCATATCATCCGCCATCCTGATGACATCTGCAAGACCTTCTGAAATTCCTTTTCTCTTCAGTTTCTCCTGTACCATCCCGATTTCACTCTGCTGAAGGAAAAGTTTACCGCCGCGATCGTGATCTGCCATGAGATCGACCTTACAGTAATTTGGTCTCGAGAAAACGATGTCCGAATTCAGATCGTAATCCCGCAGCAGCTTCGTATGCAGGTCAAAACTGGCTGAATGGATCTTCAGCAGTGTATTCTTATCAGGCAGCATACTGTTTATTATCACAGGCTTGCCGTCTTTAAAGCCGTAATCAAAGGCACCCCTGCCGAGACCGAGATAGAGATTTCCGAGGCAGTCTTCCGGAATGTTCTTCTCAATGCTGCCTTCCGCGATATTCTCTATTGTCGTTCCACTCACTATTATAAGCTTTACGCCCGCTCTAAGTACAGGTACCATAGCCTTCAAAACATCTTCAGCCGGAGCAGTCCTCGATTCGACCGCAGTCCCGTCCCAATCAAAAAAAACACATTTATACTTTGCCATGATCTTTCGCTCCTCAGTAGTTCACAGTTATGCTGTCATCCGTCATTTCATATGTTTTGCCGCCTATATTGAACAAAAATCCGCTCTTCTTCTGCCCGGTAAGGTGAAGTGTCATTGTGGTCTTCGTAAGCTTGCAGTCAGCCTCATATCCCCTGCACGCGAAGTGATATGACATTGAATTCCAACTGTCCGGCAGGTCAGGCACAAAAACTCACTCCGTCCGCATTTACCCTGAGTCCGCCGAATCCCAGGACTGTTACCATCCATGTTCCGCCGTTTGCCGCAGGATGCGTGCCGCCTATATAAAGATCTCCGAGGTAGAGCTTGTAATTCCCGACAAGATCTATCGTCGCGGCTTTCATCATGTAGTCATAAGCGTAAGTCTTCTCATCAATCTCGGCCGCGAGCAACGCATAAATGCAGGTACTCAGGCTCGAACCGTGCTCTGTCCTCTTCTCGTAGTAATCCCAGTTGGCTCGTTTTTCCTCTTTTGTGAACTGATCAGGAAGGAGGCTCATCATAAGGACCACATCTGCCTGCTTGAGGATCTGAGTGTTTACCGCAAGACCGCATAGGCTCCCCAGATATTCGTTTTCTTTGATACGTCTGCTGTAAAGTTCTCTGACAGAAAGATCCTCTTCTTTGAAATACCCGTCGAACTGCTCTATCACGCCGTCTTTGCCTGGCGCAGGCGTATAGATAAGCCTGTGCATCTCATCAATATGTGCGAGATCGTCCTCAAACTTAAGCTTCTTTACGATCGAATCCCACTCCGCCTTATGATTCTTCTCCATATACGCGCGTGTATCAACAGCACACTTCAGTGCCATCTTCGCCATATAATTCGTATAAGCGTTATTGTTGACTCTCTCGTGATATTCGTCAGCACCTGTCACATCAAGAAGCTCATATCTGTTCCTGGATTTCTTGAAATACGAGTACGTATAAAGGAACCTTGCGCACTCCAGAATGACCTCTGTTCCGCCTTGCAGGAGTATCGAATAATCCCCGGTGATCTCCATGTATTTGTATAAGCCGAATACGACATCAGGGCTTATATGGATCTGTTTGTCCCTGAAATATGTCCTCATCTTTCTTCCCGTAAATATGTCAGTGAGATTGTAGAGCGTGCAGCCGTCTTTTCCCGTCTCCTGGCTCTCCCACGGATAGAATGCGCCCTCATAACCGAACTCTGCAGCCTTTTCCAGGGCTTCCTTCAGATGTTTTACCCTGTACATAACAAGGTTCTTTGCTATCTCAGGTTCCTCGAACAGGAACATCTGGAGCATGTAGATTTCCGTATCCCAGAACATAGCTCCTTTGTAGACCTGCCCTGACAGGCCCCTGGCCGGTATCGCAATGCCTTCCGTGTGGAATGGAGCAGCGATAAGGAGCAGATATATGCTGTATCTCACAGCAAGCTGCGCATACGGGTCACCCTCTATCTCAATGTCGTATGATCTCCATCTCTTTTCTATCACTGCCTCATGTTCCTTAAGGACCTGGTCAAAACCTTTCCCTGCAAAACATTCGCACTTTGCACGAGATTCCGCAAAAGGATCAGCGCAGTGGATGCCCTTGGTGATGACCGCATATGTTGTCAGCAGAAATGAATCATCCTTTGTCAGATGTATTGTGTACTGATTCCCGTCCTGCTTATAATCACAGCCGGTCTGCACAAGATAACTCACACACATTGAGACCTGGTACTTCTTCTCTATTGTTTCGATGAGGAAATGATTGTCCGTATTTCCTCCCGAAGACTCACTGCGGATCACATTAAAATGAGGACCGTTTATGTCCCATACATCCATATCAGGGCCTGCATTCATGACAATATCAATGTCTGAATCCGCTGAGAGCATATATTTCTCTGCGATGAGCTCAGGCGCTGCCATGCTCGCGAAGCGTTCGGAGCTGACACTGACCCTGCTGCCGCTGCCAGTCACAAACGTCGTGTTCCTGCTGTGTATTCCATGCTTAATATCAAGGCTTTGCTCATGTTTTGCCACATTGCTGCCAAGAACAGAAATATTCCCGCCGCCGACACTCAGGTTTATGTGAAAAGGATTGGGCATATTTACGGGTTCACGCCAGCCGCAGCCATTATCATCATATATCTCCGACAATGTCAGAGCGCAGAGCTGCTCCTTACCATATTCCTCAAGCGTTCCCCTGTATCCGAAATTTCCATTTCCTATACAGAATTTGCTGCCGAATAATTCTATCTTCGATTTGTCGAAATTCTCTTCACTGACAAGCCATCCCATCAGAAATTACCCTTCTTCCTTCAGCGTTATTTCTATCACAGTGTCTATTTCTTCATCTGTAGTGAATGAGAAATATTCCGGCAGTCCATAATTTATGAACTCACAATCCGGGAATTCCTTTGCGACCCAGGGCGTCATTGTAACCATCTCGAAACCATCAGAAAGTCTTCTGGCCTTTTCTATCCGGCCCTTAAGTCCCGGCAGCGCAACAGCTCCTATGCTCTCTTCCATGATATGTGCATATAGTTTGTTGCCATTCTGTGTGTATCTTCCCCATTCGGGCTTCGGGAACTCAGATCTGCCGCAGCCATATATACTGTCGCCGTTATCTCTTATCCAGTTTCCGACTGTTCCAAGCACATCCTGCTGCCACTGTGGTATATCCCCCTTCGCGGTAGGAGAAACATTGAGGAGCATATTTCCGTTCTTACTCACGCACTCAACAAGCTTCTTTATGATCTGTCTTGGATTCTTGTGCTGTTTATCGTTCGGCGCGTAGCCCCAGTTGTTATTCAGGGTAAAACAAGCTTCCCACGGCACATCCATGCCTGACGGCGTCTGCAGTCCTGCCGGTGGGATTATCATTTCAGGAGACGCAAAATCTCCCGAGAAAACATTAGGTTCATCAGTCATGACAGAGCCGTAATTCTCACCATTGGCTTCAAGCCGCCCGTTCATGATGATATCGGGCTGAAGGCTCTTTACCAGTTTCACAAGTTCCGTTCCGTGCCAGTCCTCGCCCATATGTCCCTTGTACGAAAAATCAAACCAGAGAATATCTATCTTGCCGTAATTTGTCATGAGCTCCCTCACCTGATTATGAAGATAGGTGAGATAGTTTTCGAAGTTATGTGTTTTGCCCATGAGAGCCTTATTGTTGCGGTCGCCATGGTACATATCGCCGTATGCAGGATAATCCGGATGATGCCAGTCAAGAAGTGAATAGTAAAATCCGACCTTGAGACCTTCCGCACGGAAAGCATCGACGAATTCGCGCACGAGATCCCTGCCACACTTTGTGTTTGTTGATTTGTAATCTGTATATGCACTGTCGAAGAGACAGAACCCCTCATGATGCTTCGTGGTGAGGATCGCATATTTCATTCCGGCCTGTTTGGCCATCTTTGCCCACTTCACCGGGTCATAATGCGTCGGGTTCCACTCGTCAAAGTACTCTGCGTACTTGTCCTGATTGATCTGCTCGTCGCTCTGTACCCACTCGCCTCTCCCCGGGATCGCGTAAAGACCCCAGTGGATGAACATCCCGAACCTGTTTTTGAGAACCATGCGGTCCTTCTCTCCCTGTCTTCAATTATGTTCATAAATCCTCCAATTTTTACGGCTTTTCACGTCGCTTTAGAACCTACGCTATTCCTCTGCCCCGAAGTTGCGCCTCCGGCGCAACTTCGTATGCGACGGCTTTTCACGTCGCATTAACCTTTAACCGCCCCTGCAGTCAACGACTTTACAAAGGTTTCAGACAGCAGACAGAAAACAACAATAGTAGGAACAACCGTGACGATTATCGCCGAGAACATACCATTGAGATTTTTGGAATACGCTGTCGTAAACTGACCGAGCAATGCCGGCAATGTCATTTTGTCTTTACTCTTGAGCAATATGGATGCGAAGTAGTATTCGTTCCAGTTGTTGAGGAAAACAAGGATCGCTGCAGTCGAAAGTCCCGGTTTTGCAATCGGTACTATGATCTTGAAGAATGTCGCATAGTAGCTGCATCCGTCTATTCTTGCCGCCTCTTCCATCTCCTTGGGAATCGTGAGGAAATAGCTGCGGATTATGAAATATGTGACCGCTATACCAAGACCGGAATATACAAAAACAAGTCCTATCCTTGTGTCTTTCAGCCCCAGATCGCCCAGCATTCTGTAAATGGGAAAGCTTATTGAAACAGCCGGGATAAAGAGTGTCGTAGCGAACATAAGTGATATTATCGACTTGCCCCTGAACTCCATTCTTGCGGAAACATATGCTGCAAGGCTCACTATCAGAACGCTTATGATAGTTGACGCCACCGCTACAATGATGCTGTTCATGAAGTACTGTTGAATATTCAGGCTGGTGAAGATGGTCTTATAACCGTCAAACACCCATACATCCGGAAGTGCCAGACCGCCGGGGTTGGCTTTAAATGATGATATAAAAACCCACCATATCGGATATATTGAAATAATAAGAACTACTAACATCACGAAATACTCTAAAAATCTTGCCAGAAATCGTCTCATAATATTTTCTCCGCGCTTTCAATCTTGAATTCATACCATGCCGCAGGCTCAATCCGGAATTTCGCTTGTGCGATTTCCGGGCAATGCTGTCTTTATACCTCTGACTCATTCGTCCTGAATAACTTATTGAGTGCACCGACGAGAAGTATCCCAAGTATGAACTGGACTACGCCCGCCGCGTTGCCTCTGGCAAAGTTGAGTTTCGTGCTGCCGAGAGCTGTCTTGTAAATATAGTAGCTGAGGGAATATGTGCTGTTGTCCGGGCCGCCTCTTGTTATAAGTGCGATCTCGTTGTAGAGGAGCAGTCCGTAATTTGCAGCAAGCACTGCCACTGTTCCTATCATCGGGCGCAGGAGCGGCATTATTATCTTCGTGTCTATCTGACCATTGCTCGCGCCATCGACCTTTGCCGCCTCTATCATCGATGGATCAATTGAGAATATCTGAGTCAGCAGAAGGATACAGTTCGTTCCGCCGTAAAGAATGAATGAAAATGTCACGCCCCAGAAAGCATATCTTGAATCCGTAAGTACACTGACATTGCTGCCTGGCACGAAGAAATTGCAGATTTCCGTCACGATTCCGCGTGAAGGGCTGTACAGATTCATAAAGATAAGGCCGATTGCCGCTGATGAAATGATATTAGGGATTACGAATGCGTTTCTTGTAAATCTCCACCCACGTGGTTTTTTGGACAAAACAAGTGCTACAAGAAGCGTGAACGGGACCTGAACTATAAGCGTCAGGACGACCCATTTCAGTGAATTTATAAGACCCATCTTGAAATTATTGTCCAGTGTGAACAATTTGATGTAGTTGTCGAACATATGAGCAACACCGGGAAACTCCGGCGCCGTAAAATTCTTGTAATTCCAGTTGCAGAAAGATGTGACAATGATATTTGCCAGAGGATATGCATAGATCAGGAGCCACATTATGATACACGGAAGCAGGAAAACAATTATAAAAATACTCTTCTGCTTGTTTTTCACAGGATTTCCTCCTTGCCTGAGCGGTATTGCAAATGCTCACGGCCTTCTCTCTAAAACAGGGAAGCCTTTCCGGCTTCCCTGTATACTACTGCCTGTTAATAATTACTGTTCTTATTACTCAGCTGCTACAAAATCGTTGAGTTCCTGAGCTACATCGTCAGGTGTCTTTGATCCATCCTTAAGACCTGCATACTTGGCGCTCATTTCGCCTTCAATACCGCCGCCGAATGCTGTTCCGAATCCAACTGACTGATAATCAGCGCTCTGGCAGAGGTTGCATGCCTCAACAAGGAGCTTTCCTGCTGCGTCAGTTACATTTCCTTCAATTGCTTTATAGTCCACTGTTGTGGAAGGAGCCATGCCTACGCCCGCTTCAACTATCTTTGCCGCTATCTCAGGGCTTGTCATGTACTTGAGGAAATCAATTGCTGCCGCTGTCTGGGCTTCATCAAGTTTTGATGAAACAACAAGTCCGCATCCGCCTGTCATAAGAGCTGCCTTCTTGCCGGGCTCATCTGTCGGGAACACTGCCGGCTTAGCACCGTCAACTTCTGCTGCGTCGCCTGCTGCCCATACGCCGTTAAAGAGCATTGCTGACTTTCCTTCTTTGAAGGTATCAGTATAAGCGTTGTCATCATCTCCGCCGGGTCCGAAATATGCTGTATCTATCTTGCCGAGCGCATCGTCCTGCATGAATGCTACTGTCTCTTTGAATGCGTCAGTATTGAAATCTGTCACATTAAGTCCGTTCTGGTAAAACTCTCTTGAAGCTTCATTTCTCTGAAGGCTTGCACCTGTGAGAATGTTTGACGGCCAGCCGCCGTTCAGACCGAAAGGATTGATGCCTGCTGCCACAAGTTTATCAACAGCTGTATTGAAATCATCCCATGTCTGCCATTTGTCAGGTGTGTCAGCTCCTGCCTCGTTGAACAGGTTCTCGTTGTACCAGAAACCGATTGCCTCTACCTGCTCACGTACTGTGTAGATCTTGCCGTCATCTGTGAGGTTCTGATCGTAGCAGACGCCTACTCCATCCTTGAATGCCTGATCCTCATCGAGATAAGGCTTGAGATCAAGGATTGCTCCTGCTTCTGAAGCTACAGGTGTGATGTCCCAGCCGCCGAAATCAGCGATGTCATAAAACTCTCCTGAACTGAGATCGTTGAGCGCCGTGTTGTATATGCCCTCGCCGCCTGTCTCATCCGCCACTGCCTCAAATGTGTATTCATCTTTGTGGAGTTCCGCGAAATCAGCGTAAATCTGTCTCATAACTTCAGCTGCCGGCCATTCCTCTGCTGTCTGATAATAGCCGTGGACAAATTTGATTGTCGGAAGCTCGCCATTTGCTGTTTCTGTTTCCGCAGCTGCCGTGCTTTCCGCAGCAGCGCTTTCCTGCGTAGCTGCTGTTGTTGCCGCTGTATCTGTTGATGCCGTGCTCTGTGATCCGCACCCTGTGATCAGCGCTGATCCTGCAAGTGCAGTGACCAAAACAAGTGATAATGCCTTTTTCTTATTCATACTTTTCTCCCATACCGAAGCGCATTGCACCGGTGTATGTTGTGCGACGCAAACCCCTTTTTGCATCGCGTTCCCATGTCTTACAACTGCATTCTAGCAATTGCGCTCCTTTAGATGAATAAGTTAAACTACCGGATTCTTGCCATTTTCTGACGTCATTTACACCATACTTGTCTTATTCTGACCTTGCGCCTGGAAATGTCAGAATAAGACAAGTCCAGGCAGTGATGCCAGTTCACTGGCATGCATTCACTATGTATGAGAGCTGAGATGGACAAACTCAAACGAACACTTTAACCATGGAGCAGGCCAGTGAACTGTAAAGAAAAAGGCCCGTGACTTAACACGGACCTTGCCTGTCATTTCAGAATCCCGAACCCGCAGCCAAGGCTGTGTCCCGAAAGCAGATATTGTTTCATATTTCTTTGCAGCGCAGTTCTTTCTGGGTAATGTGCCGGATCGTCAAGTGCCTGTCCGAAAACTCTCTCCTCGGCCTGTCTGTCGTTTTCATCGGCACCTTTTATGTCAAATCTTTTCTGGAAAAGAGCAATGTTGCTATTCCTGGGAATGATATTCATGATCCCCGGGTACATAAGCCATGAATAACATGCGAATACTTCACCGGCGCCGTACCTTTGCCGCGCCGTCTTAAGCGATTCTCCCACTGACTCATCATCCAGCCTGCTGCCCTGTGGAATGTGGACGAAAATGATCTTCTTTCCTTTTGGCAGGAACAGATCAGGCACAGAAATGTCTCTTTTCAGCGTCACAGCCTCATATTCGAGCCGCCCCAGCCTTATGACCTCAGGAGCCATGAGTTTTGCTATCCACTCATAATCGGCAATTCCGTACTCTCCGTATCTGTCAAAACAATTGGCATACCAGTATTCTATGTCACGAAAAGTATCAAAATATATTTCCCTGGTCAGTCCCTGTGACAGGTAATCATCATAAGCATCGCAGGCAAACCGCAGATAATAATGCAGGAACAGTATCCTGTAGTTGCTTCTGCCAAGGATCTCCCTCCAGAATGCCTCCCTGTCCTCGCGGAATAGTTTTCTTTTATCGTAGTATTCCTCTTCACTTATTCTGACTTTTTCAACACAGGCCACTGCTTCAGGGCTCAGGGAAATGGCGCTGCAAAGCTCACTCATGGCTCCCACTGTTTTCTCCTCATCCATGCTCCGTTTGTAAAGTCTGGTATTGCGACCGGCATACTTCCCGTCGATATGCTCTGCTCGCTGAGCGGTGTTATGCTCATCCACGCAGCGGCATCATATACATCGATCGGTACAGATGTTTTGGCTCTGACCGCATTGAAAAAAGCCTTGAAAACGAGCCAGTCTATTCCGTCATGCTGTCCCTTAATGCCTTCTTTTATGTATTCTTTCCAGATCGGATGGTCGTATTCGTCATAGTATCTGTCGACGTTGTTCCATTGCTCTTTCCACTTGAAATCATAGCTGTTGTCTTTGCCGTCGATGAAAATACTCCTGTTGTCCTCCATGTACATGCCCTTTGTTCCCTGAACATGAAAGCCTCTTGAATAAAATCTTGGAAGAGTGGTATCCAGCGTGAGTGATATGGTTTCGCCGTGAGCGCACTTGATTACTGTGGTCACAATGTCTCCCTGCTGAAAATTCATGTTGGTCGCATCGTAGTCTTCGCCTTTTTCGCGCAACAGATACTCGTGGAGACCCGCTGCTTTGGACGCAGTCGAAGTCAGGCTAAGCATTCTGTTGCCTCTGTTAATGCCCAGCACGTTTGCTATCGGGCCGAGCTCATGCGTCGGGTAGTTCTCGCAGTTCCTGTCCAGATAATTCATGAACCTGTAGTGTCTGTTCTCTCTGCCGCCCGCCACTTCTGCTCTAAGATCGTGCCTGTATCCGCCCTGGCAGTGCACGACTTCTCCGAAAAGTCCCTGTCTCACCATGTTCATGACCATAAGCTCGTCCCTGCCGTAACAGCAGTTCTCGAGTAACATGCACTCTGAGCCTGTCTCCTCTTTGACAGCAACAAGTTTCCAGCAGTCCTCGACGCTGTACGCCCCGCCTGCCTCAATACCGACATATTTTCCCGCCTGCATAGCCTCACAGGCCACCTTGATATGAGCCTCCCACGCGGCAGTCACTACTACTGCATCTATGTCGTCTCTCTTAAGAATTTCGTGATAATCCGCTGTTCTGAATGGATCCGCCTGTCCGGCTCCTGTCACCATATCTGCCGCCTGATCCCTGCGGTCTTCATACATATCACAGACTGCCGCTACTCTTACTCCCTGTGGCAGCATCACATCCCCAAGCAGTGCCATTCCCCTGCAGCCGAGACCTATAATGCCTATTCTGATATCATCATTCATTACGTTTCTCCTTATGTTTTTGCATAACACAAATAAAGCTTTTGAATTAAGCCTGGTTTCTTCTGATCCTGCTCATCGCGGGCAGAAGCCTGATATGTAATGACATGGGAGTCATGGCCTTATCATAATACGTTTTGAGACAATAAAAAAGACAGTGCTTGGGGGGACTGTCTTTTTTACAGAAGATTATTCTTCTAATGGTATATAGCAAAACTTATAATGTATTGGGGGGTTACAAGTAGTATACTAGCACCCGCCCATATTTGGGTAAATATTCAGTTTTCACAAACTTAACAAAACGGCCAGGCTATTTTTGTGAATTATTGCTGAAAAAGAGCATCAAATTCAGCACCTGATATCTTCTCTTTTTCAATTAGCAGGGCTGCTGCCTTATCGAGCACGTCGCGGTGTGCGGCTATTATATCAGTTGCCTTCTTGTAGCAATCTTCCACTATGGATCTTATTTCCTTATCAATCTCGCCAGCCATGAGTTCCGATGTACGGCTCGAGTGCCCGAGGTCATATCCGAGGAAAACATCTTCCTCTTCCTGTTCGTAATTGACCGTTCCAAGCGCCGCTGACATTCCGTACCTTGTGACCATATTGCGAGCCTGGCTAGTCGCCTGCTTGATATCAGATGACGCGCCTGTCGTTATATCATCAAGCACGAGTTCCTCGGCAATTCTTCCTCCGAGGCTTACCATAATACTCTGCAGCATCTTGCCTCTGGTGAGGAACATTTCATCTTTCTCAGGTAACGGCATCGTGTACCCCGCCGCCCCCAGTCCTGTCGGTATTATAGATACCGTATATACAGGTCCGACATCAGGCAGTTCGTGGAACAATATCGCATGTCCGGCCTCATGATACGCCGTGATCTTCTTTTCTTTGTCAGAAATGACCCTGCTGTGTTTCTCTGTCCCTATTCCGACCTTGATGAAAGCTTCCTTTATATCTTCCTGATTTACGAACTGCCTGTTTGCAGCAGCGGCATGTATTGCCGCTTCGTTCAGAAGATTCTCGAGATCAGCTCCTGAGAATCCTGCTGTCGTTCGTGCAATTTCTCCGAGATCTACATCCTCAGCAAGTTTCTTGCCTCTTGCATGTACTTTGAGGATCTCTTCTCTGCCCCGCACATCCGGAAGTGAAACACTGATTTTTCTGTCAAAACGTCCCGGTCTGAGTATAGCCGGGTCAAGGATATCAACTCTGTTCGTCGCTGCCATGACAATGATGCCTTCATTTGTTCCGAAGCCGTCCATCTCTACGAGCAGCTGATTAAGTGTCTGCTCTCTCTCATCATGGCCGCCGCCGACACCGGTGCCTCTTCTTCTGGCAACAGCGTCTATCTCATCTATAAAAACAATACAGGGCGCATTTTTCTTGGCGTCCTCGAACATATCTCTTACTCTTGACGCGCCGACACCCACGAACATCTCAACAAAATCAGAACCTGAGATGCTGAAGAACGGCACTCCCGCCTCACCTGCAACAGCTCTCGCAAGAAGAGTTTTGCCTGTTCCGGGCGCTCCTTCGAGAAGAACGCCTTTCGGTATCCTTGCGCCTATGGACGTGTATTTCCCGGGATTCTTGAGGAAGTCTATTATCTCTCCAAGTTCTTCCTTTTCCTCTTCAAGACCTGCGACGTCCTTGAGTGTTGTCTTGTTGTTTTTGGCATCAGACATTCTGGCTTTGCTCTTGCCAAAGTTCATCATCTTCTGGTTCGTGCCGCCATTTCCCATGCTCTGTGCGCTCATCATAAAGAAGAAGAACAGACATACCACCGCTACAATTAATATCGGCAGAACGCTTGTCAGGAACCAGCTGTCCTGCTGCACCTCGCTGACTACAGGATCAAGATCTGCCTCGCGCGCCATATTCTCGGCGACCGTAACATCTGTAGTATAGAGGATCTGTGTATTGCCGTTCTTCAAAGTAATCTTTGCAGATCCCGTCGGTGTCTGCTGATTCGGGACTATGATGACCGACGCTATGTTGCCCTGCTCAATGTCATTCTCGAAATCGACCATGGTATAGCTTACTGCTGAACTTGTAACACTTTCCCTGAGGACCTGTGTGACCAGTATCACAGCAAACAGTATTATAAGTCCTACCCAGAAATATGAATTTGATGTATTCTTCTGATTTTTGCTTTCCAAGATGTATAGCCTCTGACTTTCTCTCTTTTGATTCTGCTCCATCTGCACCATCAGGTGTAGATTATTTATCTTTTGCTTCCAGTTCTACAACTCCAACATACGGGAGATTTCTGTATTTCTGCGCATAGTCCATTCCCCACCCGACTACGAACTCATTAGGGATCGAGAATCCGGCATAATCCGGTATGAGGTCAACAACGCGGCGATCAGGTTTGTCGAGCAGCGTCGCGATCTTTATGGAATTTGCTCCGCGCCCGCGCATAAGCTCCATCAGATAATTAAGCGTCCTGCCTGTGTCAACGATATCTTCCACAATAATGATATCCTTGCCTTCGACAGGCTCGTTGATATCCATATTGATCCTCACGACACCGCTGGATTTCGAGCTGTTCCCATAGCTCGATACCGACATGAAGTCGATAAAGACCGGCACTGTTATTCTCTTTGCGAGTTCACACATGAAAAAGCTCGCTCCCTTAAGGATGCCGATCAGCATCACCGATTTTCCCTCATAATCTCTTGATATCTGTTCTCCGAGGCTGCGAATCTTTTCTTCTACTTCTTCCTCTGTAATCATGACCCGTATGGTATCTGACATAATTTCCTTTCATTCCAACGCGTTAAAACACGTATTTGAGCGTTATTTCGAGTATGTTCTTTGTGGTTTCGCTTATCCTATATCTTGCACTTATCCTGTAGCCCGGGATCCAGAGTATCTCACTGCCGTCAGCCGGCATTATCATCAGATCTCTGTCACGGGGAGCGATCTTCTCATCTATCATGAATCTCGATATCATCTTGCGCTTTCCGTCTTCTGAAAGTGTGATATAATCGCCCTTTTCCCTTGTTCTCAGCACAAGAGACGAAGTTATTCTATCATAATCGAACCATTTCGTATACTTTCCATCAGGGATCTTTGAAAGCATCCCATCTACTGCAAATACACGCTGTGCGTATACCTCGTGTCCTGCTTCACGCATGGTGTCATGTTCATGATCCCGGCTGCCTTGTCCTGGCCCATCCTTGTTTTTCGTAAAACGCAGATCATCATATTCTTTTACAGCCATGATTCCGTATGGCATAGTGACTTTTGCACTGCCGCCTTTTCTGATCACAGCCATTATATTCTCAATATGTATATGCTCGATGTCCTTTTTCCTGCCCGCCGTCTTTACGAGTGCCTCATAAAGCACGCGTTTCTGCAGAATTACCGGTTCCTCAAGAAGCCGCTTTACGTTTATCACTCCAGGCTCTGATGAACAGCGCTCTGTCGCTATTATTGTCTCTGCTCTGAGGTACTCCTCAGCTTCCTGCATGTCAGATGCCGCATCAGTTATATGTTTTGCCGCCTCATTATTGACATACCCTGTGAGTTCCGGCATTATCCTGAGTCTTATCATGTTGCGCGTGATATCTGTATCTGTATTCGTCTCATCTTCACACCAGGCAATGCCGCGGTCCTTGAGACAACCGGTTATTTCCTGTTTCGTGCAGTCAATAAGCGGTCTGATCCTGTTGCCGCTCACAGGTCTTATCCCGCACATCCCCGAAAGAGACGAGCCTCTGCACAGATTAAAAAGGACTGTCTCAGCCGAGTCCTCCATGTGATGGGCAAGCGCGATCTTGTATTGCGTGTCTTCCCCGCCGCATTCTGTCTTCCACTTAGTCAGTTCTTCATCGAAAGCCGTGATTCGAAGCGCTCTGCCGGCTTCTTCAACGCTCATGTGGCTCTGCGATGCATATTCAGCGGCCCTCACTCTGTGGACTGCAAGCGGTGTCCCAAGTCTGCTGCAAAGATCGCGCACATATTGTTCATCTCTGTCAGCGGTCTTACGAAGTCCATGATGCACATGTACTGCACGCACTTCAAAACCATACTCTTTCCTTATTTCGCACAGCAGTACCAGAAGACAGACGGAATCAGCGCCGCCCGATAAGGCAACGATGATGTGGTCGCCCGCATTCAACATGGCATTTTTATCAATTGTTCTCCTGATTTCTGTAATGATCTGACTTTTCCCGTCTCTGCTACTCACTTGTTTTGCCTTTGACCTTTATGAAAAAACGAGGGCAGCTCATTTACTGTCCTCGTTCTTGAATACTGTCTCACCGTCGTGAACAAGTCCAAGCTTGTCTTTCGCGACCTCTTCTATGTACTTCTTGGTCTTTGTGTACTTCTCATATTCGTCGAGATCCTCTGACCGCTGCTGCTCATCTGTGAGCTGCGCCGCGACCTCGGCTTCGGTCTTCTTATCATCCGCGAGTGTCTGCCTGAGTGCGTAACACCTCACACCTATGACACCGACGACTATTCCGACCACAAGGGCCACCAGAAGAAGCCCGCTGTGTACCCTGCGCTTTTTCTTTCTCCTCCCGGCCATACGATCACCCCGTTTCTTACAAGTATCTGAACAGTTCACCCGCCGCTTCTTTTCTGACCGCCTCTTCCACCGCGATCACCTCGGCTTTGGTCGTTCTGTTCCCAAATGATATTTCAATGATATCTCCCGGCTTTACTTCGGCAGACGCACGCGCCGGTTTTCCGTTCAGCGTCACCCTGCCGTTGTCACATGCCTCATTGGCAACTGTCCTGCGCTTTATAAGCCTTGAGATCTTAAGATATTTATCTAATCGCATAATCCATTTCCATGATTTTCCGGGGATTTAGAAAACATGACCCGGAGATCTCTCTCCGGGCCGCTGTTATCTCTTAATGTCGTTACCAACTATCAGTTGATGGCATCCTTCAGAGCCTTGCCAGCCTTGAATTTAGGAGCCTTTGAAGCCTTGATCTTCATTTCCTTGCCAGTCTGAGGATTTCTTCCCTCTCTTGCAGCTCTCTTAACAACTTCAAATGTACCGAAGCCTACAAGCTGAACCTTGCCTTCTTTTTTCTTAAGCTCTGAAGTAACAGTCTCTGTAAATGCCTTCAGTGCAGCTTCTGCGTCCTTCTTTGAAAGTCCTGACTTCTCTGCAATAGCAGCTACTAATTCAGTCTTGTTCATTTGATGATCCTCCTGATAATTTCTTTTGTTATGTGTGCCGGTCTCATGGCCGGCATCTACTATTCATTTATATCTGTTTTATTGCCCTTTGTCAATAAAAAACAGCGAATTTGCGCTATTTTGAGCATTTGCGGTCCCATTTTTATGAGTTTTGTCCTTATTTATTGTCTGGCTCATATTTCTGTGGCTGATAGTGGCTCAAAAGGTAGTCTTCCGTATTGTGCGACGGGTACTGGAGTACATCTTCCAGCATCCTCCTGAGCGTGATCCCTATCTCTCTGCCGGGCTTCATCCCGCGATCTATCAGATCCTGCCCGTTTACCTTAAGGTCTTTCAGGCCAAGGCAATCACCATCTTCAATGATCCTGCTATATATACTCTCCCAGGCTGCGACTTTCATTTTCTTTTCTTCAAGTCTGAATTCGCTCTGTGCCGCGCCATCGGCTATCTTTATCTCGAACAGCAGCGGGAACAGATCTTCACCTATCACAGCTATGCTCTTCCTGACTGCGTATGGCGTTTCATCCATGTTTATATCGTGATAACGCACCAGCGTTTCGACCTTCGCTTCTGTATCATTGTCGAACTTGAGGCGTTTCATTATCCTGGCCGCTATCTCAGCGCTTACAGGAGCGTGTCCGTGGAAGTGATCTATACCATCCGCTCCCCTGTAATGACAGTCCGGCTTTCCAATATCATGGAACAGCATTGTGTATCGCAGGACCTTATCAGCCCTCACAGCCTGGACCGAATGAATAATGTGCTCACCTACGCCGAACATATGATGCAGATTGTTCTGCGGCGTCTTCATGCAGACATCAAATTCCGGCATGATCACCGCTGTTATCCCGAGCTCATACATAGTTCTCAGCTCCTCGGGATGCGGCGAAACAAGTAGCTTCGTCAGTTCAATGTTAATGCGCTCGGCGCTGATCTTTGTGAGCGTCCCTGCAAGTTCTCCGGCGGCTTCTTTTGTTTTGTCTTCTATCGAATAGCCGAGCTGCGCAGAAAACCTGACAGCCCGCATGATCCTCAGCGCATCTTCTGTAAATCTTTCCTCTGCGTCGCCGACAGCGCGGATCACTTTCCTGTCTATGTCGCCCAGCCCGTCATAATAATCAATAAGACCGTCTTCTTCGCTGTACGCCATCGCGTTTATCGTGAAATCCCTGCGTCTCAGATCTTCCTTAAGACTCGACGTAAATACCACGTTGTCCGGATGTCTTCCGTCCCCGTAATCTCCGTCGATTCTGTAAGTCGTGACCTCAAACTGTTCATTTCCGATCAGTACCGTCACTGTACCGTGCTTAATACCCGTGTCTACAGTGCGGCGGAACAGACGTTTCACATCCTCAGGCATCGCTGACGTCGTTATATCCCAATCATCAGGTGTCCTTCCGAGAATGGAATCCCTGACGCATCCCCCGACGATGTAGGCCTCATGTCCATTTTGCCTCAGAGTTTCAATGACGGTGTTAACTTTTTCGGGAATACTTATCGTGATATCTGCAGGGTTCAATTTCCGTCCTTCGAGCCTACTATAGCCAGAGTCTGTCTTGCGATTGCCAGCTCTTCATTTGTCGGGACCACCATCGTGACGACTTTATCTTCAGGCCTTGAAAGAATGACTTCTTCCCCGCGGATCTTATTCTTCTCCGGGTCAACGCTCGTTCCAAGGAATTCCGTGTAATCTGATATCCTCTTTCTCATTGCGCCGTCGTTCTCACCTACTCCGGCCGTGAAGACTATGACATCGGCGCCATCCATCTCGGCAGCGTAAGCTCCTATATACTTGCCGACACGAAGCGCATATGCCTGTAGTGCTGTCTCGGCATCCTTGTTGCCTTCTGCTGCAGCGCGGCTCAGGTCCCTGAAATCATTTGAGATACCGCCCGAGAGCCCCAGCATTCCAGACTTCTTATTGAGGATAGTCAAAACATTCTCAGCCGAGCAGTCCAGTTTATTCATAAGGAATGTGATGATCGCGGGATCAAGGTCACCGCATCGTGTTCCCATTATCAGACCTTCAAGAGGCGTGAGCCCCATTGTAGTATCAATGCTCTTTCCGTGATCAACAGCTGTGACAGAAGCGCCGTTGCCGAGGTGGCAGACTATTATCCGCAGGTCTTCTCTCTTCTTTCCGAGGATCTGCGCTGCTCTGTTGCTGACATAATCATGGCTTGTACCATGAAACCCGTATCTGCGGACTTTATACTTCTTGTAATACTCGAGCGGCAGCGCATACAGATAAGCCTTCGAAGGCATTGTCTGATGGAAAGCCGTATCAAAGACCGCTACCATAGGAACTCCCGGCATAAGCTTTGCACAGGCTCTTACACCGATGAGATTTGCCGGATTGTGGAGAGGCGCAAGATCAGATACATCTTCGATTGCCTTTATTACATCATCATCAATGAGCACAGCCTTTGAGAAACGCTCACCACCGTGGACAATTCTGTGTCCCACAGCGTTTATCTCATCGAGTGAACTTATAACACCGACTTCCGGGTCTGTGAGTTTCTCAATTACCGCGGCAATAGCTGCATTGTGATCAGGCATCGGTATAGTGTCTGTCTTCTTCTCTCCGCCGGCCGGGGTATGTGTGATGCACGCTCCGTCACTGCCTATCCTTTCGCATAATCCTTTCGCCAGTACCTTTTCCGAAATGCTGTCTATAAGCTGATACTTGAGCGAAGAACTACCACAGTTGATGACTAGAATATTCATTTTATGCTTTCCCTTCTTTCCATCCGGAAACGAACGCTCTACCGGCGGTTTTCTGATCAATAAGCTCTTCCCCAGCAGACCATTTTCTTTGCCGGTCTGCCGCAGCAGACACATGTTCCTGACAGATTTTCCTGCTCGAAAGGAATACACCTGCTCGTCACGCCGTACTCTTCTTTTATCTTATCCTCACAGGCCTGATCTCCGCACCACATAGCTTTGACGAACCCGTTTGTATCCTTGAACTCTTCCTCAAATTCTTCCCTGCTGTGTGCCTCGAAAGTATGAGTCCTCAGATGCTCTTTCGCCCTCTCCAGCATTTCTTTCTGCATGCGCTCCAGCTCTTCTCCGACGCGCACCGGAAGCTCCCCGATCGGAACTTCTATCTTTTCTCTTGTATCACGGCGGCAGATTACAGCTTTGCCTACCTCAAGATCCTTGGGGCCTATCTCTATACGGATCGGTATTCCATTGATTTCCTGCTCCGCGAACTTGAATCCAGGACTTCTGTCGGTATCATCGATCTTCACTCTGTAATCTTTAAGAGCCTTTGCGATCTCATGTGCTTTGTCCAGAACGCCCTCTTTGCGCTGCTGAATCGGGATGATCACAACCTGTGTCGGCGCAATATGCGGCGGCAGAACTATTCCGTCGTCATCACCGTGGACCATGATAAGCGCTCCTATTACTCTCGTCGTCATGCCCCATGATGTCTGATATACATAGCTCATCTTGTTGTCGCGTCCGGTAAATTTTATATCATAAGCCCTTGCGAACTTGTCGCCAAAATAATGGCTTGTTCCTGACTGAAGAGCTCTGCCGTCATGCATGAGAGCCTCGACCGTATACGTCGCCTCTGCACCCGCAAATTTCTCCTTGTCAGTCTTGCGTCCTTTTATTACCGGGATAGCCAGTTCTTCCGAAAGGAAATCAGCATATACATCAAGCATCTGCTGCGTTCTCTCCTCGGCTTCCTCTGCTGTTTCATGAATCGTATGGCCTTCCTGCCACAGGAATTCACGTGAACGAAGGAACGGTCTCGTCTCCTTCTCCCAGCGGACTACAGAGCACCATTGGTTGTAAAGGCGTGGCAGATCACGGTATGAATGGACGTCCTGTGAATAGAAATCACTGAACAGTGTCTCTGATGTCGGACGCACACAAAGTCTCTCAGTGAGTGGCTCTGTTCCGCCGCTCGTCACCCATGCGACCTCCGGGGCAAAACCATTGACAAGCTCCCCCTCTTTATTCATGAGGTTCTCAGGTATGAGCATCGGCATATATACGTTCTGCACTCCGGTCGCCTTGAACCTGTCATCGAGGTTCTTCTGAATGTTCTCCCATAATGCATAACCGTTCGGCTTTATTACCATGAAGCCCTTTATATTGCTGTACGCAATGAGATTTGCCCTGATGCAGACATCCGTATACCACTGTGTGAAATCCTGATCGCGGGGTGTTATTGACTCCACGAATTTCTTCTGTTGATCGGCCATTTCCTTGAATTCCTTCCTGAATCTGATAAGTGTAAGTGCTTCGTTACATGTCCGCGGCCCGTGCCGAGACTGAAGTGCTCATGTGTGTATGTCCGTTTCGGGCACCACAACAACAGCATTATTGCACAAAGAAGCCTCCGGTTCAATCAATCTTTGATGCCGCGCTGTGGCGCTGCGCCAAGTCTGTTCATCGCTGAGAATATGGCGCGCACTGAAGCTCTTGTGATATTGGAGCTCACGCCGACGCCCCAGGTGACCTCACCTGTATCGCCGTCCATGAGATGAATATATGCCGCTGCCTGCGCATCAGCGCCTGATGTGAGCGCATGCTCTGTGTAGTCAAGAATACGGTATTCTCTGCCCATCGTTTCGCGGATCCCACGTCTCGTCGCATCAAGAGGACCGTTTCCGACGCCCTCGAGCGTCTCCTCTATGCCATGATCTGTATACGTGAGTATGACCTTTGTGTCGAACTCGCTGTCCGTATCCTGCTGCGTATCTATTACCTGGAGCCTCTTGAAATGCAGCGGTTCCTTCTTCTCGATGTAGTTCTCCCTGAAGGCAGCCATGATCTCATCAGGCGACACTTCTCCTTCTTTCTCCGAAATAGCCTGAATGATATCCGCAAATTCGCGGTGCATTCCCTTCGGCAGCTTGAAGCCAAAATAGTTGTCCATGACGAAGGCTACGCCGCCCTTGCCTGACTGTGAGTTGATCCTTACGATCGGCTCGTACTGCCTGCCGATATCCGCCGGGTCTATAGTGAGGTAAGGGACCGCCCAATAATCGAGCTTTCTGTCCTTCATCGCCTGCGTGCCCTTGTTTATCGCATCCTGGTGCGAACCTGAGAACGACGTGAAAACAAGTTTTCCGCCATAAGGATGTCTCGGATCTATGGGCATCTTATTGCAGCGTTCGTAGACATCTATGATCTCGGGAATATGCTCGATCTTAAGCTTGGGATCCATTCCCTGTGAAAACATATTATAAGCCACGTTCAGAAGATCAAGGTTCCCCGTGCGCTCGCCATTTCCGAAAAGCGTTCCCTCGAGTCTGTCGGCTCCTGCAAGAAGTGCCAGCTCGGCAGCCGCTGTTCCCGTGCCTCTATCATTGTGCGGATGGACTGAGAGTATCACGCTGTCTCTGTGATCCATATGTCTGCTCATCCATTCAATGCCGTCAGCAAAAACATTCGGTGTCGTCATTTCAACTGTGGACGGGAGGTTAATTATCATCGGGTGTTCAGGTGTCGGTCCCCACTCGTTTATGACGGCATTGCAGACCTCCAGCGCATAATCGAGCTCTGTGCCTGTGTAGCTCTCAGGTGAGTACTCGAGTGTAAGGTTGCCGTCAAAATCAGCGGCTCCTTCTTTTACCCATTTTGTTCCCTGAACTGCGAGCTCTTTAACCTGCTCCCTGTCCATATGGAACACCACATCTCTCTGAAGTGTAGATGTCGAATTATAGATGTGGAATACTACATTCTTACATCCCTTTATGTTCTCAAATGTGCGGTCTATCTGCTCCTTGCGGCACTGTGACAGCACCTGAAGCTTCACACCGTCGGGGATTCTGTCCTCATCTATCAGTTTTCTTATGAAATCATATTCGATCTGGCTTGCCGAAGGAAAACCCACCTCGATATCTGTAAAGCCGAGCTTTACTATAAGATCGTACATCTCAAGCTTTTCCCCGACCATCATTGGATCTATAAGAGCCTGATTGCCATCGCGGAGATCCACGCTGCACCATATGGGAGCCTTTGTTATCTGCTTATCAGGCCATGTCCTCTCTGGATAATCTGTTACTGGTACTCTCTGATAACGTTTGTAATTCAGCATTTTTTCTCCTCTTATATTGTCAAATTTGTTCTGACTGCTGTCGCGAAGCTCCCGGCAAAACCGTAAAAAAAGAGCCGGTCTCCGCATGGAAACCGGTTCCTTAATCTGTGCTTGTTTCAAAGGTGGACGATTACTCTCCAAGTCCCTCATTGATTTCTTTTACAAGAAAAGCAAGAGCTTCCTTTTCGTCCTCTCCGTTACAGATAAGTTCAATCTCATCACCGGATTTAACGCATGCGCCAAGTACGCTCAGAACGCTCTTCGCATTTGCCGTGGATTCACGGAACTGAAAAGTGATCTGAGACTTAAATAGCATTGCATCCTTGCATAGGACACCTGCAGGACCTAGATGCAGTCCGGTTGGATTCTTAATTGTTACTTTCTGACTTACCATGATTACTGACCCGCTCCGATTATTCTTCTCTTGTGTTCTGTCTCAAGAGAATAATGTAATTGTAACACTAAAAACTTTCATTGCAAGAAGAATCTAGCCCATCACTTTCTCAATAAGTTTTGCCAGTTCCTCAGCTTTCCTGTGTATCAGTTCCTGATCTCTGCCCTCTATCATAACACGGACGAGCGGTTCTGTCCCTGACGGTCTTATGAGCACACGTCCCTCGCCGGCAAACTCTTTTTCGAGTTTTTCACATGCTTCTTTAACTTCCGGGTAATCCATATAGTGATTTTTCTTATCATTGGCGACATGTGCATTGACAAGTGATTGTGGCATCATCTCGCAGATTGCAGCCATTTCAGATAATTTGTCACCTGTCTCTTTCATTACCTGCAGGAGATGAAGTGCGCTCAGAAGTCCGTCGCCGGTCGTATTCTCACTCAGATAAATAACATGGCCTGACTGCTCTCCCCCAAGATTGTAGCCCTTTTCTTTCATGCATTCCAGAACGTATCTGTCGCCGACTTTTGTGCGCTCAATATTCAGTCCTTCACGTTCTCCACACATAAAGAAACCGAGGTTGCTCATTACGGTGACGACCACCGTATCTTTATTAAGTGTGCCCTTGCTCTTCATGTACTTGCCGACAATTGCCATGATCTGATCGCCGTTGACTACCTGTCCCTTTTCATCCACTGCCAGGAACCTGTCGGCATCACCGTCGAACGCAAGACCGGCATCAGCTCCCTCTTCAACGACTCTCTTCTGCAGTTCTTCAATATGTGTGGACCCACAGCCTTTATTTATGTTAGTTCCATCAGGATCGACATGCATCGTTACAAGATCAGCACCCAGCGCACGAACTGCATCAACATTTGTGAATGTGGATGCGCCTTCTGCACAGTCCATGACAAGCTTCATGCCTGTGAGATCTACCTGGACAAGGTCAAGTGCATTCTGTATGTATTCCTTACGCATGTCAAAATTATATGTGATCTTACCTACACCTGCACCCGTAGGGAATACTATGTCTTTCATCCCTGACCTGATCTCGGCTTCTATCTCATCCTCGGTGGCATCCGGAAGTTTGAATCCTTCGCCATCAAAGAACTTAATACCATTGAATTCCATCGGATTGTGCGATGCTGATATGACGACTCCTGCATCTGCGTGGTGCTTTTTAGCAAGGAACGCTACAGCCGGCGTCGGAAGGATCCCGAGATAAATAACATTGGCACCGACGGAACATGCTCCTGCCATCAGTGCGTTTGCCAGCATGTCACCAGAAAGACGTGTATCACACCCTACCATTATCACCGGGCGGTGCGCATCATTTGTTTTGGCGAGAACATATGCTCCTGCCTGTCCTAACTCCATCGCGAGCTTCGGTGTCAGCTCATCATTAGCTACTCCTCTGACTCCGTCAGTTCCGAACATTCTGCTCATTAATCAAGTTCCCCCTGTCAGGCTATTCTGTAGTATCTGTATCAGATTTCTTAGCTGTCAAAGTAATTACAGCGCGCACGGTGTTGTCCGCCGTGACCTTGTCCGGAAGCGTCAACGCGACTTCCCCGTTGTAGCTGCCGCTTATATCTTTTGTTGTGTCAACGTCTCCGATAATTGACGCGACGTCGAGTGTCGGTGCTATATTTGATGCGCTGACTGTGTCAAGAGACGCCTTAAGTCCCACTATATCCACAGAAAGTTTTACGGCGGATCCGTCTGACCCCGTGTTGCCGAGTCCATCACTCACGCTTGTTATCGCGGCATCATAACCATCAGGTACATTTGTGACCGCTATACTGTCCGAATCAAAGTCCAGCGTTTCCTTTTCTATCTGCTCTATCTCAGCAACAATGCTTATATTCCCGTCAAAACTATCATCAGAAATTGTGACATTCTCCGGCAGGTATCCTGTTATATCAATAGTCCATGTTCTTGTCTCGGCAGCGCCTGTAACATCTATTGAATCAGACGAAATCACAATACTCTCAATGGAATTCAAAACCGATGACCTTCCTGCTATGGTCACCGTAGCCGGTGTGACTGTGACTTTTCCATTGAGCGCATACCCTTCGGCCGGGGTCCCGCCTATTGAGACCTGGATCGGAACGTTCTTGGTCGGAAGTATGACTGCCGACACCTTTACCGTAGAGATATTCATAGTGAGCGAGGTGGCATCTATAGCTTTGCCGTCACTGTCATAGAGTTTCACATCCACATTAGTGGTAACTGTGGCGGCAGCTCCTGATACATCGACATTTGCTTCTGCTTTCGCTATCTTTGATACTATTGATTCAGGGCCTGAAACGCGGACCTGGTTCTGATCTATCGTCACATCACCGAGAACATACCCATCAGCCGGTGTTCCGCTCGTAGTGTAGCGCAGCGCGAGCTGCGTCGTCTTCTTCTTCTCGACACTGAGACGCACAGTATCTATGCTTCCCTTTATGCTCTCTATCTTGCCTGAATACTTGTTAGTCGTCAGTGTTATGTCAACTGTGCCGAGACTTGTTATATCGCTCGCATCGGCTGTCGCAACGATATTATCCTTGTCGAGGGAATCTATTATCGAGCGCGAAGCCATCACCGTCACGACCGGGATCGTGTCGGTTCCGTCGAGCACCGTGTATACCTGCCCTGCATCTGTTATGGTGCTTGTGTTTAAAAGCTTGACCGAAATGTTGTCAAACTGCACCTTGGTCACCGGGTCGTTGATATCAGTAACAAGGAACCAGATGATCACGGCCGCAATAAAAGCACCTATGCGGAGGCCTATGTTATTCAGTATCCCTGGTCTCTTTTGCCCCTTCATCGTTCTCCTTTTTGTTCTTTGCTCTGAACGAGCGTCTTCCCGGCACCATCATACTCTGGAACTGTTTGAGCCTGTCCTTGAGTTCGCCGTATTGAAGAGCGCGCGTCAGTTTTCCTCTGTATGCAACAGAGATATTTCCGGTTTCCTCTGACACTATTACGGTCAGTGAATCAGAAACTTCTGAAAGCCCTACACCTGCGCGATGTCTGGTTCCCAGGTCTTTATCAAGTTTGTTTTCTGAAAGTGGAAGATAGCAGGTCGCTGAAATCACACGATTGCCGCGTATAATGACAGCCCCGTCATGGAGCGGCGTGTTCTTCTCAAAAATATTGATCAGAAGCTGGCTGCTGACGACTGCGTCAATATCAATTCCGGTGCGGACATATTCCTGAAGAGGTGTTTTGTTCTCTATTACGATAAGAGCTCCGGTGTGTGCCTTTGCCATCTCCGTACATGAACGCATGATCTCATTGATCGTGTGATCTGTGAATCCTTCGTGCGTTCCGCCACGGGATGAATCTGTCGAAAAGAAAGATGAGATAAGATTCTTCTGTCCCAGCTCCTCAAGAGCTGTCCTGAGCTCAGGCTGAAGTATGACCACAAGCGCCATTACCGCAATTCCGGTGACGTTCTGGACAAGCCAGAGAATAGTTGTCATATTGAAAACTGCTGCCAGAAGAACAAAGAGAAGAATGATGAGAACACCCTTCATCAGTGCCCAGGCTCTGGTATTTCTGAACCAGAGCAGAATATGGTACAGGATAAACGCTATGATCAGAATCTCAACGATATCTGTCCATCGTACACTCGGCATATGAAGATTTGTCAGAAAGCTCTGAAATGTCGTTGTAATGCCCTGCATCCGTTTCCCTGTTCCCTGCCGGTCTGTCCTGGCTGTTTTTTATCTTACTCTTTTACCTTACTGTTTCCTGCTGCCCGTAAAGAGATCGTCCTCTCCAAACTGTCTGAAGTCCTCCGTCCCACGGTCATCTATAAACTGATCATCATCCCGCTGCTGCGAAGGTTCCGCTGATCCGGCATCGTCATCATCCTCATAATCGTCATACTGATCTCTGCCATTCCCGTAATCATCTGTCTGCCTGTCCTGCATGCCACGGTCATCATATCCGTAATCATCTCTTCTTTCAGAGTATCCGGATCTCCCATCTGAACCTGTCGCGCGATTGATTGTTTTGACTGTGCGCTCCCTTGTCATCACCGAGACCTTGGGGATCGCTTTCACATAATAGTAATAATCATCATCTTCATACTGAAGCTGCTCAGTCCTTGAATAATCAAGGTTGAAGAACATAAAATTCAGCACCACGCATATAGCCGTTGACGCGATCATTCCAAGGAAAACAAGTCCGATCGAAAGGTTGGTGTCATAAACAACATCCCCGATGAGGAGAATGATGAGCTGTGAAACAGCTCCCACTGCGATTGCCACGCTCCACGCATACATTATGCGCATCCTGCGGAAATAGTAAACAAGTATGAGACTTGCTGCAGCCGCAACTATCATTACGAGCATTGTCCGATTACCGAATACGCCGTTCATTATGAACTGAAATGATTCTGCGATATTGTCCGTCGTAATATTGCCAAGGGATGCCGCATTGCCACTTATGAAAACAATAAGATAGTGCACTATAAGCCCGATTGCCACTGAAAGTGCTGATGCCGGTCCAAGGAGCAGTCCTCCCGCAAGCGGGACGACATAAGGGATCCCAAGATTGCAGCATATCGGAGTGAGTATGATCAGAATGCTGTCCCCGGGAGAAAAGCGGAAATACAGCAGGAACATCAGAAGAAATACGACCAGTCCGAGGAGAAACGATGCAAGTGAAAGATGATAGAGTTGGGCAAGTATGACAGCTGCCATAACGGCACAGATTCCATTTGCCGGGAGCACTGCACAGAATATTGCGATGATGACAGTCGGAAGTGTACTGCTTATCGCCTCAAAGTACCCGATCCTGCCGTTCAGTATATTCAGGGCGATCAGTGACAGAAAGAATTTCGACGCCATGATAATGTATTGAGAATACCTGCCGTATATTCCACGGATACTCTCTCTGATTTCAAGTAATGTCGTCATATCCTATCGTTGTCCTTTCCCCCATACTCATCCGTCAGACGCTTCACGTCTTTATAATACCGGTGCAGTCCCTTTTGCGCTTTATCATACCTGACGGAATAGACCACCCATGTAATCACTTCAAAACAAGCCATGAATATGATGTATACAAGAAATACACGGCTCACCAGTGCGATGACATCCATGCTGTACAGAGTCAGCATAAGCTCTTCCACACGATCAAGCGCATATATCATAAAAATAATGACAAACGCAATTGTGCCTGTTATGAAAGACCCGAGCAGCGCCTTGGAGATATAATCCCCCTTGAACCAGGCATCCGTTCTTGAGTCACGCTTTCCTTCTTTTTTTTCGTACATGGCCATCCTGGTCATTATACGGATCTTATCTTCATTAAGCATTTTTTTCCACATCGGCCTGTGTGCCGATAGCAAGTGTCATAAAAAAAACAAAGGCGGCTCCTGCACGGTACAACTCAGTTGCGCATGCATCGATCGTCGCCCCGGTCGTGTAGATGTCATCAATAACTATGATCGTTTTCAATTTTACATCAAACGAACATGCATGAAAAGCGTTTTTGAGATTATTCTGCCTGTCAGAGACGCTCATGTTCTTCATTGGAACCGTATTTTCGGTGCGTGACAGGACGTCCTCCCTTATCGGTATTCCTGTCAGCGCCGATATTCCAGCTGCCATCAGTGCGGACTGATTGTAGCCTCTCACACGCATTCTTGCCGAATGGAGCGGGACCGGAACCAGCATGTCAGGTCTTACCCTGAAGTCATTTTTAATCCTGTACATCAGGACTTCTGCCATTTCGCGCGCAAAATACTCAGCGTATTCCCTTCTCCCGCTGTACTTGAATCTGAAAACTGCTCCGGATATGGATCTGTATGTGAAAACGGCTGTGCCCTGCCTGTAGACATGACTTATCCCGGCGCAATCGCTGCAGTAGACCGCAGTCCCATCCGGCAGCATCTTGCCGCATTTTCTGCAGGTCGCTCCTTCAATCCGCTCCGGTATTCCCTCGCATTCTTCGCAAATCAGTTTTCCCGCAGGCCTGACCGGTCTGTCACAAACAGGGCACCTGCGCGGGTACAAAATATCATATAGATTCGACGCTCTGATCCGTAATCTCACGTATTCTATCCTCAAGTCCGGTGTAACGTTTGTTCTGACTGGTGTTGTCGATCATCGTCATCACTGCGTCCCGGCTGCCGAGTATCACCACACACGTTTTTGCCCTTGTGACCGCAGTGTACAGCAGATTCCTGTTAAAAAGTGCGGGCGGTCCCGACAGGATCGGCATGATGACCGCCGGGTATTCAGAGCCCTGGGATTTGTGAACAGTGACGGCGTATGCCAGTTCAAGTTCACCGAGCGATGAGAACGGATAATCTACAGATCTGTCCTCGTCAAAACAAACTGTAAGTTTTTCTGCTGCTTTATCAATGGCTGTGACTGTGCCGAAATCTCCGTTGAAGACCCCCTGGCCTTTATCCACGGGAATTCCATATTTGCCGCGGACTTCCCATTCGATCTGATAATTGTTGCGGATCTGCATCACCTTATCACCCACGCGGAAGGTGGTGTCTCCGGAACTGTATTCCTTTTTGGCGGGGTCCTGCGGATTCAGTGTCATCTGCAGGATCTCGTTCAGCTTTGTGACTCCCAGCAGTCCCTTTCTCATCGGGGTCAGGACCTGTATGTCCTGGGTACTGCACCCCACATAACGAGGGAGCTTATCACGGATCAGCTGCACTATGTGCTTATATATGACCTGCACATTATCCCGCTCCAGGAAGAAGAAATCACGGCTCTTATTGTCGAGTCTTATCTGTTTCCCGTCGTTTATATAATGTGCATTCATGACAATGTCGCTCTCAGATGCCTGGCGGAAGATCTTCTCGAGCACGATACTGTGAAAAGCATCAGACTTAAGGAGATCCTGCAGCACCTTACCCGGGCCGACACTCGGCAGCTGATTAACATCGCCCACCATTATGAGCCTTGTTCTTGGTTCGATGGCAAGGAGGAGTGCTTTGAAAATATGCATATCGACCATGGACATTTCATCCACTATGATCACATCTGCATCGAGCTGATCATCTTTTCCTTTTTCAAATACCGTGCGGGTGAACTCGATATTTCCCGCGTCAGAATCCTTTGCCGCAGCCGGGTCATCACTCCCGGTATTTATGGCATGTACGCCGAGGAGTCTGTGTATGGTCCTTGATTCATATCCCGTGGCCTCAGTCATACGTTTTGCCGCACGCCCTGTCGGCGCACAGAGCAGCACGTTCTGATCCCCGGCAATAAAAAATCTGATTATCGTGTTTATCGTCGTGGTCTTACCTGTTCCAGGGCCGCCTGTTATCAGCAGCACAGAATTATCAGTTGCGAGTTTTACCGCCTTTTTCTGCAGATCGTCCAGTTCTATCTTCTCTCTGTCCTCGAGATCATGTATCCTCGCATCTGTCTCAGCCATCGTCCACGCACCGCGCGGAGTCTCGCTGTCAAGGTCGTGGAGCATCACGGCTATCTGCTGTTCCTCGCTGTAATTTCTCCCTGAATAGACCTGTTTCTCTCCGTCATGATCAATAACGCGGACCTTTCTGTCCATTGCCAGATTTCCAATATTGATCTGTATTGATTCAGCCGGCAGCTCCAGCAGTGCCACCGCGCGCTTTACCAGCTCGCTCTCAGGAAGGTAACTGCTCCCGTCACCCATGGCTTCAGACAAAACATACAGTATTCCTGATCGTATCCTGTGATCAGAGTCCGCCCTGATTCCGGCCTTTGCGGCTATTTCATCAGCTCTCGCAAAACCTATTCCCTGTATGTCATCAGCGAGCCTGTACGGATTTTCCTTCATCACTGAATACATCTGCATTCCGTACTGCTGCCAGATCTTCACGGCAAAACGATTTGATATCCCGTATTTCTGAAGGAATAATATGGCATCCCTGAGATCTTTCTTCTCACTCATCTGAGCTGCTATCTCGCGGGCCTTATTGTCGCTTATGCCTTTTACTTCGGCGAGCCTGCCCGGCTGTTCCTCACAGACCTTGAGCGTATCATCCCCAAATCGCTTTACTATCCTTGCCGCAAGTGCCTCGCCTATTCCTTTTATCGCGCCTGACCCCAGATAATGCTGGATCGCTACGGCGCCCTCGGGCGGACACTCCCGCATGCTGTCCATGACGAATTGATCGCCGTATATGGCATGCGTCCTGAACTCTCCGGTCATGACAAGTGTATCCCCGACACTGAGCGAGGCAGGGTACCCCGTCACCGACGTAGTCCCATCAGGCGTTTCGAGCTCAAAAACAGTATAGAGATTCTGTTCATTTCGATAGATTATGTTTGTGACGTAACCTTTGATTTCTTCCATTTGCCTTGAATTCTGAAGTGATAAACAGCGTGGCCGCGAATGCAGCTTAAGCTGTGTGAATGGAGCAAAGTGCTCCGTTATGTGGGAAATAGAGTCAGGCGGACTGTCCGCATGGACTGCCCGCCCGGCAGATCTGCCGTATAGATCAGATTTCTGTGTTGCCGCCCCTGTCAGAGAGGAACTCGACATACTTGCCGGTGCCGATAGCAACTGCCGTCATGGGTTCTTCTGCAGTAACAGTATTGATACCTGTCTTGGATGAAATGAGCTCCTCGAGTCCCTTGAGAAGACTTCCGCCTCCAGTGAGGACAATACCGCGATCCGAAATATCCGCTGCAAGCTCAGGAGGTGTCTTCTCCAGAACACCGTGTATCGCTTCTACTATCTGGTTAGTCGGCTCCTTGAGAGCTTCCTCTGTTTCTTCTGATGACACCTGGATAGTTCTTGGAAGACCTGTCACAAGGTTACGCCCGCGGACCTCCATGAACTCAGGATCCGGAAGAGGATAGCAGCATCCGATCGTTATCTTTATGTCCTCAGCCGTTCTCTCACCGACGAGCAGGTTGTACTTCTTGCGCATATATCTCACGATCGCGTCGTCGAAATCATCTCCCGCGACCTTTATTGAAGTCGAAACAACTGTTCCGCCGAGTGATATCACGGCTATATCTGTCGTGCCGCCGCCTATATCTACGATCATGTTGCCGCAGGGCCTTGAAATATCAATGCCTGCGCCGATCGCAGCAGCTATGGGTTCCTCGATTATGTAGACTTCTCTTGCTCCGGCCTGGAATGTTGCATCCTCAACGGCCTTCTTCTCGACCTCAGTGACCTGACTCGGAACACAGACAGCTATGCGTGGTCTGCGGAACGTTCTCTTGCCGATTGCCTTCTGTATGAAATACTTCATCATCTTTTCAGTAACGGTGTAATCAGAAATAACACCCTGACGGAGCGGACGGACAGCAACAATGTTGCCTGGTGTCCTTCCGAGCATAAGTCTTGCGTCCTCACCTATGGCCTTTATCTTATTGGAGTCCCTGTCGAATGCGACAACTGAGGGCTCTTTGAGAACAACACCTTTACCACGTATATATACAAGGACACTCGCTGTGCCCAGATCTATCCCTATATCTGTAAATGACATCTGCAGCCTCTTTCATTGACCATCTAAAGCCTGCGGGCGCCGGACAAACGGCACTGTGCCATTACCAAATGTGCCTGCAGTAAATTAGATTATAAACTAACAAAGGTCGGTATTGCAATGTCATTTGCTTGTTTGAAGCATCTTATTGACATAATAGCCAGTATACGAGTCGTGACACTTCGCGATTTCCTCAGGTGTTCCTCTGGCTATTATCGTTCCCCCGGCATCCCCGCCTTCAGGTCCTATATCAATGATATAATCAGCACATTTTATGACGTCCAGGTTGTGTTCGATTACAACAACTGTATTGCCGCTGTCCGTTAGTCTCTGCAATATTTTCACAAGTTTGTCAACGTCCGCAAAATGCAGACCGGTCGTCGGTTCATCGAGGATATAAATTGTTTTGCCTGTGCTCTTCCTTGAAAGTTCAGCCGCCAGCTTTATGCGCTGCGCCTCACCGCCTGAGAGTTCCGTTGACGGCTGGCCGAGTTTTACATAGCCCAGCCCAACATCGCACATAGTCATGATCTTGTTCTGGATCGAAGGAACGTTCTCAAAGAACTTCGCCGCTTCCTCTATCGTCATATCAAGAACATCATAAATGCTCTTGCCCTTATACTTCACTTCCAGTGTCTCTCGGTTGTAACGTTTCCCGTGACAGACCTCACATGGCACATAAACATCCGGCAGGAAGTGCATCTCGATCTTTATTATCCCGTCTCCGCCGCAGGCTTCGCATCTGCCGCCTTTTACGTTAAAACTGAATCTCCCCTTGCTGTAGCCTCTGGCCTTCGCGTCGTTCGTCCCCGCAAAAAGATCTCTTATCATGTCGAAGACACCGGTATATGTCGCCGGGTTTGATCTTGGAGTCCTCCCTATCGGCGACTGATCTATATTTATGACTTTGTCGAGCTGCTCAAGGCCTGTGACTCCGTCACTCTTGCCCGGTATTACATGCGCACGGTTGAGATCACGCGCAAGAGTTTTGTACAGGACTTCGTTCACGAGTGAGCTCTTACCCGAGCCTGAAACTCCTGTGACAACAGTCATGACACCCAGAGGAAAATCGACGTCAACATGCTTGAGATTGTTCACCGCAGCGCCATGGACCGTGATCTTGCCGGATGCCTTCTTTCTTGCCAATGGCACCGGAATGCTGAGTTTTCCCGAAAGATACTGCCCGGTTATAGATTCAGGCACTTTCATGATCTCTTCGGCCGTTCCTGTCGCGACGACCTCGCCGCCTTCAGAACCGGCTCCGGGGCCGATATCCACTATATAGTCAGCGGCGCGCATAGTGTCCTCATCATGCTCAACGACTATTACAGTGTTCCACATATTCCTGAGGCGCTTCAACGTGTTGAGAAGCTTATTATTATCCCTCTGATGTAGACCGATACTGGGTTCATCCAGAATATAGCATACCCCGACAAGTCCGGAACCTATCTGCGTCGCCAGTCTTATTCTCTGCGCTTCTCCGCCTGACAGCGTAGCCGTCGCACGCGACAAAGTAAGGTATCCCAATCCGACATCGACCAGGAATCCCACTCTGTTGTTTATCTCCTTCAATACCTGTTTGCCTATCATTTCCTGAGTCGGCGTGAGTTTTAATTCCGCAAGGAACTTTCCAAGTTCAGAGATCGGCATACAGGTTACTTCGTAAATATTCTTATCACCGATAGTGACCGCCAGCGATTCCTTCTTGAGCCTCTGACCACCGCAGGCGCTGCATGGGGTGATCCGCATGAATTCTTCATATTGAGCCTTGCTCGATTCGGAAAATGTCTCGCGGTAACGCCTCTCCACATTTTCGATCAGTCCTTCAAAAGTCACAGGATAGACCCCTGTCCCACGCTGTCCCGAATAATGAACATCTACCTTGACATCAGTTCCGTACATCAGCATCGTCCTGATCTTCTCCGGTAATTCGTTCCATGGCTTATCAAGTGAGAACCCGAATTTCTTTGACAAAGCCTGCAATATTGCATTTGAAAAGCTCCCGCTCTGATTGCAGCTCTGCCAGCCCATCACAGTTATGGCACCGTCATTTATTGAGACTCTGCCGTCAGGAACAATAAGATCGGGGTCAAATTCCATCTTATATCCCAGACCTGCGCATTCCGGGCATGCTCCGAATGGATTATTGAAAGAGAAGCTCCTTGGTTCGATTTCCGGAATACTTATTCCGCAATCCGGGCACGCGAAGTTCTGGGAAAACTCCATCATTTTCCCATCTATTACGTCGACCTGAAGGAGTCCCTCTGCAAGACCCAGTGCGTTCTCTATGGAATCAGTCAGCCTTCTTTCTATGCCCGGCTTTACGACAAGTCTGTCTATCACGATCTCTATACTGTGCTTGATATTCTTGTCCAGATTTATGTCTTCAGACAGATCATATAGGTTTCCGTCGACTCTCACACGCACATATCCGGAGCGGCGCGCCCTGTCGAACACTTTCTCGTGCATGCCTTTCCTGCCGCGCACTACAGGCGAAAGGATCTGGATCTTTGTTCCTTCCGGAAGCTCCATTACTCTGTCCGTCATCTGATCAACTGTCTGCTTCTCTATGACTCTGCCGCAGTCAGGACAGTGCGGAATCCCGATCCTTGCATACAGAAGTCTGAAATGATCATATATCTCTGTCACTGTTCCTACAGTCGATCTCGGATTCCTGTTAGTTGATTTCTGATCAATGGAAATAGCCGGAGAAAGACCTGAAATATCCTCTACATCAGGTTTCTCCATCTGTCCCAGGAACTGCCTTGCATAAGACGACAGCGACTCCATGTACCTGCGCTGTCCCTCGGCATATATCGTATCAAAGGCCAGCGATGACTTGCCCGATCCTGATAATCCGGTCATGACAACAAGCTCATTGCGCGGGATATCAAGGCTGATGTGCTTGAGATTGTGCTCATTCGCGCCCCTTATCCTTATGCAGTCATCCTTGTATATGATCTTACGCCTCGCCTCGTCGGCGCGTGAATCCTCAGCAAATTTCTCTTCATCCGCCTTTAGTGACGGCCAGTAATCTATTTTCTTCCCGCTCATGCTTACTCCTCGAATTCTGTCACTTTCTTCCGGTTGCTTCATCATAATATTTGCGAAGTTCTATAAGCTGGTCCCGGAGCTCGGCTGCCACTTCGAAGTTGAGTTCCGTCGCCGCGTGTTTCATCTTCTTCTCTGTCTTGTTTATGATGTCTCTCAGTTCGCCCGCGCTCATTGATTCGGGGTCTTTACTGAAAGCGACTTCGTCCTTTGATATATCCTTCGATACCGCGATGAGATCGCGGACTGCCTTCTTGATCGTCTGCGGAGTTATCCCATGTTCTTCATTGTATTTCTGCTGGACTTTGCGTCTTCTGTCTGTTTCTTCGATTGCATGCTTCATCGAATCAGTCATGTTGTCTGCGTACATTATGACATGACCTTCAGCATTTCTTGATGCGCGGCCTATGGTCTGGATCAGTGATGTCTCTGATCTGAGGAACCCTTCTTTGTCCGCATCAAGTATGGCAACGAGTGCGATCTCCGGAATATCAAGACCCTCCCTGAGAAGGTTTATCCCGACCAGAACATCGAATTCGTCAAGCCTCATGTTGCGTATTATCTGTGCTCTCTCAAGTGTGTCAATATCAGAGTGCAGGTACTTTACCCTTATACCAGTTTCAGCGAGATAATCCGTTAGATCCTCAGCCATCTTCTTAGTAAGCGTTGTCACCAGCACCTTATTCTTACGATCAGTCTCTTTGCGTATCTCTTTTATAAGATCGTCTATCTGTCCCTCTACAGGATGTACCGCTACCTCAGGATCGAGAAGCCCTGTCGGCCTTATTATCTGTTCTGTGCGCAACAGCTCATGGTCTTTCTCATATGAGCCCGGTGTCGCCGAAACAAACATCATCTGGTCTATTCTGTCCTCAAATTCATTGAAGCTGAGTGGCCTGTTATCCATAGCCGACGGAAGTCTGAACCCGTAGTTCACCAGAGTCGTCTTACGGCTCTGATCCCCATGGTACATAGCGCCGATCTGAGGAATAGTTATATGTGACTCATCAACCAGTATCAGAAAATCACCCTTGAAGAAATCCATGAGACACATAGGTGATGACCCCGGCGCTCTCCCGGAGAGCGGTCTTGAATAGTTCTCTATCCCGCTGCAGAAACCGGTCTCCCGCATCATTTCCAGGTCAAAATTAGTGCGTTCCGAGATTCTCTGTGCCTCCAGCAGCTTGTCCTCGCCCTTGAAATACTTTACTCTTTCGTCCAGCTCTTTCTCTATCTCATTGCAGGCTCTGTCGATCTTCTCCTTCGGCACCACATAATGAGATGCCGGAAAAATATCAATGTGTTTGAGTTCAGTGTGCGCCCTTCCGGTCAGCGGGTCTACCTCTGTTATCTTCTCTATCTCATCGCCGAAATATTCGATCCGTATCAGGTAATCAGAACCCTCCGCCGGATTGATTTCCAGCACATCTCCCCGTACCCTGAAACAGCTTCTCTGCAGATCCATATCATTGCGTTCGTAGTGGATCGATATAAGCCTGTCTATCACTTCATCGCGGCTCTTCTCCATCCCGGGACGCAGCGATATCGCCATTTTCTCATAATCATCAGGCGAACCGAGTCCGTAAATACACGACACACTGGCGACAACTATTACATCACGTCGCTCCGTGAGCGCCGCAGTCGCCGACAGACGGAGTTTATCTATCTCGTCATTGACCGCCGAATCCTTCGCAATATATGTATCGCTCGATGGCACATACGCCTCGGGCTGGTAGTAATCGTAATATGACACAAAATACTCGACAGCGTTCTCTGGGAAGAACTCCTTGAACTCGCCGTAAAGCTGCGCCGCGAGTGTTTTGTTGTGAGATATGACGAGGGTAGGTTTATTAAGCGCCTCGATAACATTCGCCATCGTGAATGTTTTGCCGGATCCCGTCACTCCGAGCAGTGTCTCGAACTGATTACCGGCTCTGAACCCGTCTACCAGCTCCTTTATTGCCTCGGGCTGGTCGCCGGTCGGCTTATATGGCGAAACAAGTTTAAAGTGATCCATTATGTTCAATCCTCTTGGTCTTGTGCAGCACCTGCCATTATGTCAAAACACCCGCTACGGTATTGTACCATAGCGGGCTGCATCGTGCAAACGTACGTTCGATTTAATGATTGCGTCTGATCTACATTTCTTTCTCCATTATCTCTACCGCCTTGTCGAACTGATTGTCAGTTCCATCCGCCTTGTAGGCATCAGAATCGAATTCCAGGACAGTGTCCGGTGTTATTCCCTCATGATTTATGCTGCGGCCGTTGCGTGTATAATACGCCGCGGTCGTTATTTTTACACCTGTGCCATCGCCCAGTGAGAACACTGTCTGAACAACGCCCTTTCCATATGTCTGAGTGCCGATTATGGTGCCTATGCCTGAATCCTGAATTGCTCCTGCAAGTATCTCCGACGCACTTGCCGAGTATTCATTAACAAGTACCGCCAGCGGAAGTTTGAACTCATGGTCACCGGTCGCATTATAATCAGTCCGTTTCCCTCCGCGCTCCTCATAATAGAATATGAGTCCCTTCGGAAGCAGTTGCTCTGCTATCTCAGTTACTGTCGTGACATTTCCTCCCGGATTGCCCCTGAGGTCAATAATCAGGGCTTTCATTCCGTCATCCTCAAGAGACTGCAGCGCTGTTTTGAACTGATCAGCAGTGACATCATCAAACTCCTCGATCGCTATGTATCCGATATTATCATCCTGCATACCATAGCTCACTGTGTCTGTATCCACTTTGGCACGTGTTATATCAAATTCAAGGTAATCTGTCTCGCCTTCTCGATATACAGTAAGATGGACATTTGTTCCTTCATCTCCGTGTATCTTGCTGACCACAGTATCAAGGTCAGAGCCCACCGTCTCTTCGCCATCGACCTTGTATATTATGTCTCCGGCAAGAAGCCCTGCCTTCTCAGCCGGCCCGTCTTTCATTGTGCCTGAGACCGCCGGTGCATCATATTTGTCATTCCAGCTCACATATGCACCGATCCCGTAAAACACACCTGCAGTTTCCTGCTGTATGGCAGAATACTCGTCTTCGTTATAATACTCGGAATATTTGTCGCCGAGGGACTCGAGAAGGCCTTTATAAAGTCCGTCCTGTTTCTGCTTGGTCGTGACATCATCGGAATAATAATATTCGCTGCTTATCATATTCTCGAGTCTTTGCAGTTTGGCAGTAGAAGTATCATTTATTGCTGACTCTGTGCTCTGCTCCGTTCCCGAATTGCCGGATGACACCAACGCTCCGCCGTTCTTTATGACAACGAAGCTTATGATGATCATTATCACGCATGACACAAATGCGCCGGTGACCAGCCCTCCCAGGTATGCGCCGGCTCTGCCGGTCTTTTTCTTCCTGCTCTCATCTGCCGGCCTGTTATCTGTTGTTTCCTGTCCCGTTTCGTTCATAAACTCCTTTGATCATTTTCCGGTAATTACTGTGCTGATCCGAGATAATTCCACGGGCTCACATATGCCCCGTTAAGTCTTACTGAAAAATGAAGGTGCGGTCCTGTTGAATTCCCTGTGCTTCCCACTGCTGCTATCTGTTCCCCTGCGGTCACGCTCTGCCCGCTCGAAACATATAAAGCCGAAGCATGCATGTAAATCGTGTAGAGTCCGTCGCCATGATCTATCATGACGTAATTTCCCATCGAGCTGCTGTAAGCGGCAGCCACAACTGTTCCGTCATAAGCCGCCAGTATCGGCGAGCCCGACGCAGCAGCCATATCAAGTCCGCTGTGAAAGCGGGTGTCGCCATATATGGGGTGTACCCTGTATCCGAACTCCGAAGAAATATAAGAATAATTCGGACACGGCCAGGTAAATATTCCACCGTTGTAATGTGTCTGATTTGCTGAAGCAAGTCTTTGCTTCTCGGCGGCAACTGCGGCTTCAAGTGCCTGTATTTCTGAATTTTGCTGCGCTACCTGCGCTTCGTATTCTTCAATATTCAGGTTGGCGCCTTCTATATCATCCTCAACGCCCCCGATCTCCGCCGTTTTGGCAGTGATCAGTTCCTGCATATTTGCCTCTTCTGTCTCCTGGTCCTTTTTGGCCTGCTCAAGAGTAGTTCTCTCCTCTTCAAGTGCCTGTTTTGTAACCTTTACAAGTTCCGTCTGCTCCTTGAACTCTGTGAGTTTCCTGTTGTCATAATCCGACAGCTCTGAAATATATACAGCTCTGTTCAGCATCTCGCCAAAACTTCCGGCATCGACAAGCACTTCAAGCGCATACGAATCACCGCGCTCATAAATGAACTGGATGCGCTTCTTCATGGTATCATACTGCTCCTGCTGCACCGCAGTTGCCTCGTCCAGTTCCTTTTCAGTTTTGTCGATCTGCGTTTCTTTATCCTCGATATTCTGCTTGAGATCGTCTATCTTGCCCTGGATATCAGTGAGACTTGAATCGAGCTGCGTGACATAGGTCTCAAGATTGCTCTTATTAGACTCGAGCTGCTCCTTCAATGCCTTCATGTCACTGAGTGTGCTCTGCATCTGCTCGCGCTCGCTCTTAGCTGATTCTATCTGGCTCTCTTTCTCTTTGATAGAATCATTTGTCTGCTCGGTCGCAAGAACACTTACCCTGTATCCTGCAGTAATCGCTATGATAAAAGACAGCGATATGCCGATAACGGCATATCGCAAAGATCTGCGGATTTTCAAGCTTAGTCACTCCGTCATTTTATACGTTTCCATATTTCGCATCATTGCCATGTATCAGGCCGTAAGATGCTTCTTAACTGTAGCCATACTTCCGACAAAACCTATTCCGACTCCGAGTATTATTGACAGCGGTATCAGCGTTTTCATTATCGTACTGGCAGGCAGAAAATTTATAAGTGAATTAAGTACTGAAAATCTGCCCGAAATATATGCTACTACCTTGTCGTAAATGACATAGATCGCAAGGAGCGGCAGTATCGATCCCACAAAACCGATCATTACTCCTTCGATGACGAACGGTGCCCTGACAAAAAAGTCCGTGGCACCAATATACTTCATTATGCTGATCTCATCCTTGCGGACAGAAATACCGATCGTTACAGTATTGCTGATAAGGAAGATCGAGACCGCCAGAAGGATTATTACTATGCCCATGTATATATAAGCGAACAGATTATTGAAACCTGAGAGTGTATTTGCTGTCAGCTCCGATCTGTTGACTGTTCTGACATCATCAAGGCTCTCAAGATAATCTACAAGGTCGCCCTGCTTGGAAACATCCTTGAGGTAGATCTCAAGATTTGCCGAGTTTGCAAGCGGATTCTCGGTGAAACCCTCAGAATACTCGCCAAGATACTCATCCTTGAATGAATCCCATGCAGCGTCTGCAGAAACGTATTCAACCTCTGAGACTTCAGCCCGTTCCTCAACAGCGACCTTAAGCTGCAGTATTTCATCCTCTGTTGTTCCTTCGTTGAAGAAGACAGTGACTGAAACTCCCTGTTCAGCAGTTTTGACCACATTCTGGAAGTCAGCAAGTATTGCATAGAAAAGACCGAACAGAAACAGACATGCTGCTATGGTAGCCACAGATGCCAGTGTGAACAGTTTGTTCCTCTTGAGATTGCTCAGTCCCTGTCCAAATGTATATAAAAATGAGTTCATTGCTCCTCCATTTTTCTGTTACCTGTTATCCCCATCATGTTCATCATCGAGATCAAAGAACATCTCCTCTGTCTCTGAGAGTGTGTCCTGGAGTCTGGCTTTTTCTGACGTAGCACCCGGTGTTTCATCTGTCTTTTCCGCATCGACATCATCAATATGGTCGACCCGTACCTCAGCGTCTGATTCCATTCCCTGTGCCTGACCAGCCTCAACACCACTCCCTATATCATCCTCAAGGCTGAAATCATATTTGTATTCCTCAGGATATCCATCCTTGTTATCCGGCTCATCATATGACTCTTCTTCCGCATAACCATCTGTTCCGGCGCTCTCTTCCGGATAATCGCTGTCCTCGGAATAGTCACCTTCCTCGTAATCCTCGTTCTCTTCTTCTGTATAACCGCCGTGCTCTTCATCGCTTATTATCACGCCCTGTTTCATCGTAATGACACGTTTATGCATGGCATTTACGATCTCTCTGTTATGCGTGACGACAACGACAGTGGTACCTTCCTTATTGACGCGCTCAAGGAGCTGCATGATCTCCCACGAGTTGCGGGGATCAAGGTTTCCTGTCGGCTCATCAGCAAGAAGGATGAACGGGTGGTTTATTATTGCTCTCGCAAGAGCTACTCTCTGCTGTTCACCACCGGAAAGCTCCTGTGGTCTACTCTTATATTTGTCGCCAAGTCCGACGATATCCAGCATCCTCGGTACGTCTTTCTTTATCGACTTTGTCGGCGTCTGGATGATTCGTTCTGCAAATGCCACATTATCATAGACAGTCCTGTCCTTAAGAAGCCTGAAGTCCTGGAACACGATGCCCAGATTTCTGCGGAATTTGGCAATTTTCCGATGTGGAAGCGTCACCATATCATAGCCCAGAACATTGATGTCACCCGTTGTAGGCGTGAGCTCATGCAAAAGGAGCTTGATGAGAGTCGATTTGCCAGATCCTGAATCACCAACTATAAAAACAAATTCACCATCTTTTATGTCGATCGTGACTCCGTTCAGAGCGTCAGTATTCTTTGCGTATGATTTATGAACATCACGCATCGTTATAACGTTTCCTGCCGGAGTATCATAAGGTAGTCGCCTTCGTGCCATGAATAAAAACCTTTCTGCCCGGGATTCTCCCGGAATTGTTCAAACGAGCATCAATACTCGAATGTTTCCATCTTTTCCATATAATCCATATACTTTACTACCATCAGAGCGATTTTAAAAGTAATGGCATCATCGAATGTGCGCAGATCAAGACCAGTACTCTTGAGAAGCTTATCCAGCCTGTAAACAAGCGTGTTGCGGTGAATGAACAGCTGTCTTGATGTCTCTGAAACATTCAGATTGTTCTCAAAGAACTTGTTGATGGTGGCGAGCGTCTCTTCGTCAAACTCATCAGGATTCACAGCACCGAATATCTCATGTATGAACATCTTACAGAGCGGTATCGGAAGCTGATATATAAGTCTGCCGATCCCCAGTTCATTGTAAGCTATGATATCGCGCTCTTCGAAGAATATCTTGCCTACATCAAGTGCCATCTTGGCTTCCTTGTAAGACCGGCTGACTTCCTTGAGTTCATTCACGACTGTACCATACGAAATATGGACGTCCTTAACTCCGGCCTTCTCCAGATATTCCTTTATGCCTGCTGCTGCCTTTGAAATGTCAGATGCTTTGCTGCCCTCTGTCAGATCCCTGACCAGCACTACTCCGTTCTCATCAACTGCCGTGACAAAATCCGGGCTTCCCGCTGTCACGTACTGCTGCATGATCTCAAGCGTATTAAAATCATGATCCGGGCTCGTCTCCATTATCATGACGACCCTTGGAACAGTTGCGATTATATGAAGCTTTTTGGCACGACCGTAAATATCGACCAACAGCAGATTATCGAGAAGCAGATTCTTGATAAATCCGTCCTTGTCATAGCGTTCCTTCAGCGCACCTATAAGCCCCTGAAGCTGGAATCCTGCCATTCGCCCGACAAGCTGTGAGCTTTCCCCCGCTCCGCGCAAAACAAGTACAAACTCGAGTGTTCTCTCATCAAATACCTTGAAGAACTCGAACTCGCCCCAGCTCTGTGAATCAGCAGGTGATTCAGCAAACTTGCGTATCACATCAACTGACTCAGAAAATACCGGTGCCGTTACAGCCTGTTCCCTTCCCTCTGCGTCAAACACCCCAAGTTCCGCATGAGAAATCTCTTTTATACCATCGATCGTTGTCTGCAATACCTGACCAGAAATCATAGTGCCCCCACACTTTCATTAATGAAACAGAATAATGATACTTCACCTAATCATAATGCACTATCACAAAAAAATCCATAAATTTGATTCAATAATTTGGTCACTTTTTCGTGACGTTTCTGTGTCCATATTTCAGGCCTGCCTGTCATCGGCTTCTTTACCGGCCTCGATACCGGCTTCAGTCATGTAAATTCCGTCCTCTTTTATCTCGACCAACCCCTGTTTCATAAGGTGACCGACAGCACGTTTGAATTCATTCTTTGACATCTGTGTCCTGCTGCGTATAAGCTCCGGTTCTGCTTTATCAGTGAATGGCAGTTTTCCGTCCCCGTTCTTTATCATGCGCATAAGGCGCTCACCGTCAGTTCCCATTTGATCGAAAGCCCTCTCTCTGAGCGACAGGTTGAGCTTTCCATCATCGAGTACCTTTGTCACACGCGCTGAAATAACTTCGCCGATACGCAGGTCACGCACCAGCTCCTTCCTGGAGATCAGCGCCGAATATCTGTTGTCGACAGCCACGAATATTCCAAAATTCTCACTCGTCTCATATACCGTGCCGGTGACCCTGTCATCCATCTTGTAAGGTGACTCCTTCTCAAGATACGGATAGACATTCATTGTCGCGCAAAGGCGATCACTCTTGTCAATATAAACCGCAACCAGACATTCCTGCCCCTCTTTGACTCTTGCATCGCGCGGCTGCTCATGGAACGGAAGCAGCAGATCCTTGTCGAGCCCCCAGTCAAGAAAAGCCCCTATTCTTCCCACCTGCGCCACAGTCAGGAAACCAACCTCGTGGAGTTTTAGTTTTGGCGTCCTGCACGTAGCTATCATCCGGTCCTCTGAATCCTTATAGACGAAAACCGTTACTTCGTCCCCTGGTGCTGCGCCCTCCGGGACCTGTGATTTCGGAAGTAGAATGTGTTCTTCTGTTTCCTGATCCCTCTCCTTAAGATAGCATCCGTGTTCTGTGTCCTTCTCAATTACAAGTGTCTGTGTCTCTCCCAGTTTTATCATTGCCCGCCGTCCTTTCAATCCGCTTCAGTGCCACGCACTATACTCTGCCTGTTTCCTGTCTCTTGTTACAATTTCTGCCACAGCAAAGGTCGATCCGTCATCGGAATCCAGCGCAATCAGGCGTTTGTTCTGCCAATCTGCTGTAAGCTCTAAGCCGTAATCAACCGTACGGACAATGTCCCCTAAAACCGCCTGCTTCTTGTACTCGATCCTGAAATCCGTAACGATCTCATTCCCGGGAATAATTCCCATGGCAAACCGCACGTACTGCCCATTGTTCACATGATGATTCGAGTCGAGATGTGCCGGGACTATAACGGTTGTGTCACGAGCCATGCCATCATGCTTCGGAACCGCTATCTTGCGCGACTTGTAATCCATATCCAGCTTCCTGTCGAGTCCGAAAACTTCGAGCATTTTCTCCGGGACACGCACCGGGGCCATCTTCTCCAGATCCATGAGCGACCACACCGAATTCGCGATCGCGAGTCTCTCCCCGTCTGCCGTTTCCATATAGAAATTTCTGAGTCCGAGGAAGCCCCTGGTCTCATACGGAAGTGTCGTGATCACTACCCTGTCGCCAAGCGCCGGATATCTCATGATCCCTATCTGCCAGTAATTGACGAGCCAGGCGCAGTGCGTCTCCTTCATGTACCTGATCCCGATCCCGCCGTCCTCTATCTGGAACGTAGAACAATCCTGAAAATAATCGATCAGCGACTCGAGTCTGAGAAGCCCCGACTCGTCGACCTCGCTGTATCTTATCCTGCTGTCAAAGCTATACATTAAGTTCCTCTTTCAGAACATTTTCTATCTCGCTCTGTCCCGCCGCGAATGTACCCTGTATCATTTCAGCACTTCCGCCGCCGCGGCCCTGAAGTTTTGCATTGAGCGCCTTGCCTGCGGGGCGCACATCGACTGTCCTGCTGCCGATGACATAATACCATGACTTGTTTTGCCGCGACAGCACTGCCACGCAAATCCCCTTGTCATTCTCCAGGAGGCACTCACAGAAACGGCGCGTCTCCACCGTTGACAGGCCTTCTTCAAAACGTATCACTAATGGTGCTTTGTCAGGGAGGAGCCCTGCTTCGAGTTCGAATCTGCTGTTCACGAGTTCTGTTATGCGCCTGTCCTTCGCCGCACTCTCGTCCTTTACCTTTGTCAGTGCATCGACAATATTATCAGGATCTGACGCCAGCATGTGCGAGAGCTCAATGTCCTGATCCGTGCGTCTGCTGATGATGCCGAGAGCCTTGAGCCCGCTCGCCATCCAGATCCTGACGCCGCCCTTGTAATTTATCATGCTGAAGAACTTGATGATCCCGATTTCCCCGGTCCTTGCGACATGCGTGCCGCAGCACGCGCAGATATCTCTCCCCGGGACATTTACTATGCGCACCTGCCCTGTCAGTTCCTTCTTGCTCCTGTACGTGATCTGCGCAAGCTCCTTATCATCAGGATAACTCACAAGTATCGGCAGATCCGCATATATTGTTTCGTTAGCTTCCTTTTCGACTTCCGCCAGCTGCTTCCATGAGAGCGGTCCCGAAACATCTATCATTATCATGTCGCCCATATGAAAGCCGACATTCTCATATCCGTAGTGCTCATGGATAATGCCTGACACTATGTGCTCACCGGAATGATTCTGCATATGGTCAAAACGTCTGTCCCAATCAATGCTCCCGTGTACCGTGTCGCCTTCTTTGAGCCCGCCATCGCAATAATGAACGATCTCGCCGGTTTTGTTCCTGCGCACATCTGTCACATTGACATCATTCCCGCTCATCATTTTCAGTGTTCCATGGTCAGCTTCCTGTCCGCCGCCTTCCGGATAAAACGCTGTATCATCAAGGATCACTTCCCAGCCCTTTTCACCTTTATTGCTGGAAATGACCTTCGCATCAAATTCCTTTGCGTATGTATCCCTGTAGAAAAGTTCCTCGAATTCTTTCATGCCCGCTCCCACAGCCTGGTATATTTGTCAAAACAAGTTATCCCTGCAGCCGCCTTCTTAAAAAAAAGGCAGCCGACATCCGGCTGCCCCTCGCGCGTTGCCATATGCTTATGATATACGAATTGCCCCGCTTCATTGAAGTTTGTGCAATTCTCAGTACGTTATTGCCATTGCATGTAAATATCCATCAGATGCATTACCTATCGTGATGTTCACTGTGTTTCCTGTATACAGCGCTCCGATGGTACTCATATCTGTATTACTGTCTATCTTGATTTCCATATCACCGCTGCTTGTAGAGAAATAGAGCTTATCATAAGTCGAGCCTGACTTGATCTTGCCCGTTACAGTTGTAAGTTTGACGACTCCGCTTGTTTCGACAGGCGAACTCACCGGTGTGACCTTAGCGGCATGCATATATGCGTCAGCCCCGCGATATACATAAGCATTCACTGCTCTGTCTGTAAGGAGCAGCTTGCAATTTGAAATATCAGAAGTGCTGTCGATCTTGATCTCCATATCACCCGAAGTCGTTGACAGGTACAATGTTCCGGAACCGGATCCACTCTTGACTTTTCCGGGGCAGCATGTTGTGCTTACTCCGTTGATCGTCTCAGTTGAACCTGCAAGATTCGCGCCGTCCGACATACTTATTATGTGCAGATACGCATCTGACCCTCTGCCGAGCACACATTTTACATTCCTTCCAATCGCTATGAGCGTGCATCCTGTAAAATCCGAGCTCGAGTCTACCTTGGCTTCAATGTTCCCGGAATTATTTGTTGCTAAAATCACTTTATCAGCCGTAGTGCCGTTTGCTATTGTTCCCTCAATCGAATATGTTTTGGTGGTATCGACCGTGACCTGTGTGGTTGCTGTACTGCTCGTGACATTCGCTGCATGAAGGTATGCGTCAGAGCCTCTGTATATGCCTATATCCACGGACCTCCCGGGCAACATCATTTTCGATCCGATGTATGTCGTATCGCTGTCGATCTTGATCTCCATCGTCCCCGTCGTTGTCGTAAGATATATCATATTGGAATTTGTACTGCTTCCCAGTGTTCCGCTCACAGTTGCAGTAGCAGTGGCCGCAGTCGCTGTCAGCGATGCCATCGGTGCCGTAAACATCATCACCGCCGTACATACTACAGCGAGTGTTCTTCCTATTAACTTTTTCATAGCTCCACCTCCTAGTTTATCGTGCCCCATGAAGAAAAAGGATACCACACGAACAATGCTTTCCCGAGGATCTTGTCCTCAGCTACAAACGTATTTACCCAATATCTGGAATCAAGTGAATTATTCCTGTTGTCGCCCATCATAAAATAGCATCCCTCAGGCACGACATACGGTCCAAATGAGCCTTCCATCGGCTCCGCAATAAAGCTGTCATCAAGCGGCTCAGTCTCATCATTTATGTATACTTTGCCATCAATTATTGTTACTGTCTCTCCCGGCAGTCCGATCACTCGTTTTACAAACAACTGTTTCTCATCATCAGGATAATGAAAAACAACTATATCGTAACGTTCCGGTGTACTGTCATTATATGAAAGCCTGCTGCCGATGACGCGTGCGCCGCTGGGAATCGTGTTTTCCATAGATCCTGAAGGCACTACCGCATTTATAATGATGAAGGTGTCCAGCAGCCATACCGCAACAAAAGCACACGCAATTATAAGCCCGTTTATTAACAATTCTCTCTTCCAGTCTATCTTATCTGGCCTGGCTCCGTTTGTATCTTTCTCCACCTGTGACCTCCGGACCACCTGCAACATGTCTGTCACACCATGGCTGAAACTTGTTCGTTTTGATTATCTATATTACTGCAAATACGCATTATATGCCAGTATTCCCGCAACTGTACCGGCATTTGTGATCTCGCCTTTTCTTATCATGGCGATAAGCTCGATAAGGCTGTGGCTTTCAACAACTATTTCCTCCGCCTCGTCAAGTTTCTGCCCGCCGGTCTTTTCTACGTTCAATGCCAGATAAATATCAGTGAACTCGTTACAATACGCCGGCGCAGAATAAATTCTCGCAAGCTTTTCCAGAGTTTTGGCACAGTATCCGGTTTCCTCCCCGAGTTCACGTTTTGCCGTATCAGCGGTATTTTCGCCGGTTTCGCCAGCCCCTGCGGGGAGCTCGAGCATCTCCATGTCGATCGCAGGTCTCGTCTGCCTCACCATCAGAATATTTCCATCAGGCAAAACAGGTACTACCGCAGCGCCTCCGCCCTTCTTATGAAAGACATAGTCCCACTGCCCGGTCTTTCCGCCGGAAAGTTCCACCGTATCTTTATAAACATCAATTATTCCGCCGCTGTAACATTTCTTTCTGTCAATGCGCTTTGGATATTGCAAAGTAGTAGCCCTCCCACAATCCAAAATGCGATTTTATACTGCAATCACTCGCTGGCGGTGAAATGCAATTTTCGCCGCGATTACCCGCTGTGGTGACAGCTCCATTATCAGTCATGATCACTCATTACGTTTTGCGCACAGGGCTCATCTTTCTTAAAGAATCCGCCAGATATCGCGTTCTCCGGGCACACTGCCTTGCACTTGCCACAGCGTATACATTCAGCACTGTTGATATTCTTCAGTATTTCCACCGTCATGGGGCAGGCGCTCTCGCAGGCATGACACTTTATGCATTTGCTCTCATCGAGATGCATGCGATACAGACTGAACTTCGCGAATAATCCGTAAAAGGCGCCGAGCGGGCACAGATACTTACAGAATGGTCTGTGGATCATGGTCGACAAAATAATGATTATAATCAGAACACAGACCTTCCAGTCAAAGAGCGCGCCGACCGCACTCCTCAGGCTTTCATTCTTAGTAAGCAGCGGAAATGCTCCTTCAAGTGTTCCTGCGGGGCATATGAATTTGCAGAAATACGGCTCACCCGTTCCATATTTATCTGTCAGTAATAACGGCAGCAGAATTACCATAACTACAAGGATCACATACTTGAGATACCTGAGCGGTCTGTCAATTTTCTTCGGAACAGTGATCTTTGGCAACGGTATCCTGTGAAGGAGGTCCTGTACAAGTCCGAACGGGCACAGGAATCCGCATACCAAACGTCCAAGGACAACACCGAATAGCATCAATGTGCCGAGCACATAAAACGAGAAGTTGAATTTATGGCTTCCCAGGACTGCCTGGAGCGAACCTATCGGGCAGGCTCCGAGAGCACCGGGGCACGAATAGCAGTTCAGCACCGGCACACAGAACATCTTGCTCTTTCCGGTAAATATCTTGCCTTTGGCAAAACCTGCGACATAGCCATTCACAAAAACAGCGGAAAGCAGCTGTATAAGCAGACGCAGGCGCTCGTGTTTCTTAACTTGTTTTGACTCATTATTCATGGTCACCCTATCCCGATGCATTGCAGGCAGATATTGGCAGCCTTCTGCAGAACAGTCAGCTGCTCCTGTCGAAGCAGCCCTGTCACGATGAATATGACCGCCAGAATAAATATCAGGATCCTGATGATCCATACTTTCTTTTCACTAAGTCGCAATGCTTTGTCCTCATTATTTGCCCAGTGATGCAATTCTGTCGTTGATCAGTGACATATAAGCATCCGCCGTGGATGTGCCCCGCGGAACCCCTGTCTGCGCGGCTCCTGCGAGATAGCCTTTGCTGTCCACAAAAATTGTTGTCGGATAGCCCGTGACCAGGTATTCTAAAGCCGTCTTGAGGTCATCATTGATAACAAGTGTTTGGTATGTCAGTCCATTATCTGAAACTTCCTGTCCCGCGAGTTCGCTCTCTGTATCAGCATCCGCGCATATTGAAATCAGATTTACATTTTCCGGAAGCCCCTTGTACAGTTCCTCCAGATCCGGCATTTCATTAATGCAATATGGGCACCATGTCGTCCAGACATTGATCATTGTGAGATCATAGTCAGCAAAAATGCTCTGATCAACGCTCTCGCCGTCCAGCGTCTGTGCTGAAAAACTCGATAGCCCAGCACTTTGCGCACTATCTGAGACGCCGTTATCGATCGTCAGATCAGCCTGTTCAGTAGTGCCTTTTCCCGCCGTTTCTGCTGTTTCTGTACTTGTGTTATCTCCTGTTTCAGTCGTGCTGCCACATCCGCACAAACCAATTGAAGCCGCCATAATTATTGCCAGCGGTAGATATGCTCTTTTCATTTTTTCCTCATTTCATAATGTTGTATGTTTGTTTTCTGCAACCTGTCTGGCATCACAGATGCCTGTTACTAATTTATACATTATTCCCGACGAAAAGTATACAGACTAATTGAGCCGGGTTTTACAGAAAATCTGATCAATTCTAAAAATCAAGCCGGGAAATGGCGCCTCCCGCGGGGCGCCGACTGCGAGACTCCTCCCGCGGGGCGCCGGCAGCGATACTCCTCCCGCGGGGCTCCGGCTGCCGAAACTTAGCATGAAAGCAAGTTTAAGAGCACAGTGCTAAGATTTACGCAAGACTTGGCTCCTCCCTGAGGCGACGGCTGCCG
>Ga0172378_10000076_pt1 | contig 67601 bp, 61 predicted proteins | sample GrowelOW332metaG_FD_119755 | JGI IMG/M metagenome (GOLD analysis project Ga0172378, IMG submission 119755) | Groundwater microbial communities from an aquifer near a municipal landfill in Southern Ontario, Canada - Pumphouse #3_1 metaG | ecosystem: Environmental > Aquatic > Deep subsurface >... | reverse complement strand
TACTGGTAAGCGATCTCTTTCAGTTACACTGTTATCTCTTGGTTCTCTTCGCTTTGCTTATTCTCATAGTAGAGCCCTTTGCGCTCAAGCTGCACCAGCTCACAGGATTTTCTCTAAGAACACAAGGAAAGCAGCATAATGAAGTGGGAGGTATTGAACAGTCTCAACATAGCAGGAAATTAGCAGTCTCACTTTTCGATTGACAATATCGTAGACTTGATTAATTTGTCTTCAGTTTAGCACTTTGATGCCTAGACTGCTAAAATAACAACGAGGCGGTAATTATGAAGAAGAATCAAGCACGATTGATACATACACTTGGAGCTCTGGTGGATGAGTATATCCGGACTTGTGAACCCGTCTCTTCGCGGGTATTGAACGAGAAGTATCTCTGTGATGTTTCAACTGCTACCTTGCGTTTGGATCTATTAAAACTTGAAGAGCAGAATTTGATATCTCAACCTCATACTTCTTCGGGGAGAGTGCCGACTATCAGCGGGTATCGTAGGTATTTGGAATATATCGCACCGGAACACGTGAAAGTAAGTTATCCACGCATGGATACTCTGCGCGAGCTACTCATCCAGCATTATAAAGATACTCCGCGGGCCCTACATTTCATTATGCAAATGCTAGCTCATGAAACAGATCAGCTTTCATTTGTGGCGGAACCGGAAGTATCCAGCGGGTACTTATCTTGTTTGGAGGTATTTTCCATCAGCGATCGCAAACTACTCTTCGTAATGAGTTTAGATAGTGGATTGGACAAGACTGTAATACTAAAGTGCGATTACGATATAAATGATGCCCAATTGAAAAAACTGGTTCGCTACCTAAATGATGAATTGGTGGGACTCAGGGTTTACGACATCGCAAACAAGGTGCTGGTGGATATGCGGGAAAGCAGTAGGGGTGAGAACGATATCCTTAGCCAGTTTCTAAGCGAACTGCATAAAGCTTTCATCGAGATCAGTGATTTCTTTATTCATTACGATGGCAGTATAAAGTTTTTAGAGCAACCGGAGTTTGATTCAAAGCAAGCGATCCTAAGCTTCATGAATCTGATTCAGAGGCAGGACTATTTGCTGAACTCCATGCGCAACAAAGAGATATCTGGAGTGAATGTGTTGATGGGAGAGGATTTTTCGGACACTCGTTACAGTGGCTTTGCATTGATCTATGGGAAATACGAGGTGTTTGGAATACCCGGTTACCTGGGAGTGTTGACGCCGCTAAGAACGGACTACAGACGCTTGATTCCTCTGGTGCGGGATGTGACGCATACCATTACTCAAACTACGAAGCGGGGGATGGTTGTACCCAAGAGGAGGATGTATGACTAATAAAAAGAAGAAGGCAGCGGCGAAAGCTTCCATGCCGGATAAGGATATGAATATGCAGAATAGCAGAGAACAGGAAGAGAGCTTGAAAGAAACAAAGATTGAAACTGCATCGGAAACAACAAACAGTGATGAAAAAGTAGCTGTGGAAAACAGCGAACAGGACGAAATGGCAGTGCTGAAGAAGGAATTGGCAGAGTATAAGGATAAATACCTGAGAACCATGGCTGAATTCGAGAACTTCCGCAAACGCAGCATTAGCGAAAAAGCAGAGTGGATCAGGCACGCAACCAAGGAATTAGCACTACATATATGTGATGTTTTGGACAACTTTGAACGCGCCCTGAATCAGGCCAAGACTGAAGATTTGGAATCTCCATTTGGCAAGGGTGTACAACTGATAGAAAAACAACTGGCAAAGACTTTGGAAAACGAAGGAGTAAAGAAGATTGAGGCATTGGGATGTGAATTTGACCCGGAGTATCATGATGCTTTGGCGCATATTGCCAGTGAATATGAAGAGAATATTGTGGCCGCTATCATCCAGAATGGATATACCATGCACGACAAGGTGATCCGTCCGGTTCGGGTAGCGGTTTCAAATGGAAATAAAATGAATACCCTGGAGGAATAAATGGGAAAGATAATTGGAATCGACCTAGGAACCACCAATTCCTGCGTTGCAGTAGTTGAAGGTGGTAAACCTGTAGTAATCACAAATGCAGAAGGCGGACGCACCACTCCGTCTGTAGTTGCATTTACAAAGGATGGACAACGTCTGGTAGGACAATTGGCAAAGCGTCAGGCGGTTACCAATCCGATCAATACGGTGTTTTCGATAAAACGCTTTATGGGCCGTTCTTACTCGGAAGTGAGTGAAGAGATAAAACAAGTGCCTTTCAAAGTAAAATCCGGCATCAAAAATCAAGCTGCGGTTCACGTGGATAGTGAAAACAAGGACTTTACTCCTCAAGAGATATCCGCAATGGTGCTTGCACGTATGAAAGAGACCGCAGAAGCATATTTGGGAACCACAGTAACCGAAGCTGTGATTACTGTGCCAGCTTATTTCAATGACGATCAACGCCAAGCCACTAAAGATGCGGGTAAAGTGGCAGGTCTGGAAGTGAAACGAATTATAAACGAGCCTACCGCTGCAGCTTTGGCATTTGGTATGGAGAATAAGAAAGAACAGAAAGTAGCGGTATATGACCTGGGCGGAGGTACCTTCGACATCTCTATCCTGGATATCTCTTCCGGTGTGGTAGAAGTACTTTCCACCAATGGAGATACTCATCTGGGCGGAGACGACTTTGATAAGCGGGTAATAGACTGGATTCTGGAGCAGTTTAAGAAGCAGGAAGGTATGGATCTCAGTAAGGATCCGATGGCGATGCAGCGTTTGCGTGAAGCAGCAGAAAAAGCCAAGATCGAGCTCTCCGGAACTCAGACCACAAATATCAATCTTCCCTTTATCACAGCGGATGCCACCGGTCCCAAACACTTGAGTCTGGACCTCAGTCTGGCAGAGTTTAACCGTCTGACTGCTGATTTGGTTGAGCGTACATTGGGTCCCTGCAAAAAAGCTCTGGCCGATGCCAAGCTAAGCACTTCCGATATTCAGGAAGTACTGATGGTGGGTGGCAGCACCCGTATTCCGGCAGTAGGAGAAGCGGTGGAAAAGTACTTTGGCAAAAAGCCCAATCGCAGCCTCAATCCTGATGAAGTGGTTGCCATTGGTGCCGCCATTCAAGGTGCTATCATGTCCGGAGATGACAAAGTATCCGATGTGCTGCTTTTGGATGTGACTCCACTATCATTGGGAATCGAGACTCTGGGAAGTATGATGACTACTCTGATTCCTCGAAATACTACAATTCCCACAAAGAAGAGCCAGGTGTTTTCCACTGCTGCGGACAATCAAACCGCTGTGACTATTCATGTATTGCAGGGTGAGCGTCCCATGGCTCAGGATAATAAGAGTCTGGGCAGATTTGACCTGGTTGGAATTCCTTCTGCTCCACGCGGAGTACCACAGATCGAAGTAACCTTCGATATCGACGCTAATGGCATTTTGCATGTATCCGCAAAGGATAAAGGCACGGGTAAGGAGCAATCCATCCAGATAGACCGTGCAGGTAGTATCGACAAGGAAGACATTGATCGCATGGTGAAAGATGCCGAACTACACGCTGAGGAAGATAAAAAGCGCCAGGAATTTGTAAGCGCAAAGAATGAACTGGATACACTGATCTTCAGCACTGAAAAGAGTCTATCTGAATATGGTGACAAACTGCCGGAAAGTGATAGAAGCGAATTGGAAGCTGAATTGAAGAACGCCAAGGAACGGCTTGACAAGCTTGGTGACAAAGAACAGGTTGATCAGATTATAGAAAATCTATCCAAAAAAGCTCAAAAATTGGGGGAGATCATCTACGCTAACATGCAGCAGCAACAACAGCAACAGCAAGGTGGCGGAGCAGGATTTGATCCCAACGCGCAAGGCTTCAATCCGGAAGATTTTGTGGGAACAAAAGAAGAAGATCATAAGAAAGATGACGGCCCTATAGACGCAGATTTTGAGGTCGTTGACGATAAATAATCCAATAAATATCCTGCGGGGATAGTTCGTGAATCGGGCTATCCCCAGGGATAGTTTTGTTTATTGATCTGCTTTCTGCTAAGCAGATAGTTTTGATTTATTAGGAGAATAGATGGCGAAACGCGATTATTATGAAGTATTGGGTGTTGACAAGAACGCCGATGAAGCAACTATCAAGAAAAACTACCGCAAGCTGGCTATGCAGTATCACCCGGATAAGAATCCGGATAACAAAGAAGCAGAAGAAAAGTTCAAGGAAGCCAGTGAAGCATACGAAGTCCTGAGTGATAAGGATAAACGGCAGATTTACGATCAATATGGTCATGCCGGAGTAGAAGGACAGTTTGGTGCGGGTGGATTTTCCTGGGAGAATTTTACGCATCGTAGTGATCTAAACGACATCTTTGGCGACGGTTTCTCTTCCATCTTCGATAGCCTTTTTGGAGGTGGATTTGGATCGCGTTCATCGGGAAGAAGCTCGAATCGTGGAGAAGATCTGCAAATCGAACTATCGTTGAGCTTGAACGAGATTGCCATCGGAGCCGAGAAAAAGATCAAGATAAGCACCAAAGAAGTCTGTGACAAATGTAACGGGAGCGGCAGCGCCGACGGCCAGGTGGATACTTGCTCTCAATGCAGAGGATCGGGACAAGTGCGCCAAGTTCGCCAATCCCTTTTCGGGCAGATGCAAACCGTTTCCGAATGCCCATCATGCAGAGGTGAAGGCAAGATCATCAAGAACAAATGCGGGAAATGCTATGGTGAAGGGCGCATCGCAAAGGTAAAAGAAATCAACGTGAAGATCCCCGCAGGAGTGGAGGAAAACCAATATATCCGTCTGCGTGGACAAGGGAATGTGGGACCCAGAAACGGAAGTCGCGGAGATATCCTGGTTCTAATCCATGAAAAGCAGGATGATCTGTTTGAGCGCAATGGAAACGACATCATTATGGAATACCCTATCTCGATATCCCAAGCAGTCCTAGGGGACGAAATCCTAGTACCCACGCTAAGCGGAAAAGTGAAAATGAAGATTCCATCCGGAACTCAAAGCGGCAGACTGTTTCGCCTGAAAGGTCAGGGCATTCAAAGCCTGAATTCATATAGCAAAGGCGATGAGATCGTGCGGGTTGTGGTTGTGATCCCCACCAAAATATCGAAGGAAGAAACCGAGATGTTCACGAAGCTGAAGGAATATGACGCCAAGCGGGAGTTGAAACCAGGTAAGGGCTTCTTTTCGAAACTAAGGGATTACTTCGTATAGAGATGCCATCATACTATTATCCTCAGTTGAGAACAGACAGCCGGGAAATCATCCTGGAAAATGATGAGTATTACCACCTTAGCAGAGTAAAACGCATTCGAAGCGGGGCCAGGATCATGCTCAACGGGGGTAATGGCTTGAGCGCAGAGTGCAGAGTGGTTAAGCTGGAAAAGCGTTGTGCAGTATTGGAAGCGATCAGCATCAAAGAACATCCAGCGCCAGAGATGCCTTTTGCCATAGCCTTTTCACTGCTCAAAAACCATCATGATGAATTAGTGGTGGAAAAGTGTACCGAACTGGGAGCGAGCGCTTTCTTCCCCTTGCTTACGGAATATACTGTAAGGGACGAAAAACGCAACACCATATTTCGCTTTGAAAAGATCGCTTTGGCAGCGATAAAGCAATGTGACAATCCCTATCTGCCCACAATACATCCTATTCTGAACCTCGAAGATGCTTTGCCCTATATCAGACAACAGGGTTATCAGCCAGTATTATGCTCTGAAAGCGAGCAGCAGAATTGCCTATACGACACAAAGAGCACTAAAAAGCCTTGCTTTATCATTGGTCCCGAAGGGGGCTTTTCGGAAGCTGATATCCAGGTGATGCAGGAAATTCCTTCCATTAGCATCTGCAAACGGATTGTAAGGGCGGAAACGGCGGCTATCTGCATTGCTTCCCAATATCAACTCCTTGCTTTGAATGAGCAGTATTAAGAGCTCACCTGGAGTATCTGTACTATATGAAAAAGCCTGCTTAACAGAGCTGGCCAAAATTCTCTTTGACAGGATAAAGAAGGTGATATAATTGACACAAACAAGAAAAAGGGGACTCGCCTAGAAATATGAAGCTGTTTGAGACTCATGCGCATCTGGACCTTCCGGATTTTGATTCTGACCGGGAGAGTCTTATCAATAAATGTTTTAGCACTGGTATCGAATACATTATCAACATCTCATACAACAAGGATACCGCAATATCGTCGCTGGAACTGGCCAAGAAGCATCTGCATATTTATACTTCGGTTGGTTTTCATCCGCACGACGCTCAAGAATTTGACGCAGAGCTGGTGAAGAAACATGCGCGGGAAAAGAAAGTCTTGGCCATTGGCGAGATCGGCCTCGATTTCTTCCGCAATCTGTCTCCTTATCCAGTGCAACGGGAAGTATTTGCAAATCAAGCTCACTTGGCTGTTGAATACGATTTGCCAGTGGTAGTTCACGACAGACAAGCGCATCAGGAATGTTACAATATACTGAAACAGGAAAACGTGAAGGAAGCTGTGTTCCATTGCTTCTCCGGAGACATCATCTTTGCCCAGCAGGTTCTGGATGCTGGCTGGATGATGAGTTTTACAGGCAGTATTACCTACAACAATTCTCATCTGGATGATGTGGTTCGTTTGGTGCCTATGGACAGATTCATGATCGAAACGGATTGTCCCTACTTACCGCCTCATCCGCACCGAGGACAACGCAATTCTCCGCTGCTGTTACATCTTGTTGCAGAAAAGATTGCACAGATCAAAGAGATCAGTCCCAATGAAGTGGCAGAAGCCTCATATAATAACGCGATGAAGTTCTTCCGCGTTCCACCAGATCCGGTTAAACACCATAAAGCAGGTCATAAGAAATGAAAAGATCAATACTAATCGCATCCTGTCTGATAGCCATGTCACTGTGGGCAGGAAATTCCATCTTCTCTTACGATGGTTATCCTGTCCAATACTATGGGCGCGACATTTATAGTTTGAGCATGGGAGATACCGGCTCCAGCGATGTGTTTCGCAATAACACCGCCTACGCAAATCCAGCTCAGAGCAATATTGACAACAAGACCCTCTTTGGTACGGGTATGGTTTTTGGCTATACCGGATATAAATCCAAATACAACGGAAACGAGAACAGCTTTCGGGATGATTCGGTAGATTTCCCCTATTTCAGCATATCGATTCCGGTAAAGAAACATCGTTTTGCTTTCCAGTTTGCTTCTTATGCCAATGGTTTGGTGAAAAATCAGACCATGATCGATAGCCTTACCATAGAAAGCCAGGAAGTGGATAAATACTTGTACCGTGCGGACCTCGTCTACAGCTATAGATACAAAAACCTGAACCTTGGTATCAGCGGTAATTATTTTTTAGGGCATGACAACCGCAAATTTGTTCAAAGCTCATCTGAAAACACAGTGCCCAGCTCCGAGACGTTGGAGCAAAACTACAAGAATCCCAGCATCAGCGTTGGATTTGTGCAGCGATATAATGACCATGCCTTTGGCTCTTATGCGACCCTGCCAGTTACATTGAAGGGAGAAAGAATCTGGAGCAGTTTCCACAGTAGCGGTGAAGCAGAAAATTCATCATTTGACATCCCTCTTACCATTGGCTTTGGCTACACCGGCCTTATGCTACGGGAGTTCAAGGTTGCCGCTGATTACACTTATGAAGCCTTCTCCGAAACCGATGCCAACTTGCGTGATGGCTGGAAACTGGGTGTTGGTGTGGCATATGAGCCCAATACTGCACGCAAGCGCTATTGGTATCACAAGATTCCGTTGCGGGCAGGTTATTCCAGACGCGCTTTACCGTTCAAAGTAAACGGGGAGTATGTGGACGAGAATGCCATCAGTGCCGGTTTCAGCTTACCACTAAAGGGAGAAGTGAATCGCTTGGACCTTGGCTTTATGTATCAGACACGCGGTTCTCTGGACACACATAATATCCAGGACACCAGTTATATGATGCTTATTGGTTTTACCGGTTTCGACATCATTAGCAAAGCGATTGATCGCACTGCTCCCAGAGAGATACCTAAGGCGGAGGAATTGCAACAATGGTAGCAGATGGCAATTTATCCGAAAGAATATTAAAAGCCCGCAATCTACTGCCTATTGATATGGAGAGCAGTATCGATGATTTGCCGGACGAGGGTCTCTTTGCGAACATCGACAAGGTTTCGGAGCGAATACGGGAAGCCATTTTCCAAAACGAACCTATGGTCATTTTTGGGCACGACGATCCGGATGGTATCACAAGCACATACATATTGTACAACTATCTGAACAGTTGCGGATATCAGCGTCATAGCTACTATATCCCAAACCGCAATCTGGAACCTCACGGTATCCAGGCAGGCTTTATCGAGCATGTAAAGAAGAATGGTTACAAGCTCGTTATTACTGTGGATAATGGCATCTCCGCTTTTAAAGGAGTAGAAAAGCTGAATGATATTGGTTGTGATGTTATAATCACCGACCATCATCTTGTGCAATCAGATATGTTGCCCAATGCTTATGCCGTTATGAATCCGCAGTTACCATCCTGCGAGTATCCCTTCAAAGCCTTGGCTGGAGTAGGTGTGGTACTGATGCTGATTCGTTATCTGGCCAAAGTATGGGAACATCCTATCGATCCAGCCAGCTACTTTTGGACTGCAGTAGGCTCATTGGCGGATAAGGTACCCATGATCGGTATCAACCGAATCCTGGTAAGACATGTTTTAAAGCACTTCGAAGAAGTAAGCGACCATACAGTACAGTTTCTTTTGCGTAACTACAGCAGGGTAGACAACCCCACCGATGTCAATAATTTCCTTATCTATACATCCCGCCTTATTGCCAATGGCCGGGAAGAGGGAGGACAGCATACAGCGCTCCGCTTCATTTTGCAACTCTCCGATGCCAAGGCTCGTCTGTTTGAGGGTCTAGAAGAGCAAAAGAATATCTGGGAAGCGGAACTGAACCATGTCTTCAGCTTTCTGGAGACTCTAGCAGAAAACTTTGTGGGAAACTTCTTTGTATATTACGACGAAGAAGACGCCATTCCATATTCTTTGTTGGGCACAGCATCTACTTTTATTGTGAACCGGCTGGGTATCCCGACTATCATGCTGAAACATCACAACGGCAATACGGTATGCGAAGGGCGTTGCGGAGAAGGTTTTAACATGGTGGATGCCTTTACGCACTGTAAAGATCATCTCATCCAATTTGGCGGACATGCAAAAGCAGCCGGATTCTCCATGAATACAGATTCTTATGACGGTTTCCTTGAGTGTTTTACTGATTACTTGAGTGCTAACCTTATATCTTCAAACGAAGTAGATGAGATTCATTACGATGTTGAATGCTCACTTGCGGAGATGAATCAAGAGCAATGGCAGAAGCTAGAAATCATGCTTCCATGGGGTCAAAAGAATCCGGAACCTACTTTGCTCATCAGGGGACTGAAAGTGAGCGAAATGGCCGGTTCTTGGAATCTGGATTGCGGGGGGCTGCATCTCATGAAGGATAAGGAGTACGATTGTCTCGTTTTGTGGCGCTCAGCCAACCAGCTACGCATTCTAAAAATACTTGATTAGTGCATCATGGGAAGACTTAGCGAGACTCTTAGAAAGTCAATTCATCTTAGTTCGTTGGTGATTCCTCTCGGTTATCGCTATACTCTGGAATACAACAGGCGTATTGCCTTTGCGATGCTACTGGCTGCTTTGGTTGTCAGCTTAGTAATAGAGTTTAACCGCTTTTGGCAACGCAGCTTTCGTAAAACCTTTCATCGTCTCTTTGGTATGATCTTGAGGAGACACGAACTCAAGGATTTTACCGGAGCCACTTATTTATTGGTTTCCAGCTTGCTCTGCGTCGCGTTCTTTGATGAGAGAATTGCAGCGGCTTCCATTGCATTTCTAAGCATAGGTGATACTTTTGCCGCATTGATAGGTATGAATTTTGGTAAACGGAAGTTCCTGCGAAATAACAAAAGCCTGGAAGGAAGCCTGGCTTGCTTTGTCACCTGTGCTGTTTTTGGATTATGGTGGCTGGCAAATCCCTGGCTGGCCATTATTGGTGCATTAACAGCTACAGCGGCTGAACTGAGTAGTGTACCTCTGGATGACAATATCAAAATACCGTTGTCTTCCGCTTTAGTGATGACTGTTGTGAGTTTGTTCATATAGTGAGGACAATATGCTGATATCGTTTGTGATTCCTGTTTTGAATGAGTGTGAGTCCCTCAATCAGCTCTATGATGAAATCCTGGCCAATCTGGGTGATAACACTTATGAGATTATCTTTGTGGACGATGGTTCCACCGATGGCAGCTATAAAGTAATGTGTGATCTGGCAGCGCTAGACCAACAGGTAAAGGTGATAAAATTTCGCCGCAACTTTGGGAAAGCCGCTGCGCTCCAAAAAGGCTTTGAACATGCCGATGGCGAGATTGTCTTTACCATGGATGCCGATCTGCAAGACATTCCTGCGGAAATACCTGCCTTCATAGCAAAGTTGAACGAGGGTTTTGACCTTGTATCCGGGTGGAAGAAGAAGCGCCGTGATCCATGGTACAAAAGGTTACCTTCCAGACTGTTCAATTCTGTAACCGGATACACCTTCAAGCTGAAACTGAATGACTACAATTGCGGGTTCAAAGCATATCGGCGGGAGGTTGTGACGGAACTCTCACTATATGGGGAGATGCATCGCTATATACCAGCTCTGGCTCATTCCTTAGGGTTCAGAGTGGGGGAGATCCCCGTAGAGCATCGGGCGCGGCAGTATGGGAAGAGCAAATACGGGGTAGAACGTTACTTACGTGGCTTCTTTGATCTACTTACTGTGAGGATGATTACATATTACATTAAGAGTCCGCTATATCTATTTGGTAGAGTAGGGCTTATTTCCACTATAATAGGATCACTTATTACTCTATACCTTGCAGTTTTGAAGATATTCTGGGGTATGCCTCTTTCGAATCGCCCCCTCTTGTTATTGGGAGTTCTTATGATCTTGGGTGGGCTTCAGTTCATATCTCTGGGCTTGATTTCTGAGCTCATCATAAACCGAATCAGTCCCACTCAGCGTTTACCATTGTCCATTGAGACAATGCTCAATGTGGAGCAACACAGTAAAGATGCAAAACCTTGAGCTTTTTTTTCTGAAACGATATATTAAATCTCCGAAGCGAAACCTGTTTCGCTTTAGTTTTGTGTTTATGGTTTTAGGTATTGTACTTTCTGTAGGCATTCTTTCTGCAGGATTGCACTTATTCCAAGGTTATGAAAGCACGCTCAAAAGACTCTTGTTGGATAGCTTTGCTCATATTAGTATCGCTTCGTCCGATTCGAATCTACTTAGTGTAGAACAGATCGATCAAATCCGTAAGATAACGGAGCAGATAGATGAAGTTCAATCCAGTGTGGCGACTCTACAGTTTTCTTTGATGGCGCAAAACCAAGACAAGATTCGAGCTGCGAACCTGCGCGCTTATGATGCTCATGATGATGCTCCATACAGCCAGTATATCAGCAAAGGAAAGACACAGATTAATAGGGGAGAGGTGATCGTAGGGCACTATCTTCTGGAGGAGCTGGGTTTGAGCATAGGCGATACGCTTAGCTTGAATTATCCCCGCCTGGATCGGATCAGTCCTCTGGGCATCCCCAGTGCCCATTACAATTATGTTATCGCTGCTGTATACCGCTCTGGTTATTATGAGAACGATCGCAGTATAGTAATATCCAGCGAAGAAGATGCCCGTGACTTGATGATGCTTCCTTCAGGGTATTCCAAGGTGGAATTGCGTTTAAAAGATGCTGATCAAGCTTCCGAATTGGCACAATATCTGATCAATCACTTGGGAGTGGATTATATCGCCATTCCGTGGAATCTCTACGCAGAAAGCCTCTTGCGATTGGTTGCTATGGAAAAATGGCTCATATTCATCGTCTTTAGTTTTCTGGTATTGATCGCAGGTATCAACGTGATCTCCACAGTAAGCACCATTATCATAGATAAAAAAGCGGAAATAGCGGTATTGCAGACCTTGGGAGCAGGGATCGGTTCCATTCGCAGATTGTTTTCGTTCCGAGTAGGCTTAGTGGCTGTTCTTTCCGTGATTGTCGGGCAGATGTTTGGTGTTTTCTTGTCCTGGTGTGTGGAGAAGCAGAGCTTTTATCGATTGAAGGGTGATGTTTATTTCATTGACACTCTGGGAGCTCAGATCACTTTTGTGAATCTATTGGTAATCTTTGTGGTCGCCACTATCCTGATTTTTATATGTATCCTTATTCCCTTGAAGCAGATAGAGCGGTTACAGATCATCGATATTATCCGCAACAAAAATTAGCGAGGAAGCATGATATTAAGTGCAAAACACTTGAGTAAGTCCTATATTGACAGCGACCAGATCATAGAAGTTCTGAAGGATGCATCTCTAGATGTATCAGCCGGAGAACTGGTCTGTATCACCGGAAAATCCGGATGTGGAAAAAGCACAATGCTGCACATCATGGGCTTGCTGGATGAGCCTGATGGGGGTGAACTCAGGATTTGTTCCCAACCTATTCGCTCAAACGATCCCCAGGCTCCGATAGTGCGAAACAGAGACTTAGGTTTTGTATTCCAATTTCACTATCTGATTGATGACCTTAGTGCCACCGAGAATGTAGCTCTGCCTTTGCTGATTGCAGGTCGCAGTGAATCTGAAGCAAGAGCTAGAGCCAAGGAATTGTTGGTATTGCTGGGTTTGCAGGATCGCTTGAATCGATATCCCAATCAGCTCTCCGGAGGTGAGCAACAAAGAGTGAGCCTGGCCAGGGCATTGGCAAACAATCCCAAACTGGTGCTGGCAGATGAACCCACCGGAAACCTTGATCCCACTCATAGTAATGAAGTATGGGAGATGATTCGGAAGCTTAATAAAGAACTCAATCAAGCATTTGTGGTGGTAACCCATGATGTAGAAGCGGCGTCGAAAGCAAGCCGCAGTTACGAACTTATCGATGGCAGGTTGATACAGCTCGAGGCATAACATGCATCGTCCCCGCAAGTTTCTCATTTTGATTATTGTCCTCTTGGTGATCAATGTGCTTTTCTTCAGCATTTGGTATCCTTTGGGAGGTAGAGACTTTGTGCGGAATTATATCGCTTCAATGATTGGTAAGGCTGCTAATGCCTCTATAAAAATTGGTAACCTTCATATCAGCGATAAACAGATTCTGGTGCAGGATTTCAACATTGCCACGCAGGACAGTCTGATTGATCTCAAGATAGATAGTGTAAGACTGCGCTACAATCTGTACAAATTTATTCTGTCCGGTTTCAAACTGAATAATGTAGTATCATCAGTAGAGATTGTCAAGCCGGTTGGGCGTTTATACTATCATCCAATCTCCAAAGCGGAAAAGAAAAAAGCCAAGAAAGAGAGATTCAAGATTCCTGATTTAGTGCCCTATTTCAAACTCATTACTTTGGAAGATGGTGCTCTGGAAGCAGATTTGGCCTTTGACCTGAAAATCCTTCATACAGGAAAGCTAAGCATTGAAGAGAACCTGACTCATCTGGATCTACGCATAGAAAACACGAGTTATACAGACGTACTCCTGAGCGCAAACACTTCCTTGGGAGGTAGTATTCACCTGAAGGGGAGCCTTGATAATGGTCGTATTGCTTTGGCAGAAGCGGAAATCGCAGACTTCAAGCCACTCTATGTATCGCATCCGGATATCAGAGATTTTAGAAGTGATATCAACATCAATGCAAACTACAGTGAACCAGCGGATTCTGGTGCAGTGCAGTTTGGTGGAAAGGCGATCATATGGAATACTGCAGCTGAGGTGATAGACAAATTTGCCGTGCAGATCCCATTGATTAATCTAGAGACAGACGGTCATGATGCCGCTTTATCAATATCCCGATCAAGCATAGGGCGTAGTAGCCTAGTTGCCGATCTTTTGGTTCAAGATTATCTGGGAGATATGACTTTCGATGGTTCAAGAGCTTCGATAAGCTTGGATGCGTCTGATATTTTACCTCAGATGAATGGATTGATAGAAGCGGATCTATGCGCATCCGGCAGTATCAAAGATCCTAGCGCAGAAATAAGTGCGCGTAGCCATCGTTTTGCTTATCAAGAATGGGTTTTTGAAGACCTGTCTCTTGTGGCGGATTACCAGGATGATCGCGCCAGCTTGAGTACTTTGGATGCCAGGTGGAAGAATCAAGCCCTATCCATCAGTGGAAGCTTTGTTCCCCAGACACTTTCCTTTGATGCTGAATTGGCTACCAATGCTCTGAAAGACATACCTGGGGATATTGTTGCAAACGGCAGGTTGAACCTTAGTGGTGTCATCTTGAAGCCTTACCCCCTACTCTCAGCTAATTTGAAAGATGTGAATGTAGTATGGCGCCATCTCAATCTGCGCAATCTGAACGCAGAAGCCAGCATGGTGCCTTCTGAGGGCTCTCTTCTGGTCTCAGCAGATATTCAATCCGAAGAGGGATACAGTATACGGGCGGTGGGAGATGTCTTATCTCAACACATAGCCTTGGATGCAGTGTTTGACAGTTTGGAAGCAGCGAGTGTCTATGATCTGGATGTGCTTGGCATATTAGCTCCACAGGTCAGCGGGCAACTGAAGGCAGTGATGACTGGTAGAGATATATGGTATCATGCGAATCTAGCTTCAGCGCTAAAGGGCGAGTATGACTACATTGCAGATATTGATCTCCTGGGCAATGTCAATGTGGCAGAACCAGCTGTAATGGCTTCGCTAAAGACCTCCAACGGATACTTTAACGGTTTGCCTGCGGATATCAGTGTAAATATGGACTATCGTGATATGAAGCTAAAGCTATGGTCGCTGAAGCTGGAAGACATGCTCAATCTTTCGGCAATGGTGGACTTGAAAGATCTTTGGCTCTCCGATGTGGATCTCAGCATACGCAATATCGATTCAGCAAAGATCATCTCATACTATCCCGATATCAGTCATCTGATTCCAGAGTTTAATAAGCTAAACCTCTTTGCTACATACAATAAGGACAGTCAAAAGAGTATTGACGCATGGGTCAATCTTACTGATGTAGATCTTATCAGCGTGATACCCCTTAGCGTAGATATGCATCTGAAAGGAAGCCCTGACTTGCTTAGCCTTAGTGGAGACATCTCTCATAAAAAAAAGACATTGATAGATCTTGCCGGAACAGCATCTCTACACCCTAAGCTTAATGTTGCGCTGGGTGCAAACATAGATGATTTGAAGCTACAGGAGGTTTTGACCCAAAGCCCGGGTTTGGCATCCGTCAGCGGAACGGTTGATTTTAGCATGCAAGATATCCTCTCTGAGGATTCCGTAATGGAGATTGCTGCGGATCTCGTTGGCCGGGATATGAAATTCGGAGATATTGAAGTAGATTATGCAGCGGTGAAAGCCGCTCAAGAAAGCAATGCGCTTGTGATAGATTCACTCTATGTGTTTGCCCATGATCTTTTAACTGCCTCCGCGTCTGGCTCACTGGATTACAACATCCTACAGAATGAATTCTATGAGGGAGATCGGCTATTGAATATACAGGTGGATGGCGAATTGTTCCCATGGTTAAAGAAGTTAACAGATTACATTCTGGTTTCTTCGGGAGATTCCAGCCTCGAGCTGAGTATAGGCACGTCGGAGGATCAATTTATGTTTCATTCCGGACACATTAATCTCAGCAATGGCCTCGTCCATCTCAAAGACCAAGTAGAACCAATGCGAGACATTCAAATACAGGGAGTATTCGAACAAAATCGCCTTATGATTCAGCGGGGTACTTTCCAAATGGGCAACGGGAAGTTCTATATGAACAACCTTTTTGAAAGCGAACCAAGTGATCATTTCATGGTCAGTTTTCTGGATCTTGGTTACTTCAGAGTCCTTATTGAAGAACCAGGAATACAGGCTACCATACCTGTCGTGTCTCCGCCAAAGACTCTTAGCAATGTAGCGATAAGCGGTCAAGATGGCAGATATGCAGTGATTCGTGGCCCTTTTGACGATATGAAGATTGAAGCTTTGGTAACCGCCTCCAATCTCGATATCCTATATCCTCCGGGAGCGGATAACCTGCTGAATCTCATCATGTCTGTCCGAAGCACCGGAAAGAAACCTGATACCGAACCAACTCCTTTGCCATTCAAGCTTGATGTGCGCATAAATATCGGTGAAAATGTACGGTATGTAACCTATCCTACAAATCTCTACCTGAGCCCAGGGGGATTTTTGCATCTGATTTATAATGGCAATCGCTTTATTGTGGAAGAGGCAAACATCAATTCTGAACGTGGTTCGATCGATTTCTTCGGTACAGTATTCCAAGTGGAAAACATCGCTATCACAATGATAGATCAACAGAACATCCTCAGTGTAAACGGTCTCTTCAACAAGCGCACTCCGGATGGAAGCATTATTACTCTGTCCGTAGCATCCAGTCCGGAATACGACAAGGGATTCTTCGATCGCTTACAGATCAGCCTGTCCAGCGATAATCCTCAGGATCAAAACATTACACAGGTTCTTTCCCGAATGCGCTACAATCAAGGTATGGAAGAGCTTCCGGAGGATCAAAAACAAAACCTGCTCCAAGATGAAGCTTTGGGTTTGATCGGCGGGAACTTGAATTCCACGGTGCTCACACCTTTCTTTTACCCCGTGGAAAACTGGTTTCGCCGTACCTTGAAGCTGGATGGATTCTCCATAAACGCAGGTTTCATTCAAAATATCTTCAGCGAATACTCCGCTAATCCCTCCCAATTGGCAGATATGACAGACCTTAGCAATCTTTCCTCCGATATCACCCGATTCTCTTCGTCCATTCTGCTGAACAATCTTTCGGTTTCGATGAGTAAGTACTTGGGCTATCGTGTATTTGCGGATTATGAATTGCAATTGCAAGAAGCTACGGACATGCAGCAAAAAACACGCATTCTGGTGTCTCATGATACCAGCCTGCGTCTCGTTCTCCCGCGTCAGTTCAGGCTGGGCTATACTCTAAACTACTCTCCCAAAGACACCGGACTTACTCATGAGATCCTCCTGCAAAAATCATGGCGCTTTTGGGGGCTATAAAAAAACCAAGCAATGCTCGGTCTCTTTTGTATATCGTACATTTGACTAAAAATTGACCTTAACACCTACTGCCGCAGAGCGCTTGGTGTCTTTCCACCAGTTAATCCCACCTTCTTTATCCTTGTATTTTTCAGAGTATTTTGCGATCACAAACCATCTGTGCTTGGAATCCAAACCTATAGTACAACTGGCAGACATATTAGCTCGAGGAACGGCTATTTTCCCCAGATTCAGGCTGCTTACGTTAGTTTTACTATAAGAGAATGCTACTTTTTCCAAGCGCTTGTACTTCGTATCCACATTCAAACTGAACCACATGGATTTTCCGTTTTTCAGTTCGTTTCCATACATATTTTGCCAGGCAAACATCGCTTTCAGCCGTTCCCCAATCACGCCTTGAATCTTTCCATAGAATCCATAGGAGGATTGTCTGTCTTGCAGAGCCTCTTCTTTCGTGATGATAATGGGAGTGCCGTCTGCCAAAGTATCCTGAATGGCACGCTCTGCCTCATAATGATAATCGAAATATGAAGGGGCAAATTTATCGCCATTTGTCCGATACTCCAGATTCACTTTCACAACTTTAAAATCGGCATATACTCCGGGCAATATGCTTCCGGTACCATTATCGATCATGTGCGCTACTTCCGTATAAATGCCATACTCTGCTTTCTCACTGCGCTTGATGGGTTGGGAATAATCGAAGGAGATGATGGTAGCAGCATCCTTTTTCCCTGTGCGAAGGTAGTCCAGACTGTCTGGTAGAGTGTGCTTCAGATTACTGTATTGATTCAGGTCGGAATACACGGAAAAACCTATCTTTGCCATGTCCAGAATCTTCAGGGTCGAATCCGCCAGAGGCTTGAAATGTGCGCGGAAGCATAGTAAATCGTTCTTTGTGATGTCCGAACTAAAGAGCTCCAATTCCGGCTCAAACAGCGTTGGTACTCTGCCTCCAATCAGAACACCCTGATGTCTCAAATCTGGATAGAATGTCATGTTTGAGTAGTTCAACATCACAAGTCCGTTACCCACCGAATACTTCGGGAATCCTCCGACGTGGAAGAATAACGGATCACCCAGTTCGGCATAACGGAAATAGTAGATTTTGTTCAACGCGTCGCCGATATGATCCCAGTCGCTTTCTTTGATATGGTAGTTCTTGTCGAACAGTATATCCAGATCCAGTCCCAAACCAAACTTTTTATACTTGAACTCCTGAATAAAGCGAAACTGCGTATAACGAATGGAGTCTTCTTCTACTTTACCATACATTGTGGAAGCACTGTAATTAGTGCTGGATTTAACTGCAAATGGCATATCCTGAGCGTATATGAACACCGGTAACAAGATAAGAAAACAAAAAAACAGTCTCTTTAGCATAGCTTCATCCTTTCATTCCGTTAATATTAACAAGTATATGCAAATTAATATTACTGTCAAGCTAAAATGCGTTTTTGTATATCAAGCCATAAATGCATTGCCCGATTTCCAAAGCTTATGAGTAGTGAGATATGTATGGAACGCAGATGACGCTGTTCGAACAGATGAGCGCTGATTCTATTGTCTAGAGAATGTCTGGGTCTTTATTTGGGTTCACGCAGATTTACGCAGATAAATGCGCCGTTCCGTTCGTATGGAAGGCTTCCGATCCTCCCAATACGTAGCATCGGAATGCTACGATACCTTTCGTAGGACAGGATTGCGCTTCAGAAACGTAATGAACTGCCAGATTCCTGCGACCACATTGAAAATACCATAAACAAAGAGCAGCTTAAAGATATCCAGAAATTTTAGATTGCCAATGGCAAACACAATAATGAGACCCAGGATTACAACCCTCTCAAGTAGGGGATACCAGCTTATCCCATCCCATTCCATGAAAGACCTGACCTGCCATTCTACGAACAATACCAGATAGATACCAAAGAAAAAATAACCAGCCTTGTCCTCAGTTAAACCCTTGCCAAATAGTGCTAGTAAGAACAGCATGATCAAAAGGAAAGCAAAGACAATCGCCGTGTTCCGCTGCCTGCTTCTTTTCCAATACAAGCGGGATTTTGCATCACCTCTGCGCTGGCTGACGTACTTCTTTTTGATCCAGTAGTTCAAGGGGATAAACAGGATCGGCAAAAGACACATCAACAGGGATACTTCGAATACAAGATAACACATTATAAATGCAAATCCCTTAAAAACCCAAGTAAGGCCGTCACCATAGTATAAGTCCCGGTTATGCTTTCTTTCAGTTTCTTTCAATGATGGATCTATCATAATTTCTCTTGGCAAGTTTGTGTTAACTTAGGAGCCTCTCTTTTCTATGAATATATTGTTACACTTGCAGAATTAGCTGACTCTTGATAAGGTGTTTATACCCCCAATCTGGAATCAGCGGAAAGAAAAAATAATTTGCACTTGACAGGAAACGGGATATAATAAGATTAGCACTCAAAAGAACAGACTGCTAAGATTAAAGAAAATGAAATTTAGTAAATATGGAGGAAAAACAAGATGGCAAAACAAATGCAGTATGCACACGAAGCCCGCACTTCCCTGAAACGCGGTGTGGACAAATTGGCAGATGCCGTTAAAGTTACCCTTGGACCCAAGGGCAGAAATGTGGTATTGGACAAAAAATTCGGTTCTCCGCTCATCACGAATGACGGCGTTACCATTGCTAAAGAAATTGAACTGGAAGATCCCTATGAAAACATGGGCGCTCAACTATGCAAAGAAGTAGCTGAGAAAACTCACGACAACGCCGGGGACGGTACAACTACAGCAACTTTATTGGCTCAAGCAATCATTGAAGAAGGCTTGAAGCATGTAACTGCTGGTGTGAATCCGATGTATCTGAAACGCGGATTGGAAAAAGCCACAAAAGTGATAGTGGATCAGATCCATGAGTATTCGAAGACCATCAAGAGCAATGCCGAAGTAGCTCAGATTGCAAGCATCAGTGCAAACAACGATCCTGAAATCGGCAGACTAATCGCAGAGGCGATGGAGAGCGTTGGTAATGAAGGCATCATCAATATCGAAGAAGCCAAATCCATAGATACAGGTCTGGAAAAAGTAGAAGGTATGCAATTTGACCGTGGCTACATTTCTCCTTATTTTGTCACCAATCCGGACAAGATGATTGCTGAGATGGAAGATCCCTTCATTCTGCTCTATGACAAGAAAATCACCGTAATGAAAGACTTGTTGCCCATTCTTCAGGAAGTAGCGCAGACCGGTAAACCCTTGCTCATCATCTCTGAAGACATTGAGGGTGAAGCCTTGGCAACCTTGGTCGTTAACAAGCTCAGGGGTGTATTGAATATAGTAGCTGTGAAGGCTCCTGGCTTTGGTGATCGTCGTAAAGCCATGATGGAAGACATTGCCATTCTTACCGGAGCTACCTTGATCTCTGAAGATATGGGCCGCAAATTGGACAGCGCAACCATGACCGATCTGGGCAGAGCCAAAAAGATACTTGTGGAAAAAGAAAACACTACTATCCGTGAAGGCGCTGGAGTACAGGAAGCTATAGACGGCAGAATAAAACAGATCAAAGCTCAGATTGATGAGACAAAATCAGACTATGATAAAGAAAAGCTTCAGGAACGTCTGGCAAAACTATCCAGTGGTGTTGCGGTTCTGCGCATAGGTGCAGCTACCGAGACCGAAATGAAAGAGAAAAAAGCTCGCGTTGACGACGCTCTACATGCTACCCGCGCCGCAGTAGAAGAAGGTATAGTCCCCGGCGGTGGAGTTACACTCATTCAAGCAGCAAAAGCTTTGAAGAACTTGAAAGGACTATCCTATGAAGAAAAAATGGCAGTGGAAATCCTTGCGAAAGCTGTGGAAAAACCAGTTTATCAAATCGCAGCCAACGCAGGAGAAGAAGGAGCCGTGGTAGTTGAAAAGATTAAAGGCTTCAAGGACATTCACATGGGTTTCAATGCCGCAACCAGCAAGTATGAAGACCTCTTTGAGGCTGGCATCATCGATCCCGCCAAAGTAGTACGCAGTGCCGTTCAAAACGCTTCTTCCATCGCAGGTCTGTTCCTCACCACCGAGTGCATAGTTACAGACATTCCCGAACCGGAAGCACCAGCTTCCATGCCGAATCCCGGAATGGGCGGAATGGGCGGAATGTATTAATTGACCCGACATAATTGCATAATAAAAGGCCTCCTCTTTTCTGAGGAGGCTTTCATTTATCTAGCAAAAGGGAAGATGTGGGGAGCATATCCAATATGAAGATTAATAAAAAATCAACATCATAGTATCATCATCCCAATTTATACGGTAGAAAAGCTGCAACTGAGCTATACCAATAACTTCCTGGCCAAAGGAATTCTTTCGCAGATCGGGATGTTGTTCTTGGCACTATTATTCGGGAGGCTGCACGACAAGTGCATCCCTTTAAATACATAGGAATTAGCTTTGCAATGTTAATGCTCTTTCCTATATTATTCGTGTTATCGTCTTTATGGGCAGGGGAATCGGTGATAGCAGTGTTGTGTTGTTCCAAATGAATAAATATAGGTTGACTAAAATAAGCAAGTATGAGAACCTGACTCTAGAGATATTGGAGCCTGTATGAAAAAGAGACTATTGATAGCAACCGGCGGAGGAGATTGCCCCGGATTGAATGCGGTGATAAGAGCTATTGTAAAGCGAGCATCACAGGAGCATAACTGGGAAGTTTTAGGTTCCATAGATGCGTTTGACGGTGTACTACGGGATCCCATGCATTTGGTGGAGCTTACTCCGGAAATTGTAGCCGGGATTCATGTAAGGGGCGGAACGATTATCGGTACTACCAATAAGGGCGGTCCCTTTGCCTGGCCTGTACAGGACGAAGATGGTAAATGGAGTACGGTCGATCGTAGTCAGGAATTTGTACAAAGACTGCGCTACCAAAACATTGATGCCATCATCAATATTGGCGGAGATGGGTCGCAAAGAATATCTCAAGGCTTGTTTGAACTTGGTTGCCCCATCATCGGGGTGCCTAAAACCATCGACAACGATCTCAGTGATACCGATTTCACTTTCGGATTTCAGACAGCGGTGGATGTAGCTACTGACGCTGTGGATAAACTGGTTACTACTGCCGCAAGTCATCATCGCGTTTTGATTTTGGAAGTGATGGGCAGATATGCGGGCTGGATTGCTCTTCATGCTTCAATTGCAGGTGGGGCAGAGGTATGCCTGATCCCTGAGATTCCTTATGATATAAACAAGGTAATGGAAGCCATCTTACAACGGTTTGACCACGGTCGCGGCTTTGCCAATATTGTGATAGCAGAAGGGGCAATACCCGTAGGAGGAGATTTGTCCTTTACGGAGAACAATACTCCGGGAGCTATGAAGATACGGCTGGGGGGAGCCGGTATGCGTCTTGGAGAGGAGTTGCGCAAAGCAGGATGTCCCATTGAGATCAGGGAAACCATATTGGGGCATTTGCAACGCGGAGGTACCCCAAACGCCTTCGACCGTATCCTGGCTTCTCAATTCGGCGTTGAGGCCTTCGAACTGGTATTGGAGAAGAAATGGGGTAATATGGTAGCCTATCGGCATCCCAATATCATCGCCGTACCTATCAAAGATGCCATCAAAGAGTACAACTTGGTAAATCCCAAGGGTAATCTGATAAAGACAGCTCGCGGTTTGGGAATCTCCTTGGGGGATTGAGCACTCTGTTTGCTTTCATACAAAGCGAGCTTATACTGTATTTAGAAAAACAAAAATATACATGGAGGCTATAATGCCAAAAGTCTTGATTGCCACAGAGAAACCCTTTGCCGCCGAAGCCGCAGCAAAGATCAAAGCGGAGCTGGAATCCGCAAAGTACGACTACAGCTTTTTGGAATCCTACACGGATGTCAAAGATTTTCACAACGCAGTTGCCGATGCAGAAGCACTGATTATTCGTAGTGATAAAGTGGATGAAGCGGTTTTCAACGCAGCGAAAAAGTTGAAAATTGTGGTAAGAGCCGGAGCCGGATACGATAATGTGGATTTAAAAGCCGCTACTGCCCACGATGTGGTGGTTATGAACACACCTGGTCAAAACTCAAATGCCGTAGCAGAGCTTGCGATCGGAATGATGATCTATATGGCTCGTGGCAAGTTTAATGGCAAGACCGGCACTGAAATTGCCGGCAAGAAGCTGGTTCTGTTTGGCTTTGGTTATATTGCTCGCCTGGTAGCCAAGATGGCTCGCGGAATCGGAATGATAGTATATGCTTATGACCCCTACATTGCCGATGAAGTGATGGTAAAAGAAAGCGTGAAACCGTTGAAGAAAGTGGAAGATATCTTTAAGACAGGAGATTATGTCTCTATACATATTCCAGCAAATTCAGAGACAAAGAAATCGATAAATTGGGAAATGCTTTCCTTGATGCCCGATGGAGCTACTTTGGTGAATACTGCACGCAAGGAAGTGATAGATGAAGAAGGACTATTACAGGCTTTTGCCCAGAAAAAAGGTTTCCGCTATGTAAGTGATGTTGCTCCGGATAACCTGGCAGCAATAAACGAGCAGTATGCAGACAGAATTTACTGCACCCCCAAGAAGATGGGAGCGCAAACAGCGGAAGCTAATACCAATGCCGGCATCGCTGCCGCCAAACAGATTGTAGCCTTCTTTGAAAAAGGCGATAAGACCTTCAAGGTAAACTAATATCACGTCCAACTTAGTGTGGTAATCTACGAATCGCCACAGCGACCGAATGGAGCTTTGAATCATACTTCTCTTTCCCTTTGTTCGATCCAGTGTTGAAGCTGATATCAAGGTGTTATCATCCTGTGTTCACTCGATGATAACCCGATAGTATCAGGTTCAAGTATCGATAACCCAAAGAGGAATGAAGCTTTTGAATCGTTTAGTAGATTATATGCTAAATTGGAGTTGGCAGCCCAGTAGCAAAACGACATTCGTACCTTGACGAGTCACGAGTATTATTGCAAAAATATCAAAGCCGGGTTACAAAAAGCCCGGTTTTTTTGTTTCAATTGATCCATAGCGGGAAAAATCCCCACACTACTATGTCTTTATGCTCTAGCTTTGAATTTCAGAGCAAATCATGCTTACTCTCAAGGTCTTGTAAAATAGCATCTAAGCGGTGTGCAATCCTTTGTGTTCAAGATTTTCCTTGTCTTTTTTTCATTGTTCTAAATATAGGACACAAAGGATAAAATAAAAAAAGGAATGTAAAAAATGAAGCTATCAAAACGTGCTTTGGAAATCCAAGCATCCCCAATCAGGAAGCTTATGCCTCATGCTGTTGATGCAAAGAAAAGAGGCGTAAAAGTGTATCACCTCAATATTGGCCAGCCCGATATTCCAACACCACCTCAGATGATAAAGGTATATCACGAGTTTTCGGAAAAAGTGCTGGCATACGGTCCCTCTCAGGGATTGGAAGTGTATCAGCAGGGCCTGGTGCACTATTATAAGCACTTGGGGATATCTTTGGACACCAAAGACATTATTGTAACCACAGCCGGAAGTGAAGCTGTAACCTTTGCCATGATGGTAGCAGCAAACGAAGGTGATGAAATCTTAGTTCCGGAACCGTTTTATACAAACTACAACGGTTTTGCAACCATGGCCTCGATAAAGTTGAAACCGATAACCACTTATGCTGAAAACGGCTTTGCATTGCCGGATGACGCAGCTTTTGAAAAGCTGATTACTCACAAAACCAGGGCTATCATGATATGCAATCCTGGTAATCCCACTGGAGCAGTTTACAGCAAAGAAGATCTGTTTCGCTTAGCAAATTTCTGCAAGAATCATAATCTCTTCCTGATCTCTGACGAAGTATATCGGGAATTTATTTATGACGGACTTACGCATACCAGTGTGTTGCAAGTTCCAGATTTTGAAGCGAATGCCATTATGGTGGATAGCGTTTCGAAACGCTATTCCGCATGTGGCGCACGGATAGGATGCATTGTATCCCGCAACCGCGAGCTCATGGGAGCCACACTCAAATTTGCTCAAGCAAGATTGTGTCCTCCCACTGTTGATCAACTGGCTGCAAACGCCTGTGTGTATTTGCCAGACGAGTATTTCCACGAGATGGTGGCAGAGTATCAGTCGCGGCGGGATTTGGTTTATGAAGAGCTGAGTAACATAGAAGGCATCATATGTAAAAAACCACAGGGAGCATTTTACATTGTTGCCAAATTGCCCATTACCAATGCCGAGGATTTTGTAGTCTGGATGCTGGATAATTATCAGATTAATGGCGAAACCGTGATGGCAGCGCCGGCAGAAGGCTTCTACGCAAGTCCCGGTTTGGGTAGAAATGAATTAAGGCTGGCATATATCCTGAATCGCGATGATCTTAGAAAAGCCATGCACATCTTCCGTGAAGGATTGAAAGAATACCGTAGAACACATCAATAATATGATTGATAACATCCTGGTTCGACATATTCTGGAAGGATTGATTCACAATCTGAATAATCCCTTGAACTTGATTCTGGCATACAGCCATCGTCTGCGCAAGGAATATCCGGATATTGAAGAAATCAGTAAGATTTATGAAGCTGGAGTCAGGATGGACGATATGTTGAAAGACTTGTACAACCAGTTGACAGAGAGATCTTTTGCCAAGAAACAGGAGATCTCTCTGCCCAAATGGTTGGATAAAGAAATGGGCTATCTACAACACTATCTCCCGGTGAAGCACAGCTTTAGATTGAATCAGGATAAGTCTTTGAAAGAGTGCAAAGCTCACACAAGTTCGATTGAATTATCCATGTGGTTCGAGACAGTCTTGCTGCGGCTTAGTTTATGGTTCGATAGCATTGAACTCCGAACAGGAGCCATGGAATATGAAGGTTGCTGTGCAATCTATTTAGCCTTCAATGATGATTTCAAGCTGGATGATGTTCAGTGGGACAAGCTTTTGCAACAGCCAGAATCGACTTTGTTTGAAGAAGATAGCTTTTGCATTAACTCGGTTTGGCTACCACAACAAAACAGGCTATTGGGAGTAATCAGATGAAAGAAAAAGCACGATTACTAATTGTGGACGATTCCAAAGAGAGTCTTGAACTAATCGACTCTCAACTGAACAATGAGTATCACACCACATTGGTGACAAACTTAACAGAAGCCAGAAAGAAACTGCAGAATCATCGTTATCACATAGCGATTGTGGATCTTGTATTACCTGGTGAGAATGGACTGGATCTGATCAGGGAATTGTCCTCCGAGCATCCCTATACTGCAGTGATAGCTATCAGCGGGCAAGCTTGCATTGAATCTGCAGTGATGGCAATGAAGTTGGGTGCTGCGGAGTATTTGGTGAAACCTCTGCGCAACCCTGATCTTATCAATATCATGGTGGAGAAAACGCTGCAATCTCAATGGTTGTTGGAAGAAAACCGCAGACTAAGCGCAATGCTGCGAAAAGAACTGGATACCGATCTGATCATCGGAAACTCGCCCCCGATCCAATCTATCATCCAAAAAGTGAAGAAAATCGCAGGATTGGATACATTGGCACTGATCACGGGAGAAACCGGAGTAGGGAAGAGCGTCTTTGCAGAATTGATTCATCGCAATAGCCCGCGCAGAGCGGAGAAATTTGTATCTGTGAATTGTGGAAGCCTCACCGAGACTTTGTTGGAAAGCTTACTCTTTGGGCACAAACGAGGCGCTTTCACGGACGCTAGTCGCGATAAGATCGGATATTTTCAGGAGGCTAATGGTGGTACTCTGTTTTTGGATGAAATCACAGAAACGTCCCCTGCTTTTCAGGTTAAGCTGCTGAAAGTTCTGGAGACGGGAGTTTATAGAGCGGTAGGCTCGGATGAAGACGCTCGCACGGATACCAGAATCATTGCCGCCAGCAATAAAGACATTGAGGAATTGGTCAAAGAGGGTAGCTTTCGGGAAGATCTGTATTATAGATTGAACGTAATAAACCTGCATATTCCTCCTCTGCGGGAACGCAAGGATGATATCAGAATACTCGCGAGTTCTTTCGTACAGGAGTTTTGTCAAAAGTATAATAAATCTGAATTGAAGATATCTCCCGGAGTGATGTCTTTACTACTCAACTACAAATGGAAGGGTAATATACGTGAATTGCGTAATGCTCTTGAACACGCTGTTATTTTGGCTGAAAATAAAGTGATCCAACCCGAGGATCTTCCGGAAAGCGTGAGCAACACATCCGAATATTCGGAAGTATTTGTGGAAATGGACAACACCAACTGGGCAATAGCAAGGGACGCTTTCAGCAAACACTATATCCAGAATCTACTCGTTAAAACCGGGGGAAACATCCTGCGCGCTGCAGCGATAGCAGAGATCACCCGGGAAAACTTCTACAAAAAGTGCACAAAACTGGGCATAGACTGGCGAGAGTATCGCAAGCCCGGCAACAACGATAATGGTGGTGAGATATGAAAACAAAATGGAAGATTTCTCCATACCTCTACCTTTTACCAGCATTGGTAATTGTGGTGGCATTCCGTTTGATACCAATTGTGATGAGCTTTATTCTCTCGTTTTTCGATTGGTCACTTCAGGGAACCGGAAGATTCATAGGTTTGGAAAACTACAGCAAGATGATGCAGGATTCGGTGTTTTGGCAATCCATGGGTAATACCTTTTGGTTAGTGATTATCCTGGTTCCTTCGACCATCGTGCTTTCTCTGCTGTTTGCAGTGCTTTTAAACAAGATTAAGTACTTTAAAAGCCTGTTTCGGATTGTATATTTCATGCCCTTTGTAACCTCTTTGGTAGCGGTATCTATAGTATGGAAACTGATCTTCAACGAACAAACGGGATTGATGAATACCTTCCTGGGTTTTATCGGAATATCTCCACAAGCATGGTTGTCTGAATCGCGGGGTATTTTTCTGATTATGTTTGAAAACCTGGGCTTTGAGAAGCTGCCACAGTTCTTTCACGGCCCCTCTCAAGCGCTGTTTGCTATTATTATTATGACCATATGGAAGGGACTGGGCTACAACACCATCATCTACCTGGCTGGGCTACAGAACATCTCAAAGGTCTATTATGAAGCTGCCGAGATAGACGGTGCCAGTAAAACGCGTCAGTTCTGGAATGTAACTGTTCCTCTAATTTCACCTACTACTTTTTATGTTTTGATCATGACCACTATCACAACCTTCCAAACCTTCTCGCAGATATATCTGATGACCGATAAAGGCGGGCCGCTAAATACCACAAAGTTGATAGTATACTATATCTATGAACGCGGATTCGATGTATTAGAGATGGGCTATGCCAGTGCGGTATCCCTAGCTTTGTTTGTCCTGATTCTTGCGCTTACCATCTTCCAACGCAGAATGGAAAAGCACGTTAATTATTAAGGGGGGATGAAATGGACAGATTAAGAAGTATTCTCACCTACTCAATCCTGATTATTTTCGGATTGACCATGGTCGTACCCTTTTTATGGATGCTTTCCACATCTCTGATGACTCAAAGTGAATTCAACAAACAAGAGACCTTATTCATTCCCAAAGAGGAATATCATGTGTGGCAAAATAACGGACAGACTGAACGCATCCTTTTGGTTATGGATAAAGGTGAGAAAAGCATTATTCACATTTTGGATGAGGACTTGAACATCGTTGAGGAATACAAGGAAGTACCTACAGACGAGATTAAGCTGGTGCGCAAGAAACCCAGCTTCCATTTTGAGAACTACATCAAAGCCTTCAAGAAAGTACCGTTTGGATTGTATTTTTACAATACCATTTATGTGTCTTTACTTAGTTTGATTGGAGTGCTGTTTACTTCCTTGTTATCGGCCTATGCTTTTGCCCGGATGGAGTTTAAAGGAAGGGATTTCTTCTTCTATCTGTTCCTGTCCATGATGATGGTTCCTCAACCAATCTACATGATATCATCCTATGTCCTATTGGATAAACTGAACTGGTTGGATACCTATAATGCGCTTATCATACCCTGGATGGCAAACATCTTTACCATCTTCCTCTTTCGGCAGCATTTCAAGTCTCTACCCAAAGAACTGTTTGATGCCGCATCGATAGATGGCTGCTCCACCTTTGGCATGCTGTGGCGCATCGTAGTTCCGCTTTCCAAACCCGTAATTGCCACTGCATCAATTTTTTCATTAATCTCCAGCTGGAACAGTTTTATGTGGCCATTAGTAATGATCAACCGTCCGGAACTGAGAGTTCTACAAGTGGGATTAAGCTATTTCAACCAGGAAGCCTCCACGCAGACTACCCTGTTGATGGCTGCGTCCACATTCAGTATATTACCGATCGTAATCCTGTTCTTCTTTGCTCAGAAGCAGATTATTGCCAGCTATTCCCGTAGCGGAATGAAAGAATAAGAAGGAGTCCTAATGCCGAAAAGCGAAAGTATAAAAAAGAAACTAAATCAAGCTAAAAAGATGGAATATGTAAGACCGGAACCACAGCGTATTGTGGACACCACTCCCATGAAACCTCAGGCCCTGGTTTCCGTCCTGCACAATCGCATCCTCGCATGGCTGATCTTTGCTCTCACATTGGCTGTATATATCAGCACTCAAGCCCGCACCATGAGTTTTTGGGATAGCGGAGAATATGCCACGTGCATCAGTATATTAGGTGTGCCGCATCCCCCGGGAAATCCTTTTTATATAGTATTTGGTAGGGCTTTGGTTGCTCTTTTGGGAGGCATTGTATCTCACGCGGTGATAGCAGCTTTTATTTCCGCTTTGGCTTCTGCATTTGCAGTGATGCTTACCTATCTGTTTACAGTGAAGCTGGTAAGCATGATGAAGGTAAAAGCTTGGGAAGCGATGTTTGCTGGGACAGTTGCGGCTTTATACACTGCTTTTTCCTTCACTTTTTGGATGAATGCCATTGAAGCGGAAGTCTATTCCGGACTCGTGTTCTTTGTGAACCTGATCCTCTGGCTCACTCTCGTGTGGGTGGAAAAGAGTGAAGACTACAGCCATCAAAACATTCTTCTGCTTATTGTGTATCTGTTCTTTCTGGGCTTTTGCGTTCATCAAACAGCGCTACAAGTAGCTCCTGCGGTGCTCTTTATTGTAGTTTACCCTTTACTACAAAACGGTATCAAAAAAGAGAATTTCTGGCTCAAGGTATTAGGATACACCTTTGCTATCCTGGCTGGATATTTCATCTTCGGAGCCATCGGAAAGTCTCTGTCGGTTGATGATTTTGACAAATGGGGATTTGCAGTTGTCACCTTGTTTATTCTTGCTTACGAATTGCGTGATGTATTCGGAAAACGTTTCTGGTTGTGCTCCGCACTTCTGGTTTTAATAGGGGTATCCAGCCATATCTATCTGATGGTACGTGCCGCTGATCGCCCCTTTATCAACGAAGGGCGTCCCAGCAACCTACCGTATTTTATGGATTATGTCTTACGGAAACAATACGGTAACACCAGCTTTGTTCAGCGTAGAGCCAGCTTTTTCGAAGATCAAATGGGTTTCCACTTCCTCCGCTATTTCGGTATGCAATGGTTCCCTCAAGGGATACTGGCACCAATCGTGAATATGGGATCTTTCCTGGGCAAATCCATTGGTGCTGCCTTAATAGCCCTGCTAGGCTTTGCCGGAGCAATATTCCATCGTAGAGGCAATAGGCATAGCTTCAAATACTTCCTTAGCATCATTATCTTCACAACAGTAGTGATGGTTTTTGTGATGAATCTGTCCGATGCTGAGGTGCGCGACCGAGATTATTTCTTCGTTGTGGCATACAATATGTGGGCTATTTGGATCGGTATCGGAGCTTTAGCAGTCATAAATCTGTTTAAACAGCATTCCATTCGTTATATCCTTGCGGCTATCATGTTGCTTCTACCCATAGGAAACATGGTTTCACAATACCATGTTCACGATCGGTCTCATGAATACATAGCGCTGGATTATGGCTTGAATTTCCTGAATTCGCTGGAAGAAAATGCCATTATCTTTACAAATGGAGATAACGATACCTTTCCCTTGTGGTATGCACAGGCCGTAAAAGATCCTCATGCTAGGGAGTATATGTATCCCGCTGAAGATGTACAACCTTCCGAGCAAGCACTTGAAGCGATGAAAATTGCCATGGAATACAAGAACAAGTATCTAAAGGGGATTCGCAAGGATGTATCGGTGGCAAACCTGTCTTTGCTAAACACGGAATGGTATATACGTCAATTGAGAGATATGGAAGGCGTGTTGTTCAATATGTCGGATGAAGATATCGATAAAATGAATGTATCCAGACTTGAGCAAAACCTGTATGCTCCGGGCACCGAGGCTAGCGGATCCTTTACTGTGGAGCTGGAACCAACTCCCACATGGCGTCCAAATGAGCCATTTTACAGGATATCCGACCAGGCAGTAATGAAGATCATCAAAGACAATTTTGGTCATAGACCAATCTACTTCGCCGTAACCTGTGAGAGTTTTATCGGATTTGAAGATTACTGTCGAAATGAAGGCATGGTGGCACGCGTGGTCTCAATCAAAGGGGATGATCAGGAAAACATCCCTAGATTGCTGAAAAACATCGATACTGTTTACGAATATCGCTCCATCGGAGATGACAAGGTGTTCAAAGATGAAAATATGCGCCGCCTTGTATTGAACTATGGATCAGGATTTGTAAGAGCAGCTACGCACTTTGCAGAAATGGGAGATACCGAAAAAGCCCGTTCTTACATCGATCGCAGCAAGATATTCATAGACAACGAAATCAAGCTCACAGAATTCTACACCACCATATACACAAAAACACAGGACTGGGATGAACTGGAAGCCTTTGTGGACCGTGTGATATTCCCCCATAACGAAGGCTGGAAGATTTATGTGCACTTTGTATTGCAACACCTGTTGGATAACGCACCGGAACACAGTCTTCGCTTTATCAAAAAAGGGATGCTGCACTTTCCGAGTGAAGTTACCTTTGCCCAAGTAGCCTTGTATCTGGCCGATAACTCGGATTTGGATAACGAAGCAATTCAGGTGCTCCTTGAGGCTAAATCCCAAGTTCATTATGATGTCATGCCCTATATAGAAGCAATCAAAAACCCTGAAGGATTATAAAGTGTTGTCTGGCAATATATATACCGTCCCTATCTGCGGCAAAGCTGGAGAAGGAGCAAAAAAAAGCAGTCCAGGTGATTGCCAAGCTAGCTGTAAGCCACAATAACACCTTTGAGCTTTACAATGAAAAGAGCGTGATAATGGACAAAGTACCGGAAAGCACAGAAGAAGCTCGAAAACTGACACTGGATACTGAGAAGTACTACATAGGCGTGTATCGCGAGGAACATCGCCCAGCATATCATGAAGCTGTGAAAACCAAAGTGAAAGCGATGAATATACTGCAAAGAAGGGCTTTTCTAAAAGAACCGTAATGAGCAAACGCAATCTGATTCAGACTCTCTTTCTGGTGTTGACTTCGGCATTTCTCACAAGTGTGATTGTTCTGGGCAAAAACTCCATCCACAGTATCTGCCCATATGCGGTAATCTGCTTTGGTATGCTAAAGGGAAATCTACTTACACTTAGTCTTGGCTTAGCTTCTGTGGGAATATTCTTCGGAATACTGTTCATGATTCTGGCCATGTTTTGGGGCAGAGTGTTTTGTAGTTATGTGTGTCCTCTTGGTACTATTCAAGAACTGCTGTATAGAATTACCCATAAAAAGAGGCTCCGGCAGATACCCCTTTTTGCTGAACGTAAACTGAACAAAATCAAGTATTTTGTTCTGGGTATTAGTATCATTCTGGTGATCTGCGGATTTGCATGGTTATACATCAAATTATGTCCCTTTTACTCTCTATCGCTTCTGCCAAGATTGGTTTATCTAGGCTTGTTTACCATATTGGTCATTGTGATAGGAGGAGTATTTCTGGAACGATTTTGGTGTCGTTTTCTATGTCCCTATGCCGCATTATTGATTGTATCTCAAATCCTGGGCGGCTTGTTTGGCATCAAACGAAAGAAAATCCGCAGAAACATGGAATGTTGCACGGATTGTGGTATTTGTAACCTGAATTGCCCCATGAATCTGGATATACTTTGCGATGAATACGTGGAATCAATTGATTGCATTATGTGTGATCGCTGTGCCGAAAAATGCCCAAAACACGGTACTATCACGAAAGAGAGAGAACAATGAAGAGAGTCTTACAAATCATTATCGTAGCCTTGATGTTTCTGTTGGCAATCATTCAGATAACGGCTGCACAAGGTGTGTTTTCAAAAAGTGAAGAACAGATAGTATGTCCGGTGAATGCCATCTACATGGAAGATGGTAAAGCAGTGATTGACAGTGAGAAATGCATCGGTTGCAAGCGCTGCGTGGATGGATTTATTGCCATTCCGAATGATAAAGCTCAATATCCAGTTGAGCAAGTTACTGCACTTGCTACAGAGCCTGAAATAACGGAAGAAGTAAAGAAAGAAGCCCCTCAAACTAAACCTGGGGGAGAAGATATTGCAACTCCTACAACCAAGAATCAGGAATCAGACATTGCTCAGAATCCCCCTGATTCCACACAAGCAACTGAAATTGAGGAAAAAGCTTACAATGTTGTGGATGCCTCTACTTGCATATCCTGTGGATTATGTTTGAGAGTCTGCCCTGAACATGCTATCTCTTACAGAGATGGGAAAGCCTATATTGACCCCGAGAAATGCATCAATTGCGGTAAATGCACTGGAATAGACCCCAAGATTTTCAGAGGTTGCCCAGTGGATACTATTCATCCCTCATCCGGTTCGTAATACTGTAGTACATAGCTCATAAGTATTCAATCTATTTCCAATCTCGCGGAAGCGCCTTGCTTACCCTTGGGTACATCGCCTCATAGACCTCTCATAAGCATCCTGAGAGCTACTCAAGCTCCGCATAGGAGACCTTTGGGAGGATCGCATATGGCAGTAAATCAATGAGGGCTAGTGACTCGTCAAGGTACGAATGTCGTTTTATTGCTGGGCTGCCAACCTCCAATTTGATTCAACCGTTTTTATTAATTTCTGATGCATTGCTCTTGGTTTCGTCGTGATATGAAGTAGATATTATCGGGTTATCATCGAGTGACGACAGGATAATAACGGCTTTATATCTGCTTCAAATCTCCTTCAGTCTCAGGGGAAGGATAATGTACCGAATACGGAGATTAACACTCCAAGCTTGACACGACAGCAGTATCTTTCCCTTTTGCGATGGAAAGGAATACTGTCATTGATGTTCTTAGACAAAAAAAAGACCGATCTGTTTATAGACCGGCCGATTTATTGATATTGAGTATATCAGTGATGTTTGTGAGTTACTTCTTCAACTACCTGACCATTGCTGATCGAACGTTTGAAGTAGTAAGTATGAAGCAGCTTATGTGCTAGAGGAGAATTCGGAGCTCCAAGGAAGCGTTCATAGATTCTCTGTACTTCTGGATTATGATGCGACTTGCGTACTGGAAGCGATTTGTCTTCTTCATACAGAGCTAAACCGCGACGTGCACGGGAAGCGATGTCATTGCCGTAGGGCTGACCACCACCGCCAACGCACCCACCTGGGCAAGCCATGATTTCGATGAAGTGCCAGGGAGACTCGCCTTTGGTTTTCAAGCCTTCACGAACTCGATCCATCACCTTACGGGCATTACTGAGACCGTGGGCAACTGCAACTTTCAAGTCACCAAATCCGGGGATATTTACAGTAGCTTCTTTTACGCCTTCAAGGCCGCGAACGCCTTGTATTTCTACATTCTCCAGTTCTTTTCCGGTTACCAGAGTGTAAGCTGAGCGGATAGCCGCTTCCATCACACCACCGGTAGCACCGAAGATGGTTCCTGCTCCGGAGTAGAAGCTCATACCTTCGTCTGGTTCTTCATCAGGAATGTTTGCAAAGTCGATACCGGCTTCTTTGATCATCCGCAAGAACTCGCGAGTAGTAAGTACATAGTCAGTATCTTGGAATCCGCTGTCGTTCATTTCAGGACGACGGGCTTCAAATTTCTTTGCAGTGCAAGGCATGATCGCTACAGATACTATCTTGGCAGGATCTATTCCATGTTCCTGAGCATAGTATGTCTTGGAAAGCACACCAAACATACTCATCGGGGATTTTGCCGTGGAAACGCAATCTGCCAAATCGGGAAAATAGGTTTCCATGAACTTGATCCATCCAGGGGAACAGGAAGTGATTAGAGGACGCTTTTCTCCGGCTTTCAGCTTGGTCACCAATTCTGTACCTTCTTCCATGATGGTGAGGTCAGCGGTGAAGTTCGTATCCATTACGCTGTCAAATCCGATCTTACGAAGGGCTGCATACATCTTCTTAGCAGTTACGCTGCCCAGCGGCATTCCGAATTCTTCTCCCAAAGATACGCGAATTGATGGTGCTTCTTGCACGATCACATGCTTGTCAGGATCCAAGATAGCTTCCCATACATCATCGACTTCGCTTTTTTCACGCAGAGCACCTGTGGGGCAGTAAACTGTACATTGACCGCAGTTTACACAGGGGCTTTTAGCCATACCCAGTCCAAAAGCGGTAGTCACTTCGCTGCCGATACCACGCTCGCTATTGGTTAGGGCATACACTGTTTGCACTTCATTGCATACTGTGATGCAGCGTCCGCAAGCAATACACTTATTGGGGTCGCGAACAATGGAAGGAGAGCTGAAGTCTACGGCTTTCTTTTTTAGGATATTGGGCAGAGCATCAGGATCTACACCAAGGTTGTTTGCCAAGGTCTGTAATTCGCATTTATTATTTGCCGAACAAGTTGGGCACATAACTTCATGATTCGAGAGAATCATCTCCACCAATGTTTTGCGATATGAGCGCAGTTTCTTGCTGTTGGAGTGTATTTTCATACCTTCTGTAACCGGTGTGCAGCAAGCACGTTTGGGAACCGGGCTTCCCTCGATATCTACAACGCATACTCCGCAGTTTGCGGTAGGTGGTAGATCAGGATGGTAGCAGAGTCTGGGAATATATATCCCGTATTTGTCGGCTGCTTCGATGATGGTCGTGGTATCCGGAACTTCCAGGTGATGACCATCAATCCAAACGTTGACGTTTTTAGCCATAATTCTATTCCTCATGTATTATTTTTGTGTTATCGCGATGAATTCATCACGGAAGTTATCTATTGCGCTGCGAATAGCCATGATCGGAGATTGGCCCAAAGCGCAGAATGAAGTTTGCTGCATTGTTTCAGCGATTTTAAGCATCAGATCCACATCGTCCATAGTACCATCACCTTTCTTTATTTTAGTGATCAGGCGATAGAGCTGTTGAGTTCCGTTTTTACAGGGTGCGCATTTTCCACAGGATTCATGACGGAAAAAGCGTAGGATGCTCCACAGCATATCTGCTATGCTTTGATGTTCGTTCATCACCAATATAGCGCCACTGCCTAAAACAGCTGAATACTGATTCAGGCTGGCAAGATCCATCTTTACATCCAACAGACGTTCGGACAGGATCATACCTGCAGCTCCGCCAACCAGCGCGGCTTTGAACTTAAAGCCCTTCTTCATGCCGCCGGCATAGTCGTTGATTATGGTGCGAAGGGTAGTTCCCATATCCACTTCGCAAAGGCCGGGATAGGCTACATCACCAAGGATGGTGTAGACCTTTGTTCCAGGGCATTCGAGAGTGCCATATTTACTGAATTCGTTGGCACCATTAGCGATGATAAAAGGCACGTTTGCTAAGGTTTCCACGTTGTTCACTACTGTGGGAGCCTGCCATAAGCCTTTCACTCCTGGGAACGGGGGTTTCCAACGTGGGTGACCCCGGTTTCCTTCCAGAGACTCGATCAACGCTGTCTCCTCGCCGCATACGTATGCGCCAGCTCCAATCTTGATCTGAATATCAAGGTCAAAGCCGCTATCAAAGATGTTTTTACCTATGATGCCATAGTTTTTACAATCATCAATAGCCTTCTGTAAACGCTGAATGCAGAGTTTGTATTCACCGCGAATATAGATATATGCTTTTGTAGCGCCAACGGCACGAGCACAGATCATGATTCCTTCCAAGAGTTGATGTGGATCACCTTCCATTATCAAACGGTCTTTGAAGGTTCCAGGCTCGCCTTCGTCAGCATTCACAACCACATATTTTTGTTCAGTCTCTAGCGGTGCAGTAAAGCTCCATTTTACGCCGGTAGGGAAACCTGCGCCGCCGCGACCGCGCAATCCGGAATTCTTTACTTCATCTACGATTTGTTTGGGCTCCATTTTGGTCAAAGCTTTTTCCCAAGCTTCGTAACCACCAGTGCCAATGTAGTCATCTATCTTTTCGGGATCGATGATTCCGGAATTACGTAATACAATACGTTTATTGTAATTCAACTTGGGGCTGAACTTTCCGGCAGATTCCAATAAGAGATGTGCTACAGGACGACCTTTCAGAAAGTGTTCTTGCACCAATTCGGTGATGTGTTCTTCTTTTAGGTTCTCGTAGTTGATGTTATCCGGATACACTGTAACGCAGATTCCTTTACCAAAGAAGCCAAGGGGACCGGTTTCTAAAATGTTTATTTCGTCACTCAAGCCGGTTTTGCTCAGTTCAGCTCTCAGAGCTTTCACAAAGCTGTGTACACCGGCAGCTACGGATGTTTCATTTATGCCTACCAGCACATGAGAGCGAAAGTATTTCACTAGTTCCTCCCTCTCATTTTTTCGATAATATCTTCTACTTTCTCTTCTGAGAGATCGCCATACACATCTTCGTTGATCATCATAACTGGTGCGTTTCCGCAAACACCTAGACAGGCACATAGTTCCAAAGTGAACTTACCGTCTTTGGTAGTTTCACCTACTCCAACACCAAGGATGGTCTTCAGCTTGCGCAGAATGTTTTCGCTTCCTTTGATGTAGCAGGGTGGGGATTCGCAGAGGCGGATGATGTTTTTTCCGCGAGGATTGGTGGAGTACATAGAGTAGAATGTAAGTACTCCATAAATATGGTTCTCCGGCAGATTCAAGTATTCAGAGATAGCCTTTACCGCATCTGGGGATATATAATGTTGCGGATGGCTATCCTGAATGTCGTGCAGGATATATATCAGGTTGTCTTTGGTTGGGGCGTATTTAGCGCAGATTTCTTTATACATAATCTCCCCTTAATCGTCGTAATGGTGAGCGGCTTTCGCCATATTAGCTCTATGAGCCTCAATTTCGGGATGCATTCCCGGCACTTTGTCGATTGCCTTTACCGGGCACACATCAAAGCAATTACCGCATTTCACGCAATCCAATTGATGGATGGTGAATTTTTCTTCGCGATTACCGCTGATGCAGCTGGCAGGACATTTTCTGGAACACAAAGAGCAGCCGATGCATCTGTCCTTATCAATTTTGAAGTGCATGAGATCGCTACACACCTTGGTGCTACAGCTATGATCCCGAATATGGGCTTCATAGTCTTCCCTGAAATAACGGATGGTAGAAAGCACTGGATTGGGAGCTGTCTGTCCCAGTCCGCAAAGAGAAAGCTTGCTGATGGATTCACCCAGGCGCAGTAATTCTTCGATATCGCCTTCACGACCGTATCCGGAGGTGATGCGTTCCAGAATCTCCAGCATCTGTTTCAGGCCAATTCGGCAGGGTGAGCACTTTCCGCAAGATTCTTCCACGCAGAAATCCATAAAGAACTTAGCGACATTCACCATGCACTTTTCTTCGTTCATCACGATTACACCGCCGGAACCCATCATTGCTCCACGTGCTTTCAAATTTTCGTAGTCAACGGGAGTATCCAAATGGTCAACGGTAAGGCAACCACCGGAAGGTCCGCCCAATTGCACTGCTTTGAATTTATGGTCGCCGATCATTCCACCGCCAACATCAAATATCAGCTCACGCAGGGTAATTCCCATAGGTACTTCCACCAATCCGGTGTTATTAACATCTCCGGTAAGAGCAAATACCTTGGTTCCTTTGGATTTCTCGGTGCCCATAGATGAAAACCAACTGGCACCTCTACGTAGAATAGTGGGTACATTACCCAGGGTTTCTACGTTGTTCACTACGGTAGGTTTACCCCACAAACCCTGTAACGCCGGATAAGGTGGTTTGGGTGTGGGATTACCACGTTGGCCTTCGATGGAGTGGATCAGAGCCATTTCTTCTCCACACACAAATGCTCCGGCTCCGGTACGCACTTCAGCATCAAAATTGAAACCGGAATTAAACACATTTGTACCCATCAAGCCGATATCTTTGGCTTGCTGAATAGCCATCTTGATTCTCTTGATGGCAAGCGGGTATTCGGCGCGGATGTAGAAGAAACCATTGGTAGCACCCATAGCATAAGCGGCGATCATCATACCTTCAAGTACACGATGAGGATCACCTTCCAAGAGTGAACGATCCATAAAGGCACCGGGGTCACCCTCGTCTCCATTGCAAATGATGTATTTTTGATCCGATTTATTGTCGTGAACCATCTGCCATTTTATATGGGTGGGGAATCCGCCACCGCCGCGACCGCGCAGACCGGATTCTTTTATAACATTAATGACATCCTGAGGTTTCATCTCGGTCAGCATTTTTGCCATGGCTTCATATCCACCGGTTGCGATGTATTCATCAAGACTTTCGGGATTGATGTAACCACAGTTTTCCAAGGCCACTTTAATTTGTTTTTGGTAGAAGGGGATGTCTTTTTGGGCAGAAAAAGTCTTATCCTCATCCTGCAACATCAAGCGCGCTACCGGGCGGCCTTTTACGAAGTGTTCGGTTACGATCTCGGGGACGTCGTCCGGGCTTACTTTCTTGTAGAAAATTCCTTCCGGATAGACAACCATCACGGGGCCGTAATCGCAAGGCCCCATGCAACCGGTTTCAATTATATTCACTTCGTTTGAAAGATTATGCTCTGCCAACACAGTGTGAAAGCGTTCTTTGATCTTGAGTGCGCCGGCAGAAACACAACCAGAACCGCAGCAGATCAAAAGGTCAATACGTTTCAGAGACATTTATTTACTCCTCCTTTAGTTGCCGGTAGCGACAACATAGTCGGAGACGACTCTGCCATTAACGATATGTTCGACAACTACCTTTTTGACCTTGTCGGGATTCATGTTCCCATAGGTTACTTTTGGCTTGCCATCTTCGATGATATCCACTACCGGTTCCATTGAAGAAAGACCCTTTTCGCCAGTCTGAGTAACCATAACGTCGGTCAAATTTCTTGCTGCAATTTCTTCCAAGAAGGTCTTCATCACTTCACGAGCACCCATCGCGATTCCGGATGTTCCCATCCCTACCACGATCTTCATGCGTACGTTTCCGCCACGAAGCTTCATATCTTCCTGGGCTTTTTCACGGATTTTCTTAAGGTCTGCCAGTGTTTTCATCAGACATCCTCCATGTTTGTATTTTGTATTCCTTCATATAAAGATTGGTCTATGTATTCAATAACATCGGGATAGGTGAGAGGGATGTCTCCCAACTCCTCCCGAATAGCTTTGGTATCGAAATGGAAACAGAGCTCTTTAGCCTTGTCTTTGTAAAGAAAGTGGATAAAGAAATTTACATCTTGATGTCCTATGATGCCACCCAGAAGTGTATCCTTCAGATTTCCCAAAGGCATTCTGTCGATGTGATCCAAAGGGAAATCCACCGTAAGAACAGTGCCAAAGCCAGGCTCGCTGGCCATTTTGAATGAACCGCCAACGATTTCTGCATTCTGTTTGAACAATGGTATGCCCAATCCCACTTTTTTTACTCGTTCTTCTTTTGAAGTATAAAAGGGATTCTGAGCTTTTTCCAGAGTGTACGCATCCATCCCTGAGCCATCGTCTTCAACGATGATTCGCAGACGATTCTTCAACACATTGTTTATCACGCGCACCTTGATATTTCTTGCTCCTGCTCTTACAGAGTTTTCCAGAATATCTAATAGGTGCAAAGAGATGTCTTGCATTGAATTACTCGTAACGTTTTAGGATTTCTTTGATCTTGTCTTTGTTATCGTTACGCCCATAAGTATCCTCTCCGATCACAAAAACAGGAGCCAGAGAACAAGCTCCAACGCATCGGACTGCACTCATCGTAAATTTCCCGTCTTTTGTGGTTTCGCCCATGGAGATACCCAACTCTTCCGAAATCATCTGGATGAGTCGGGGTGCACCTTTCACGAAACATGCAGTTCCGGTGCATACATTCAATGTGTACTTGCCACGGGGTTTCATAGAGAAAAAGTTGTAGAAAGTAACCACGCCGTATATTTTGCTGGCGGGGATGTTCATTTTTTCTGCAACAAATTCTTGCACTTCAACCGGCAGGTATCCAAAGATTTCCTGGGCTATACGCAAAACTTCGATCAGCGGATTACGCAGATCCTTCTTTTCTTCGATCACCTCTGCCAGGCGATCATAGAGACGATTCTTGTCTTGAGCTATGGAAGCCATAACTCCTCCTTGTCTATCATTCAATTTTATGTGTAAAAGTCTATGAATCTACCGTCTTGCTTTCGGGCTGCCGCAAGCAACTCGCTTACGGTGGCTTGCTTGGCATTTACTTTACAAAGTCCGGGCTTTAAATCTGAAAGATAATGGGCATCACTAGCTCTTAAAAAGGCTTTTTGCACCATTTCGGGATGTTGTAACAGAAAGCTGTTCATATCCAATGTCGCAGTGATCCCCAAAAGTTCAAATTCAGGATATACAGGAAAAAACCCCAATTGGGATAGAACACTGTTTACTTCAGCATCTACATGAGCAGGTACAGGTAGACCGTTATGTGCTAAAACCTGTTCTGTAGCAGTGGCCAAATCCCAAGATGAGGAATTTATCAATGCAATAGATTCCACTCTTAAAATGTTCTCATTTTCGTCAATGATAACTTGATCCCCAAAGTATTCAGGATCGTTTTCGATGGGCAATAATGACTTATAGAGTTCTGAATCAAAAGCTAATGCCATTTCCCGATTATCAAAATAGGCTAACAGATGAATTTCTTCCAAAGTCTGAATTTCCACTCCCCAGCTAAACGAAATTCCAGCTTTATTTGCAACCGCCTCATAAGCAGGACAATTTGCCATGCTATTATGATCTGTGATGGCAAACCATTCTATTTGCAGTGCTTTCAGTCTGGCGGTCAGCGCTGAAGGCGACATCTCCAGGCCTCCACAGGGAGATAACACGCTATGTATATGCAGGTCAGCGCTAATCAGGCGCATGGGATGTTGTTATAGACCCAAGGTTTGATACAATATTCCGGCCAGGCTGAAGGTATCCAGAGTGCTGCTTATCAGGCAGATGCCTTCTTCCAAAGCCTTGTCGCATACGGCATCATCAGGCACATTCCCTTTGGCAAAGATAATCACGGGGATTCCGGTCATAGACGCCACAGCTACCACGTTCATGTGCTTCATGATAGTGATCCAAGCCTGGTCTGGCTTTGCTGAACCCATCACATCGCTAAGCATATCGCTCACATACGCACCGGATATCTCTATGTTTTCCGGATCCATAGCGGGAGTAAGGTTCTTGCCGTTGACCTTGACAATGTAGTCGCTTAATTTGCTCATAATAATATCCTTATTATTCTAATTATTCATCTTCATCTGCATCGCTACTCTTGCCGCGTTGAAGGACTACGCAATCATCGATCGATGCTTTGCCCAAAACAATGTCCTCTGCCAGAGCGTAACAAGTGGGGCTGCCACAGGCGCTGCAATTCAAGCCGGGAAGCATCGTGAGGAATTCGTTGATCTTCTTCATCTTTTGAATGGCTTTCTTGATGTCTTTATCCAACTCCATAATGGGTCGTGGAGCCAGTGGGGAAACTGAGAATTCTCCGGCAGCGTGCAAACGTTCCAGTTCTTCCACATGGATCTCGCTTCCTTCACCTTCTTTGCTCATCTTTTTGATGCGACTCATTGCCACAAAAGGATTCTCCACGTTCAGGCATCCACCTACACAACCGTTTGTGCAACTTCTCAGAACGATATAGTCATATTGATCCAGATAGTGATCTTCCACTTTGGATAGTATGTCCATTACATTTTCCACGCCATTTACAGAGAGAGTGCGAATGTCGTCTGTGTCCACCAGTTCTGCCTGCACTCCTGATAGCGCCCAAGCGAGTCCTTGGGGATAAGTATCGATGGTTTGTGGATTGTTCTGTACATCTTTGATGATCTCGCGCACTTTGCCATAGATCATTCCAGTAGAGAAAGCTCCATCCTGCAGGTGTTTGTATGCTCCTTCAGGTTGGTGTACTGCTGTAACGTGAGCCACGCAGGGTACGATCAGAAAGATACCAATCTCATTATCGTTCAAATGCTGTTCCTTGGAGATTCTGTCCCGCAAATAGCGGGTTAAAATGCTCATAGGGGCTTCTTCATGATACAGACTGGGCAAGAGCGAAGGATACTTCACTTGAATAAGGCGTACTACTGCGGGGCAATTGCTGCTGAGGATCGGCCTTTTATCCCGGTGTTCGCGAATGTACAGGCGAATCACAGAGATCATGAAATCCGTAACCATCGCCTCTTCTGCTACTTCGTTAAAACCAAGCTGTAAGATGGCTTGCTTGGCATTACCATAACTGATGTCCTCAGAAAACTGACCAAAGAAACTGGAAGAAATAATGGCGACAGTGTATTTAAAGTTGTTGATGATATCCAGGGGATCGCTGGAAGGAATGATAGCATGGAATTCGCAAGCAGTTACACAATTGCCGCAATCCACACAACGATAGGGATCTATATACGCCTTGCGATCACGCACTCTAATGGCTTCAGTGGGGCAGACTCTCACACAAGCCGTACAACCAGTACAGTTGTCTTCCAGGATCTGTATGGCATGAAAGTATTTGCTGTCTTTCTTATTCATAATGCTTAAGAAAAGAAAACTATGAACTCCACCAAGGTGGAAGAACCATGCTCAGAGACAATATGCATGGCATCGCTGTTTTTTTTGATGTTTGGTAAACCAAGGCCAGCTCCAAAACCAAGTTCACGAACCAGCTCATCGGCGGTAGAAAAACCGGGAATCATGGCTTGTTCGATGTCACTGATACCAGGCCCTTCATCCTCAAAGCGAATGTGGATAAAATCGTCGTGAACCGCACTGTGCATTATTCCTCCTTTGGAGTGAGCGGCTACGTTGATCTCTGCTTCATAGGAGGCAACCGCGATCCGGCGTAGGATATCGGAATTTACCCCCAATCGCTTCAGGAGGATCTTCAATTCGGAAGATCCCTTTCCTGCTGTATTAAAGTCCTTTTCCGGTACTGAAAACATCATATCTACCTCAGATTCGCCATTGTGGGTCAAATAGCTGTTTACCCGCTCTTCAAAACCTTCGGCTATATACCAATACTCTGCCATATCTGCTCAAATCTTACAGCTGCGTAAACCAGCATTGTATAGTAAGCCGCTACTGCGATAGAGAGTAAACTTGGTAGAAATGATGGGCAATCCCCGTTCAGCAGCCATATCGATCACATCCTGCAAAGGACGCTTTCCGCGTACAAAGACTATACCGGAAAGATCGATCATATCGCTAAGGCGGATTACCTGGTTGTTTGTAAGCCCAGTGAGGAGTAGGGTTGGCTCTTTAGTACACATGAGAATGTCGGAAATCATATCAGACGCAAAAGCGCAGGGCACTTCCCTGTCCAGATCAGCTTCCGGGAATAGCACTTCGCCTTCCAGCAAAGTGACGATATCTCTGAGAGTCATTCAATATCACCTTGTATTTTTACTAGAATTCACTATCAATAACTCCTGTATATCAGTCAAGCGAAAAGTGCGGTATTATATACAATTCGGATGGATAGCTAATATAAAAGCTTTCCCTGGCAAATTTCTGCATGGATATTGATGCTTGTGGTCTGTGTGTACAGTTTGTGGGATCGTTATGAGTAATCAGAGAGACCGTGAGCTATTTAGAGAAAATAAAAAGCCTTGCTTCTTTGGTAAGCAAGGCTTTAAGACATCCTATAGTCATTTGATACTATTTCATCAGGACAATCTTGTATTGAAGGTTAAGACCCTTTCCCGATACTCTTACGAAGAAAACGCCGCTTCCGCACATTTTTTACCATAGGTATCTTTCCCATCCCAAGTCAGATGGTTTCATCCTTCGTTGAGAATCGCTCCGTAAAACGTTATAGCCGCTGAGATTAGTTTCAGATTGGGTAGTCCATTTTGGATCAACTGCAAAAATGTCAAACGATTACGTGTTAAAATTTGTGCTAGATTCGAATCACTATCTGGAATCTGTGTATTTCTTCCACACATTTAGCATATGCAACTGTCCCCGTAAGTCTAAAGTCCTGTTCGACGGTGATAATCGGTTACTCTTGGACTTGTGTGCACTCTCATTATCAGGCATACTGCTATCAGGTTATAGCGATAGCGTAGAGCCAGATATTCGGGCATTTCCTCAATTATAAGATGCAGAGTACTATATGGCTGAATGTTCGTCAAAAAATGGCATAACCACTCACACAATACTCACGCAAGAACGACAGGAGACTATCAAGCTGGTTTGAACCATTGAAAGAATGTCTATGGAGTTATGATCGGAGAGAAACATATTGACAGTTGACATCGTTACGAATTAAGTAGCATACTCAAGTAATCACTGTTTATGGAGAAGGAATGAAACTGAATTACGATGACATTGTTATTTGTGAATATGAACCAAAGCATGCCGCGGGATTAGCGGAAATGTGGAACAATAGCAGTTCAGAATGGAATGGTATGGTGTTCAACTACAGCACAGAGCAGGTTATCTCAGAACAGGCAAACAGCTCAGCTGTGGCACAATATGTAGCCCTGTATAAAGATCAGGTATTGGGATATGTGGATATCTTGTGTGAAGCAAAGAAACAGACTCATATTTGTATGCTGAACGTTCTACCAGATTATCACGGTTGTGGAATTGGCAAGAAACTACTTCACGCCTGTGTATATAAAACACTAGAACTCAAGATTCCGGTGCTAAGCCTGTTTACATGGCCGGGAAACACTAAAGCTATACCATTATACAAAAAATGTGGTTTCTTCTGGCAAGAGATGCAAAATCCCAGCACTTATCTGTTGAACTATCTCCCTGGAATCATTAGTCATGAATTGTTGGCCCCATATTTTGACTATTTTAACTGGTATAAAGACCAGGTACGAGATCTGTCGATCATTACTGACGGAGAGAAGGAAAACGGTTTCACATATTACTCCTACCTTTGGCAGAAAGATGGAAAAAGCTTGAAAGTGGTCGTAGAAAAAGGATCAAGGGAGATTGTGGAGATCCATAGCCCGGATTTTCACATCAGTTGTAAAGCAAACAGAGCAAAAGTAGTTTTTGGTTTAAAATACTCTATAAAATTCCATTATGAGAGTTTTAGTCCCGATTACAACGATTTCTCATTGAAAAGTGAAGACAACGAACTCATCGATTATAAGCTGAAACTTAACGCTAAAGCCGAACCATCAAGAACAATAGATGCTGAATACACTCCGCTCTTTTTTGACGGAGCAACCAGCGAATGGGAAGTACTACCTGCAATTAAGACAAAACTATGCGTAGCAGGCAAGTCAGTAGTCTTGGGTATATCTCAGGAAATATTCCAACCTCTCGATATCAAACTACTGAGCTATGGACCGGTTCAAACTGATACGGATCAATATATGTACTTGAATGTGGAGAGTATGTTGGAAGTCCCAGCAAGTTTCAGATTGATCTTTCCCGATGATGATAAAGTACAAATCCAAACAAAGGTACTTGAGATAAGCCTGAACGCTCGAGAGAAACAAACCTATACTCTCCGATATCAAACAAGCGGCTCCGCAGTCTACAATCCTGAAATAGAGGTGAAAGTTAAAACTCAGGATTCCACAGAACAGCAATATTTCACACATGAAAGCACACCGATACTTACAAACCGGGGATGTGATGCAAAAGGCACAAAAAGCGATGCCTTTATCATAGCCGCTAACAGCTATGTGAAAATGCCGCTAAAAAATCAGAATAATTGGGCATATTTTTACTCCGACCAGAAACCCACTACTACAAGATACTCCCCCTGTGATTTTGGGCAGCCATATAGCGGCGAATTTGAAGAACAAGACCCTGAGAGGATTTGCTATAGCCAATCCGGAGACTCTGCAAGTATGGAAGTATTCTATGAGAGCAGAAAACACATCGGATTAAAGTTTTCCAAGGTTTTCACATTGTTTCCTTCCGGTGAATTGGATCTTGTTTTCAAGTTTCAGAATATACCTGATGATGCAATGGACTTGAATTTGCGGCAAAGAATATCTTTTTACATCAAGGAATGCAAGTTTATGCAGAATTCTGAAGTGATAAGTATGCTTACAGATTGCGATCAGTTAACTTTGGATGATTTCGATCCCAATTCAATATCCGAACCCTGGATTTTTGCTAAACAGAGCAGTGACAACACACACTGCCTTACTTGGCATAAAGGCTGGAATCTTTCCTTTGAATACAACTTCCTGCTATTGGATGTAGCTCTTGCAGATATCAAATCTACAATGGATATGAAGAGTCCTGCGATCAGAGTGTATCACAATCTCTTCCAATCTGCTGGGGCATTTAGGAATTTCGTAATGGGAAAGAGCTTTGATTCTCCTGCTCATTACAATAGCGTTGATGTGATAAGCAACAATCACAATCCGATATTTCCGGATGTAATTGCTCTCAAGCCAGTGCATCACCATAAATTGAGTTTGGAGCATACTCTGGAAATTCCCTCTCAAAACTATTCAGCTTCCGCAACGGAAGATACCATCCACAGCTTGCCCCTGGATAATGCGGGACTTAGTATTCTGGATGCAAAGCTGCGTTTCCCATATTTCGATCTGGATTGTAAACGCTTGATTCTAAATAGTGTTGGCACCATAGATACACATGAAGGCGCGTCTGAGATCACTATCAATAATGGCTCACTCAGCTTTAGTGCTGCAAAAGACAATAGATTCCCTCTTATATCAAGCTTGAAAATGGATGTTATTGAATGCCTAGAGTCCGCAGAACCAGACTTCGGCCCCAGAGCCGGTAGAAATCCCTTTGTGGGGGGATTGTTTATGATGCCAAGCTCCATGAATGAAGCCAAGCTGCTGCGTGAAAAGCACGTTCTGCAGAGAGCTGATTATTATGATCAGTATCAAAATCTGTGGCAGGGACTTAGCTGGGAAACCGCAATAGAAGAGATTGAGTTCCTCAAGGGAGCAAGATACAGGTCATTGTTCCTTACAATGCCAGGAATTCCTGTTCTGCTGAACAGTGTGGAAATCGTCTCCTGGCCCAAACGTGCAGGATACGAATCCTTCTATCAATACATCTTTGTAAACAGCAAAAATGTGCTTCCTGACGCAGTATTCGGCTTCTTGGATGAACATGGGAATTGGCAAGAGTATCGTAAATCAGAATACGCCTGCTATCCGCAAGGAAACTACGCTGTGAGCAGAATTCGCAATGAGAAGATCAGCATGAATGTAATGTCCGATTTATACGGGCACTCAGCGTTTACTGTAAAAGCACAATATCTCATGGCGCGCAATATGGTATATAGTAGAGAGCTTTGCAAAGCCGGAGATATCCTTGATCCAATATTCATTGTTTTTTCGAACGCAAACTTGAATGATAAAATGGCACAGGATTTGTTACGGATCAAGCTCACTAAAGCCTAAGAACAGCACAGTCCCTTTAAGTTATCGAGGTCTGAAGTAGATATCATCCCGTTATCATCGAGTGAGCACTGCTTTATCACACGATTATATCTGCTTGATCTCTGGTTGGCAAACAGGGGATGCAAGGATCATCCGGATCGGATTAATAATGGATTTGCATTTCTGGACAAAATGCCTATCATATAAGTAGAATATCAAACAAACGAGGTAATACAATGGCTAAAATAAAACTAAAAGGCAATCCAATCAACACAATAGGGGAGATGCCCAAACCGGGAACGATCGCAAAGAATTTTGTGCTAACTGCCGGGGATCTGACGGACGTTAGTTTGGATCAATATAAGGGGAAGAAGATACTATTGAACATATATCCTTCCATCGATACTGGTGTGTGTGCTACAAGCGTCCGCAAATTCAACGCTGAAGCAGCAGCACTGGAAAATACGGTTGTATTGGGAATATCCAGAGATTTACCCTTTGCTTTGGGGAGATTCTGTGGAGCAGAAGGTATAGACAGGGTTTATACGCTATCTGAGATGCGAGACCGGAATTTTGGCAAGGACTATGGCCTGGAGATCATGGACGGTTCTATGGCAGGTTTATTAGCTCGTGCAGTAGTAGTAATCGATGATCAAGGCAAGGTAGTATATACCGAGCTGGTCGATGACATTGTACATGAGCCCAACTATCAGGCGGCTTTGGACGCGCTTAAAGGTTGATTGTCTCTCCTGGTTGCATTATCTTCACTATGATCCCGTGCACTTTGCAAAGCTCTGCAAAATGTGCGGGATCTTGCTTTATTAGCGGGAAAGTGTTGTAATGCATGGGAATGGCGAGGCGGGGTTTCAGCCAGGAACAGGCGATAGCTGCGTCCGCAGGATCCATGGTATAATTGCCGCCGATGGGTACAAGCAGATAGTCAATTTTGTGCATTTCAGCGATCAATCTGATGTCTCCAAACAAGCCTGTGTCTCCCATGTGGTATATTGATATCCCATCGATGGTCACGATTATTCCGGCGGCAAGTCCCCCATATCTGCCATCAGGAGTCATGCTGCCATGTTCCGCTTTTACGAATCTCACAGAGCCAAAATCGAATTGGAAAGCACCACCAATCTGCATGGCGTGTGTCTTACATCCGGCTGCTTTGTAGTAACCTGCCAGCTCAGATACAGCTACTACTAAAGCATTCTTATCCGCAATCTTCAAAGCATCACTGCAATGATCACCATGGGCATGTGACAGCAGTATATAGTTTGCTTTTATTTCATTTGACTTCACTGGAGATAGAGAATTCTGATCCAACCAAGGATCGATAATGATACTTATCCCTTCATCAGTAATAATCTGGAAGGAAGCATGGGCAAAGTATCTAAGCTTCAAGGGAACCTCCTTAGCGGGCATTGATGCCTGTTTCCAGTTTGATATAATGCCTATGTGCGTCAAAAGCTATTGGGGGTAGTTTGTCCAGTTGGAAGAATCTGGTGTCTTCCGCATCATCGCCGGCATGTAGCTCTCCACCGATTATTCTCATTCTGAAGCCCAAACTGAGAGTTCTGAGATAGATGGGACTATAACCATAATACCAATCGATGAAGTGATCTACTTCTCCCAGTAGCCCTGTTTCTTCTTCCATCTCTGAAATAGCGTTTTCTTGGGGACTCATATTGATCTCTATATAACCGCTGGGTAATGCCCACATTCCGGCTCTTGGTTCGTAGAGACGTTTTACCAGGAGGAGTTCGCTGTTATCATTCAAAGCGAATATTGCTACAGCAGGGATGGGATTCTTATACAGGATAAAGCCACAAGTAGGGCAGATGCCGCGAAGCTTGCCTTCCCGATCTTCCTTTAGCTCAAGTCGTCCGCCACATGACTGGCAGTAGTTCGCATTCTGATACAGGTCTTTAACTGATCTTACTTCTTTCATGAATTCCAAAATATTATTTCCATCTTCTTTGTCAAACCTTTATCGAAGATGCCTTGTACGTTTTCTGTAGATACTTGTGGCACTATCTTTTATAGAACACTTCATAATCAAAACCAAGATATAATCCATTAGTAATTGGTCATGGTCCCAAAGGAATAAAAGGCTCTATTGACATAGTGCTACCGCTAAGCATAAAAATACAGGCTTCCCTAAAGAGAAACCTGTATGTATATTAAGGCTGAATACTGGCTCAATAGAAGAAGATCTTCACCCCGATAGCTATGAGAATAATACTGTTTATCGTAAGCCAGATGTATATCCGTCGGGCTATCTTCTCATATGTTTCGCGGTTGAATTGGATCTTCTTTTCCAAGCGTACTAGCAGATGTTCTATGGTAGCCATCTTTTCGGAATTGTGGTCAGTTTTTCGGATGTTTCCATTGTGGTTCAAATCTCTTTTGAAGTGTCTGAAGATTTCTAACAATAGCGGTAAGTATGCGGGGAAAAAACGTCTGAAGCTAGTTGCCATAATATCTCCTTTAGAAATTGTAGCCTAAGTTTATGTAATGAGTGGGTGACAGTACAGAATGCATGGTAAAGGAGTAATCCAAAGATACTCCTTCCAACACAAAGGTAGCTCCAGCAGAATATGTAGCGGGATTTTGATGTACACCGGCGCGAATATACAGGGGATCGAAGATTCTGGCTTCCACACCGCCCATAAACTCTGTGGTTTCGGCAAAATCCTTCTTCACTTCTACAGTAGTCGTAACTCCATCGTAGGGGATGTAGGATATGCCCAAGGCTAGTTTGCTGGGAAGATCAATCTGATTCTCGAAGCCCATCTTGGATTTTGTGAGGTTAGTAACTGCAAAACCAAGCTTTGTACGGGTGTGTAAGAGTGCTGTAACGCCAAGATCAAGCCCAAAAGCATCATCAGTATCGTCATCGTCGTCAAAGCGCAAGTTATAGTAATTGAGGTTATATCCAACGTTGATGGTGGAATGAATATCCTTTTGCAGGGTGAAGGCATGACTGAGAGTATAGATCTGATCCCGATACAGGGTAAAATCCTCATAATCCACATCCATCATGCGAACACCGGCGCCCATAGTACCAAGACGCTTGGGAAGAGAGAGGCCTATTGCTATGGTTTTGTACTCAGAAAACTTTTCACCGTTAAGCTGAGAAAAACCAATCTTGGCTTCGTAATGGGTATCTGCCAGTCCGGCAGGATTGTAAAACATAGTATTTACATCGTCGGCAACTCCAGTGAAGGCTCCCCCAAAACCGCGGGCACGAGCGGAAGGTTGATAATCATCAAAAACTGCCAGAAGCATGGCACAGGGAATCAGGATCAGTGTTAATAGTAGTATCTTTTTCATGCTTATCTCCCTCATTTCAAACGTGTTTTAATCACGATAGGTTGTACCGTTGAGTATCTTTTGCTGGTTTCTCTGTTGCTGATCTCAGCATGGCAGTAATACAAGCCTGGTTCAAGCCGCTTCATGTTGCTGTCGCGTCCATCCCACATAATATTCTCGAATCCAGTGGGGCTGTTGAAGTTTTTGTTTACAGGAGTTGCGACTAAACGCCCTTGAGCGTCGTAAATGCGCACAATTGCTTTGGCCATAAAACCAAGTTTGGTTCCGTATTCGATCTTGATCTTCTCATTCATGGAGGGATTGAAGCTGTTTTTCCCAGTAACGGATCCGGAGATGGAAAGGTGAGCTTTGTTCTCAGTGATTTTTACGTTGATTATGCCCGAATTTAGACTGCTAAGTACGATATCATTATACATGAATTCGGTGATGGCAACTTCAAGGTTACCATAACTTTTTACTTTGAACTTCAACTTTAGAAGTACAGCGGGAGAAGTAGAGATCATCTGTTCAGCAGCTTGATACATGATTTTCAGCTCACCGGTACCTAAATGAGATATGGTGGGTTGACTCAGTGTAAGTGTACTGTCGATGATCACATCTTCAAATTCAAGGGAATTGGCATCGTATTGCAAACTCATAGAATAGGATTGAACATTCCATTCCTGGCTAATATGAGTAGTCTCCACATTCAGAACATGGCTTTCACCGATAGCGGCATTAGCTACGGAGGATACAGTAATCTGAGAATTATCAATGTTGTCTTCTTTTACCATGTCTTGCGCACTGCGAGGATTTATTTTATATCCAGCACTGGTATGTTGATCCACAATTCCGGAAATCCTGTACCAGGTATCGCCGACGTTGATTGAAGTAGGGCGGTACATAACGTCGTCAATCATGGATTGAGCGCTGCCGCTGGAGACTCTCCATTGGCCGTAAGTATCGGGAGTTGAAACTACAGTGAGATCGTATATGCTAACCAATACGCCTTCCCACTGCTCAGAAATATTATTGTTGTAAGGTACTTCAGCAGTGCTGAGGTCTATTGCCTCGGGGATAGGATTACTGCTGGATATGATTTCCCAAGTATCGGGCAGGCTCATCTCTGTAAGGCCGGAGTACTCCATGATCTCTCCGGTAATATTTACAAAATCTCCTATGGCCAATGCTGCAGCGGCATTTCTTCCGTAGACGTAGAGACCACTCCATGGTCCGCCTTCAGGATCGCTGAGGTACAAACCGGTATTCGGGATTAATGCGCTTACTACAGCGCCTACAGTAACAGTTTGATCCTTGTAGGGTGAATTGCCGTTGGTATTCGTAGTATATTGAACATCATAACAGGTCAATACATCTGCCATGATTCCGACCGTAAAAGTCAGGATTAAAACACTAAGAACTATACCTTTCATTTATATCTCCTTGGTATGAATCTCTTCATGGATTTGTTCCGAACAATCATCAGCCTCTACAGCTTGAGCGTCCTTGATAAGAAGCATATCGATAATCAGCAGACATACAGCGATAAAGATCGCACTGTCTGCAATGTTGAAAATGGGGAATCTCTGCATTATGAAATCCGGAAAGTCCACGTCGATAAAATCTGTAACTCCACCTCGAAAAATTCTGTCGAAAAGATTTCCCAAGGCTCCGCCCATTACCAGCCCAAAAGCTATTACCTGTATGCGGTGAGTGCTTTGGTATAGCAGGTAGAGGATCAAGATAATGGCCAAAAGTGTAGTTACTATAAAGAATATCCGGTTGGTAACATCACTGGAAAAGCCAATGCTGAAGGCGGCACCGGTATTGTTCACATGAGTGAGCATAAAAGTATCCCCAAAGATATTGGAAAATATGGGAATACTATGATGTAAATCCAGGTTGATCCTTATTAATAGCTTTGTAAGCTGATCTGCCACAAGGATTATAAGCATGATCAGGTAGGCGGGAGAAGTCTTCAATTTTGTCATGCTGGTTCAGCGTCTTTGCTTCCTCTTTTTCTCTTCCATCTTTTCCTTGCAATCTATGCAGAGTGTAGCATAGGGGAGGATCTGCAAACGTGTATCAGGAATCAGTTCACCGCACATTTCGCAGACACCGAAGGTGCCGTCCTGGATGCGGCGCATGGCATCGTTCAATAAACGGATTTTTTCTCTCTCGCTTTCCATCATTTTTACAGTGTGTTCCATATAATTCGTATCTGAACCCTGGTCTGCCTGATGATAAGCATAGCTGGAAAGATCGCCACTACTCTCGCGAGCGCCAACGCTCTGTTCTTTGTTTATATTCTCGATGTACTGCACACTTTCATTGAGTTCATTACGGATAAGCTCTTCAAAGTATTGCAGTTTGTCGGTAGTAAGTGTTTTCCTGGCCATTAGATTCTCCTAATCTTTACTCTCATATATTTCAATATTTCATGGTAAAATAAGGGCACAAGTGTGTCAATGAAAATATCATAACGATGCAATAAAGCAAGATATGATCTGCTTTAGATTTTGGGAGGCAACAGCAGCGTTTTGACGGATCTCTTCTTGCGAATGAGCTTCACTGTGAAAGAGGTTGCTATAGTTTGTTACAATGGAGTAAGCGATTACACGCATGCCTGCATGACGCGCTGCGAGAACTTCGGGAACCGTGGACATTCCTACTAGATCTGCTCCCATACCAGCAAAGGCAGCGCATTCGGCTTTGGTTTCCAGGCTGGGTCCACACACTGCCACATATACTCCCTTATGGGTTTCAATATCATGTGAAGCAGCAATTTCGTCGCAGAGTCTTCGATAATCAGGATCGTAGAGATCGTTCATAGAGGGGAAGCGTTCACCCAGTTTATCATCATTCTTGCCGATCAAGGGATTGGTTCCCATGCAATTGATATGATCCGTTATTTGAACTATGGATCCAGGAGACAGAGACTTACGCAGACTTCCGGCAGCATTGGTGACCACAAGTGTCTTTAATCCCATAGCGGCAACTACTCTGGTGGGAAACACTACCTGAGGCATCGAATAACCTTCATAATAATGGAATCTCCCTTGTAGAAGCAGAATCGTTTTGCCTTCACTTCTTGCGAGGATCAGGTTGCCTTTGTGAGATGGGGCAGTACTCATCACAAATCCAGGGATCTCGTCATATGGAATTGTTTGGATTATCTCAAAAGTTTCGGCCATATCGCTGAGACCGGTGCCCAAAATGACAGCGAGAAGGGGTCGTTCAGTCAATTTATGCGTGAGCCACTCTGCGGTATCGCGATAGTTCATCTGCTTTCCCCAGCAGGTTTGTTCGGAACGATTTCTTCTTTGATCTGTTTAAATTCGCCGTCCATAAGCTGTTCGGTATCCTTGCTAAGCAAAGGATCCTTACTGATCCTATCCTGAAAGCTCTGAAGCTCGACTCTGAATTGCATGAGAAACTGGCGTTTTTGTTCCTTAATTGAGAGATACTGGTGCTCCAAAACGCTAAGATGTTGTTTGGCTTCATTGATGGCGCGTTTGGCTTTCAATTCTGCTTCATGAATGATGTTTTCAGCTTCTTTGCGGGCGTTTGCAATGATGTCTGCCTTAGTCTTTTCGGCAAACACCAAAGTACGGCTAATCAGCTCTTCTCTGCGCTTGAGGTCTTCCACCGCGGTATTAGCGGTAACTGCTTCCTGAGTTATCTCATACTGTTTTTGTTCGCGGCGAGCCAATTCCCGCTCTTGTTTTTTAAGCAACTCTTCCAGTTCATTAGCGATCTGATCCAAAAACGCACGTACTTCTTTTTTGTTGTATCCGAACATTTGTCCGGAAAACTCCTGATGTCTGATATCTAAAGGAAAAAGTGGCATTTAGATTCCTCCTGCTAAATAAAACTTGCCAGTATCCTTTGCAGGATGTTTAAGAGAAGATAAGCCACAATTGGCGAAAAATCAAGGCCCATGTTTGGCATCACTCTGCGAAGAGGTGCCAAAATGGGTTCCGTCATGGAAAACAAGAAGCGATAAATGGGATTATAGGGATTTTGAACCAGCCAACTGGCAATTACACGTGCGAAAATTACCATATTGTAGATGTCTATCATCCTAATAATCAAGAGCACAATGAGCACTTGCGGGCTGTAAATCATCAATCCAGAACCTCGTGGCAATTGCGGCAGCGGGCTTCATAAGCATCGGTGGAGCCCACTAGGATTTGTTCTTCCTTGTGAACGGTTCTTTGAGTCCGATTGGCGGGATTACCGCAATGCACGCAGATTGCAAGGTTCTTGGTAACGTATTCGGCTATGGCCAGCAACTGCGGCATACTGCCAAAGGGGCTACCCTTGTAATCCTGATCCAGGCCAGCTACGATTACCCGATATCCTTGATCTGCAAGGTCGTTGCAGATGCCTACAATGGACTCATCGAAGAATTGAGCTTCATCGATGGCAACTATCTGCGTGTCTTCCTGTAGATATGAATAGATCTCGGAGACTTCATTGATTGGGATGGATGGTGCCTTCATGTTTGAATGTGATACGATGCTTTCGCTATCGTAGCGATTATCGATGGATGGTTTGAATACAAGAACCTGTTGTTTGGCATATTCGGCTCTGCGGACACGGCGAATCAGCTCTTCGGTTTTTCCGCTAAACATACTCCCGCAGATTACTTCTATCCAGCCGGTTTTGTTGTTTATGATATTCACGATAACACTCCTGTGGGGGATATACCCCGATTATCCCATGCTCTGTACCGTGGGATTTTTGTCAAATGCTTTATGCGGAGAATAAAGCCCGTAGATTATCTTTCTACGGGCTTGATAGATATCTTCAATCCTCAGCTTATTGCCATTCCGGCTTGCAGAGCATTGATATTGGATTCCACGATAGATTCACCTTTACGGCTAAAGATGCTTTTTATGCTTTCCACAATTTCCGTCTCAGAAAAGCCCAGATGCTTAATAGCTGCACCCAATACTATGATATTCATCGCACGAGGGGCTTTAATGTCTTTGGCTATCTGATCAGCATCGAAAAGAACGTTGTTTTTTACTGTTTTAATGGCATTGTACACTACTTCGGGATCGGGATAATTGGGAATATTGATGAAGGGCTTTGAGTTTGTGATGATCCACCCGTCTTTCGAGAGGAAAGGCAGGTAGCGTAAACTCTCCATTGGTTCCACAGAGAGGATCATATCCGCATCGCCCATTGTGATCAGATCACTGTGAATAGTGCTGTCCGACAAACGTAAATGGCTTTGTACGTCGCCACCACGTTGACTCATTCCGTGAACCTCAGCTTGTTTCAACTGCCAACCTCTGTTTAGAGCTGCATTACCCAGGATGGTCGCGATGGTCAGGATACCCTGTCCACCAACTCCGGCAAGAATAATATCTTTCTTCATCTCAGGACTCCCTTTTGTTCTTTCTTTTCAGAGTTTGTACGCATTCACGACGAGGAATAATCACAGATACACCTTCGTAGGCAATCTCTTCTTTGTAGATGCGAATCATTTCTTCGTGATTCTTCACAAAGGGGAAGAAGGTGCGAATGTGTTCTTTTACCACTCCAAGCCCCAAGCATATCTCTTCCAATCTGCCAAAAGCGGTGTATTCCTGACCTCCGGTCATACCGGTAGTGCTATTGTCCAGGATCACAATCACGACGTTTGTCTTATCGTAAATACAATCCATCAATCCTGTCATTCCACTATGAGTAAATGTGCTGTCTCCGATCACGGCAATGGCGGGGAAAAGTCCGCTGTCTGCTGCTCCCTTTGCCATGGTGATGGAAGCTCCCATGTCCACACAGGAATTGATCGCATTGTAAGGAGGCATAAAGCCCAGAGTATAACAGCCGATATCGCCGAAAACATGGCCTCTGCCATACTCTTTGATGGCCTCATTCAAGGCCAGAAAACTGTCCGCATGAGGGCAACCAACGCAGAGGGCAGGCGGACGGCCAACTACGATCTCCGGTATATCTGAGCCATATTTTTCGGGCATACCTAAAGCTTTTGCCACTTTGTTCGGATTCAATTCGCCATCGCGGTCCAAGGTGCCGTCCAATCTGCCGTGAATTGGTTTTTGACCCTCGCAAGCCATCCCTTTGCAGAGCTCTTCCAACACTGGCATTCCTTCTTCGAAGAAATACAGGCTGTCACATTTATTGTAGAGTTCCTGAATCTTGGTAACCGGAGCTGGATATTGGCATATCTTATACACAGGGAACGGAATGGGAGAATCGCCAAAGACTTCTCGCAGATAGTTATAGGCAAGCCCCGTAGTAACAATACCCTTGCTGAAATCTTTTGCATCCAATTTGTAGTTGTTGAAGGGACTATTCAGAGCTTCAGTATCAAATTTCTCCTGTAAGGAGATCAGTTTCTTGTATTTCTTACGTGCAATAGCCGGTAACAGCATAAACTGAAAGATATCTTCAGGTTTGTTTACAGTGTTTTGAGCTTTGCGTTCTCTTCTTTGAATCCCGCTGCGTGAGTGTGAGAGACGAGTGGTGAGGCGGAGCAAAACGGGAATATGATACTTTTCGGACAGTTCAAATCCGTAGAAAGCCATATCATAACATTCTTGTTGGTTGGAAGGTTCCAATATGGGTATCATGGCGGAATGACCGTAATTGCGGGAGTCTTGCTCATTTTGCGATGAATGCATGGAGGGATCGTCCGCAACAGCAATAATGAGCCCGCCGTGTGCTCCGGTCATTGCTGAATTCATGAATGGGTCTGCGGCAACATTCAAACCGACATGCTTCATGGTTACCATTGCTCGTTTGCCGGCATAGCTCATGCCCAGAGCTGATTCATAGGCTGTTTTCTCATTCGAAGACCAAGTACGGTGAACTTTGTCTTCGAGGGCTTGTTTAGATTTTTGAGCGTATTCAATAATCTCGGTTGAGGGTGTGCCCGGATAACCATAGAAACCGGAGATTCCGGCATCCAAAGCACCCTGCGCAAGGGCTTCGTCGCCCAGTAGCATCATTTTTTCCACTAAAGGACTCCTTTTATCTTTATTTTTTCTGTTGTAGCTTTCAAATGATCCAGTAATTATTGTCCAACGCTAGTTGATTGATAATGTTACTGCTGAAACATCTACCAACTAGACCATAATTTCCTAGGACAACAATATGCTCGTATTCGTCAAGATTTTTCTCATCTTGGCATTCACATGGTTTCGATAAATCCACATAATCACTTTTTTGAATATCAAATCTAAAAAAGAAGAGTAGAGAATCCCATGTATACTCAAGCAGTCAGATATCTTTTCCACATCTCACACACTTCCTGAGCACTTCCCAAGCCACGCTCAGGAGGTCTTTGGGATACTCTCAGACTGCGTAGTCCAGGTAAGGTAGACTGTGAAGTGTCAGCTTATCGGATTCGGGGGATATTCGTTTTTTTATGGTAGACTACTGTGAGATACTCAAGACTATCTCACCCTTAACCATACAGCTACACGTGTGTTACTCAGAGTGCAGATTATGTTTCAATTAGGAATGCTTCCCTTTCTTTTCAGTAAACTTGATCATGATATAAAGGAGTTATTAAGGAACTCGATGATAACGAGATAATATCCGGTTCGGCACTGCATGGTTTATGGCGCTGCTTTGGTGGATTTACGGTAATGGTTCGATACCTCACCTTCACCTCCAATACAATGGTACGCAAAGCATTGATGACCACGTATGGTATTGATAGTGACCAGAGGTCGCTTCTAATGAAAGCAGTTCCATATCGTATACAGACGAGGACTTTTAACTCACCTGGCAGTCCTCTATATGCCCGCCTGATGTTCATGAAGCTAATTCCGGAATCTTTCTCATCAGAAACTCTGAATCCTTCTGCCAATATGATATACAGGTTGATAGAGAGAATGGATATCGAACTACTTTATTCACAATTTATGCCGATTGGAACGCTTTATGCAACATATTGGTTTTTTTATACAATCTTACGAAAGCATAAATAAACGGGAGGAATCATGAAAGCATTGGTTTTTGTTTTGTGCGCTCTGCTACTTTGTTCGAGCGCTCTTATGGCCATTGATGGCCGTTTTGCAGGCAAACACGCCACATATACTTCCGATAATTATTGCGCATTCGTTGTAAACCAGGTTAACAGTGAACATCCTGAATACCTGGGTCAGATACAATATTGGTATTATGATAACGAAATGCAAATGTGGTCTCATACCACAGTTAGTACTCAAGCAAATCACTACTGTAAACCCAGCCTCTATTATACTCCCCAGGAAATAGTTGTTGCTTATAGCTCTGGAACAAATAAGATGCTGGCAATATCCACAAACAATGGTCTCACCTGGCAGAGTTATGAAGCTGGCAGAACTTTTGATCTGAATCCCACAGTGTTCAAAGAAGGGGAAGACTACGTGGATTTTGAACTGAAGCTCCCATATCCGCAGTGGATGATGACTGAACTGGTCAGTTCGGATGATTCCAGCGATCCGGTATTCCCTCAGAACTTTACCAATTTCGAGAAATCCATGCACGACACAGATGTTTATTATTGGGGTAAGGATGTAATCTATCAACCTCTTCGCAGCAATGGAGATATCCTGATTAAGAATGGCGGTGGTGGGACAAACGGAGGTTGGCCGACTTTTTACGCTCCTGTGATAACCTCGGGCACTGTGATTTCAGTTAATGGAGATTATCCCATTGATGATGTATTTAGAGGTGGTTTAGTAGAGAATGCACCGCATTTGGATTACCCTCAGATTGATGATTCGCAGTCAGTATTGGTGGGACCAGAGGAATATAGTGACACCAGGATAATCAAGATCAGAGTTGATGGTGACAGCTATACTGCTTGGATGGGAACCATTTCAGTTCCCGTGCAAACTCAATTTCCTGTCTATGAAGTTTATCCGGAAATACCTCCGAGCGATCCCATTTATATTAATACTGTAGCGGTAAGTGACACTATATGGACGACAATCGCTTCTGGATCATGTGCAAACATGACTTTAAAAGTAAACAGCGAGCTCTGGATTGAGGGGACATTCTCCGGCAAGCAGACCTGGATCGCTCAAGGTGATATCTTCATTATCGGAGATATCCTCCTGGAGAACACTCAGGCGGGTACATCTCCGGAAGAGCCCATGAACTACTCAGACCAGGTACAACTGATCTCAGCGAAAAGTGTGAAGATGAAGTATGGATACAAAGATCCGCAGACAGGAAACAGAGTTCACCTTGCCAGAAGTGACGCCGAACCTTTCCAGGTATATGCCTCAGTATTGGCTTTTGGAGATGGAGGTGACAATCCCCGTAATGACGGTATATTCACCTTTGAATATCAGCATCCCCACGGGTCAACACCAGCAGTAAACGTTCTATATGATGGTGAAAATCACTATTTTGATAATATCGACTTGCATCGCTATCGTTTCCCGCCCACAGTTGCAGATCCCTGGCCTCTAGGCTCTCCGTTCAACTCCGATGAACCACGTTTGGACATGCCTTGGTATAATCCCCTGTGGCCGGAAGCGAAACCGTATCTTGAAAGAGGTACCATCAATCTCTATGGATCCATAGCTCAACGCAGACGCGGCTATATCCATCGCAGTGGAAATGATAGTGATTATCCTTCCAATGACGGCATCTGGGATATTCCAAACGATATGTGCGGTGGCCCAGTTATACCTCCCGTTCCTTATCAAGATCCTGTGATACCTGATTTGGTTTTGTTACCTCAAAACTATCCTGGCTCTACAGGTATCGGAGTGGGCTATAAAAAGAGCTTTCAAGCGGATGGTCGGCTGGGCTTTAAGGACTTGGACAACCTTCAATGGAATCTGGGTTTGAGTTTTGGAAGATTGGTATCGAATGGCGAAGGAGGTTTTGATACGCAGGATTATCAATTGGTGCCTTACATAGGAATTCCTTACACTCCGAAGAGTATCTCGCATGGAGCTGATATGAGCCTGTTTGCCCTGAATAACAATCTGGTCTTAAAGAATCAAACAGGGGAAGTGGAACTGCTCCAGCAGGATTCAGCAGAGTATATAGCACTCCAAGTCAAAGACCCAAACACAGCCTACTACATCAAGCTGTTACATCAGACCAAGGATAACAGCATCTTTATCGAGCATATTGATCTACAAACAGGAGAATCCAACATGCTGGATATGGTATCAAACGTCCCTTCCATGATGGCCGACCTGATGATGCTACCCGATTCCAGAGTACTGTATGCTTACCTTGATCCTCAGCTGCAAGTAGTAGTGCATGAGATCATGCCAAATGGCGATACTCCTGAATTGTGTACTTATAATGCTTCGGAGATAGTGGGTACCGCCGAGCTTTCCAATAGCAGAATGTTTCTGGGCGCAATGGGCAACGAAAACATGAATATACTCTTTCAATTGGCTTCTGATATGGACTTGCATGGCGTGATGCAGATCGAGAATGTGCAATTGGCAGTCCCCGCCGGTAATCCTGCTTATGAAGTTCCTTCGATTCCCAATATGAGCATGAAAGTCTATCCCAATCCCTTCAGCAGTGCAGTAAAGATCGAAGTAGCCGGAGCAGCAAGTGAACTTCACGAACTGAAGATATACAATCTGCGGGGTCAATTGGTTCATAAACTAAGCGGAGCAGCCGCAGATGAAACGGGATTACGCAGTTACGACTGGAATGGATGTGATTCACAGGGACACAAGCTTCCCTCCGGAATCTACTTTATACGTTATGAAAATGCGGGTATGCCGCACATCACCAGAAAGGTAAGTATCTTTTAGTGTAAAGGACTCACATACAGAATGGAAGAACCAAGAAGTAAGCCATGTTTCCTAGTAGAATCATCGGCACAGATTTGTAAATCGATAAGAACATAAATAGAGCTGAAAAGCACTATAAAGGTAAACACCTGCACTTTGGGAAAAGAGCAGGTGTTTTGTATTGGGTTTTGAAGTACTGGTTACATTAAAGATATAAGATGACAGGATGGCAAAAACCACCTAACGCGCTATTTACTTATTGTAAGTCACAAGTTCTGATATGCAAGCAGAAATTAACTGGAAACACTCATGACGGTCCTTTCAGCAAAAGGCTTGACGATTTTGTTCAGAGCAATATTCGTAACATACATGCTATCTCGGATAAGTTCAGAACGCCTTATCTCTATGGAAACAAGCCCAAAGAGCAGCAGATGAAGGAGACATCATGAACAAGTTCTTTGCAACTATATGTATATTTCTATATGCTTGCACGGCAATAGCTCAGGAAGGTGAAGCTTACCGCCGCCAGACCATCGCACATGAGAAGGTCTATCTGGTATCGCAAAAGCACGGTAAAAACATCCTGAGCCTGGATACCCAAAATACCATCCTATACGATGAAAATGGAAAAATACATCCTTCAGGGCAACCGAACCTATAAGGGCAAGGAGATTCGCATAAACAGCGAAGATCCCCTCTACAAAGAAAGCCTCGTTTACAACCATATGAATGGCCTCATTTCCCGCTCTGTGGATTATGATGAACCTCACAGAAAGCAATCCGGCAGCATCCAATACGATGCCAAAGGTAAGGTGCTCACAAAGGTCTTGCGCTACTAAACCGCAACAGACTCAATGCTCTGGGATATGCTACTACAATCAGGTGGGATATCTGTCACATTACTATAAGATACTGCAGAGTAGCGACAATCTGCCTCTTCAGAAACAGCGTTTCGACTTCAAGGACGATCTAACCGAGACTCATACCTATATATACGACAGCTCCGGCCTTCTCAGCTTTGTGGTTTGCAGATCTGAGGAAGATTCGCTGATGTATAAGATGCAGTATAGTTACGACGATAAAGGAAACTTACTTCAGGAATCCAAGATGAACGCATTTGACCAGGAAACAGAATCCCGGCTATATACTTATGACGATTCCAACCGCTTGATTCTGATGTTGGAATACAATTGGAATCCCCGCTATGGAGGCATTCCAAACCTGCGTAAACATTGTGAATATAGCTATGAATAAGGGGTTACCACAAAGGATAACCACTCACTAAGACATTGTCCTGCAACTTCCTGATGCGAACCTTTTGGAGCTGAATGGCGCGGTCGATATTCTTTCGGTCATAGGATTTTAAGCTTCCATTTTCACCGCCCAAGATGCGATTGCCATAGAAGATCAGGCATTTGTCCACCAATTTGGCTTTCCAAAAGGCTTCGCTCAGCCTGTTTCCAGTTTCCAAAAGCACAGAATAGAGCTTCATGTCCCATAACACTTGCATCACTTCATTCAGATCAAGCTCATCCTTGTGTCCATGCACTTTTTGCGTCTTTACTCCAGCCATGTTCAAAGCCTGCACCTTACTCTCTTCGGCAGTGTGATACAAGAGCATTGCAGGATACTCTTTCGCACTTTTCACCAGCATGGAATCTTCCCTGATATCCAGGTATGGATCCAAGACCACCCTTAGCGGTTGTTTCACCTTGCGCATTCCTCTTACATTCAGCATGGCGTTGTCTTTGCTCACGCTATTGATACCAGCCATTACCACTTCCACTTCTGAGCGTACTTTGTGTACCTGGCGACGTGAAGCAGGATTGGTAATCCATCTGGAAGAGCCGTCACTGGCGGCAAACTTCCCGTCCAGACTCAAGGCAGTTTTCCAGATCACAAATGGTCGCTTTTTGTTCATGTAGCAGAGGTAGTATTCTAGTTGTTCATTAATGCTTTCTTCAAAGAAGCCATATTCTACTTCGATGCCGGTGTTTTTCAGCCTTTCTATACCCTTTCCACACATTAGGGGATTGGGATCCACAATGCCCACCACAACTCTTTTGATCCCGCTTGCGATGATGGCTTCTGTACATGGCGGGGTTTTACCGGTATGACAACAGGGTTCCAGGCTCACATACATGGTAGCGCCTTTTGCCTGTTCTCCGGCTTCACGAATAGCTACTATCTCGGCATGATCTTTTCCGTAGGGCATTGTGCTGCCTTCACCTACTGTTTTCCCGTCCTTTACGATGATGGCGCCCACAAATGGATTGGGTGAGCACTTTCCGCGAGATTCTTCAGCTTTGCGGATGGCAAGCTTCATATAATACTTATCCATACAATTCCAGGTTTTTCCTCGCTAATTCGTGACTGGCATTTTTCTGAAGGATGGATTGCCACACTTTGATGGCTTCGTCATTTCTTCCTTGCCCGATCAGGGCAATGCCAAGGTTGTTTGCAGAATCCGGATTATCGGGTTCTATGCGGCACAGTGCGGCGAACCACAATTCTGCTTCCTTATAGTCTTTGTCGTTCAGACACAAAATCCCTAAATGCATATAGGGTGGAGCAAAGCCATTGTCCAGGGCAACGGCATACATCAGATCGGCTTTGGCTCTGTTCTGCTCTTTGGTTAACAGTCTGCACAATCCGCGATAGTAGTATAAATCTGCGCTGTCAGGAAAGCTTCTCTGTGCCAGGACTATCTCATCAAAAGCCCGGCTTGCATCGCCATTGGCCAGATGCTGAGCGATTGAGGAAAATATCTCGTTCTGCTTGAAATAGAGGGAGGGATTGCCCACAATGCACTGTCTGATATACCATGTGCCGTTATCTTCCCGCAATACAAAGCAGAATTCGTGCTTGCGGTTCAGCTCTGTAAATACTATGCAAGAAGCTCCGTCTTCCGACATTCCCGTGTGGACAAAGCTATATTGCCTCAGCTTTTTAAAATAGGGTATTTCGCTGACGATGGTCTCATAGAGTTCAGCCAAATCCGCCAGTTCAGATTGATTCATGGTAAGTGAACGCAATTCCCTAAATTCCAGGGCAATCACGAAGTCCAGATATTTGGCGGTCACATCCTCGGGATGTAGCTTCTTTTCTTCTTTTTTGAGCGGTAAACCCAGCCTGTCCATCAGGTAATCGACAGGGAAATTGCCCGGATACTGATATCCAGAAAGAGTGTCCAGGAGCGTCTTTTTGTCCTTTGTTGCCAGACTAATGGGGCTTTTCGATACAAATCCCGGATTCTCCATGCGAATCCAGATATCGATGTATTTCTTGGCTGCATCCACAGCTTCATGATTGTTATCTGCCTTGAAGGCGGGAAAGGGGCTTTGGGCTTCAATTCGGGGCGCATAAGGGCAATCGGTGGGGCACTTCAGGTCTATCCTAATTTCATTGCAACACTGCCAACACATACCCATTTTAGTTCTGGGGCATAATCTCAAGGCGCGCTCGGTGTGACATCGCTTGCACCTGTCTTTGGCGCTCAAAGATAACACGGAGCCTCCGGAACTGGCGCGGGATTGCGTTTGAAAGCGCTGCGGGCTATTAATTTGTAAACAGTCTTTACTTTATCCACGTCAAACGTATCCAAATCTTGCATGGAGTGAATAGCCCATAATATAGCATCAAGATCCGCGTAGGATATACCCATATCGGCTTCATCGGATTGTTGAGGCCACAAATCCGCAGTAGGAATTTTATCTATGATCTTTTGCGGGATTTCCATCTCCTTCGCCATTTGCCAAACCTCCGTCTTATAAAGCTGCGCCAGGGGCTCCACGGCTGCTGCGGAATCTCCAAATTGAGTGAAGTAACCGGTCATGATCTCACTGAGATTACAGGTTCCTAATACCAACGCGCGGTATTTTGCTGAAAGGTCATATAGCACACACATACGGCTGCGTGCCATCAGATTGCCTCTGCGTAAATGATTGGCATCGGGTTCATAATTGTCGAACCATGCATCCACCATTGGGCTGATGTCTATCGTCTGATACTCTATATCCAGCGTTTGGCATAATATTTTGGCATCAGCACTGCTGTCCGGATGACTGTTGCGATAGGGCAAAAGCAAGCCGATCACATTCTCTTTACCTATAGCCAGCGTCGCCAAAGCTGCGCTGAGGGCGCTGTCTATTCCGCCGGATACGCCAACGATGTATTTCTGATGACCGCTGCTAGTCAGATAATCGCGCAAGAAAACCTTTATCTTTTCGATCTCCGCGCTTGTGTCTATTTTACGCATTCTTTTCTCCCAAGAATTTACTATGATCAAGCAAGAGAGATTGTGGATATTGGTCAAGGATTTTGTGGTAGGTAGGTTTGGTAGTCCTTTGTTCATGAGTTCCGCAGTGCTGCGGTGAGCACAAGTATGTACAGGTGGACGTGCCACAACAGAATTACATCAAATCTTATTCATCCTCTTTGCCTCCAACAGTGCCGAAGCAGATATAAAGCAGTTATCATCCAGTACCCACTCGATGATAACCTGATGATATCTGCTTCATATCAAGACGAAACCAAGATCATGAATGGAGAAGACGCTCCAGAGACAAGATCTACAATCTTTCGCAACAGCCATTTATACTTCATTACTCATCATTCAACCCAAATAATGTACTGGAGTAACAAACCTCTATACTATCTGTCCTGGATGAAATAAGTTTATTGACCCTGTCCCATTTTTTACACCACTTGTAAAGTGACACGTTTCTTATCGACATTGTTTTCATAGTTTTCTCTGTATTTTGCCGGAGGTAGGAAGTTTAGTGAGCTGTGGGGGCGATTGTA
>Ga0172378_10000075_pt1 | contig 67657 bp, 50 predicted proteins | sample GrowelOW332metaG_FD_119755 | JGI IMG/M metagenome (GOLD analysis project Ga0172378, IMG submission 119755) | Groundwater microbial communities from an aquifer near a municipal landfill in Southern Ontario, Canada - Pumphouse #3_1 metaG | ecosystem: Environmental > Aquatic > Deep subsurface >... | reverse complement strand
TCACTGCTTGATAACGGCTTTATATCTGGTTCGGTACTGCCTGGTACAGAGAGGATGAATGGCACTCAGATCATCATTTTTTGAGGATAACCGGGGTCCCCGCAAAAATTCGAAGCATTTTCGTGGAATGGTTTGAGAAGGGTTTCGGATGTGCTCTGAATGTATGCGGGAAAGCCAACGAAAACAAGCCTTGACAAGGAATAGACGATATATGGATGGTTATTTTGTGAAAAAACCCAGAATCTTGCATTGCGAAGTAAAACGACACCGTCAAATAGCGCCCGAATTATGTTCGGTGTGCCAGCGTGTGTCTAGATGTCGTGCCTTCAGATTCTGGTATAGTAGTCATCAAACCCAATATCTTAGTTTTGTACTGGATATTGTAACAAGATTCCCCGAAAAATACACACTGGAGGTGGAGTTCATGGCAGAGAAACAACAATTTGTGCAGATCGTGGATATGGCGAGCGGCAAGATTGATCGGATCGTGAACCTCAATGAAATCGACGCAATGAGCGCAGAAGAGAAGCTAGCGCTCAGCAAAGAGAAAAATCTCTTTATCGTAACTCATCGTTTGCAACCTATTGTGAAGGTTGAGATGAAGAAATCTATTATCGATAGCCCCATGCAATTTGACTCTGTGACACGCGCGGAGAGTGAAGAGAAAGCTACAGCAGAGCCGAAGATAAAGCCAGAACCGCAAAACAGCAGTAAGGGCCGCAATAAGAAAGTTTAAGCCTTTATCTCTACGCTCACGAAAAAAAGCTTTTACAAATTTGCGCTATCCAAAATAGTGGCACAAACTGACAGAATTGCCGCAGTTAAGCTGGCCATTGTGTCAGTAATGGCATCTCAAAGAAGGAGATATGTATGTTTACATTGGAAGAAAAGCACCTGGATGTGGCGAAGAAAATAGCCCTGGATCATCGTAAGAAAAAACGCTGTGACGAGTGTTATGATCGCGGATGGATCGGAGTATCTGAGCAAAACCTGCTGATACTTTGCCATCGCTGCGTGGACATTGATGCCGCTATGGAAGATTGGAAACAGTATGTAAGCGAACACGAAGAATTGAAAGAGCATTTTAGCGAGCTGTTTGAAGAAAACGCTGAAACCGAAACCGCAGAAGAACATCCCGCACAACAAGCATATGAACACAAAAAAGCCCATCCCGTAGGCAAAACAGCCTATGTGCCGGGTCCTAAAAGAACAGGAAGAGCAAAGAAAATCTAAGCAATGTATAAAAGTATAGACCTCAAAGAAAATCCCCGTGATTTGGAAGCCCGGGTGCGCACCTTTTGGACACAGCACAATACCGCGCAAAAAAGCATAGATTGCCGCGAAGGCAATCCCCAGTTCATATTTTATGAAGGCCCACCTACGGCAAATGGCAAACCCGGTATCCACCATGTCATGGCACGAACCTTGAAAGACGTGGTCTGCCGCTACAAAACTATGACCGGTTTTCAAGTGAAACGCAAAGCCGGCTGGGATACCCATGGCTTGCCCGTGGAGATCGAAGTAGAAAAAATGCTGGGTCTGGAAGATAAAAAAGCCATCGAAGCATACGGTTTGGAAGCATTTTGTAAAGAGTGCCGCAATTCCGTGTTCGCTTACGAAAAGCTCTGGCGTAAAATGACCGAGCTGATGGCCTATTGGATAGATCTGGATAACCCCTACATCACCCTGGACAACAACTATATAGAGTCCGTCTGGTGGATATTGAACAACTTTTTCCAGCGCGATCTGATCTTCAAGGAACACAAGATTGTGCCATATTGCCCTTCCTGCGGTACCCCGCTTTCTTCTCATGAAGTGGCGCAAGGGTACAAGGATGTGGAAGATCCCTCTGTGTATGTGCGTTTCAAAGCTTTGGACGAAGACAATACATACTACCTGGCCTGGACCACCACGCCATGGACGCTAATCTCAAATGTGGCTCTGGCAGTGCATCCGGATGAAGATTATGTTTTAGTGACGCATCATCAGCAAAACTTGTATCTGGCAGAAGCGCGTCTTGGGGTATTGGATGGCGAATATGAGGTCATCAAGCGACTGAAGGGCAAGGATCTGGAACGTCGCCGTTATGAACCGCTCTTCCGCTTTGTGCCTGTGAATAAGGACGCCTGGTTTATTGGTTGTGCGGATTATGTGACTATGAGTGACGGCACGGGAATAGTGCATACTGCACCGGCTTTTGGTGCAGACGACTATTCATTGGGGCAAAAATATGACCTGCCATTTGTGAATCCAGTAAATGGCGAAGGTAAGTTTAACGAGCAGGTAAGCCCCTGGGCCGGTGTTTTTGTGAAGACTGCCGATAAAGACATCATCCGTAGTCTCAAAGAAAGCGGCAGCCTCTATCGCCGTGAACAGATCAAGCACAACTATCCGCATTGCTGGCGCTGCAACAGTCCACTGATCTATTATGCTCGCGAAAGCTGGTATATACGCACCACGCTCTTTAAAGAACAGCTCTTGGAAGAAAATCGCAAGATAAAGTGGTATCCGTCCTTTGTGGGAGAAAAAAGATTTGGTGATTGGCTGGAGAACAATGTTGACTGGGCGCTATCCCGGGATCGTTTTTGGGGAACTCCACTGAATATCTGGGTCTGTGACGATTGCGGTCACAAAAGCTCCGTAGGCTCCCGCAAGGAACTGTGGGAACGGGGAATAAAAGCCAATGGCGAAGCAGTAAGCGAAGATATGGAACTGCACCGTCCCTACATCGACGAAGTGCTCTTGACCTGCGATAAATGCAGGGGCAAAATGCACCGTACTCCGGAAGTGATAGATTGCTGGTTCGACAGCGGCTCCATGCCCTTTGCACAGTGGCACTATCCCTTTGAAAACGCAGATAGATTCGATACTGAGCTCTTCCCCGCCGACTTCATATCCGAAGGTATAGATCAGACCCGCGGCTGGTTCTATAGCATGCTCACCATTGCTACTCTGCTAAAAGGGAAATCGTCCTTCAAAAGCTGCCTGGTGAACGACCTCATTCTGGATAAAAAAGGCCAGAAGATGAGTAAAACCCGCGGCAACAGCGTTGATCCCATCCAATTGATGGATGAACATGGTGCTGATGCCATCCGCTGGTATTTGCTGGAAGTAAGCCCGCCCTGGGTTCCCACGCGCTTTGACGTGGATGGAGTCCGGGAGATTCAGAGCAAGTTTGTCGGCACTCTGAAAAACGTCTACTCATTCTATGCCACTTATGCCAATATCGACGGATTTGACGCCTCAAAGTACCCTTCTGACTGGGTTCGTGAGGCAGAGATAGACCGCTGGATCATATCCCGTCTGCATTCGCTGATAGCAGATGTGCGGGAATACACTGAAATATATGAATTTACAAAGTCTGTGCGTGCAATACAGGACTTTGTAATAGATGAACTTTCGAACTGGTATGTACGTAGAAGCAGACGCAGATTCTGGAGCTTCGAGCTGGATCAGGACAAAGTGGAGGCGTATCGTACACTGTATATGGTACTGGCTGAGACCGCGAAACTGATCGCACCCTTTGTGCCCTATCTCTCCGAAGAGCTGTTCCAAAGTCTTTGTGCCGGGGATAGCGTGCATCTGGAAGACTATCCCAAAAGCGATAAACGCTACATCAATAAAGCGCTGGAAAGCGATATGCAGGCAGTAATCGATGTAGTATCCTTGGGCAGAACCGCTCGTGGCGAAGCCAATATCAAGATACGTCAGCCTTTGGGTGAGATGTATGTGTCGGCAAAGCTGCGCGCATCTTTAGACAAAATGCTGCCGCTGGTGCAAGAAGAAGTGAATATCCATCACATCCGTTATGTGGAAGAAGACAGCGACTTTGTGCAATATGAGTTGAAGCCGCAGTTCAAGGTGATGGGTCCCAAATACGGTAAGCAGATGAAAGCCATTGCTACTTTTCTGGAGACTGTGGATGCTGGGCCTGCGTTAAGGGCATTTGCCCGGAATCTGCCCTATGAATTTGAGCTGGGGGGCCAGAAGATCAGCCTTTTGGAGGAAGACCTCCTGGTTCAGATACGTCCTCGGGAAGGATATCAGTTTGCTACCATGAGGGATATCTTTGTGGCTTTGGATACATCTTTGAATGAAGAATTGTTGCGGGAAGGGTATGCTCGTGAACTGGTCAATAAGATTCAGTATTCCCGCAAGGATCAAGGCTTTGATATCATGGACCGCATCCAGGTGAAATACTATGCGGATAGCGAAATAGAGGCCGCCATTGCAGAATATAGCGGCTTCATAAAGAGCGAAACCTTGGCAGACGAGATCTTACTGTCTAAAGATAGTGATCTGCCCTTGATCGATATCAATGGACGGGAGGTCGGACTCTTGGTACTGAAGTCCGGAGCCTGACCGGCAGGATAATTGGAGGAAATCATCATACATTACTGTATAAACTGTGGTACAAAGATCCCCGAAAAGGCGAAGTTTTGCCCAAACTGCGGTGAGAAGGTAGATCAGTCTGTAGAGCTAGATGCCGTCTCCAGCGTTGAAGTAAGTAGCGTAGCGCCGGATATCAAGGAAGCCAGGGAGGAAGTGAACACCAATTTCACTCTGCTGGATCCTGGGGATGAATTCCATTCTTACAAGATTCTGCGCATGATGAACAAGGATTCTGAAGGCATTAAATATATAGCCGAAAAAGACGGTCGTGAATACGTATTGAAGGTTTTCTACAAATCCAGCTTTCATAATATGCATACCCTAGTGAACCTGCAAATGCGCCTGTCCCGCCTGAACAATCTGAAAGATACCCGTATTGCCAAAGTGGTGGAAGTAAATCAAAGCCACTCACCGGCATATATGGCGGTGGAATATGTGCACGGAGTGTCTTTGGCAGAGCTGCGGAAATATAATCCGGAACGCATCACCGAAAACATGGTGCGAGAACTGGGCTTGAAGCTGATCCAAATCGGGAAAGCCGTGCGGAATCATGGTCTCACCATATCCAGCCTTACCTTGAATGGAGTAATGGTGAAGGAAGATGGGGAACTGATAATCCTCACCAGCGGCATCCATTATGAAGACGTGGACGAAAGGGAAGATGTTTACATAGTGGCAAAGATCATGGCTCAGATTTTGGCTAAAAACCCGGTAATTCAACGGCTGTATGATGAAGACAGGCTGCGCTCAAACAAGTTTATGCCCATTGTGGGCGTAAGTGTGAACCTGAACAAAGTTCTGTCTGAGGCCTTGCATCGTAATATTGTTCAACGCTATGGCAGCCTGGAAGAGCTGGAACAGGCAATCGGAAAGTTACCTCCCGTGGAGGGGGCTGAACTGGTTGTACAGCAGGATACCATGGTTCTGGATACAGGACAGGACTCTACTGCAAGGTCTATGCCGCGTGCCCGTATAGAATATGGATTTTGGGCCTTGGTGATAGTGGTGATCATAGCCATTGCCATGCTCTTTACCACCAATATTTACACAGTTCTGTTTGGGGCAAAGGGTGATAAACTGCAATATACCGGATTCAGCTTCGGGAGCGATTCTGCCGATGATGACAGCCTGCGTGCCCCAGCGGCAAAGCTTCCGCCGAGGGAAGGACGAAGTCCTGCACAAACCACTTATGGAGAGCTGAAAAGGTTCGATGATCAACCCCGAATTGATCCCCGTCGAAGTATTGACACCAGCGTAGAAAGTCCCGCTCCTGCTCCTGTAATCAAGCCCAAACGCCCCGGAGCGAACTTCGTCTACATAGAGCCCGGAACCTATGGATTTGGCAGATTAAGTGACAATCAGGCCCATAATGTATCGCTATCTGGCTTCTACATCAGCAAGTACGAACTAACTCAGGCGGAATGGAACCGCTTGATGAAGCCAGCAAAGGTAAGCGAAGTAGGCAATAAACTGCCGGTGGACAATGTCAGTTGGTTCGATATCGCTATTTTCTGTAATGGCTTGAGTGAAGAACAAGGACTCACACCAGCTTACAAAATCCGCGGTGTGGGCGCTTCCAGAGTGGTAACCTGCGATTTTGACGCAAACGGCTACCGTCTGCCTACCGAAGCGGAATGGGAATATGCTGCCAAAGCTGGTAAACTCTTCAATTACAGTGGCTCGGACGATCCTGAGGACGTGGCATGGTATAGAGATAACTCCGCCGGAAAGCTGCGTCAACCTGGTCTAAAGGACGCAAATGCCTTTGGCCTCTACGATTGCAGCGGTAATGTATCGGAATGGGTTTGGGATTGGTATGATGCAAATTACATCCGCGCATTGCCCACTTTTGTAAATCCGAATGGGCCTGCCACCGGAACTCAGAAGACCATCCGCGGTGGCAACGTGATGAACAGCGAAGGTCGCAATCTGAATATCCTCTGGCGTGAAAAAGGAGATCCCAACCGGGGCTATCCCTTCGTGGGCTTCAGGTTGGCGAGAAGCAAGTAGCGCCAGATCGGTTCCGCAGCCGGATCAAGCTCTGTAAACGAGCCGCATGATCGAAGACGCACTATTGTCTGTTCCAAAAGCAATGCTTGTGCGGTGAAGCGTGACGATCTGAAAAAAGTATTGACAAAAAATTGGGCTTAAAAGAGATTGCTCAAACGGTGTTCCGGAATAGCTCAGCGGTAGAGCGGGTGGCTGTTAACCACTAGGTCGGGGGTTCGAATCCCTCTTCCGGAGCCAGTATAGTTTGCCCTCTATTCGGAGGGCGTTTTTGTGTCTTGATGTTGTATGCTGTTCTACCTAAACTAGAGTTATGTCGAGCTTGGTGTGCTAATCTCCGTATTGCCACAGCGACCGAAGGGAGCTTTTGATCCCTTCTCTTTCCCTTTGTTCGATGCAGTGTTGAAGCTGATATCAAGCCGTTATGAAGCAGTGATCACTCGATGATAACGGCTTGATATCAGGTTCAAGTATAGATAAACCAAAGGGGGAATGAAGCTTGTGAATCCTTTGGTAGATTATCTGCCTTTGCGGAGTTTGGGGGCCCAGTAGCAAACGACATTTGTGCCTCAACGAGTCAATAGGTCATGGGATTGATGAGCGGAGATTCTTTTAGGGAGCTACAAACTATCTCAATATATCCAAGATTAGCTTCTCTTTGTCCTTCTTATCCGGCATCAAGCGATAGGCCTTACGGATCAATTCAGCTACTTCCTTGCCCTTAATCTCGTCATTGGAGTGTACCATACCGATCCGGCTGCCGGCTTCCACGTAATCTCCGATTTTGGGTTTCAGCAGGGCTCCGGCAGCATAATCCAAACTATCCGTAGTCTGCATTCTGCCGGCTTTGATGCGCACCAACGCATAACCGATGGCTCGGGAATCGATCTCATGAACGTATCCGCTTTCTGTGGCGATGATGGGGATTTCGTATTTGGCCTGGTCAAAGAGGCTGTAATCCTCACACACTCTGGGATCTCCGCCTTGGGCAGTGATGATTTCGGCGAATTTTGCCAAAGCACTACCGTCTTTCAGCACTTTATTAATCATCGCTTCGGCTTCGGCATGTTCTTGTGCTTTTCCAGCTAATACAAGCATTTCCGCTACCAATGCGGTAGTGATCTCGTAAGTATCGTTCAGATGGTTACCTTTCAGATATTCTATGGCTTCGATGGTTTCCAGAGCATTGCCCACGGCTTCTCCCAAAGGGGAATTCATGTTCGAAAACACCACGGATACCTTTTGTCCAAAGCTTTCTCCAGTAGATTTCAAATGCTCTGCAAGTTCACGGGCCCGTTTCAGGTTTGGCATGAATGCGCCAGAACCGATCTTGAGATCAATCACCAGATACTTTGTACCTTCAGCGATCTTTTTGCTCATGATGCTGGCGGTGATCAGGGCGGGGCTTTCAACGGTGGCGGTAACGTCCCGCAAGGCATAGATACGCTTGTCTGCCGGAACCATGGCAGCGGACTGTCCCACCAAGGCATAACCGTGTTTCAGCACCAGTGCTTTGAAGTCTTCCATGCTGTATTCGGTGTTGAATCCCGGAATGGCTTCCAGCTTGTCCAGTGTGCCTCCGGTGTGCCCCAATCCGCGTCCTGAGATCATGGGTACATACAGCCCCAAAGCTGCAGCGATGGGAGCCAGCATCAGGCTTAGTTTGTCGCCTACTCCGCCGGTAGAATGCTTATCAGCTACGGGCAGGGCACTATCGAAGTAAATGCGTTTTCCGCTATCGATGTAGCTCTGGGTAAGCGCACTAATCTCCTGGGGCACCGCACCTTGAAAGTAGAAGCACATCAGCATGGCAGACATCTGATACTCGGAGATATCGCCCTTTAGATAACTCTGGATGAAGAATTGTATCTCGTCAGTACTCAATATATGTCCGTCGCGCTTTTTCAGGATCAGTTCTACGGGGTTGAATTGCATCTTAATTCCTTTTCTTTAGTTTGATACCAGTTTCTCGCGTATGTAACCGCTGAATATATCCATCATCCAGACTACCAGTGCGATTAGCCACATTATCAGACCAACATTACGCCAGGATAGCATCTGCTGTTCCTGATACAAGGCCAGACCGATGCCGCCCCCGCCAACAAAGCCCACGATCGTAGCCATGCGGACGTTTATGTCCCACCGGTAGATGGTGAAAGCCAGATACGGCGCCAGGATCTGCGGTGCTACGGCGTAACGCCAAATCTGCAGTGTGGATGCACCGGTAGCTTTGATGGCTTCCACGGGACCGGGATCGATGTTTTCGATCTGTTCACTGTAGAGTTTGATCAGAGCGGCGATGGAGTGGATCCACAGCGCCAGCATACCGGCAAAAGGCCCTATGCCTACCCATACCACAAAGATGATGGCCCACACTATGGCCTCGATGGAACGGAAGATGGTGGAAACCGTACGAATAAAGATATATACTATCTTGCCGGCAAGACTGCCATACATGAGATTCTTTGCTGCAAAGAAAGAAAGCACAAAGGCAAATGGGATAGCCAGAATGGTTGCCATCAAAGCCAGGTAGATGGTTTCCACCAAGGCTGCCAGCATCGGCACCAGATTCGCAGTATTGGGTCGAAAGATACCGCTGAGGATAGATGCGGTGTTTGCGCCTTTGGTTAAGAAATCCAGGGGACGCACTTCCACTATTACCCAGGCCATCATGATCGAGATGATCACGGAAAAGGCGGCTTCATACTTCCAGAAGCTCTTTAGCCTCTGTTTGCCTAATATCTTCTGTGCCAGAGCGGCATTCAGAGAGACCAAAAGTAGAGCCGGCGCTGCGGGAACCAGCAGAATGAGTCCTATGGGAATGCTTATCTCGCCAAGACGCAGCATCAACCATGCGATACAGGCAATGTTGTACAGCCAAAAGCCGTATTCTATCAGAATATATTTCAGGACTTTCATAATCTTCCTTTTGTTCAGGATATTCATAAATAATATAAAAGAAAGTCTATCCGGACGTGGCGCTTTCCGTCAAGGTTTTTGTTCTGATACTGCTTTCACTACACACATAGAGTCAGTTTTGAAGGCAGCTGGTGATACATATTGGTGATAATGGGTGGTCAAACGGCACTTTTTGGTTGACAAAGATTGCTATCTGTTTAAGTAAGGATATTAGTAAAAAAGTACTGTTTGGAGGATAATATGCCTACATATTCTGTTAATGAAGTCATCGAATTTGCCGTTCAGATCGAGAAAAACGGCTATGCATTCTACAATGAAGCCAGTAAGCGCAAGGATTTGGAAGCCAAAGCGAGAGAATTTATTGAGAAGCTTCGAGATGAAGAGTTGAATCACGAAAAGACCTTCCTTGCTTTACGCAGTGATGCGGACATGAAAGATCTGGAACTCACGGCAGATTGGGAATTGATCTCCGAGTATCTGAAAACCATAGTAGAAAGCCGCATCTTCAACAGCGAAGATTCCGCCATCAAGAAAGCAACCTCTGCCAAAGATCTTCTGGAAATAGTGAACAACGCCATCTCCTTCGAGAAAGATACTCTGCTTTATTTCCACGCCATCAACGACGGTTTGTACAACACCAAAGCCAGAAAGATATTGCACAAAATCATCAATGAAGAGGTATCTCACGTCCTGAGGCTGAACGACTATAAAAAGACTCTCTCAGCATAAGGAGTAAGCACACCCGGTACATGGCAAGACGAAAGAAACACAAGCTGCTGGGGGTTGTGATTGCAATCCTGGCGCTTGGTATCATACTAACCTACAATCCGGTTTCCTTGCGTGTAATGACGGTGGGAGTGGCTGTGTGGCACAAGATCGATCCAGCCATATTCTATCGTCTCATCAGCACTGAAAGCAGTTTTCGCAGCTTTGCCATCTCTCCAAAATCTGCCATCGGTCTAGGTCAGATACAAGAGGGCACCGCAATGTACATCAATTCCGAACACAAACGGGGTATGCTTTTTTTGCCCATATACAACCTGAATCTCTCGGCCCGGTATCTGAACTATCTGAACGGGAAATACCGGGGCAACTGGAGCCTGGTACTGGCTGCATACAACTGGGGAGAATCCAATGTTTCGCGCCGTATGAAGGGGATTGAGATCGATCCCAATAGAGATTATCGGGACAAGTTCCGGGACATCCCGGAAACATGGAATTACATCGCTAAAATCTTGCCATCCCGAAAAAAGGCTTGACGAATAATGGCTGTTCAAAACAGCATATCTTTAGAAATCGATAGGAGCGTAAAATGCTGCGTAACCAACACGGAATCTCGGTATATACCGTCCTTAGCATAATTCTTTTTATCGCTTTGATCTTTGTCTTGGCGATCCCGAATTTCTACAACTTGGACAAAGAACAAAACGTGGAAGATTGCATCAATAATATGAAAGAAATCTGGGTTGCCACCACGGACTACCTTAGAGACACCAATGCGGATTTCAGCGGTGATCTCTCGATCTTGCGAACTACCCGCAAAGCTACAGACAACAGTAACTACTATCTGGGCTCTAAATCATATTGCCCCGAAACATCCCGGCAAAAAGAAGAGTACGTTGTTTATGGCAAATACGTGGCAGAAACCATCGGCACTGAAATAAAACACAATTATGGTGTCATTGTCTATTGCCCAAATCTGGCTGAATTTCCCAAGCACTTTATTCCCAAAGTCTTCTATGAAAACATGGAGCCCACTCAACTGCAAAACTACATGATCGACGACCTGGATTATATCAACTCCGAAACCGGTTCCAATGGCGTAAAGAAGAAAGAGATGGTGGAAAAGTACATCGAAATCTGGAAGACAGACCCCGATGCCTTTGCCAAACGCAAAGCCGATATCTCTGCTCTTCGTGCCATTCTTTTCCCCGAAAACTTCGGTTTCACCACTCAGGGAAACTAAGATATACTTACTTTGAAGCGGGCGGAGCAATATGCCCGCTTTACTCTGTGTAGAGCCCCGTTTTTAATAGCTGTCCGGTATCCTTCTTTCAGCGGTGCTACCCGCCTCTGACGGATCCCTGAAGCAACCCCCTCCTTCAATCTATTACAGCATCGAGGTACAATGCAATATCAAGAATTTTTAGACCACATCTATCAGCGCTATTCTGGAAACGTGAAGCTGGAGTTGGGCCGTATGGAAGGGCTACTAAAGGACATGGGCGAGCCCCAAAAACAACTGCACGGCTTTCATGTGGCTGGGACAAACGGCAAAGGCAGCATCTGTGCCAGCCTGGAAGCTCTTGCTCTGGCTCACGGCCAACGTACCGGCTTGAACACTTCACCACACCTGATCAACTACACAGAGCGCTTCAGGATAGATGGGAAAGAATTGGATATCAAGCCCATTCTGGATGCATTTAACCAGTATGAAGAGCTGTTCAACAAATGGGAAGCCTCTTTCTTCGAGATCACCACTGCCATCGCTTTTGCCCTCTTTGCCAGAGCCAATCTCGATCTATCCATCATCGAAGTAGGTTTGGGAGGCAGGCTGGACGCCACCAATCTCTTTATTCCGGATATTAGTGCCATCAGTACAATCGGGCTGGATCACATCAAGACTCTGGGCAGCAACACCCAGATTATCGCCGCGGAAAAGGCGGGGATCATAAAAAGTGGCGTACCCCTGGTCTTGGGAGACATTGAAGCTCCGGCAAAGGAAGTGATTCTGGACAGAGCCACTGCCATGGGCGCTCTCACATATCAATTTGGCACAGATTGGAAGGTGGAGATTGTCTCGGACAACACCGCCGGAATCTGCTTTGAATATGTGTTTGGTAAATACATTTATCGGGGTCTGAAGAGCAACCTCATGGGCGAACACCAGGCCGCAAACATCGGCTTGGCGATCACTGCCTTCATCCTGTATTGCGAGAAACACAAGCTGCAGATTTGTGAGCAAAAAATCCGCAATGCTTTACTAAAGATCAATTGGGCAGGCCGTATGCAGGTACTTTCCACTCAACCCACCGTGATCGTGGACGGTGCTCATAATGTACATGGAGTCACAGCTTTGATGGCTACTCTGAATAAAGTGTTTCCAGACAGAAAGCTGCGCTTTGTCATCTCCATACTGGCCGATAAAGACTACAGTGAAATGATCCGCTTATTCTGCTCGCAAGCCGAACGGCTGTATGTGGCGCAAAACAAATCCGATCGTGCAGCCAGCGCTGAAGCTCAATTGACTCAGATCGCCAAACACCACATCCCCGCTACGGCATATCCCTCAGTAGCGGAAGCGTATAAAGCAGCCATTAGGGATGCCGGTAGAAATGGCGTCGTGGTGGCTGGTGGATCGCTATATACCGTTGGAGAAGTAATCTCCGCACACAAGGCTGATGCATAAAGAGATCCAGAGTTATCTCTCCCATCTTACACCCATGCTTCTGACGCGCGGGATAGACATCTATCTGCAACAAGAGATTGCCTGGGGACATCAATTGAAGGTGCGACGCGGCAACGACTGTGCAACGATCAACATCTATTACAGCGAAAAGAAAGGGATCAGCAGAGTATTGAGCTCAGTCAAAGACAGTAGCCTGAAACAGGAACTTGAGCTGCTGCTATTGGGAGAAAAGGAAGAGAATGCTTTCGCCGGATTTCACAACTGGCATCGCTGGATCGGTAGCGATGAATGTGGAAAAGGCGATTATTTCGGCCCCCTGGTGACCTCTGCCTTCTATGTAAGCGCAGAGCAGGTTTCAGCCCTACAAGCCTTGGGAGTGCAGGATAGTAAACATTTGAACGATCCCCGCATCGTGAAAATAGCTAAAAGCATCTACCTGAATTTCCCCAACCAAGCCGCCTGCATCGTACTTAAACCCAGCAAATACAACGAACTGATCGCTGATTTCCGCATGCAGAAGCTGAACCTCAATGACCTCCTGGCATGGTTGCATGAAAGAGTGATCATGGAGCTTTTTGCTGCTCACGCCGATGCAGAAGGCTCTGTGGTAGATCAGTTTTCCCGAACTCAGAAAGTGAAGAACCGCATAAACAAGAAGCAACCGCAATTGAATGTGATTGAACGACCATCCGGTGAGCGGGATATTGCAGTAGCTGCAGCTTCGATTTTGGCACGCTATCAGTTTCTGGAAGCCCGGGCAGTATTGGAACGGCGCTACAAGTTCAGTTTTCCCAAAGGAGCCGGACCTTCAGCAGTCAAGGCCGCACGTGAGTATCTGGTTCAACATCCTTCAGGGAGGTTGGCTGATGTGGCAAAAGTGCATTTCAAAACCACACAGAGTCTGCTACCTGATATCTTCGATGATATATAATCTCTATAGATGTTCCCGGAAATCTCGCAATCGACACGGGAAGAACCTCGAAGGAACTAAAGTATAAATATCTATAAACATAGAAAGGACGGTAAACAACAAAGTTCTTGACAGATTTCATAGTATTCAGAACTTGTAAATAACAACGTAGCATAACAATCCACAGCCTCACTGGCGATTCGTTACGGCTTATCTGATTACAAGGCTTTAAAGGTCTTTTATTTTACTCATCTGGGCTTTTGCCCTATATTTAACTTACTAATTATTAACATGATACATGCCAATCTTGGAGAAATGTATATGATCAAAGAAGTAGGACGTCTGAATATTGACGACTATAAATTACTCGACGCTCAGGTAGAGAAAATCTTCCGCAACATGGACAAAGACAAAGTAGCTCTGGCTATCAAACAAATCACAGATGTGGGAAATACAGCGAACTACTTTGTCCGCGAAGAACTCGGTAAACGCCTGGCAGCTTACACTGGAACCGGCAATCTGGATCAGGTTTGCGGCGATCTCTTGGGAGATTATATCTACGGCATCAGAGCCACAGGGCTCTTTTATTTCTACTACAGGTATCAGGATGATCCGGTGCGCATCATCACAACCCTTGGTAAAACATACGAATCCGTTCCCTGGGAAAGCGAAACCATCTGTTTTGAATTGTGGAAGCGCTTCCCCGATGCCATGCGTGAACAAATGCCGCTGTGGGCTGAAAGCGACAACGAAAAGAAGCGCGCCATGAGCATGCACGGCATGGAAAACATCGCCGCCCGCAATCCCCAATTTGTACTCACCTTCATCTCTCGCCTCTTGGATGACGAAAGCGAAGAAGTCCAGAAAAAGATCTCCCACATCCTAACCCAGGTTGGCAGAGTACGCCCCATCCAAACTTACGTAAATGTCCGCCGCTGGCTGCTGGATGCCGACGAAATCCGCTTCAACACCATCTGGCAAACCTTGAAAAAACTGGCCAATATCTACACGCAAAAGAGCAAGAAAGATCGCGGAAACGATTTTATCAGCATTTCCCAACGCACCATTGCCGATTGGAAGAAAGACCCCAATCCCAATGTGCAAAGTATGGGCAATAAACTTGGCTCCGTGATCCACATGCGCAAGAAGGCAAATGCCCGCTAATCTATCCCGAATCAGTATCATCCTGGTGGAACCCATCTATGCCGGGAATGTGGGCGCAATCGCCAGGATCATGAACAACTTTTGCTTTACAGACCTGCGCATTGTAGGCTCGGTTCCGCAGAAGAATGATTTTTACCTTGCCATGCACTCCGAACACCTCTTGGAAGACGCAAGCATCTTTCCTACTTTGGCAGAAGCCATCACGGATCTTGACCGTGTGATAGCCTTCTCCCGCAGATTGGGAAAGACCAAACCTATAGACCTGTCTCCCATGCAGATGGCCGCCTATGTCCACGAACTTCCGGAGCTCAAGCTCGGGCTTGTCTTCGGCCGCGAAACCTTTGGCCTCACCGATGAAGAAGCCGATCTATGCCCCCTGCGCTGTCACTTCAGCGCAAACAAAGCCTTTCCTTCCATCAATCTGGCTCAGGCCGTGGCTCTTGCCACCTACGAAATCCAAAGTTTTGAACAGCGCAATCTGGAAGACGGGGGGACAAAGAAGAACGGAGCTGTAGACGGCGAGGAACTGGGCAAAATATATCGTTATATGAAAGATGTACTTGGTGATATCGGCTATTTCACAAATCACGAAACTACGAATTGGGATGCCTTCCTCAAAAAGATGCTGGCGCAACTGAATCCAAACAAAGAAATGGTCTATCGCCTGCGGCAGATGTTCAATCGCATTCATGTTTTGGTTACCGGCAAAGGCAAAGGCTATGAATAACTATCATTACAAAACCGTCAATTGGAATAATCCTTGCTCGTCAAAACACAGGCGAAGACTTGTTCAAGGATATTCTTTTATCTAAGGAAGCTTCAATGGAAGAGCTAAACGACAGATTCAAAGAGATTTACAAACTGGTGGAGAAATTCTGCTTCGATCGCGAAAACCCCGAGAAAGCGATCCAAAACATGCGTAATTTTTCTGAAGGATACGATGCCTTTGGGATTGATGATGAAGAGATCAAGATTCTGCGCGACAGGATCTTGGATGAATATGACCTCAGCCCCAGGGACTTGGCGGATTTTGGCTTGATCCTCTTGAAAAGCGGTAAATATGAATTCGGTACTCTGGCTATATTCCTGATCAAAAAACACCGCCCCCGCCTGGATCCATACATCCGCGAACGTGTCAAGGAATGGCTGGATACGGCAGTGGAAAACTGGGCTCATGCCGACCTTCTGGGCATTAAAATTTTGCCTGTACTATTTGAACTGGAACTCACAGATCTGCAAAGCTTTAGCTCCTGGAGAGACTCCCCTTCCAAATGGACCCGAAGAGCCGCTATCACATCTCTCATCTGGCTGCGTAAAGCCTTTCCCGCCGAGGATGTTCTGCGTTTCATCGAACCTGTATTGAATGACAAAGAACACGTGGTGCAGCAAGCCATCTGTTGGCTGTTGAAAGACCTCTGGAACAAAGCCGGAGAGCCCGTGGAAGAATTTCTGGAAACTCATAAGAACGATATGAACCGCACCACTCTGAAACAAGTAACCGCCACCATGCCGCTGTCAAAAGCCCGAAAATTCCTTCCCCAAAAAGCTTTTGGTGCCAAAACCCAGAATGGAGAGCGTAATAAAAGATTCCACAAAAACAGAAACTATTCCCCAAGAAACTCAAATCCCCGTGAAAGAGGCCCAAAACCTATAGAAAACCGGGAAAAATAACAGCGCATATTTACCTTTTTCACCTCCTACCAAGAGCGATCCCCTCTGCTTGAAGCTGTACCGAAGCAGATATCATCGGGTAATCATCGAGTGAGCACTGCAGGATAACGCCTTTATATCTCCTTTATACTCCGTTTATGCTCTGAGGATGAATAGCACGAATCCTGCATCGTAGCATTCCGATGCTACTGGGATTTTTCGTATCGTAGCATTCCGCTGCTACGCTTCATTTCTGTGCGGCTCCAGCGAATCATATGACCAACTGCAGCAGTTCATGTAGTTGACGTCCGTTCGGAGCTTGACAACTCCATATGCAGCATGGCTTTTCCGGTATCACTCTGGGTTTTTAGCAGTCTAATAAGTCGACTGCTAAAAAAAGTGCTTGACACACAGTACGCTCTGCTTATCTTGTCTATATCATATGGAGGTAAGGTTATGAATACGCAACGTTTAACCATAAAGTCACAAGAACTGATCGCCAATGCCCAAACTATGGCCGGCGAATACGGACATCAGGAAATCACAGACCTGCATTTACTGAAGGCAATGTTTGACCAGGAGGAAGCCCTGATCCATCCCTTGTTGGCCAAACTGGAGATAAAGACCGACGACATCATGGTAGATCTCGAAAATGCTCTGCGCAAGCTTCCCCGAGTTCAGGGCGCTCAAGTGTATCTGGCTCAAGCCATTTTGGACATTCTGCACGTTGCGGAGAAGGAAGCGGATCGGTTGGGGGACGACTACATCAGCGGCGAGCATATTCTGTTGGGCATCCTGTCCACAAAGTGTGAATCTGCGCGGATCCTTTCGGCAAAAGGGCTGGATTCGGACAGGCTGTTGCAAGCTCTGAAAGAGGTACGGGGCAATCAGCGGGTCACAGATCAGAATCCTGAAGCCAAATATCAGGCTTTGGAAAAGTATGCCCGCAATCTGACCCGTCTGGCCCGGATGGAGAAGCTGGATCCGGTTATCGGGCGGGATGAAGAGATTAGGCGCACGATGCAGATACTATCTCGCAGGCGCAAGAACAATCCTATCCTGATCGGGGATCCCGGTGTGGGTAAAACTGCAATCGCCGAAGGATTGGCGCGCAGAATAGTAACCCGGGATGTGCCGGAAAACCTTTTGGGCAAAGATCTTCTAGAGCTTGATATGGCGTCTTTGGTAGCCGGAGCAAAGTTCCGCGGAGAGTTCGAAGAGCGTTTGAAGGCGGTATTGGCGGAGGTGGAAAAATCCAGCGGGCAGATCATCCTCTTCATCGACGAGATCCACACAGTTGTAGGCGCAGGCTCGGCAGAAGGCAGCGTGGATGCCTCCAATATGCTGAAGCCGGCTCTGGCGCGCGGGGCACTACATTGCATCGGCGCTACCACGATCGATGAGTATCGCAAGTATATCGAAAAGGACGCTGCTTTGGAACGCAGATTTCAGCCGATTCTGGTGGAAGAACCCAGCATGGAGGATACCATCTCCATTTTACGCGGAATCAAAGATAAGTATGAAGTTCATCATGGCGTTCAGATTACGGACAGTGCGATTGTAGCGGCGGCTACCCTCTCGGATCGCTATATCTCTGATCGCTTTCTGCCGGATAAGGCCATTGATCTGATCGATGAAGCCTGCAGTAGATTGCGTTTGGAGATAGATTCCATGCCCTCCGAATTGGATGAGATCGAGCGCAGAATCAGGCAATTGGAGATAGAACGGCTGTCTCTGGGCAAAGAAACGGACGCTTCATCCAAGGCCAGGCTCGAAAAGATAAATGAAGAACTGGCTCGACTTTCCGAAGAGCGCAATAGCATGAAACTGCAGTGGGGAAATGAAAAAAAACAAATAGAACAGATCAGACAGATCAAAGAAGAGATCGAAAACCTGAGAATGGAAGCGGAAAAGGCAGAACGGGAAGGAAACTACGAAAAAACCGCTGAGATCCGTTATGGCAGCCTGAGCGCTAAAGAACATGAATTGAATGCATTGCGTGAAAAGAAGCAAGGCACAGAGATGACACTCCTGAAAGAACAGGTGGACGAGGAATTGGTGGCAGAAGTAGTATCCAAATGGACAGGCATCCCCGTATCCAAGCTGGCTTCCGGAGAGATGAAGAAACTGCTGTCTCTGGAAGATGTATTGGCTCAGAGAGTGGTGGGTCAAAAAGAAGGTATCAAAGCCCTGGCAAATGCGATCCGGCGTAGTCGCAGCGGGCTTTCGGATGAGAACAGACCGATAGGCTCCTTCATCTTTTTGGGGCCTACGGGAGTGGGCAAGACTGAACTGGCCAAGACGCTTGCCAGCTATCTATTTGATACCGAAAAGGCATTGCTGAGGCTGGATATGAGCGAGTTTATGGAGCGGCACTCCGTGGCTCGGTTGATCGGTGCGCCTCCCGGATATGTGGGTTACGAAGAGGGAGGATACCTCACCGAGGCGGTGCGCAGACGCCCATATAGCGTGATTCTCTTTGATGAAATCGAGAAGGCTCATGGCGATGTGTTCAACCTCTTGCTGCAGATATTGGACGATGGCAGATTGACCGATGGTAAGGGGCGCACGGTGGATTTTCGCCATAGCGTGATCATCCTTACATCCAATATCGGCAGTCAGGAAATCTACAATCATCAGGGGGATTTGGCGGAGATCAGGCCGCAGTTGATGAGCATCCTGCGGGACTACTTCCGTCCGGAATTTCTCAACCGCCTGGACGACATCATTGTGTTCCATAGATTGGATAAAGAGCAGATTCGGAGGATTGTCCGCTTGCAATTGGATATCCTGGCAGACAGATTGGCAAAGCGGGATCTCAGTTTGAAGTTTAGCGAAAAACTGGTGGATCATATTGCGGATGTTGGGTTTGATCCACAGTTCGGTGCCAGACCGTTGAAACGAGCCATTCAGAGCGAGTTGGAGGACTTGTTGGCGAAATCTCTTTTGACTTCCGACATACCGCCAAATGCTGATATAATGGTGGATTATGATGGCGGTGGAGCAGGGATTGGGATAAAATACGTCCCCAAACAATAAATCCTGCTTGACAGAATTCTTGAATCAACAATATGTGAATATTGGGGTGAAAATATCCCTTTGAGTTTATAGTGTGGTTAGGTTTTCGGAGCTGTTCTTCCTGAATAGGGACGCTGCTCCAGGACTACATATCGAAGGTGCATCTCTGCGGCTATGGAATTTCTATTGCACAGAATGCTTTGTATTGATTACATACTTCTGGAAATCAGGGTATAAAACAAATGAATAGCACCAATCTAATAACCTAAGAAAGGAGAAACGCAATGAGACGATTATTGCTTTTCACGCTGCTGTTAATACTTACACTCAGTCTTAGCAGCACCATCTTTGCCCAAGTAACCGTTACCTTGGGAGAAGGGACGCAAACCAATAGTACAACTGGTTCCCCTGCTCCTTATGGTACATGGTACAGAAACTACCGGCAACAGTATCTTGTGCTTTCTAACGAGCTCAATGATATTGGTGGCGGACCTGGAAACATCAACTCCGTCGCCTTCAACGTCGCCGCTTTGAACAACTGCACACCAATGAACAACTTCAGAGTGCGCATCAAAACAACTGAACAGACTACACTATCAAGCAATTTTGAGGCTGGAACCTACACAGAAGTGTTCCAGGTCGCAGAGTTCATGCCTGTAGTTGGATGGAATACTCATACTTTCAGCACTCCATTCAACTGGGATGGCGCTTCAAATCTGCTCATCGAAGTGGTTACCGACCTTATAACTGGTAGCTATGCACAGAATGCCTCAGTTTACTACACGGTAACTTCTCACAATAGCTCCCTGCGCTATCAGAGTGACTCTGAATCTGCTGATCAGTCCACTACCGGTACCACTTTTGCCGGTCGCTCCAATATGCAAATCAATATGGAAGCGTTGGACATCACAGACTTGAACGCAATGGGTATCACTGGCCCCACAACTCCAAACGTAAACTCCACCGTGAACTACACTGTTTCGGTGAAGAACTACAGCCTTACCTCACTTTCTAACTACACCGTCAAACTCATGCAAGTTGGTGGCGTGGAACTCGGCAGCGTAGCCGGCACCACTATCCAACCCCAAGAAACTCTTACCTTTACCATGCCCTGGACCCCCACCGTTGTCGGTGAAACTCAGCTTTATGGTAAAGTAGTAATGACAGGGGACGAAAATCCTGCCAACGACGAAACTGACATGCTTAACATAAACGTGATGGAAGCAGGATTGCTGGTGGTCGAACTTGGAAACGGCACCGGGACCAATACCAATACCGGACCTTCCCCCTACGGCACATACTACAAGAACTTCCGTCAACAGTATCTGTACACAGCGGACGAAATTTATGCCGCCGGCGGCGCACCCGGACTCATCAACTCCCTGGCCTTCAATGTGCAATCCCTTGACCAATGCACAGCCATGCCGAACTACAGAATACGCCTGAAACACACCGAACAGGCTGCTCTTACCACAGCCTTTGAAGCCGGTGAATATACCCAAGTATGGCAATCTGCAGAATACATGCCAGTTAATGGCTGGAACATTCATGTATTCACTACTCCATTCTTCTGGGATGGCGCTTCCAATCTGCTGGTAGACATCGTTACCGATCTCATTCCCGGCGATTATGCCCGTAACGCGCTGGTTTATCAGACGGCTACACCTTTTGCCAGCTCTCTGCGTTATCAGAGCGATTCTACTTCTGCAGATACAGCGACAACTGGTAGCGTGTATTCAGACCGCTCCAATGCTCGTTTCTTCATGATTATTGACGATATGGGCAGCCTCAGCGGAACCGTCACCAGCGGTGGCTCACCTCTGGCTGATGTACTGCTCGCTGTGGAAGGCACAGTGTTTACAGCTACCTCTGCTGCAGATGGTAGCTACAACCTGCCTTTCGTACCGGTTGGTTCTCAGACAGTTACCGCTTCCAAGCATGGTTACATCGACGTAAGTCACACTGTAACCATCGTGGAAGATCAAACTAGTACTCAAGACTTCGTATTGAACCTGCTTCCTCAGGTTGCCGTGAGCGGAAGAATTGTTGGCAGCGACGCCCCCACCGTGGGTATTGCCGAAGCTGCAATCACTCTCAGCGGTTACGAACCTTACACCGCAACCACAGACGCCAACGGTATGTTCAACATCCCGAACGTGTTTGCCAACCACACTTACAACTACACTGCCGCAGCTATTGGCTATGCCTCTACAACCGGTACTCTGGAAGTGGGCAGCACTGCCGTTAACATGGGTGACATCATTGTGAACGAAGTAGCTTATCCTCCACATAGTGTGGTAGCTACCGAATCTGAGGATTATGCCTCTGTAGCTTTGCAGTGGGAAGCTCCCGTACCCGGTGGCAGCGGTTTCGAAGACAGCTTTGAAGAATATGCAGATTTCTCGATTGAGTTTGGCGAATGGACACTGGTAGACGTGGATCAATCCACCACCTACGGATTCAGTGGTATTTCCTTCCCCAACAGCGGAACCGCGATGTCCTTCATAGTATTCAATCCGGCCACCACCACTCCTCCGCTGGAAGATAATCCTGCCGTAACCGGTGACAAGTATGCTGCATGCTTTGCATCTACCACCCCTCCGAACAACGACTGGATGATCACTCCCCAGGTATTGGGCGGTGGAGAAGTAAGATTCTGGGCCAGAACATATATGCCCGACTACGGCTTGGAACGCTTTAATGTTGGTGTATCCACAACCGGAACTGCTCCTGCAGACTTCACCATCATCAGCGGAACCACCTATGTAGAAGCTCCGATTGTATGGACCGAGTACGTATATGATCTCTCAGCTTATGCCGGACAGCAGATTTATGTTGGCTTGCAATGCGTATCCAATGACGCCTTTATCTTCTTCGTAGATGATTTCTACGTAGGAGATATTCAGGTTCGCACTGCTTCCAGCGCTGCAGCTATGAATGTTCCAGTTATAGACATGGTAAAAAATGCTGATGCACGTCGCAGCATCGTTACTCCTAATCCCGTGAACATCGTATCACCTCAGCCCAGAAATACCGAACGCTCACTGCAGGGTTACAAAGTGTACCGCCTGCTGTCAGCTGATCAAGCTAACGAAGCCAACTGGGATACCCTGACTGAAAGTACTATCACCCCTACTAGCTATACAGACAACGCATGGGGTCCCCTGCCTTCCGGTGTTTACAAATATGCCGTGAAAGCACTTTATACAAACAACGTGATGTCCCCTGCAGCTTTCTCTGCTGACCTTCACAAAGGCATGATGGGCGTACTGAACGGCACCGTTACCGAATTTGGTACTGGTTTTGCCGTTGAAGGCGCAACTGTCACAGCCGGTGAATACAGCGGAGTCACAGACGCTACAGGTGAATACAGCTTCCAGGTCTATGCTGGTACTTACAATGTGACTGCCTCCAAGACAGGATATCAATCCTTTACTCAGGATGGTGTAGTCATCACCGGACTGCAAACTACCACAGTGGACTTTGTCCTTACCGAGATCACCCTGCCTCCAGCTGCCGTAGTAGCTGTAGAAGCTGGCGATAACATAAACCTCACATGGATGGCTCCCGGTACTGCCGGTGGCGAATGGCTCCACTATGACAGCGGTGAAAACAATGACAGCATCGGAACCGGTGGCTCAACTAACTTCGACGTAGCTGTACGCTTCCCTCCGAGCGCTCTCACTGATTATGCTGGAATGAGCTTGCATGCCCTCAAAGTATGGCCTGCTCAGCCCGGAACCTTCACCCTCAAGGTATGGACCGGTGGTGATGCTAGCACTCCTGGTACCTTGGTAGTAGAACAGCCCTTCACTCCTGTACTTGATACCTATAATACCGTATTGTTGGACAACCCTGTAACCATCAGCGGAACCGAAGAACTGTGGTTTGGCTACAACTGCAACGTATCCAGCGGATATCCTGCCGGTTGCGATGCCGGTCCTGCCACCGATGGACTGGGCAACATGATGTATTTCAATAATGTTTGGGGTACTCTTCTGGATATCAATCCCGATTTGAACTACAACTGGAACATCCAGGGTTATGTAGGCTACACCGGTCCCGACCGTGGTGGTCTGATGCCCTTGACTACAAAGACAAACTTCGAGCAAGTAAATGAAGAACGCGCACTGGATGGTTATAAAGTATGGCGTCTGCTGCAAGGTCAGGAATCCAATGAGGCTCAATGGGCTGCCATTTCTAATATCATTACTACAACTGCTTATCAAGACACAGACTGGAGTACCCTGCCTGACGGCATGTACAGATGGGCTGTAAAAGCAGTTTACACAGGCGGTGCCCTCTCCGCTACTGCGTTCTCCAACGTCATTGAAAGACTTACAGAGATCGGAACCATCTCCGGTTTCGTACGTGATCAACAACAGCAACCCATCAGTGGCGCTACTGTCTCTACCGGAAACTACTCTGCCACTACAAACGCCCAAGGCGTTTACAGTATGGCCGTTCCTGCCGGAACCCACTCTGTGGTTGCCAGCCATCCGAATTACACTTCTGTAGTTACAAATGGTGTGATTGTTGTTACCAACCAGATCACTACTCTGAACTTCATTCTTCCTCCCAGCGAGGTTTTGTTTGAAGATAGCTTCGAAAGCTATGCAGACTTCAGTACCACCTTCGCTCCTTGGATATTGAATGACGTTGATGGATACACAACCTATGGTTTCAGTGGTATTTCCTTCCCCAATAGCGGAACCGCGATGTCCTTCATAGTATTCAATCCGGCCACCACCACTCCTCCGCTGGAAGATAATCCTGCTCATACCGGAGACAAATATGTAGCCTGCTTTGCATCTACTACCGCTCCAAACAACGACTGGATGATCACTCCGGTGCTTCCCGGTGGCGGTGAATTGAAATTCTGGGCAAGGACTTACATGCCCGATTACGGCTTGGAACGCATCAAAGTTGGTGTGTCCACAACTGGAACAGCTCCTGAAGACTTCACCATCATCAGTGAAGGTACTTACCTGGAAGTTCCGATTGAATGGACTGAATATACCTTTGATCTCGCCAGCTATTACGGTCAGCAGATCCATATCGCCCTCAACTGCGTATCAAACGACGCCTTCATCCTCTTCGTGGACGATGTAGAATACTCCGGTTCTGGTGATGCCGATGACGTGGTAGCCGTACATAAAAACGCCCTCAATGGCAACTATCCGAACCCCTTCAACCCCGAGACCACCATCTCCTTCAGCGTGATGAACGACGGTCCCGTAAACATCGACATCTACAACGTGAAAGGCCAGCTTGTACGCACGCTTGTCAAGGACGTGAAAGCTGCCGGTGACCACACTGTGGTTTGGAAAGGTACAGATAACAACGGTCGTGCAGTATCCAGCGGTGTTTACTACTACAAGATGACCACTGGCAAATACAGCTCAACCAAGAAAATGATCCTCATGAAATAAGCGAAAAGCTTATCCATGAATACAATAGGCTCCCTTCGGGGAGCCTTTTTCGTTCTCATTCATCCGGTACGATAATTCCCAGCAGGATTTCTCTTGACCTATCACGGCATTTCGGACTACATGCGCCAATGTTCAATATTTCAGAATGCACTGTTCGTTTGGCCCTGCCGCAGGATAAAACCGGGCTGATTGATATCTCCAGGCACATCTGGGGAGGAACTGACTATCTGCCGCAGATTGTGGATCGCTGGATAGCCGAACCATGGTTCTATGTGTGTGAATACCGCGGTAAGGTCATCGCCTGCCTGAAGCTGAGCAAGCTTCCGGATAATGTATTGTGGTTCGAGGGCTTGCGAGTACACAAAGACTTTCAGGGCAAGGGTGTAGCAAAGCTGATGAACAGCGAAATGATGCTTTTAGCAAAGCGTCTGAGAGCGCATGATCCCCTGCTCAGGTTCGAATTCTGCACATACTACAAGAATATCGGAAGCATGGCGCTCACTTCAAAACTGGGTTCGGTGCAAGTGGAAGCTTTTTACTCCCTGACAAAATGCGGTGTGCATCGAACTGCAAAGCCCGAATTCATCAAGGATATCGATGAATCCATCTTTAATTACTATCCAAATTACCTGCCTCTGAATTGGCAGGTTGTACATAGCAAACAAGAGAGCCTGGAGTATATCTCGCAGAATGCGGTGGTGTTTCAGACTCCTCATTCCCGCTATTTGATGGGAAGAATAGGCGACCCCTGCATCACTTTTCTGCAGCCTCCCACAGAGTATTTGAAAGAGGATCTGCCCTATTTCCAGTATTTCTTTGGCGCACGCAAGCACATCAGCGTAATCTTGAACTCAGGTTTTAAAAGCTATCTTCCCTTTATGTACCGCCATAAATTCTTTTTCTGGGGTGAAACCTCTGAAGAAGCGCTGAATATGCTGGTATTCACCTTGCCATAACAACTTCTCCCGAAGCCCAATCTCTACGATTCAAGCAGTGCCGAACGAGATATAAAGGTGAAATAACGCAGTGCCCACCCGATGATAACGGGATGATATCTCCTTTGGCAGACGATGCAGCAAAGGGAGAGACGTGGCCAATATTGGTAAAGGGGATTTACTGATCTGCAGATCGAGAGACAAATTGACGCAGCGGATATCAGTTTTGAGGAAAACCAAGGTGCGTTATTTGAGCTTTACAAAAAAGTATTTGACACAATAGGCCATCCATAGCATTTGGACAGGCAGTGAGAAATGTAATTTTAACGTACGAATAGGAGTGAACTGTATGAGGTTAGACAAGCGTCGCCTTATCCTGATCCTGCTTGTTGCTTTTATCCTCGGACTTACGATGGTAACAGCACAAAAGCAGGATACCAGAGATGAGAACGTAGTTGCAGATTTTAGCGTGTCGGATGTTCCGGCAGACGACGGTTCGGGACTGATGTTGTCTTGGAAGCCCTTGGATCGCAGCAAGCGAATCATCGAATATCGTGTCTATCGTGGTATCAAACCCGATCAATTGTTCTATTTAGAAACCATCCAGGTCAATCCCAAAAGCGGCGTTGCTTCAGACGTAATGTATTATTATGACAACTCCGCCAGTGAGCTTTCCGATGCGAGTTTTCCCGCAAAACTAAAATTGGAAAAGGGGCAACCGTCAAATGGCATATTATATAAGAATCCCCCTCGTGACCTGAAGTTTACCGCATCATTGCTGGATCACTTCCAAATGATTTCTCTTTCAAACCGCAATCACTTCTACAAACGTAGTCAAGAAGTGGTGGTGGATCCCGAGGCCGAAGAGATCAATAGTTATGCCGGTATGAAGGCAAACCAACAGACAGTATTGGGTTTTTTGAAGCCCGGCAGTACATACTATTATACGGTAGTGGCTGTTGATGAACGTCAGCGGCTCTTGCCCAATGCTCCGGTGCAATCCGGAAGCCCGATTCCAAACCGTCCGGATCCATCTCCCGCTCTTCACAGTGTGTTACTGCAAGACATCGGCGAGCTGCGCTTTGAATGGGAGTATCCCATCTACAAAAGTTCTTTGGTTCAATACCGCATTTGGCAAATGAATAACATAGTCCCCAAAAGCTGGGATGAGATGAGACAAAACATCCTTTCCCTGGAAGGAATGGGACGCCTTGTAGCCCAGGGAGCGGTTGGCGGCGGAGCTTTACCAAACTACACCAAAGTGGAAGTGGGCGAAGGTATCGCCGGATTCAATGGCTCCACCTTCGTATTGGAACTCATCGATGCATACGGTGCTTCATCGTTCTCCCCGCTATCACAGCCTCGCCTGTTGAATAGCGATGCCCTTCCTCCCCGCACTGACTTCTGGGTGGAAGATAAACCCAACGATAAGGGCGATCGCCTGTCCGTGGTGTGGGATCATCCCATCATCTTTGTTGTGAAGACCACATCTTTGAATAAAGAGAATACTCGCCTGCGCGTGAACTATCAATTGAATAAGACCGAGAATCAGGAAGTAAGCAATATATGGTTCAGCTTCTATGATCCGGAGAATGGCACAGAACTGGCCACCATCAAAGAATTCTATCAGGACGACAGCGTCATCCTGAAGCTGCCGGATGATTACGATTTTAAGAAGGGTGTAAAAGCGAAGATCACCATGACCGGCAAGCCTGAAATACCCGAAGATTATGTGATCGAACAAGACTTGGAGTACAATCCCGGAATGATGGCCTTACTGCCCGCAAAAGCGCTGTATCGCAATGGTAGAGATGTATCCAATATCTTCAACGTGGTGTATCGCAAATATATGCACTCTCCCGCCTGGCGCTTGATTATGAAGAATACATCCTATGATAACTCTTTGGATGTAACAGTTCCTTACGGCACAAATGCCCAGAAACTGGTTCAGGGTATCAGCTATGCCGAAGGTGATTCCATGATTATGCACATTGTGGGGGCAGAGGGTGTGGAGCGCACAGCCCGTAAGCTGATACCCGGAGAGCGCAAAGCGCCGGTAACGATGATGTCGCATGTAGTGGATTTCTTGTGGGATGCCAAGAACGAAGTATTGGTGAGCACCAGTCTGTTTGAGGGCAGAGCCCGCGAAATGCACGAGAAGACAATAGCGGAAGCTCAAGCCGCCATTGCAGAATTGGAAGCCGCCAAAGAAGGTGCCGATGAAGCTACATTGGCCTCGCTGAATGCTCAGATCGAGCGTCAACAAGCTATTCTGGACACATATAGCAACAATGAAACAGTGCAGCATGCTCTGAACACCAAAAGCAATGGCTCACGCCTCAAACAAATTCTGAAAGCGTATGACAACTTTATGCGCAGCCAGAGTTTCCTGGTGGTGAAAACCGATAGCAAGGGACTGTTTGTGGAGTCTGAACCGTTGGAGAATGGTGTTAATACAGCGTATTTCATGCCAGTATCAAACTGGTTTGACAACAATAAATGGGTGACACTCTTTACTACCTTGCTCTTTGTGGGGATTGTGGTGGTATTCGTGAACCTTGCCAAGCGCGGGAAAGACCTCTATATACGTCCGATTGCGGGTTTGCAGGAGATCGACAACGCCATCGGCCGCGCTACCGAGATGGGCCGCCCAATGTTGTATTGCATGGGTAATGGCTCCATATCTGATGTGGCGACCATCGCATCCATGGGTATTTTAGGATTGGTGGCACGTCGCGCTGCGGAATATGACACTAAGCTCATAGTTCCCTGTTACGACTACATCATCATGCCCATCGCTCAGGAAATCGTGCGAGAAGCCCACTATGCCGTGGGTCGTCCGGACACCTATGATCGTAACAATGTATTCTACCTTACCAATGTGCAATTTGCTTATGTGGCAGGCGTGAATGGTATCATGATCCGTGAGCGGATGGCAACCAACTTTTTCCTGGGCTACTTTGCTGCGGAAGCGCTGTTGATGACGGAAACTGGAAATACAGTAGGTGCTGTGCAGATTGCCGGTACGGACGCAGTTACACAGATTCCGTTCTTCATCACGACTTGCGACTACACTTTGATCGGAGAGGAGTTGTATGCCGCGAGTGCCTATTTGAACCGCGAACCGATGCTTTTGGGCACCCTGAAAGCTCAGGACTATTTCAAGTTCTTTATCTTGTCCATCGTGATCGTTGGAGCTATATTGTCCAGCTTCGGGATCACTGGATTAACCACTTTGCTGCCAGAGAAATAAACGAGGTTTTCAATGAAGAAGACAATACCATTACTAATCGTAATTGTTGGAGGTCTGATCTGGGTGGCTTGGGCCTTTAGCCCCCACTACATCCTTCAAGAAGTGTTTTACAATCAGTTCTATCTGCCTTGGGCTTATGCTTCGTCGCCTTTCGCGATGCTTTTGGGTGTGCTGTCTCTCACCATGATGCACTCCAACAAAATCAAGATGAAAGCGCCGAAATGGCAATATAGCTATTTCTTCTTTGGCAGTTTCATCATCACCTGCCTGGCCGGTTTTATTGGCGGCATCCAAAAAGGCAGTTTGTTTATGTGGATGTTCGAAAACGTACAGATGCCGATGAGTGCCACAATGTTCTCTCTGTTGGCTTTCTATATGGCATCAGCAGCGTACAAGGCATTCCGTGCCCGTAGTCCTGAAGCCACGGTACTCTTGGTGGCTGCGATCGTTGTGATGCTGGCTCAGGTTCCGCTGGGAGTACAAATCTCCAAACACCTGCCCACCATCTCACAATGGATTTTGGACGTTCCGAACCTCGCTTCCAAGCGTGGTATCATGTTGGGTGTTGGTCTGGGATCCGTGGCCACATCCCTGAAAATTTTATTAGGCATCGAACGCTCATATCTGGGCGGCGGTGATTGATCCGGGGAGAGGAAAATGAATATCTTTGAAAGAATGCAAAAGCTTGACCGCCGCTGGATCTACATTGTTGTAGCTTTGGCAATCATCATTCCCTTGATGATACCTTACGACTCCGACAACGTGACCACTCCTCCTACCGAGAATCTGTATCAGATGATCGATAGCTTTGCCGGTAGAGAAGACCGCGCTATCCTGATGAGCTTTTATCACGATGCTGCCACTATGCCGGAGCTCTTTCCCATGGAAGTTGCAATCCTGCGTCACTGCTTTGAACGTAATGTGAAGGTCTTTACACTTACATGGTTCCCTGCCGGCGCGCCGATTATCGACTACGCCATAAACTCCGTGAAAGAGGAGTTTCCCGATATCCAAAGCGGAGTGGATTACTGTAACTTTGGCTACAAACCTCAAGCCTTCGCAATGGTGCTGGGTATGGGTGACAACATCGCCAATACTATGAATACAGACGCCGAAGGACGCAAGCTGGAAAACCTGCCCATCATGAAAGGCATCAATAACTACAGCGAGATGAACCTGGCAATCGAATTCTCCGGCTCTTCCGCTGGTGGTATGTGGATCACCTACGCGCGGCCGAAATATGGCTTGAATGTGGCTGTAGGCGTTACTGCGGTTATGGCTGCCGATGAGTATCCCTATTTGCAATCCGGACAGCTTATCGGAATGCTGGCAGGTCTCAAAGGGGCTGCCGAATATGAAAAGCTGGTAGATATCTTTGCCGCCTATCGCGATCCAAAGATTGATTATAGCGTGAAAATGGACGAAGACGGCAACAAGATACTGCCGGGACGTCCCTTTGGACGCGAGATTCTGGAAGACGACTCCAGCAAGAAACTCTCCCTCATCACTACTCAGACGAAAGCGGTGTTTACTCCGGAGGAATTTGCTGCGTTCAGCGCAAAGTACCCCGAAAACATGGCTTTGCTGAATAGCATGCGCAAGGTTGAAGAAGGTAAAATGATCATCGATATCACCGAGATCACTCCGGAAATGCGCACACAAATGGGTGACATCATGTACCGTGAGATCGAGCGCCTTACCCGCAATACCCTGTACAAATTCAAAGTGGCGCGTATCGGGATGAACGCTCAGAGCGTAGCTCACATCATGATCATCGTCTTCATAGTATTGGGTAATATTGGTTACTTCATCCAAAAAGCCCGTCAACCGAAGAACTAAGAGGAGGAAGAAATGAGTTTCGAATTATTCAGTAATCTGGTGGGAGCTTTTTTCACTCTGTGCATTTTCTCCTTCCTGTACAAAGACAATCCCTTCTACCAAGCTGCAGAACAGATGCTTGTGGGCATCTCTCTAGGTTATGGCCTGGTATATACCTACAATCGGGTGTTTGTGCCCTACGTGTGGCAGACTATCGTGATCAAACACCAGTTTGTGCTTATTATCCCTGCCATCATGGGTATCCTGTATCTCTTCCGCTTCTCGCGTAAATTGGGCTGGCTATCCCGTTACCCAATCGCATTTTCCATGATGGGAGTAGGTATGGGCGTGCCGATGGGTATCCACGCCAGCATTCTGGTTCAGATGCGTCAGGCCATGGTTCCCATCGAATCCGTAAACCTGTTCCTGATATTCATCGGTACTATCGCAGTGCTTTTGTACTTCTTCTTTTCCAAAGCTCACAGCGGAGCCTATGGCAAGTTTGTGAATGTAGGAAAATGGTACATGATGATCGGTTTCGGAGCCTCATTCGGACTAACCGTTATGGCTCGTATATCACTCTTGATCGGGCGTATCCAATTCCTGGTCAACGACGTTTTTGGTATCCTCAAGTAATATTGAAGGCAGCCTGGCGCAGTGGTATGCTGCGCCGGGTCTTTCTTTGTAACAGCAAACCGGGGAAACCCGAAGATAGAATACCCGTTTTGGGGATATGATGAAAAAAGCTCTTTATATGACCATCATGGTGTTGCTCCTCTGGGGCGTCACCGTACTATTTGCCGCTCCCGCACTTAGCGGAAACATAGCGGAGTTTAGCGTATCGGATCTGCCTGATGACGATGGTAGCGGTATTATCTTGAAGTGGAAGCCTCTTTCCAAAGAACACAGAGTGATTAAATACAACATCTACCGCGGAGTTAGTCCCGATTCGTTGTTTTTGCTCACCTATCTGGAAGTGGATCCCAAGCTGGGTGTATTGGCACCCTATTTATACTATTACGATACAGGCGATCAACCATTGGCAGAGTTTGAGACCTCGCCGATGCGCCTCAAGAAAGAAAAGGATCAACCAGAAGATAGTCCCCTGTACGACAAGTTTCCGCTGATTCCAGAGCTCTTGGCTAAGGTGGTTGATCGTTACAATCTGCTTGCAATCACCAAAGCCTCTCACTTGCATAAAAGTTCGCGGACTATCCTGAAAGACGATAAAAGCTTTGCCGGCTTGAAAATGACCCAGATGGACGGCATCTATGCCATCCCCAAGGTGGGCGTAACCTATTATTATAGCGTTGCGGCAGTGAACGAGCGGGGTATGGTGTATCCCGGAGCGGAAGCATTGTCCATCATTCCGGAAGACAATCCTCCTGATGCCAGCGCCATCATCCATGCCAGTTATGTGCAGGATGCCGGGAATATGAACTTTGAATGGCTGCCTCCCACAGGATCTGCGGATATCGCCGCCTGGCAGGGATGGTTGTTCCCGCGGGCTTTGATGCCGGAAGCGAAAGTGCTGCCTCAGGACTGGATGAACAGTGCCTTGCAGGTATTTGATATCCCCAATATGAGTGCCAGCTCTGTCTATTATCACACTGTTGATTTTGATGCTTCAGGATACGATCCCTCGCAATATGTACCGGTGCTTTCCTACATAGATTATGCCGGGCAGATGGCAGCAGTGACGGCAAATACCTATCGGCACCTGAACCGGAGTGATCTGGCTGCGCTACCTGCTTTTACAGTGATGGACAAGGCAAACGATAAGGGCGACAACATCCTGGTGTCTTTCGGAAAACCGCTTGCTTACATTACTTTAGCTGAGTTTACAAACAGAAAACACAACAAGCTGAAGATTAACTACGAGATCTCGGAAAATGAGAACTTCACCGTTGACAAAGTGAAGTTTAGCTTCAAGACCAAGGATGGCAAGGAAATCGGCACGATCACCGAGAAGTATGTGGATAAGGTGCTGCAATTTCCCATCCCTCCAGAGTTTAAGAACATAAAGTACATCCATGCTGAGATCGCTGTCCTGCTGCTGAAAGGCTCAGATTGGGAACCGGAAGTGGTAAGCCAGGAAGTGGTGTACAACGAGTATTTCAAGCGCTTTCAGGCTCAAAGCACCTTCGTGAATGGTGTTGACATCAGCAAGCTCTTCTTTGATGTGCAACAAAGATCCATGCTGGACTGGGATTTCAGTAACGGTATCCGTGCAAATGCACTTACCAGAACTTACGATCACATGGTTCCCTTTGAAGATGTAGTGTTCAGTCCCATCACTGGTTTTGATTCCACCAGCCGCAGATTTCTCTTTGACGCCCGGTTGTCGATTGCCGTCGATGCGGAAAATGGCTATAACTTTGATGTACCGCTCAGTCGCGATGCTTTTCTCCAAGAGATGGCAAACCGCGAGAGCAAGATAAAAGAGCTGGAAGTAAAACTGGCCGAAGCAGCTGACGAAGAAATGTCTGCAGAACTGGAGTATCTCAAGGGCGAGTATAGCTTCATTACAGAGCATCCCGCCTACATCGAAGCATCCGCTGCCGAGAGCGATAAAGCCTGGCGTAAGATCATGCTTTCTTGGCGCGACAAAGCGCAACGCTCCCACAAATACCGCCTGATAGCCACCGACACAAAATCCGCGTTCCAAATCTCGGACATCTATCTGGATGAAGCCGGCAATGAATGGTTCTACCCGGTGTCCCAATGGTTTGACAGCACCAAGACTCTTACTTTGTTCACAACCGTTTTACTCTTGATCCTGGTAGTATATGCCATCGTAATTACCAGACGGAAGGAAGTATTTATCCGCCCGATTGCCGGCTTGCAAGAGCTGGACAACGCCATCGGCCGAGCCACGGAGATGGGACGTCCCGTGATGTTTGTACCCGGATGGGGCACTTTGGGAGATGTGTGTACTATCGCCAGCCTGATGATCCTGGCGCAGGTGGCCAAAAAGACTGCCGAATACGATATCCGCCTGATCAATCCGCATTGCGACTACATGGTCTTGCCTTTGGCTCAGGAGATCGTCTCCACCTCATACAGCGAGATGGGGCGCCCGGATTCCTTCAACCAAAACGACATATTCTTTGTAAGCTACGATCAATTCCCCTTCTGTGCCGGTGTGAACGGTATCACAGTGCGTGAAAAGGTAGCAACCATATTCTATATGGGCTTCTTCAATGCTGAAGCGCTGCTGCTTACTGAAACAGGAAACCAGACAGGTGCCATTCAGATAGCCGCAACTGACGCCGTTACCCAGATTCCCTTCTTCATCACCACTTGCGATTACACTCTGATTGGTGAAGAATTCTATGCAGCCAGTGCCTATCTTTCCCGTAACCACGACATGGTGAGCATGTTGAAGGCTCAGGACTACTTCAAGCTGTTCATCATCCTGGGTATTATTGTGGGCGCTGTGCTTTCCACTCTCAATATCAGCGGTTTCATACATATGTTCCCGCTTGAGTAAGGAGGATTATTATGGTGAAGATACCTACTTCCACTCTAAAGCGCTTGCCCCAGTATCTGGAAGTGTTGAAACGCTTGAAAAAAGCCGGACTGAAGGAAGTATCTGCCACGAAGATATCCGTCTTTGCAGACATCCATCAGACCTTGGTACGCAAAGATGTCTCCTTCACAAACATCAGTGCCAGCAAGACCGGGTATCAGATCGGTCCCTTGCAAAAAGCGATTGAGGATCTATTGAATTGGAGCGACACCTCCACCAGCTATTTGGTGGGTGTGGGGCATCTGGGCAGCGCACTCTTGGGATATCAAGAGTTTTCACAACGCGGACTCAGTATTGTCGCAGGCTTTGACAGCGATCCCGAGAAGATCGGCAAGAAAGTGCATGGAGTACCGGTGTATTCGGCTCTGGATTTCACAGCTATGGCCCAAAAGGATAAGATTCGCATCGGCATCATCACCGTACCTCCGGATAGCGCGCAACTGATTGCCGACATCATGGTTCACAGCGGTATCAAGGCGATCTGGAACTTCACTCCGCACAAGATCATTGTTCCGCCGGATATCATTGTGGAATATGTAGATATGTTCTCATCGCTGGCAGTGCTTTCCCGTCGCCTGGCAGAACAACACTAACCAAATTCCTCCGGATGGAATTTGTTTCCTCCAGAAATCAAGCAGCATAGCCTGTTTGGGGCTATATTAGTACAGAATAAAGACAAATAGAGGTATTAAAAACATGGCTCTGGATTATCAACAAATTATGGATAAAGTCAGCGCTCCTAAAGCTGAGTGTATTGCGCTGATCGAGAAGTTACGCTTAGTCAGCATCCCCGCTGATGCCCCCTTGGCAGAGTTCTTTACTTACTATCGCCATATTGCCCTGAGATCCTGGGATGTTGTAAGTATGCTTGACCGGGATCCGCATTTGAAAAAGACTCCTCTGAAAGAACTGGAAGCCTTAAACAGAGATTTGTATGACAGCTTTGAGCCGGGAAGCGGGTACGACAATTCGATTCTGAATCCGGATTATGCACACAAGCTTTATGGAGCACAGATTGGCCCCTTCCTCAGCGCCATCTTCTCCTCCGCCTGGACTATCCGTCGCAACGGCATTGATGGTGATTATGTAAGCATCCGCTGCTGCCTGAATCTGTTCTTCTCCTTGCTGGAAGCTCCGGATAAAAGCAATTATGATGCCCTGTTGAGCATATATAAACAAGAGCTCATGAAAGATCATGAACTAAAGATTCAAGCTTCGTACGTGCGCCGTTTTTCACCTCAAAACGACTATTTCTACAATGTAGTACATGATGCTGATCTCGACGATATTCGTTACATGTACCGCTATTGTGCGTACCTTAGTAAGTACGACATGGAGATGGCGGAATTCATCGCTGCCTATCCGCCCCAAGAACTGGCTGCTATTGCCAGATTTATGGTAAAGAGCTGGGTGGATGGCTTCGTACGTGCCAAGAAGGATTACAAAAAGAAGCAATACGCAAACCTGATGATCCCCATAGGGATGGAAGCTCTGGGACGCCTGATCATCGACGAATTGGAAGCAATTGGCATCAGCGCTTTGGTACCCCAGCTACAAGGTACCGGTTTGAATCGGCAATATTCTTACGATCATCGCTACGATTCCGCGTTATTACTGGATCGGGATTATGTGGAGAAGTCGCTTACTATCGCCAAAAACACCATGGAAGAGATGAAAGACATCATCGCCCAGCAAGCTGGTCCCATATACGTGGAACTCTTTGGTGAGACTCCCTTCAGTCCTGTGAATAAAAGCACCACTTTAAAGCTGAGTGATGAGCAACAGCAGCTAATGCGTGAGTATCAGGCTCGTAGCGGGCAACTCTATTATTCATATTACAAAAGGGATGAAGCCAGTTTTTCCATTATCGCCTTCCCTTCCACCGAGATCGGCGACAAATTCCCGGAGATCTTCGCCGATACCCTGCGCATCAACCTGCTGGACAGCAAGCATTATGCCAGAATCCAACAGAAGATCATCGATGTGCTGGATACTGCCCAATACGTTCATGTAAAGGGCAGGGGCAACAACCGCACCGATATCAAAGTGCAGATGCACCCTCTGAAAGATCCCTCCCGGGAGACCCTCTTTGAAAACTGCGTGGCAGACGTCAATATCCCTGTGGGTGAAGTGTTTACTTCTCCTGTTTTGAAGGGCACATCTGGTGTGTTGCACGTGGAAGATATCTACCTGGGCAATCTTCGCTATTTCAACCTGGAGATCAGCTTTGAGGACGGCTGGGTAAAGGACTATTTCTGCACAAATTACGATGACCCCGAAGAAGCAAGGAAATATGTGTATGAAAACCTGCTTTTGCCTCATAAAACCCTGCCCATCGGCGAATTTGCCATTGGCACCAATACCGCGGCCTATCAGATGGCCAAAAAGTATGACATCATGGCTCTCTTGCCCATCCTGATCATAGAAAAGATGGGTCCGCACTTTGCCATCGGAGATACCTGCTTCAGTCATGAAGAGGATTCCCCGCATCCCAGTTTTGTAAATGGCAAGGAAATGATCGCAGTGGATAACGAACAATCTGCCAAACGTAGGGATGACCCCGTAAACGCTTATCTGATGCATCATACAGATATCACTCTGCCCTACGAGATGCTGGGCTTTATCTGCGCAGTGAAAGCCGACGGCAGCAGCACGGATATTATACGGGACGGCCGCTTCGTAGTGCCTGGAACCGAGGAATTGAATATCCCGCTTGCCGAGATGGAATAGGGATTTATCCCTTACACCATCTATTTTGATAGATGGGTATCCCCCAGCCACAGCTCCACCGCCAAGCTGGTGTTGATAAAGTGAGGAAGAAGCAATGAAAAGAATTGTTTGTATCCTCACAGCCCTCTTAACACTTAGTCTTCTTGCTGCAGCCCCGGTGGTCTCGAACGTTGTGGCAGCCCAATCGGGAGATGTGATATTGATCAGTTATCGCCTTTCTCATCCGGACAATCTTCCCTGTGAAATCCAACTTCTGGTGTCAAACGATGGCGGAGCCAGCTATGCGATAATCCCCGAATCCCTCAGTGGAGATTTTGGTACTGTAGCGGCGACCAGCGACGGCGCTCAATATCGGATTTTATGGAATTACGTGCAGGATGAAATGATAGACGGTGATAGTTACCGCGTAAAAGTGATCGCTAATGATGAAGCGGGTGAAGTAGCAGAACCTGTCTTCGTTCCTGCCGGTGGAACATACGACGATGAGGTCAGTGTAACTATTGTCTGCACAACAGATGATGCCACGATTTATTATACAATAGATGCCAGATAAATCCTTGGGGATATCCCAATAATTTTGGTTTACGTGTTTGTCGTAATGCCAATTAGAATCATAATTGCTAAGTGAAAGAGTCTTTGCAATTGTAAAGATGAAGCATGGTTTCCTCCGTTCTCTTCGGTACAGTAAGGGGGCGGAAGAACTTTGTATATTGTGCCGGTCGGTGATTTTCAGACATCCATACATGGATTTACTTTATGCGGTTGGCACAAAGCACTTTATTCTCACTCTCACTGTAACCACTTTGTTTCAAGCTGTGCCGAAGGAGATATCATCGGGTCATCATCGAGTGAGCACTGCTTTATAACGCCTTGATATCCGGTTCAAACCTGCTTTATCAAGAGAGTATGAATTGGACTTCCAGTAAGCCGAATGACATCATAATGCTGCCATCCCACTAAAAAAAGATATGATTAAACTTTGTCCAAATCAAAAGCTTGACATATAAAGCAGTTGCTATGGAATGCAATCTGCTTAGAATTAACCTTTATTACGCAGATGTTTTTATGGAGGTATAGATGCGCCTTAAATGCAGAGCGCTCCTGATATTCATCCTATTGATGAGTGTATCGATCGTGGCACAAACGGTTACCTTTAGTATATCGGAGAACATCCTGAAACCGGGAGACAAGGGGTTCATCCGGGCAAAACTGGATATTCCCGCAGACCGCAAGCAAAGTGTGGATCCCAAAGACAATCCTTACCTTTTCCTGGAAGCTCAGCATCCGGATCTGGAGATTGGGGAAATGATCCTGCCCAAACCCACCAAGGTAGTATCTGCCACAGAATGGAAATATTATCCGCAGGTTACGCTCAGCTTGCCATTCACCGTGAAGCCCGCTGCCACACCGGGAGTAAAAACCCTGAAAGCTCTGATGAGCTACAATCTCTGTTACGATAGTGGCATGTGTGATCCTCCGGAAGAGCAGGAAGGCAATATACGCTTTGAGATAGTTCAGCCGATCACTCCGGACATGATCGAAGAGGGCCCGATCTCCGTAACTCAGATGGCCGGCACCACGCCTGAACAGGATGCTGCTGAAGCGGGTAAAAACGAAGATCACGCTGTTCAAAGCATGGATGATGCATCTGCAGCAGATGGTTCCCCCACTCAGGATAACCTTCCCGAAGCAGGGATTGCCTGGCAAGAAGTGCTGAAATATCTCCTCTTTGCATTCCTGGGAGGCTTGATTTTGAATATTACGCCTTGTGTATTGCCAATTCTGCCTATCCGCATCATGGCGATCGTGAATCAGGCGCAAAAGGACAGATCAAAAGTGTTCAAACATGTGATGGTATATACTGTGGGAGTGCTGATCTCATTTGCCATCCTTGCTGCTATTTTCATCGGTATTCAGGCTGCAGGGCAATCTGCCGGCTGGGGCACACAAAACCAGAATCCTTATTTCCAGGTTGCGCTGATGGCGATCGTCTTTGTGTTTGCACTATCACTATTGGGAGTCTTTGAGATCACTGCACCGGGTATGAATGCGGCAAATAAAGCTACTTCCAGGGGAGGCTATGGTGGCAGTTTCTTTGGCGGGATCTTTGCCTTTTTGATGGCGATATCCTGCACAGGCCCCTTCCTGGGTGCGGCGCTGCCTTTTGCCATGAAGCTTCCTCCTACGCTGATCATGGTGTTTTTCCTGATGATAGGTTTGGGCTTTGCCTTTCCCTTTATCCTGATCGGGATGTTCCCCAAAGCACTGAAGATAATACCAAAACCTGGGGATTGGATGGTGCTGTTCAAAGAACTGATGGGCTTTGTGCTGTTGTGGCTGGTATATACTATGCTCAAGACCACTCTCGCTCTCACCAGCGGTGCGTATCTGGTTAATGTGGTGCTATACCTGCTTATTGTTGGCTTTGCCGTGTGGTTATACGGCAAATTTGTACGCTTTGAATACAGCCGCGCCACGCAATGGATTTTCAGCATTCTGGCGCTGGTAATCATTGTGGCAGCTTCGTGGTATTTTCTGCCCATCAAGGAAGAGCATCTGGCGGTAGAAACTGTGGCTCCTGTCGGCGACGAAAAGCTGCAATCGCCACATGCCCCGGAAGGCTGGTATGTCTTTAGTCCCGAATTGCAGGCAAAATTGCTTGCAGAAGGCAAGACAGTGTTTCTGGATATTGGTGCAGAGTGGTGTAAAAATTGCAAAACAAATGAGAAGACAGTGCTTTTCACCGAAGACATGATGCAAGATTTTGCCGCTAACAAGGTAGTACTACTAAAAGGCGATTTTACCAAAAAAGATCCTGTGCTATTGGAGTGGATTACCGGTCACGACCGTTTGGGAGTTCCCTTCAACGCACTATATATTCCGGGTCAGGAACCAATTGTGTTCCCGGAATTGGTAAGTAAAAACATGATTCGGGAAGCCCTGAAGAAAGTACCGAATTGAGGAACAAAAAATGAAACTTAAGATAGCGATAATAAGCCTCTTTGCCCTGTTGTTTCTGCTAAGCGCTTGCGACAGATATGAGCACAATTTCAGCAAATTACCTACTGGTGACGTCGATGATTTGGAAGAATTTGTGCAATCTATCGACTACAGATTTGCCATGCTGAACAGCGACAACTTCTCCCTCGTGGAAGCTCTGTATGCTGAAGACTATATTCACAACGGTGTAAGCAAGGGTGAGCGTCTGGCGTGGATTGAAAGCTTCTTGGATGTACCCGGCGTAAGCTTTGAGGTATCCGATGTGGAGCTGAATAGTATAACTTATGAAATTGGCCTGGTAAATTGGCGCTTGAAGATTTTAACACAGGATACCAGAACGGTCCTGGCCGATAGCCTGTTCGTTGGTGACCAGGCTAAGTACGAAGATGGGATATATTTATTGTATGGCAACAGGGTTTGCATCCAGGATAATCCCAAACAGCTGGTAATAGCCGAATACTTCACCTTTGATAGTTGTCCAAATTGCCCTGTTGCCGAGGCAAAACTAAGCATGATGCAACAGACCCACCCCAATTTTATCTATCTGGAACATCACATTACCAATGCCTTACTGGTGCCAGATAACGATACACCCAGCTACTACAGTGCCTATAGTGCCCCTACTGCGGTATTTCAGGGTATGAGTAAAGTGGTGGGCAGCGCAGCAGAGCAATTGCAACTCTATGATAATTTAGTGAATAACTTGGTTAATGAAGATCAGAGCATAGAGTATGAACTGCAAGACATCAGCTACGATAGTAATGAAATCAGAGCCAAGGTTATATTGACTGCTTCCCCGGAAATGGATATTAATGATATGTATCTGAATTACGTAATCATCACCGATGAAGTGAGTCAGACCAACGTGAACGGCGATCCTTTGCACAATGTGGTCCGCGCCGTGGGAAGAAGTCCCTTGACCGCATGGGATATGCAACATGGAGTGTCAATCAGTTTGGGTACTTCAGACCCTATGCCTTCCAATTATAAACTGGTGGTATTTGCGCAATATCGCCCCCAAGTATTTATTAATGAATCACGCATTTATGGCGGGATTGTCCACACTGTATCTTCAAAATGAAGGAGAAGAAAATGAGAAAGATATTGACCCTTTTAGCCATGTTAATCATTATTATGCCGGTATTTGCGGGAAAGATGCCGGATTTTAAGCTTTCGGATATGAGTGGTAAAGACATCAGCTTGGAATCGCTGTTGGGCAGAGGCCCCGTAATCATAGATTTCTGGGCAGACTATTGCAAACCCTGCAAAGAAGCGATGCCTGCACTAAATACGCTTGCCGAGAAATATGAGGACATCACTGTGGTGATGATCTCCATCGACGCACCCAAAGCTCAGGCCAGGGCAAAAAGCTATCTGAAAAGCAAAAACTTCAAGTTTGTTACTCTTTTCGATCCGGACAAAAAGCTGGCCAAACAGATGAATGTGGTAAATCCTCCGCACAGCTTTATGCTGGATAACACCGGCGAGATAGTCTACTCTCATGTGGGTTTTGAAGCAGGTACAGAAAAGGTCTATGAGGGACACATCAGAAACATGCTGGGCTTGAAGGACGAGGCTGAGCATGGTCAGCACAAGCATGGTGAAGATGGAGAACATAAGCATGGAGAGAATGGAGAGCACTGCGGAAATTGCGGAAATCACGCAGCAGAGGAAAAATAGATGAAGTGGAAGCTTGTAATCATACTTGTCTCCATGATGCTACCGCTGTTGGCACAAAACACCTTGCAGATAAACGGCATCAATGAAGCGGAATTTGTATATCGCACAGCGGAAGACTCTCTGAACGCATACTTCTCCGATGAGTTTGGTTTCAACCTGGCCTATCGTGATTTCAACTTTGGTATGAAGTTCATCAGCGATCTGCCCAAGTATTCCAATGAACAAACCCAATTGATGGACGAGATCGATCCCAATCGCCTTAGTGTGGAATGGGAAGAACTATATGCGGGCTTTTCCCGTGAGAATTTCAGCATCCATGTGGGCACAACCGAAGAGACTTTTGGCAATGGTATTGTGTTTCGCAGTTTCAAAGACCTGGAGTTCGATGAGGATCACCGTTTACAGAGCTTTTTGATGCGTTATGACGGCGCTTTGAAGCTGAAGGGTATCTATGGTGCCATAGACAGTGAAACTAACGCCAGCCGCTATGATATTGCTTATGGTGCTGATGCTGAATATCCCCTCTTCGCGGGGCTTCGTCTGGGTGCCTCAGCAATGGCGTTTCGTAATCTGAACCCTATGAACACATACAGTTACCAGGATGTATTCGGCGGTAGAATGCATTATTCAACAAGCTCTTTGGAAGGATTTGGCGAATATGCATTGAGCAAGCGCTATAAATCTGACTTGATTCAACAAGGTCATGCCGCTTATGCAAATGTGGATTACTATGTGAGTGACCTTCAGTTTGGTGCTGCATACAAGAACTACCTGGGTTTTGATTATCGGCAAAACGACATCCCCTTGGCAAACTATCATGGAGAAACACTTGCCGATGTATCGGCCAGCGGAATGGATGAAGAAGGCTGGCAGGCACGCGCAGCATACGCACTGTTTGACAACTATTATTTCAGTGCAGATTATGCAGAGGCTTGGGACAGGTCTGAAGATAGAAGGATGAACGACCTGTATGTGGCGCTGGACATGACTCTCGGCTCGGGCTCTTACCAGGTTGCATGGTCTCAGATCGAAAAGGTGGATGACGGCCTGAGTGCATGGCAAAAAGAGTATTATCCCACATTGGCTGGGGATATGCGCTTGTTTGGCCTGCCCGTTCATATAAAGGGAGAGTTCAAAGTGATGGAAAAGCGGAAAAATGAAAAAGAAACCGAGCATTACGAGCCTCAGATTCAGGCGGATTTTGCCCTGGACAAGCTGTCCGTATCGTTGGGATTACAGAGTTGGTGGGAAGAATTCGATACTGCTATAGACAGCAAATACAATCCCAATATCGAGCTGAAGTATCCGCTCTTCACACATAGTGACCTGGTAGTGTTTGCGGGTAAGGAACAAGGCGGAAAGGTTTGTCGCAATGGCGTTTGCAAGTTTGTAGCGCCGTTTGAAGGGATCAAAGCCGAACTTACTACCAGATTTTAGGAGAGAAGATGAAAAAAGCACTATTGTTGTTTGTAATAGCCGGAACTGCACTATTGAGCGCGCAGATGGCGCCATATTATCCCACTACCAGCATGGTGGAGAACTTCGGAGCCAGTTGGTGCGAGGCGTGTGAGTTTGCTCAACAGGGTTTGGATGTCATTGAAGCCGAAGTGAATCCCGGAGAGATAATAATCCCGCGCTTGCTTACCGAGAGCGGGCCATATAGCAATCCTGAGATAGCTGCCAGATTTCAGCACTATGAAGTATTGGGCTATCCTGCAGTTATCTTCAACGGAAAAATCCGGGTAAATGGATCGGATGAACCGGTGATGGATGGCAGCCTCTATCGAGAAGCGCTGAATCAATTCCGTTATCTGGGTTCACCCCTTAAAATGACGGTGGAAAGCTATGACCACAACTCTGGTAACTACTCTTTCAAGGTAATCATGGTGAACGATGAGATCGCTATAGCCGATGCTGAAGTGGTCTTTTACCTGGTGGAAGACAATCTGCCGGAAGATCTTACCCGGATTGTCCGTACGGTGCAAAGCCAACCAATCAGCATTGCCGGAGCGGGAAATTTTCAAGTCTTCAATTTCAGCATTGTACCCGATCCAGCTTGGAATCTGGCTAATGTGTGGGCTACGGCCTTTGTGCAGATGCCGCAGAATACCATCCTTCAAGCCGTAAGCACTCTACCGCAACCGGAGCATCAGATCCGGGTGGCAGTGCCCTTTGACCTGAAGTTGAGTTCGGAAGTAACGGGCGACTTCTTTTCACCATATTTCCATGTGTTCAACCTGGGTCCGGCGGCTACTTTGAACATCCATGTTGAGATTCTAAATGCGCCGGAAGATTGGTATATAAACTATTGTGACGAAGAGGGGGCTTGTCTGCCGGGATCCATGACTGTCCCGCACTCCGTTGACGAAAACGGGCACAAAACCTTTGATCTGAACATCCAGGCAAACAGCGAAGGCAGAGCTTTCTTTGACTTTGTAATAGAAACAACTGGAGCTGAGCCCTACCGCATACCTTTCGAATTGACAGTGGGAGAGGTGAGTGCGGATGATCCACTAGCGGTACCAAGCGCTATTACCGTGCAGAAAGCGTGGCCCAATCCCTTCTCGGATATACTTAGCTTTGATGTGTACAATGTGAAAGCGGGAAGCTCCTCAGGGATCAGCATCTACAATGCGCGCGGACAAAAAGTGAGCAGTCTGAAGCTGGACAACCTGCAAGAAGGATTGAACCAAGTGTCTTGGGATGCCGGGGACTTGCCTTCCGGGCTTTATTTCTACAAAACTGGAGCTGGAGCAAAGAGCGGGAAGATACTTAAAATCCGCTGATCATGGACGGAAACATACTATCTGCCTTTGGGCTGACTCTTTTGGCAGGTTTATCCACGGGGATCGGATCCCTGATGGCATTTACTTCCAAAAAGTTCAGCCCAAAGTTTCTCTCTGCAGCCCTGGGGCTCTCTGCGGGAGTGATGATCTATGTGAGTTTTGTGGAGATCTTTCCTAAGGCGCAAGAGTCTCTAGCAGCAGTCTATGGGGATAAAATGGCGCAATGGTATAGCATTATTGCCTTCTTTGCGGGGATGGGCATTATTGCCCTTATCGACTTTCTGGTGCCGTCCTACGAAAACCCCCATGAAATGAAGTACATGGACTGTGTGCAGAAGAAAGCTGCGATACCGGATGAGAAGAAGCTGATGCGGATGGGCCTGTTTTCAGCATTGGCGATAGGGATACACAATTTCCCCGAGGGACTTGCCACCTTTATGGCAGCAGTGAAAGATCCGGCTTTGGGCATCAGTATCACCATCGCAATCGCTATTCACAATATCCCGGAAGGAATAGCGGTATCCGTGCCGGTCTATTACTCCACCAAAAGCCGCAGGAAAGCCTTTTTCTATTCTTTCCTGTCGGGGCTTTCAGAGCCGGTGGGCGCTCTTATCGGCTTTCTATTGCTGAAGACCTTCATCACCGCTGCTGCCTTTGGTTTGGTCTTTGCTGCAGTGGCGGGGATCATGGTCTATATATCTTTGGATGAGCTTTTGCCCACCGCAGAGGAGTATGCCGAACACCATGTGGCGATCACGGGATTGATAGCCGGGATGCTGATCATGGCTGTGTCTTTAGCTTTATTCTAATTGTATTAGCACATGCCGATAGAATAATCGCGAATTAAACAAGGCGAAGAGGAGAAAAGAGAGGTCGGAACAAAATATCTTTACAATTGGCATCTTTTTGGCATATAATAAATATGAGTATTTGTCTTCAGTTTACATAATGCCAAAACACAAATGCTTTATATTGTGGTTATTCGCGTGATGTTCTTGTGTTTGAACACGTTAACATCAGTAGTAAGTCATTTATTTATTCAAGACAAGGAGATACGTTATGAACCTTAACAAGTTGTTGCTGATAGTCCTGATCTTGTCATTGGGAACTTTCAGCGGTCTTTTTGCCCAAGTGAACATAACCATTGGTGATGGCACTGGTTCCAATACCACAACAGGTGCTCCCACACCTTATGGCACATTCTACAAGAACTTCCATCAACAGTTTTTGTACAGGGTTTCAGAGATCGAAGACGCTGGAGGTGGAGCAGGCCCGATTAACTCCCTTGCTTTCAACGTTATTAATTTGAACAATTGTACGGCAATGCCGAACTTTTCCATCAAGATTAAAACCACTACGCAAACAGAGCTGACCACCACTTTCGAAGTAGGTGAATACACGGAAGTATTTTTCCAGAACGATTTTATGCCTGTTGCTGGTATGAATGTACACACTTTTAACACTCCCTTCCAATGGGATGGAGCTTCAAACATCATTGTTGATATCATTACTACCTTGATTCCAGGGAGTTATGCTCAGAATGCATCCGTTCAGTTAACTGAAACAGGATTTAATAGCTCCTTGCGTTATCAGAGCGATAGCATTGATGCCAGCACTTCAGCAACGGGTACTTTGAGCATGAATCGCTCGAACGTAACCTTCAATATGACAGCGGTTCAAGTAACAGATCCTCCGAATCCGGCAAACATGATTTCACCGGCGGATGGTAGCACCATTTTATCCAATAGCGCTTCTCTGATCTGGTCTTCCGGTGGCGGAATTCCCAGTGGCTACAAGGTGTATTTTGGCACCACAAATCCACCTCCTTTCGTAGAAGATATCGGTTTCAACTACATTTATGACGTTGCAGACCTTTTGGGTGAAACTACGTACTATTGGCAGATAGTTCCCTACAATACTATCGGAGATGCCACCAACTGCCCTGTGTGGAGCTTCAGCACCCTGAGGGCAAACCAATTGGCTGAAAGCTTTGAAAGCACTGTCTTCCCGCCCGTTGGATGGGCAAACGGGAGTACCGGGAACTGGACTCGCAGTACTTCTACTCCGCTGTTCCATGGCGTTGCTCATGCCTACAAATTTACTTCAACTACCCTTGAATACTATCTTTCTACTCCTATGTTGAGCGTTGTCGCAGGCGATAGCTTCGAATTCTATACCCGCGCTACAAACACTTCGCAGGTCTTGAGAGTAGGTTATTCCACCGATAGAGTGCAATGGACTCAGATTGGCGGGGACATTACTTATGCCGCTACAGGTATTTGGTATCCCGTGAACATAGACCTTAGTACTTTAGCGGGCAACAACTATTATTTCGCATTCATAACTCCTCTCGCCACCTCAACTGGCAGTATTTATGTGGATCATGTGATTGGTCCCGATTTAGCTTCGTTAGCCCCGGGAGCGCCTATATTGACGGCTCCTGTAGACGAAGCGGTGGATGTGAGCAACTTCCCCACTCTTTCCTGGACAGCCGCCCTTACCGGAGGTGTGCCAAATGAGTATAGCATTTATCTGGATGCAAACCCCAATCCTACTACATTGATTGGCACATCTGCGACTACCAGCTATACTCTGGAAACTGCATTGACATATAGTACTCAATACTACTGGAAAGTTGTAGCCAGCAATGATGCTGGAGCCAGCGAAGCCAGTGAGGTATTCAGCTTTACCGTGTTGGATAATCCCACTATATCCACTTTCCCCTGGATCGAGGATTTTGGTACTGTTACAGGCGATTGGCCGGTGTTGAACTGGACCCAACTGAGCGGAATATTCCCCACTGTAGATGGTACTAGTACACAGTGGTACAGAGACGAATGGCTAAATGGGCCCACCGGAAACAACGCTGCCAAGATCAATATCTATGGAACCACTCGCAAGGGCTGGCTGGTAACTCCTCCCGTAGCACTTCCTGATGGGGGCTACGAGCTGAAGTTTGATCTGGGATTGACCGATTATGCCAATAGCGATCCCATCGAAGATCCTACGTCTCAGCAGGATGATAAATTCATCGTAGCCATGAGCGATACTCCAAATATGAGCAATCCCGTGACTCTGCGCGAATGGAATAACACCGGTAGTGAATATGTGTACAACCAGATTCCACATACTGGAACCGAAGTAACCTTGTACTTGACCGGAGTATCCGGAACCAAATACTTTGCTTTCTATGGTGAATCAACCGTATCCGGAGGGGACAACGACCTCTTTGTGGACAATGTACAGGTACGCCAGACTCCTACTGGTCCCGTGTTCACGATCAATCCCACTGAACACGACTTTGGCACTGTACTTGTGGGAGCAGCTCCCAGCAGAGAGTTCTTGGTCTCAAACACCGGTATAGGTGCGCTTACCATCAATAGTATAGATCTGACCGGTGACCAGTATTTCACGCTGAGTGGCTTACCTACTCTGCCTCTCGTTTTGAATATCGGCGAGTCATTTGTTTTTAGCGCCGTTTACGCTCCCACCGCTGAAGGTGAACACGCGGCGACCATAACCATTATCGACAACCTGGGCAGGACTACTCATACAGTACCTCTTCAGGGCGAAGGTTTTGATGCCACCATTACTACTTTGCCTGCCAGTGAGAATTGGGATACTGCCGTAGTTCCTGATTTCCCCTTGGGTTGGAGCACAATATATAATGCCACCACCACCTCGGCTTATCTGAGAACCAGCACCACCTCTCCATATAGCACGCCCAATTGCGTGCAGATGGCAAATTCCAGTGACGCAAACGCACAACTGTATCTGATATCACCTCCTGTAAGTACCGAAATACCGGTGAACGGACTTCGCGTAAGGATAATGGCAAAAGGAGGCACAAACTATGTGCTGGATGTCGGTACAATGTCCAATCCTGCCGATGCGGCGACCTTTGTACTGGCTCAGCAGTTAAACGTAGTATCCAACTGGAATGAATATGTGGTGAACCTCACCAACCACACTCCAGCAGGTCAATTCATCGCTGTCAGACACGGCTTGGGCGCTACTAATCACACCATTTACATTGATGATGTGAGCTTGGAGCTGATCGCGGCAAACGATCTTGCTGCTGTGAACATAACTGGAAACAGCACACCTCCGGTGAATACCGAGGTTACTTATAACATCAGTATTTACAATAATGGTACGGCATCACAGAGCACATATCAGGTAAAACTGTTCAATTCCAGCGATGTGGAGCTGAGTTCTGCAGCAGGAATTACAGTTGCTCCCGGCGCTACCGTGGAAGTTCCTGTTAGCTGGACTCCTACCGTGGAAGGTCTGGTTACTTTGTATGGAAAGGTAGTCCTTGCCGGCGACGTGAATCCTGATAATGACAGAACTGCAGACATGGGAGTAAACGTTACTGCCGAAGATGTGTTTATAGTGGAGGTTGGTAACGGGACTGAAGTGAATGGCGAGACAGCTGCACCTACACCTTACGGAACATATTACAAGAACTTCCGTCAACAGTATCTCTACACTGCTGCTGATTTGATTGCTCACGGATGTGTACCCGGGATGATCTATGCCCTGGCCTTCAATGTTCAGGATGTTAGAACCTGCTCAGCCATGCCGAACTACAGAATCCGCCTGAAGAACACTACCCAAACCGAGCTCAATACTACATTCGAAGTCGGCGAATACACACAGGTATGGCAACATCCAAACTTCCTGCCTCAAAACGGCTGGAATATGCACGTATTTACCACTCCTTTCCTCTGGGACGGTGCTTCGAACGTGATCGTGGATATCCTCACCGATCTTATTCCCGGCGGCTACACCAGAAACGCTGGAGTTTACTATACTCCTACCTCCTTCAACAGTTGCCTGCGTTATCAGAGTGACAGCAGTCCGGCAGATCAAGCTACAACCGGTTCACTCTCTCTAAATCGTGCCAATACCAGGTTCTACCTGAATGTGGAAGACATGGGCAGCCTTACCGGTACTGTAACCGAAAACGGTAATCCGCTCAACAACGTTACTATTACGATCGAAGATACGGTGTTCAATACCACTACAAACAACAATGGTATTTACACCTTTACCCATGCACCGATCGGGACTCACACGGTAACAGCCACTAAAAACGGATATACTCCAGTTAGTCACACTGTTACCATCAATGTGGATCAACAAACCGTTCAGGACTTTGCGATGACCGGTACTCCTGAGATCAGTATCAGTCACACGGAATGGAATTTTGGTGACATTAACCTGGGCGGTTCTGCCAGCCAGGACTTCAGCATCACAAATATTGGCGGTGGCAACCTTGGTATCGAATCGATCACGATATCCGGAAGTGCTACCTTCGTACTTAGCAATCTTCCAGCTTTACCGACGGATCTGCTGAACGAAGAAGCCATAGTCTTCACGACCACCTATACACCAAACTCACTCAACGATGATACCGCAACCATTACCATTGTCGATGATCAGGGAACCCGCCATGTGTTTGGCAGCATGAATGCGAATGCTACAGCCAAAAACAGCATCGGAAATCGCTCGAACAATCTCAACCGCGAAAGTCACACCATCTTGCTTAGCGGAACAGGCGTGAACGATATTACCATCGGCGCTGGAGACCAAGAAGCATACATCCCGTTGAACTTCTTCTACAACAACTCTCTCTTTGAGACTATCTATACCGTAGAAGAAATGAACGGCTTCGTAGGAATGATCACCGGTGTAAGGTTCTACACAAACTTCAACAGCGCTCATCCAGATAAACCGGCAAAGATATGGCTTGGTTCCACTACTCAGACAGATCTGACTGCAGGTTATATCCCTTCCACAAACCTGACTCTTGTGTTTGACGGAACGATGAGTTATCCCGCCGGTGAAGGTGTAGTAACTTTCGAATTTCCAGAATACTACATGCACTTGGACGGTGGAAATCTCGTGATGATGGTGCAAAGACCCATGGACACAAGTTGGGTCAGCGGAAAGTACTTCAAGACTCAAACGGTAGGAACTAATCGTAGCCGAAATGCAAATAGCGATGGTACCACATATGATCCTGCCAATCCTCCGGATGGTACGCTTAGCGGTCAATTCCCCAAGACCACATTTGTGGTGATTCCCGGCGGTGTAGGGCACATCACTGGAACGGTTCTGGGAGAGAATAACGTACCGCTGCAAGGAGTACAAGTTACTTTGAGCGGCAATCCCACCACCACTACAGATGTGAATGGCGGATTTTTCATTCCAAATATTCTACCTGGCGAATACACGCTTGGCTTCAGTATATATGGATACATCAGCCAGGACTATCCTTTTGAACTGGAAGAAGATGAAACCGAGGTCGTAAATATCACTTTGCAACCCATGCCCAAAGTATCGGTATCCGGCACTATTCAAGCCAGCGATACCTCCGTGGGCATCGCTGGTGCCAGCATCAGACTACAGGGTTATGCAGAATACAGCCTTACCACAAACGCTCTGGGTGAATTCACATCCGGTCCTGTGGTCTATGCCAATGAAAACTACCAATACTCAATCTCGGCTCCGGGATACAGCAGTCTTACCGGTACCATCGAAGTAGGCGCCACAGATTATAGTATGGGTGTGATCGTCATGTCCGAAATAGCCTATGCACCCACGGATGTTGTTGCTGAACTCAGCGAGTCAGGCAGTTCCGTAGAGATAGAGTGGAGCGCTCCGGATCCGAACGCAATGGAGATATTGGAAAGCTTCGAAGGCGAGCTCTTCCCGCCTGCAGATTGGTCTCAGATCATTACCTGTACCGGTGGAGCAAATAGCTTGGGTGTATTTCCCACCTGGCACAAATATAGCACCATCAACGATGCAATACCCATTGTTCCTACTGACGGAACCTATCAAAGCGGACTTACGTGGTATAACGGGCATCAGGACGAATGGTTGATTACCAATATCTTCAACTGCCCTCCGGATGCCTATATGACCTTCGATACCTATCTCAATATGGGATCCCAAATGGGTGATCACTATTATGTAAAGATATCGGCAGACAACGGAGTCACATGGGATGTCCTCTGGGATGGCGCTACCCAACCTATGGGAAACAACCATTACAGCACCCCCATTCATGTGGATATCAGCGCTTATAACGGACAACAGGTACAGATGGCTTTCCAAGCCGAGGATCCGCCCGATGATGCAGGACTTTGGGAAGTGTGGTATATAGACAACATCTACATTGGCAACTTTGTAGAAAGAGTATCCACCACCTTCACCGGCTCCGGAATTGGCACAAAGAGCACAAATCCGCAGAATAACCTCAGACAGCAGAACAATGCTCTACGTAGTGCGGAACCCGCTTCTGAAACCAAAGTAAATGGCAGAGCTCTGGTGGGCTACCGGGTATGGCGCCTTGTAACCGGAACAGAGGAAAGTGAAACCACATGGACCTTGCTGAACGAAGAAGTAACCAGCAATACTTTCTTTGAAGACGATGGTTGGAACGGTCTGGCAAACGGTAGTTACAGATGGGCTGTGAAAGCAGTCTATACTTCCGAGGTGTTGTCTTCAGCTGCCTTCTCAAACAGCATAGTAAAAGACCAACAGACAGGTAACTTCCAGGGACGTGTAACCAATGCCGGACAAGGAATTCCCGGAGCTACGGTGAGCACCAATACCGATATTTCTGCAACCACGAACTCTCAGGGATACTATAACCTTACCGTACCGGCAGGTACCTATACCCTTACCGCCAGCAAAACGGATTACCTCTCTCTTGAGGTTGCGAATATGACTGTGGCAGCCGGGCAGAATGTGACCGTGAACTTCAACCTGATCCATGTATCTGCGGAAGATGATGTATCTGCGGTTTCGGTAACAGTTCTGAACTCCAACTACCCGAATCCTTTCAATCCGGAGACCACAATCAGTTACGACCTCAAGGATGCAGGCATGGTTCGCATCGATGTCTTCAACTTGAAAGGTCAGCTTGTGCGTACACTGGTCAATGAAGAACAAGCTTCGGGCAGATACCGCTTAGTATTCAATGGTAAAGACTACAGAGGAAACCCGCTTTCCACTGGTGTTTATTTCTATCGCATGAAAACCGGTAACTACCAAAGCACAAAAAAGATGATGCTAATGGAATAAGCTTCTTTAGCTCAGATAAGATCAGCCCCGGAAGAAATTCCGGGGCTTTTTCCTTGACAAGAATACAGCGTGATCCCTGAATGTATCAGCAGCACAGCTGAAGGAGTTAATGATGAAAATGGACAGTCTTTTTTCGAAAATTAAAAGCACAATCCAAAGCGGTGCGGGCGCAAACCTCAGTATCGGCAACCCATCGAAAATAGGTGATGTCTCAGTAGTTCCGGTTGCCCGCGTGTCTTTCATGTTTGGTGGGGGAGCTGGAAAATCTCCCAATCGAAAACAAGAAAAGAAAACCCTGCCGGAAAATTCCGAAAATCCGGAAGAAACACCGAAAAATGAGGGCTTCGGCGGTGGTGGCAGCGTTAAAACTGATCCCGTAGGCATATATCTCATCAAGAATGAAACTGCAAAGTTCTATCCCATAATCTCAGTCCGTGAGATCGTAACCATATTCAGCCTTCTTGGCCTCTTGCTGTTGAAAATCTACAAACTCAAACGTAAGCGATGAATGTAATGCAGACTCTCATGAGCTTTTTAAGCCTGAAATTCCCGCAAAAAATCTTCCCTTCCTCTACAAGGATTCTCTATGCTTAGTATTTTTAGCCCCTCAAATTATGCTCCCTTCAATATCGCTCTCGAAGAATATCTGTTGAACCACTTTTCAGAAGATTGTTTCCTGCTGTACATCAATGAACCTTGCATCATAGTGGGCAGATTTCAGAACACTATGGCCGAGATCAATTATCAATGGGTACATCATCACGAAATACCGGTGGTTCGCAGATTAACTGGAGGCGGAACGGTTTTCCACGATTTGGGTAACTTGAATTTTAGCTTTATCATGCGCAATACCGACGATGAAACTGCCAATTTTGAACGATATACCAAGCCTGTCCTGGAAGTCTTGAACGAGCTGGGTGTTCCAGCTATTTTGCAGGGGCGCAACGATCTTACAATCAAGGGTATGAAGTTTTCCGGAAATGCCAAATTGGTGCAAAACGGGACTACCCTGCAACACGGCACCATTCTGTTCAATTCCCATGTGGAATCCCTTGTGCAAGCGCTCAAGGTAAATCCCATCAAGTTTTCCGATAAGGCCGTCAAATCAGTTCGCTCCAGAGTTACAAACGTGATTGATCACCTGCCGCAGGTCATGAAGCTGGGTGAATTTATTCCCCTGGTGCGAAACAAAGTCCACAGCCTTTATACAGATGCTACAGATTACACTCTCTCCATCGATGACCGTCAGGCAGTGCAGGAATTGGTGGATCGCAAGTATGGAACCTGGGAGTGGAACTATGGCAAGAGTCCTCAATACAACCTTGCCAATGCCATCAAAACCAAGGTAGGTACCATAGAATTGTATCTGGATGTATCCAATGGCATCATTACCAGCCTGCGCGTTTTCGGCGATTTCTTTGGTTCCAAAGACCTCAGGGACTTGGAATTGTGCTTCAGTGGCATATCCCACACCCACGAAAGTGTGCGTGAGATTCTGGAACGTTGCTCCTATCGGTCATATTTCGGTGACGTGGATTTGAATGATTTGGTAAATGCTATGTTCTAATTATGTAGATTTTTGTTGACAATAAAGCATAAGTACATCAAACTGTAATTAGTTATATGCTCAATAAGGAGAAGAAATGAGGAAACCTCTTGTTTTTATACTTTTAGTTGCAGTTCTGTTAGGTATTTTCGGTTGCTCAGTCACCGGATCTACCGAAAAAATGATTGTAAAATACGACATCGAACTTGCTCTTGTACGCAAAGCCAGCGATATCAACCAACGCTATCAAGCCCCCGTGGCAGATACCACCATGGGCAATGCCCGCTATGTTTATGAAGACGATCTCTTCCGCAGCATCTGGAGCGCCAGCGAATCCGGATGGGAACTGACTTTGTACAATAAAAGCGAAAAAACCCTTACTGTAGATTGGGATGAAGCAGTGTATATGGATGTGGATAAGATCGGCAGAGGCGTTTTGGTCTCCACCACCAAATACTCCGAACGCAACAATCCTCAAACTCCTACCGTTATCGTGCGCAGAGGAAACATCACTGAAAACCTCTTTTCCAAAGACCACGTCTATCAATCCAGCACCGGTGTATGGGCAAAACGTCCCCTGTTCCCCATCGATTTCAGCGAAGCTCAACGCTACAAAGGTAGAACAGTAAGCCTGATTCTGCCTTTCAGCGTCGATGGCCTTACTTCCCAATATGAATTTGTCTTCAACATCAAAAATGTAAGCGAAGTGCCTTCCACCTCAAATCCATGGCAGATCTTCCTGCTGGATCGCGCTCTTGGCGTAAACTTTTAATAGGGCTTCCACACAATACCGGTTCCATCTGGGACCGGTATTCTATTGCTTAGTATTCCAGCTCCTTCACTCTATCAGCACTCCCCAAGAGTTGGTAGCATGGGGGGGGGTAATGGCACGCAGATCTCGCAGATTTACGCAGATTATTAGGTATTGAGGATTGCCGCTGTCTCCACGGAAATGCGAAGCGTTTTCGTAGAGTGGCTCAGACGTCCTCGTCTGCATAAGCAGCGTAACTGCTTTCTTTTTGAAGTGACCTCCGGCCACTCTCGACACGATCGGGACTCCAAAAACGGAGCGCAGTCCCTCCAACTGCAACACCGTAGCACTGCAGAACCGCAAACACAAAAATATCACTCTATACACTGCAAAGAACTTCGGGATATTCCCTTCATTATCTATATGTCGGACAGCTCTGGGACAAATCCTGTAAATCAGCTACTGGTAAGGCATACGGGTACACGAGATGCATCGGGGGAAAGGGTAGTATACTTCATACCTGCTGTTCTCGGCTATCTCGATTAGTAACGGATCGCAGCATATGGGAGAGTGCAAAAAATAGAATCCCCTCTTGACATAAAGGCTGAGGCAATTTATTCTGATTCCATAGAAAAGAAATGGAGTTTGCAATGTTTCCCATCAGTTTTGGCAGCGATAATCATAGCGGGATTCACTTCACCGTATTCTCCGCACTGCAAAAGGTAAATACCGGCTTTTGCCCCGCCTATGGCGACGATCCTCTCACTCACGACATCATCCGGGAATTGGAAGCGCTGTTTGGCGGTGAATGCGAGGCCACCCTGGTGATGACGGGTACCGGCGCCAATGTGGTAGCCTTGCAATCCCTGATTCGTTCTTTCAATGCCATCATCTGCGCCGAAAGCGCTCACATCAATGTGGATGAATGCGGAGCCGTGCAAAAGTGCAGTCAAGCTCGCTTGAGCCCCATCAAAACAAAGGATGGCAAGCTTAGCCCGGAATTGATTGCCCCCCGCCTGTTGGGAAATCGCGATCAGCATCACTCCCAGTTCAAAATAGTATCCATCTCCCAAAGTACCGAGTATGGCACTCTCTACAGTGTGGAAGAAATTATGGCGCTGGCAGATTTTGCCCACGCCCACAATATGCTGCTCCACATCGATGGTGCCAGATTGGCAAATGCCGCTGCTGCGCTGGAAGTGGATCTGAAAACCATGACCAAGGATGCTGGAGCGGATATTGTAAGCTTCGGGGGAACTAAAAACGGCCTGCTTTTTGGCGAAGCAATCATCAGCTTCCGTCCCGATCTCAGCTCCGAAATCCGTTTTTACCGCAAACAGTGCAATCAGCTCTTTTCCAAAATGCGCTTTATCTCCGCTCAATTTCAGGCGTATCTGGACAAAGATTTGTGGCTCAAAAACGCTCAACACGCCAATGCCATGGCGCGTTTACTGGCTCAAAGGCTGGCAGAAATCAAACAGATAAAGATCACCCAAAAAGTATATGTAAATTCTGTTTTTGCCATTATACCCAAAGCCTGGCTGCTGCCTCTACAAGAAAAATATATGTTCTATACATGGGATGAAGCGCGAAACGAAGTTCGTCTGATGTGCTCCTTCAACACTCTGGAAGAACACATCGAGGATCTCATTGCCACCATTCGTGAACTGATTGCATCCTGAGCATAATATCCCACTTGACATATAGGTAATTTCGTTTATACTGTTATCACAGTTGTGGATGTATCCATTACCACAATAGCATAACCTGGCTTATCTCTGATATAGATAAAGCGACAGCCATAGGTTGGATGTACCGGGATAGCTACTACAACTGAACAACACGATAAAGGAGATAACATGAAAATACTTATACTTTTTTACTCAACCTACGGACACATTTATCAGATGGCTGAGGCTGTGAAAGAGGGCGCCAAAAGCGTAGAAAACGTGGAAGTAGTACTCAAGCGGGTACCAGAAACCCTTGGCGATGATATCCTGGCAAAGATTGGTGCCAAAGAAGCCCAGAAAGCCTTTGAACACATCCCCGTAGCTGACCCCATGGAACTTGCGGATTACGATGCAATCATCTTTGGAGTACCCACCAGATTTGGCATGATGGCATCGCAGATGAAGGCTTTTTTAGATGGCACCGGCGGATTGTGGGCAAAAGGAGCCTTGGTAGGGAAAATAGGCAGCGTATTTATCTCTACTGGTACTCAGCATGGAGGACAGGAAGCTACAATACTTAGTTTCCACACGGTACTATTGCATCATGGCATGCTCGTAGCGGGTCTGCCATACAGTTTTACCGGACAATCCACTATGGAAGAAATCAGTGGTGGTACTCCTTATGGCGCTAGCGTAATAGCCGGCACGGATGGTAGCAAAGCACCGAATAAGTACGAACTGGACGGAGCTCGTTACCAAGGTCGTCATGTGGCGGAATTACTTGCCAGAATGAAATAATCGTCTCATACTACGTATATGGGGGGCGGAGTAATTCGTCCCCATTTTCGTTTATACTGTATCGTAGCATTCCGATGCTACGTCATCTTTGTCCGGAAGATCAGAATCCTTGCTGGAGGGACTTGATTACATCATTACTAATGTTTTGCAACATTTGCTCCATTTGCATTTTATTCATGAGATGAAGCACTAATATAGGTTTTTTGCTGACACACAAGCAAATAGGGCGTTTTTTATACAATACTACTGAGTAGATCGCAAATTCACAAAATACAATCCCTAGCAAAGCGTTGTTCGCAAAGAACAACCTCGACGTGCTTTTTTCTAAGAACATAGGAAAAGAAACTCAATGAAGTAGAAACTTTTCAACAATCTCGTGAGATATTAGAAGAAATGGCAGAGAAAGTGATTGACAAATTATCTCATAGTGATTCATCCTCTTTCAAAAACGTATAGAGGTTTTATCATGAAGAAATGTATGCTAGTATTCTTCCTGATACCAATGATTGTGATCGTTGCTTTATTCATAGGATGCTCAGGTAAGGCAACAAGTAATGCAACTCAAATTAAGAGTGCCGATCTTGAACAAATCTGCTGTGACCATGATATGATTTTGAGCTATCTTAAGGAAAACATGGTGTTTAGCGGTACTGAGGGCGACTCCTTAGTGTTTTATGAGGAACTTTCACAAGCTATTGACATGGCCTCGGAAAAATTCTCGGCTTATTTCAATATCGACGCAGATGTATTGTATGCTAATTGTATGCTTGCTTATGAGCCATTTAGAATATTGGATAGTAACGTAGATTATGTTCCTGCTAATTTCGTGAAGTATGACCTCAGTAAGTCTAACCTTTCTTCGAAAGATCAACAATTGATATCTGCTATTACAGAAATGTATGAGAAAGGAGAACAGTCAGAGGATATATATGAAATGTTGAACACATATAAAGAATATCCCGATTTGTCACAACCAATGAAAGGGTTTGTAGCAATCCTACTTCATGAATGGTCTCCAGATATGAAAGGACCATTTTTAACGGGATTTTGTGATGCCTTAGGATATGCTATTGGTGCCGGGGCTTGCCCCAATCCTATCGGTGCTTTCGTAATAGGACCCGTTGTTGCAGGAAGCGCTTCGCTGATAGCACATCATTTCTGAGGACATCTAATCTTTTAATCTGATTTAGCCATGAAGGAGATTGATAATGACCGAATTTCAATTTAATATGATTGCTCTCCCGCTGATTTATGCTCCATTTGCTTATGGTATTTATGCATCCATAGCATTTTACCGGAAGATACGTTTGGATGATGTAGAGTCATGGAAAAAAGCTTGTATCACAACCAATTTATCAGCACATGAATTTATCTTGATATCGCAGAATCTTTGTGCTAATAAAGGATACCAACTTATGGACATCAGCATAGTATCAAATGAACTCGTAAAGGTTGTTATCAAAGAAAACCCATCACTATGGTGGTGGAATGGCCAGATTTACTATATCGAATACAAGGCAGTAGAAAGGCCAGAGGTAGTTTTGTATGCAAGGGGTTGTGTTTTTAAGAAGAACTTGAATCTTTCCAGCTACAAGAATACACTATACTCCTTTATGAGAATATGAAGTAGTTTTTGATGACTGCAAGGAAATCCACCTCTAGAATGAGGCATTGCTTTGTAAAGTAATGCCTCAATTGTGAAAAGAATTCCAGAAAATATGAGATATTGACCCGCAGTGATTGTTATCAGGTACAAAGTGACGCTAAGCAAAGCAGAGCGAGATGATCTCGAAAACATTGTTAATAAGGGTACACGACCTGTTTCGAGAGTGAAGGATGCTATGATTTTACTCAGTTGTGATGAAGGTAATCAATCTACTGTGTACCCCAACAGAGTGATTAGTGACATCACCCGTGTGAGCATGAAGACCATCGACAGGGTGAAGAAGAAGTTTGTTGAAGGTTTCGATGTTGTGATGAATCCTGGGAAATCCAGGAGACTGTACGTAAAGAAGTTCGACGGTGAACTTGATGCACATTTGGTCGCTCTTTGTTGCAGTAAAGCTCCAGATGGCTACGCCAAATGGTCTCTCCGTTTATTGGCTGACAAGATGGTTGAACTGCAGTATGTTGACGATATATCGCATGAGAGTATCCGACAGATTCTAAAAAAAACAAACTTAAGCCTTGGAAGAGGGAAGGATGGGTTATTCCACCGAAGCATTGCGGTGAGTTTGTCGTCCGGATGGTAGCTAAGCACCGAATAAGTACGAACTGGACGGGACTCGTTACCAAGGTCGTCATGTGGCGGAATTACTTGCCCGAATGAAACAATCGTCTCATACCACGTATAGGGGGGCGGAGTAATTCGTCGCCATTTTTTTTATACCGTATCGTAGCATTCCGATGCTACGTCTCTCTTTATACTCGGGAACTATACTTCTATGATTGTATTCACCCAGTAGACTATCCAGATATGAAGCTGTTATCATCGTGTTATCATCGAGTGAACACTGGATGATAACGGCTTTATATCGAGTTCGGCACTAGGTTATGTGCACTGGTTGAACTTTCCGCTACGCTTCGCTATAAACGTATCTCCACCAGCTAACCATTGTTTTTCTTGACATATAGCTGGAACCCAAAAAAATGGCATCTTAGAGAGGTTTTAGAGAATATATGTGTTTGAGAACCAAGATAACTATAGCACTACAAAACTTGAAGATAGAGTTTGAGCATTTGCATACGCAAGTGCTTTTTTTTTGCCTTGGAGGATAGATGCTTATCGATGAGATTATTCGCAAAAGTTTAGAGGAAGACCTCGGATCAGGTGACATCACTACCAGATACCTGGATCTCGATCCGGCCATTTGCAGCGCATACATGATAGCTAAAGCCGATGGAATTCTTGCTGGCACGGACATCGCCAAAGAGGTGTTCAAAGCCGTGGATCCGGAGTTGAAGATTACCCTGTACCGCAAAGATGGAGACATGGTGCATCCCAAAGATGAGATCATGCGTGTGGAGGGCAAGCCTTCCAGCATTCTTCAGGCAGAGCGCACAGCTTTGAACTTTCTTCAGCGCCTTTCCGGAATAGCCTCTCAAACCCGCCGTATGGTGGACGCAATCGCCGGCACAAACACCAAACTCCTGGATACCCGCAAAACCACTCCGCTCTTGCGCAGCTTGGAAAAATATGCGGTACGGGTGGGGGGCGGTTTGAACCACAGACACGGCCTTTATGACATGATTATGCTGAAAGAGAACCACATCCGCGCGGCAGGCGGTATCAGCAAAGCAATCCAAAAGATTCAAACTCAAAACGCCAGCTACAAGCTTGAGGTGGAAGTTACAAATTTGCAAGAATTGGAAGAAGCGGTGGCGGCTAAGGCGGACAGAGTGATGCTGGACAACATGGGCATCAAGGAAATCAAAGCCGCAGTAAAACGCTTTGGGGAAAAAGTGGAACTGGAGATTTCCGGCGGAGTAAACGAAGACAACATATTGCAATATGCCAGGACGGGCGTGCATTATATTTCCAGCGGAGCCCTCACTCATTCATACAAGTCGCTGGATATCAGCTTGTTATTTAAGGAGTAAATACATGGAATCACAATTGCGGACCCTGGAGCAAATGCAGCTTTTGGACAATAAGATCGGCAGATATCGCGTTTTGCAACAGGAATTGCCCAAACAGCTTTCCGAGATCAACGAGCGTGTGGTACAAGCAACTGCGGACCTCTTGGCTTCTGAAAGTGAAAAAGCCGAAATCAACAAGAAACAACGTGCCCTCGATGCTGAAGTAGATGCCCACAAAAATCAGATCAAAAAGTACTCCGGTCAGCTTTCCGAGATCAAAACCAACAAAGAATATAAGGCACTGAACAGCGAAATAGCCTATCTGAAAGACAAAATTTCTGAGATCGAATCGCAAGCCCTGGCCCTGATGGACGAGGAAAGCGAGATCAAAGATAAGATCGAGGTAAACAAAAAAGCCTTACAGGAAGCTGAGGCCAACAAACGTGCCAAAGAAGGCGACCTCAAAGCCCAGATCGATTCCCTGGAACAGGAAATCGAAGATACCCGCGCCAATCGCAATAAACTGGCCGTTACCCTCCCCACTCCACTCATCAAACGCTATGGCAACCTCATCAAACACAAGGATAACCTTGCCGTAGTTTACAATCGTGATGGCTCCTGCGGAGGATGCGGCTTCGTGCTTCGGCAGCAAATGCGCATAGAACTGCAACTGCGTAAAAAGATAGTCTATTGCGAAAACTGCGGGCGCATCATCATTGATCATTTCAACGATGCTGTAACCGAGGACGACTAAAAGCGGCGCCCATACCTGAGATTTCTGGATTAGCTTGCCTAAGGGAAAGACATATCGTATCGTAGCATTCCGATGCTACGCACCGAATGCATCACATTCAATGAACAGAATTATCTGTGTAAATCCGTTTGATCTGCGTGATCTGCGTGCTATTTATCCTCACATGCTACTAAGGAACAGGGTGTTTGGAAATATTTGGTGATTTTTGGGGGTATGTTCGACAAGGGGTTTGGAAAATAGTTTGAGTTTACCTGTATGGATTAGATGATGATTCCCGATAGCTTAGTTTGAGGTTTTTTTCAGTGATTTGATGATGGCTCTTCTGAGCTTTCGTTGTAGAAAAAGGCAGCGAAGGTGTGAAATCCGGCTTTTATCTCGCGCAGGGAGCCCACCAGGATGGACTGCAGGGTGTCATCCATGAGGAGCTTGATCTTGGCGGATCGTGCTTCCTGGTTCCAGTAATCGACTCCGGAGAGGCTGAGCGGATCGAGCTCGAGTTCCAGCAGGGAATCTGTCTGGTAGAGGATGGTGGTGATGCGTTTAATTATGAGTTTCATAATGAGTTGAGAGTTGAGAGTTGAGAGTTGGGGTCTTGGCGGCTTCGAGTTCCTGGCGGTGGCGGATACACTCGATGTATTTGTTGAAGACATTGTAGTTGAACCAATCGGCATAACGCTCCAGGACGATCTTATCGACGGCGAGGATACGCTGTTTGAAGTCTTCGGGGATGGTGTCCCATTCTTCTTCCATACCCAGACGGTTGAACATTTCCAGCTCGTCTGTAGCATCATCACCCTCGAAGTAGTCGATGATGTATTCATATTGCCTAACTTCTATTTCAGCAACCATTTTAGAAACTCCTTTTGACGTATATTGATCGGTGAGCATCATAACCTTGCCATGTACATTGGGATCCAGGTTCTGCATTATCTTGTCCATGATTTTGGGATGGAATGTTTTAAGGCGTTTCTTGTCAAGGCTAAAAACTGCAAAATCATGCATGGGCTTATCATTGATCACTCGCACCCTGGGATCCCATACGTAGAGATTGAGCGTGTGATCACGGGCAGAGATGGCGAGTCCCATCTGTTTGAGCGGATTCCTTAGTAGATCAGAGACATTAGCCATGTATTCGGCATGGGTGGAGACGCCGAGATCGCTTTTATGCTTTGCCAAGTGATCAAAGAGTTTATCGCGGGAGGCGAAGTCGTAGTTCATTACCCGTGAGACGATAGCCTCGATATGCTTTTCCTGGGGTTTAATCAGGTTGTTATAGCGATCCAGGGCGGCATCATAGGGATCGGTAGGCTCAATGTAAGGTATTATCCTGGTACGGCAATTATAATGGTAAGGCGGCAGCGATGATGTTGGTTCCATCTGAACACCAAGCGAAGATCAAGAACACCCCAATCTGTTGCCACTCAGATATCCTCCCTCTGGAGCCAGTTGTATAGCAATCTGGCATCAAATAGAGATCAAGCTCTAAAAGATATGGAAACAAGAGCCAAGAAGGAACTTAAATTCGATGCCTGGCTATACTACCGGCGGCGTGGTGCGTCCAGGAATGCCTGTCCAGCAAGACATAGCGATGAACGTTGTACTTAACTGCGAGGGAAAAGCATTAGCAAGAGCCGTCAATAAAGGGAATAAAAAGATCATCTCTACATGATATGATTGTCAAACCGCTTGTCGAACAGGGCATCATGATCCCAGATAATTAGCGATTTGTTTGTCAAACCTCTTGACAAATGCCGTGATTTTCAAATGGGTTGTCGAATTTAGCCAAACACCCTGTCACGGGATATTTATCCCTCTTGGCGCAGGTTGAGATTTTTTCCTTGACCATTATGTGTTTTTGCTATTTCATGCATAGTATACTTAAACATGGAGTACAAGACCATTTATGAAAAGAATTCTACTTATTCTAGCCGTTGCTCTGCTGCTTCTGACTGCCTGTCAGAGTGAAAGTGCCCGAATTTCCAACGCAAACAAGAAATTGGGAACCCGCCAAAATCCGATCAAGATGTATTTTGTGCCTTCTTTGGAAGCCGGAAAAGTGGTAGCCAGCGGTGAAGCAATTGCCGAGGCTCTGCACAAAGCGATAGGTTATCATTTCAAAGTGGCAGTACCCACATCGTATGCTGCGGTGATCGAAGCGCTGGGCACCTATCAGGCAGATATCGCCTGGTTGCCAACTTATGCTTATGTGCTTGCCAAACAGAAGTATGACGCAAATGTGAGGCTGATGACAGTGCGTAACGGTCTCAACAAATACCGGGGTCAATTTGTGGCCATGCGGGAAGATATCAAGAGTTTGGAAGATATTGAAGGCAAGATAATTGCCTACACAGATGCCGCTTCCACCTCAGGTTATATATATCCCTCCGCAATTCTGAAGGAAAAAGGTATAGAGCCCAAAGAACACATCTTTGCCGGTGGTCATCCCCAAGCCATCCTGGCGGTTTACAGCGGTAGGGCGGACGTGGCATGCAGCTACTGGAGTCCGGCGGATTCCACCGGAATGCCCATGGATGCACGCGAAAAGCTCTACGAGACTCATAAAGATATCTTTGAAAAAGTACGCATCATAGGCTTCACGGATTGGATTCCCAACGATACTGTCACTTTCCGCAGAAATCTACCGGAAGAGCTGGAAAAAGAAGTGGTGAAAGCACTCTACGATTTTGCCCAGACCCCCGAAGGCAGGAGCACTTTGAAAAGCCTCTACGACGTTGATGGGCTGGAACATGCCTCGGATGCGGATTATGACGTGGTTCGCAACTCCCTGAAAGCTATGAATATGGATCCGGAAACTATGCTGAAATAGGTGATACTGTTTGAAACTCCTTGAAATTCAGAACTTGTATAAAAGCTATGATGGTGTTTCTTACGCCATCAACGACCTATCCTTTGAGGTGGATGCCACAGATTTCATCGTACTTTTGGGGCTTTCTGGCAGCGGGAAATCCACTCTTTTGCGCTGCATAAACCGCTTGATCGAGCCCACAAAGGGCGATGTACGCTATGGTGGTGAGTCCATCATAAACCTGAAAGGAAAGGACTTACGACGCTATCGCCGCAATATTGCCATGGTCTTTCAGCAATTCAACCTGATCAAGAATCTTTCAGTGCTCACCAATGTGCTTACCGGTCGCTTGGGCTACCACAATATTGGTTCTGCTTATAGCAAAGCTGAAATCGCCGCCGCCATGCAGAATCTGGCGCGGGTGGGTTTGCAGGATTTTGCCAGGAAACAGGTAAAACAGCTTTCTGGAGGACAGCAGCAACGGGTGGCAATAGCCCGTGCCTTGATGCAGGAACCACGCATCATCCTGGCAGATGAACCGGTTGCCAGCCTGGATCCCGCCACGGCAGATTCCATTATGCAATACCTGGCAGAGATAAATAAAGACGGCATCGCCGTAATCTGCTCTTTACACTTCCTTTCACTGGTGCGGCGTTATGGTACCAGAGTGTTGGCGCTGAAGGACGGAATCAAAGCCTTTGAGGGTCTACCTACGCAGATCGACAAAGCGCGCTTCAAAGAAATCTACGGAGAAGAAGCAGAAGAGATTTAAACCTGACAATTGCAATGCTTGAGCCATACCGGTAAATAGCACACAGATTATCAAGTATTGAGGATTGCCGGGTCACCAGGAAATGCGAAGCGTTTTTGTGGGGTGGTTAAACAGGCCGAAGGCTGTTCCAACAGTGAAGCGAAGCGTAACGTTCACTCTTACCAATGTCCTTCCACTATATTGGCACCTATAATTACTTACCGGGATGGGAAATACACATACAAGTGCAACCATGTTAAAAATTATTTAGTTTATCTCCTTGACGAAAAACACTTAGAATAAGAAGTTGGCAGCGTCCCCGAGCGTGCACACCTAACCCCCGTTTAGGGCAAGGCTGTACGCCGATAGGGTGTATCCGGAAACAGATATGCCTTCCAGTGTGAAAAGGAGATACGGACATAGGAATTGTATGCCCTGATAAAGTGTGTCTTCCTTTTCACAAAACAACATGAAAAGGAGATAACATGTTTTTTAGCGTACCCGTACCCAAAAATGAACCAGTGTTGACCTATCAGCCTGGTTCTCCTCAACGTCAGCAGCTTCAGAACACTCTGCAAGACTTGTATAACAAGCATATCGAAATCCCCGCAATCATCGGGGGAAAAGAGGTATATGGTGGAGCCACAGGGAGTTGCATCTGCCCTCATGACCATCAGCACAAACTAGCCACCTATCACAAGGCCGATGAAAAAGAAATCTTGTGCGCCATCGATGCGGCAGTGAAAGCCCACAAAGACTGGGAAGATATGCCCTTTTATCACCGTTCTGCGATCTTCTTGAAAGCAGCAGAATTACTCTCAACAAAATACCGCTTTCTCCTGAATGCAGCAACCATGCTGGGGCAAAGCAAGAATGCGCACCAAGCGGAAATCGATTCGTCTTGTGAACTGATAGATTTCTGGCGTTTCAATGCCTATTTTGCACAGAAGATATATGAACAGCAGCCCTTAATCTCGCCCAAAGGGGAATGGAACTTTTCTTCATACAGAGCCCTGGAAGGCTTCATCTTTGCCCTTACTCCGTTCAATTTCACGGCTATTGCTGGAAATCTGCCCACTGCCCCTGCTTTGATGGGTAACACAGTAGTGTGGAAACCCTCCGGCGCAGCGGTTTACAGTGGATACTATATAATGAAGATTCTCAAAGAAGCAGGATTGCCGGATGGTGTGATAAACTTCATCCCCGGCTCAGGTGAAACCATCGGACAGCACGTGATGCACTCTCCGCATCTTGCTGGGATTCATTTCACAGGCAGTACAAAGGTGTTTAACCATCTATGGAAAACAACAGCAAACAATATTCACCTGTACAAGTCATATCCCAGAATAGTGGGCGAAACGGGAGGAAAGGATTTCATCTTTGCGCATCCTTCTGCCGATGTTCAAGCCCTTGCCGTGGCCTCACTGCGAGGAGCCTTTGAGTATCAAGGGCAGAAGTGCAGTGCCGCTTCCCGGCTCTACATTCCACAATCCATCTATGATGAATGGCTGAGCTCCATGAATGAAATGCTGGATCAGGTAAAAATGGGTGATGTGCGCGAGTTTGGCAATTTGATTAATGCTGTGATCGATAAAGCAAGCTTCGATAACATAAAAAGTTACATCGACTACTCAAAAAATGCCAATGATGCAAGCGTGATCCGCGGTGGTAACTGCGACGATAGTGTGGGCTACTTTGTAGAGCCTACCATCATCAAAGCCGAAAATCCACTGTTCAAAACCATGCAGGAAGAAATATTCGGCCCGGTGTTGACCGTGTATGTATATCAGGATGAGGATTTTGAGAAGACATTGGAACTGTGTGATAAAACCTCTGTTTATGGACTTACAGGTTCGATCTTCTCTCAGGATCGCACCGCAATCTGTACTGCTTATAATGCCCTGCGACATAGTGCAGGTAATTTCTACATCAACGACAAGCCAACCGGTGCTGTTGTAGGTCAACAGCCTTTTGGCGGCGGAAGATCATCCGGAACTAACGATAAAGCGGGTTCTGCCTTGAACCTGCAACGCTGGATTTCCGCTCGATCCATCAAGGAAAACTTCGTTCCAGCACTTAATTTCGATTATCCATTCATGAAGTAATAAGTACCACAGGGGAAGATGGCTTGGTCGTCTTCCCTCTTTGTGAATTGGAGTGTATTAAAAGCCTCAATGAAAAGCGTCTCAAGATTTATCTTGACAGATGGGCTCCTCCCAAAAAAGTGGTAGAACATGTGACGCGAGGTGGAGCAGCTGGTAGCTCGT